>Ga0307478_10000430_pt1 | contig 44016 bp, 32 predicted proteins | sample atmos_gasesECM4C_2_FD_203713 | JGI IMG/M metagenome (GOLD analysis project Ga0307478, IMG submission 203713) | Hardwood forest soil microbial communities from Morgan-Monroe State Forest, Indiana, United States - atmos_gasesECM4C_05 | ecosystem: Environmental > Terrestrial > Soil > Temperate...
CAGTCTAGAAGCCGCTACGTTCCCGCGCTCTACTCCGCAGCCCTCTACACCAGTCTTGGCGATTCAAAGGATGGAATCGCCCTGCTCGAGAAAGCTTACAGCGAACATTCCGATTATTTGATTTTCTTAAACGTGGATCCCATGGCCGACCCGCTCCGCGCCATTCCAAGTTTCCAGGCGCTCGTCCGTCAGATCGGCCTGACGAAATAGAATCCGCCCGGCGCACTCAGTAGTTCTAGAAGATGCACGGATAAGAGGTAAACCCGATGCATCATTTTTCATATTTTCCAGGCGTTTTTGTTGTCGTGGAATAGTGGAATATGCTAGGCATACTTAATCTATAGCGCTCGTGAGACCGCGAGAATTCTTTTCTCCTCTCATTTTCCATCATTTTCCAATTGAGACCCTGCCCAAAATTGTTAAGTGCCGCCGTTCCAGCGCGTTAGATTTAACTTGTCGAACCTTGCCAAGGTTCAGGTGTCGGTTCGATTCCGATAGGCCGCTCCATTCCTTCTCCAGCTTGTCCTCTTTCTTTTCGCGCCCTTGTATCTATAACAGCGCCTCAGCACTTCGCCATCGCATTAAGAGTTGTCCGCTTAAAGTTCTGAGCTCCTTGCTAGGCGTCAAGCTGCAAGTCCCACTCGTTTCAGTAGATCTGCAAATCTGGAGTCCGTGCGAAGGCTATCCCATTGCGGATCAGTTTTGAGTCCGGTCAGCAGTCCCCCTTCGCGGTAACCCTTTTCGAGCCATTCAAATGCCTTGTCCTTGTCACCGAGCCCCGCATATATGATTGCGTAATAGGTTGGGATGATGTATCGATGCTTGGATATGACCTTTAGATCGCTGAGTATTTTTTCGGCTTCCCGCCTTTTTCCGGAGAGCGCGTATACATAGCCAAGCTCACATAGTATGTCTGGGCTATCCTGTAGAAGCCTTGCCTTTTGCAATTCTGCGAGGGCGCTGGAGAATTCTTGCTGTTGCGCATAAACCAGTCCCAGGTACATGTGCGCTACGACGAAGTTCGGATCCATCTCGAGCGCCTTGCGAAAGTACTCTATAGCCCGGTCATACTTACGCGCGACGTAGTAGATTTCCCCGGTGTCTTTGATTATTATGAGCGACAGCGGATCAAGCTCGCCTGCGAGCTTCATCTCCTCAAGAGCTTCATCAAATCTGCCTTTCTGCTCCAGTTCTCCCCCATACCATTGATGAGCCGTGGCATAGTTCGGGTTAAGCTCAATGGCTCGTTTGTACTCCTTCTCTGCCTTGGCCCAGTCCAATTCAACATTTTGGGCTAAAAGTCCTAAGGTGGCGTGCGGCTCAGCCAGGCTGTTGTCTAATTCCAGGGCCCTCTGCGCCATAGCCGTAGCCTTTGTTGCCGATACTCTCGGCGGATGACCAAATAAATAGCAATCCGCCAGTCCGGCGTAAGCTGGAGCGTAGTTCGCGTCTAACTCAACGGCTTGTTGAAAGTATTCAGCGGCTTTTATGAAACCTTCGTCCGTGCGTTTATTCCAGAAGTAGCGGCCTTTCATATAGAGTTCATAGACCCTTGGATCGATAGGGCGTGACTGTTTAACCTTGATTTCGTGATCGGAAGTGAGCGTGCCACCGACCTGGCTGGCGATCCGCTGCGCCAATTCCGCTTCCATCCCCAGAAGGTCCCCCAAATCCCGGTGATAGGTGTGAGCCCACAGGTGGCGGTCTTCGGCGGCGTCGATGAGTTGGACGGTAACCGTCACTTGGTTTCCGGAGCGCGCCACCGCACCTTCCACGATGGCTTCCACGCCAAGCTCGCGCGCAATTTCGGCAACTGGTTTTTCAGTTTGCTTATATCTCATCACGGAGGTCCGCGAAATGACTCGCAGGGGAAGAGACTGCGCGAGGTTGGTGATGAGTTCTTCCGTGACGCCATCCGCGAAGTATTCTTGGCCGGAATCGGGGGATAAATTTCGGAGAGGCAGCACGGCGAGGGAACGGATTTGAGCCAGACGGTGACTTTTTGCCTGGGCCTTAAACAACCAAAGTCCAAAAGCGGACAAAACTATCGCTGCAAGCGCAGCGGAGAACCAACGTTTGAGAGCGGATTGTCTGAGAATTGCGGCACCGACTGCCATTGCCGGTGCAGCGGGAACAGTTGGCAGCTCTGAAACTGTCGAAGCTGCGAGCTCGGGGTTGCTCATCTCAACAGGGATAAGAAAACGGTAGCCTTTCTTCGCGATGGTCTGAATGAATCGGGGGTTTTCTACAGAATCTCCGAGCGCATCCCTCACCTTCTTCACCGCAACATTGATGCCCAGTTCATAGTCCACGAACGTATTGCTTCCCCACATCCGTTCGCGCAACTGGTCCCGGGTGACCAAGCGTTGTGGGTTGTCCAGCAGGACCGTCAGCAAACGCAAAGGCTTATCTTGCAATCGGGTGCAAGAGTTCCCGTTACGCAATTCGCCCTCGTCGGCGAGCAACTCAAATTGATCGAACCTGTAGATTCGGCCGTTCATGGCGAACGCGGAGGTACCCCCGCGGGAACCCAGGGGGAATGAGATTCTCGCTGACCAGAGGGACTTTTTCAAGCACTGGGAACACCGGCACTGGGAACACCGGACCTCCGCTTTCCAGTAGATTTGTAAATCATTCACAACTAAGGGCTGTTTAGTTGTTAATAGGGAATTCACGCACATTTAAGCCGGGGGAAATTGATTTCCTGCCTTGAGTTGAAGCAAGAGTGGCCCACAAGAACGCTGCTTTCACAAGCTGGACCGCCGCGTTCGGCCACTGCGGAACCTCAGTCCAAGTCTCGGGACGATATCTTGGAGGGTAACCCATGCACCGTCAGCAAGAACCCCAGCCCATGTCTCGCAATCTATTCGCCGCTCAGGCTTTCTTCCACGAAGACACGCCCCATCTGCGACGTTTGACGGTGCCGTTAATTCTCTCTTTTTTATTGTCCGCAATCTTGATTTGTGCCGGATGTGGCGGCGGCACGAGCTCTGCTCCCCCGCCACCTCCACCGGCCACACCTGCCCTGAAGGCGTCCGTGGCGGCGCAGGGGTACTTCAGCGCCGGCGAAACGAATGCGAGTTATACCATCACCGTGTCTGATACTGGCAATGGCGCAACTAGTGGTACGGTGACGGTAGCTGACCCGCCGACCGGATTTACGGTCACGGCTATTTCTGGGACGGGGTGGACTTGTACGCTGGCCTCGACCACTTGCACGCGGAGCGACGCGCTCGCCGCTGGGAGCAGCTATCCAGCGATTACTGTGACGGGAAACGTGACATCGGCGAATGGCACCCCAGTCACGATTCCGGTGACTGTTTCAGGCGGAGGAACATCCTCACCTGTGACTGTGACTCCGACACCCGCAGTCACGGTGGCTGCACCCATGCTGAGCATAGCCAAAACTCATAGCGGGAACTTCAGCACCGGCCAGCAAGGTGCAACCTACACAGTGACTGTTACGAGTGGCGCAACTGCGGGAGCGTCCAACGGCAAGGTGACGGTGACGGAGACTGTCCCGTCAGGCGAGACGCTTGTATCTATGTCTGGGAGTGGCTGGACGTGCCCAGGGGCGGGAGGAGCAAATACTTGCGACCGCAGCGATGCCTTGTTCACTGGCGCGAGCTATCCCGCGATCACGGTAACTGTGAACGTGGCGGCCAATGCGACCTCCCCGCAGGTAAACCAGGCGAACGTCTCGGGCGGGGGCATGACGGGTCCGGCGTCCACTAGCGACTCAACAATCATTGGCACACCCGGCGCACCCGACCTGTCCATCGTCAAATCGCACATCGGCAATTTCGCGGCCGGGAACAATGGCACCTTTACATTGGCGGTGAGCAATGTCGGCAACGGCGCGACCACAGGTTCGATCACGGTAACAGACACGCTGGCCTCACAGTTCACGTTTGTATCCGGAACAGCCTCAGGGTGGAATTGCGGTGCTGCCGGCCAGCTGGTGACCTGCACGAATGCCGGCCCTATCAACGCCAGCGGTTCGGCGCCAATAATTCAGCTGGTTGTCGCGATTAGCAGTTCCGCAACCGGAAGCATCAGCAATACAGCGACTGTCGCGACCGCCGGCGACACCAATGCGGCAAACAATTCCTCTACCGACACGGTGACGCTCACGATTCCGAGTGCACCGGCTTCGGTTGCCATAGTCCCTCCGGGTCCCGTGGTGTACGCCGGTGGAAACGTCATCAACGTGGCCGTCAAAGTGACCAACGACCTCTCAGGTGACGTTCTCACTCCCAGCCTCGAGATAGGTGGCGTGGCCTGCCTCCCGACCGCCTGCGGAAGCGTTGGCAGCGTTACGGGGACTCCAGGGGGAGGCTCTTACACGGTGGCATACACGCCGCCAGCGAGTGCAGGATTCAACTCAACCGTTAGCATAGGGCTTTCGGTATCTTCGAATTTGTCCAATTCATTTGCCGGCACCGGCACAATCCTCGTCCACCCCGCAGGTTCAATGGTGGTCGATGTTCCCGCCATACCGCTTTTCTATCAAGTGGTTGGTAATAACACCTCTCCTAGTCTTGCGGCAACCATTTACAACGACACAGGAGCGACTACCGGAGCCGATGTCGAATTGCTGGCAAATGGATATGCCTGCCCGAGCAATGGAAGTGGCGGCACGATCTGCGGAACCTTAACGATTACCGGGCAGAGCAGCGGAGTAACCACCACCGGAACCACAGGGATTCCGTACACCGTTACCACGTACTCTTATATGCCCCCAGCTACATTTCCCGCTTCTCCCTATGACCAACCGATGATTTTGGCAGTGTCCAAGGCCAACCCGACAGGATCAAATTCCTACACTTTTCTTATTTTGGCATCCGGATTTGTACCGCGGCGTAACACCGAAACCTTCCCGACGGGTGGGCCGGGCTTCACGTTCAGGGATATCACGGACTCAGACACCGGCAATCTCAAAACCATGACTTGGTCGCTCTATTCAGGTCCTACAGGTGGGCCCAATCTTCCGTGTCAGCCGACTTGCGGCACCCTGGGACCAACGGGATATTTCAGGAACGGATCGACCATCGCTTCCACGGTGTTATATACGCCGCCGGCAACCGTCACGCTAGATACCCCAGACCAATTCCCGCAACTCTCGGGCACTTGGGACGATAGTGGAAGTGGGACTAATTTCCTGACAAATATCACGCTCTTTGACGGCACCTGCGGCACCGGAAACAACGGTGTGCTGAATGGGCAATATGCGTTCCTTGTGCAAGGCGGGGGTGAGGGGCCAGGCTATGCAACAACTCTTGACAGCTTCACGGCCGATGGCAACGGGAACATCACCTCCGGTTTTTCAGATAGCAACCGGACCATCGGTGCAATGACCGAGACAAACATCCCCGCCCAAAGCTCCTATTCCATTGGGCCTGACAACCGCGGCTGCCTGACTTTGGTCAACTCCTCAGGGACCTTCATTTACCGCATTGCGGTCGGGACACTGGACGGATCGAATCACGCAACCCAGGGACGCATCCTCCGGTTCGACGACTATCCCGGTACCGGCACGCGATCAGAGGGCCTGCTGCTCAAGCAGGACCCAACCGCTTTCGCGAACAGCGCAATCACCGGCAATTGGGTGTCTGGTCTGCAGGGCATTGACGGCGCAGGTGGACGCATCGTTGTCACCGGTATCCAGACCGCGGACGGGAACGGAAATTTCAGCAACTTTGTGAGAGACGTAAACGATAACGGCGTCCTCGATACGAACGACACGGCCGGTTCAGGCACTTACAACGTTGACGCGACAACGGGACGCGGGACGGCGACCTTTACGCACAACGGAGTCACCTACAACTCCATCATTTACGTGGTCAACTCGTCTGAATTCCTCTCGGTGACTTCGGACGCACTCTCTCCGGCCACGCCAATCCTAAGCGGCGAATACCACAAACAGACCACAACGGCGTTCACTCAGACATCCCTGGACAACAACGGGTACGTCGGCTATCTGGAGGGGCGAGATCCCGCAAACGGAGGGGACGACATTCGCGTCGTTCAGGCGCAGTTCACGACAAATGGGAATGCAACGCTGACCGTGGACGAAAATGACAACGGAACCCTTAATGGAAACAATGGAGGAGCCGAACTGTCGATACCGAACGTCTTCACCATCGCGGCAAATGGCCGAACGACAATACCGAACGTCGGAGTCATGTACCTGATCGGCACCGATTCCGCGTTTCTTGTGGGCACGGACAGCACAGTTGGCTTTGGCTATGCCCAGCAACAGGTAGGCGCTCCTTTCAGCAATGCAACGCTCTCCGGGCAGGCGTTCTTTGGCGCCGGAGCGCCGGTCATGGGAAGCGCGTTCATCAGCGGCAGCGCTAAATTCAACGGCTCAGGCTCGGTTTCCGTTACCCAGGATAGTGACGACCCGAACAGTCTGAATACTTCTACTTCCAATCTCTCTTACTCCGTCACTTCTACGCCCGCCGGTAAATTGACACTTAGCTCGGCTGGCCAGTCTACAGCCCTTGGGTATGTGGTTTCCGGCTCGAAAATTATTCTCATGCAGCTGGGCGCGGGACCGACCATCATCATTGGACAACAGTAGTCTGCCTCCAGAGCGGGTGCCCCATCCTTGCGGGTTTCGGGTTTGGTTTGCAAGGGTGGGTCTTTCTGTTTCTTACTACTTCCTCGTTTTAGTCCATTCGACGACCTGCGCAGCCGCGTGTGGCGATTCCTTCCTCCTCTCTCGCTGTCCGCTGTTGGCTGTCGACTGTTAACTGTCGGCCTGCTAAGCATTTCCGGCTGCTCGTCGGATTCCCCAATTTCCGATTTCGCATTTCTAATTTCGCTCTCTGCTCCGCCTTTCCCTTATCATTATCGAACCAATTAACTCCCGCTAACTCTTTATAAAATCTCGACTTCCACCGCTTCATTCGAATCATACCACTAAATAATAGTTATTGACAGTAATATAAATCCATGCTATCCTAGCTCATGTTGCCGTCGCGAAGCGCCTCTCGACCCGGAGCCACTCCGACCGCTTCCCAAAACAAAATTCAGCGTCCAATAATATCTCCCGCATCCCCTGTAGAATGAACACTTCCAATACCACCTGGAAGTGTTCATTCTAAATCGCTTGTAGTCACTCGCTTTCCTTTAGAATCAACACTTACGAGAAAACCACGGGGGGAGGGGTCAATTATTGTTAACCAGACACGCGATGAAGCGTGTCTGTCCCGAACGACCATCGGGAGTGAGGGACCTCTGCGATCGCCCTACGAAGCAATCCTGTCCCGAGAGGCGAACGGAACCGGGGAGATTCTTTGGGGCCGGTTTTGTCAGCAGAGTGACTCCAGATCCGGGCCCGGCTTGTCGGGCAAAGATCATCGGCAACCTGCACGCATTTCGCCTGAGCTTTTAGTGAACCGAGACTTTCTCACCCTTGCCTGGTTCATTTCTTTTCAGCAGAAATGTGGCGAAAAACATAAGTGCCGAGCCCATCGACAGCAGCCAGTACACCTCGACATAGGAGAGAACCGCAGCTTGGGCCTGAAGCATAGCGTAAAGCCGGGCCACCGCCTGTTGTTGAGCAGCATGCACGCTCAAGCCGACACTCGTCAGCCGCGTTGCAAGAGCTGCAATAGAAGACTGAAACCGGGCAGAGGCGCTGTATTCTGCCAAGACGGATTGATGATACTGACTGCGTCGAGCGATGAGAGTGGTTACAGCGGATGTCCCGACGCTCTGCCCAATGTTGCGCATGAAATTCATTAGCCCGGCGGCAGCGTTGGTTTTATCCGCTCGCAGGCCGACGTATCCGGCAAGCGTGAGGGGGACGAATAGAAAGGCCACGGGAATGTACTGCCACACACGCAATAAGGTGGCCGAGCGGAAACTCATAAGCAGATCAACCTGTTTGCACGAGATGTACATGCTCACCGCCAGAGTTATCCAACCAAAGGCTATGAGATAGCGGGCCTGGAATCGAGTGGTCAGCCTGCCAACTATGGGCAGCACGACCAGCACCACGAGGGCGCCGGCGGAAAGTACCATACCTGCTTTCTGTGCCGTGTATCCCATAAGAGTCTGCAGGAGTTGCGGCATGAGTACCGTGGAACTGAATAAGGCCATTCCCAGCATCAGGAACATCAGACTGCTGGCGGCGAAGTTGAAGTTCTTGAACAAACGCACATCCACGATGGGCTCTTTGTGAAACCATTCCCAAATCACTAAGGAGACGAGGCCAACGGCGGCGAGCACAACCAAGATGGTAATGAAATAAGATCCGAACCAGTCGTCTTCCTGTCCCTTGTCTAGGGCGATCTGTAGAGCACCAACGCCAAGGGTCAACAAAGAAAATCCGACGAAGTCGAAGCCGGAAAGACGCTTCTTTAGGCGGGACAGGTAAGGAGGATCTTCGACAAGCTGATGGACCAGTCCGAGCGCCAGAGCGCCAACTGGAACGTTGATGTAGAAAACCCAGCGCCAGGAGTAATTGTCGGTGATCCAGCCTCCGAGCGTCGGACCAATGGCAGGAGCGCAGATGGCTGTGATTCCATACAGCGCAAAGGCGAGCCCGCGCTTCTCGGGAGGGAAGGTATCGCCCAAGATGGCTTGTGCCATCGGCTGTAAGCCTCCGCCGAATGCTCCTTGCAGAACTCGAAACAGGAGAAGAAGCCCAAGGTTGGGTGCGATGCCACACAGGAAGGAGCTGACTGTGAAAAACACAATGCAGATTAGAAAGAAGCGCTTCCGCCCAAGCCATCCGACCAACCATCCACTGATTGGAAGTACGATGGCATTGGAGACCAGATAGCTGGTCAACACCCAGGTGCTCTCGTCATTGCTAGCGCCTAGATTGCCAGCGATGTGAGGCAAAGCGACATTGGCGATGCTGGTATCGAGCACCTCCATGAATGCCGCCAGCGAAACCGCAACCGCGATGATCCAAGGATTGCCTTTGGGCTGCCAGACAACCTCTCCCGGGGTGGCGGATGCGGCGTCGCTCATCGGACTCTCACATCCGGCTCCGCGGGAAAGGGTTCCTCAGGATTCGTCTTTCCGCCCTGGCCACCCACCTCTTTAGGGGGCGCCGTTGCAGATCGATGAAACCGCCAGCACGGCCATCGCGCTTGCCGATGGCCGTGACTGTCGGGTTATGGTAGCCGATGCGCACCTTTAGTTTCCTTTTCGTCCAGATGGCCGGCATTCATTGCCTCCCACAAGGCTGTGATCAGCTGATCGAATTACTGGTCGTTGCCTTCGGTCAACTCCGTGGAAACCGCCGTCAAGTAACCAAGCAACCCTCCGGAACCATGGTTTGGTCCGGCGGTGAAGTACAACTCTGCCGCGGGGGCGGAGGCGGCATCGTTATTATTCGGGCTAACATTTCCTGGGCTGAGTGCCCAGACGCCATTGATGGCCAACGGCTTCCCGCTGGCATCCTGAAGGAGTCCGTCAAATTTTCCGGTAGCCAGGTCGTAAGCAGCGATGAATCCGCTCGACTGGGTGTCCCCGCCACCTGCGAATTGTCCGACGAGCAGATCGTGACTGAATCGTCCGAAATCGAGCGGAGCCAGAGCCACGCCCCAAGGAGCGTTCAGCCAATCACCGTGTTCGAGACGCTGCAAAAGGCGGCCATCGGAAGTAAAAATGTCCACGAAGCCCAGGCCCGGGCCGTCGGTTTCAAAGCGCGCACCTTCCATGTGGAGCGCATAAGTGACAACAATGTCGTTGCCGATGGTTTGCACGTTGAAAGGTACGTAATCGCGCGGCAGGTTCTCATCGACAAAAGAGTTTTCAGAGGAGTGGCCGTCGCGATCGGAGGAGTTCTCGTTGAGGTACTCCTTGGACAGGTTTACCGGGTGAAAGGCGTTGTCAAAAACATCGACGCGGCCCTTGGTGAAGTTCGCGGCGTACAAGAAGCGATTGCCATCGATAAACGCGCTGGTCAGGCCCGTGTAGCTGGATCCGTCGGCGGCTTTGAACACCGTCACTGCAACCGTGGCCGCGACACCTGGATTCCATGCAGCAATCGTCCCGTCAATCGTGGAAAAGAGGAATAACGCTGGTTTCGTAGGGGCCAATAAGAAATCTGTCTGACTGCTGTTGGCGATGGTGCCGGTTGGTGTACCCGTTGGCGTGTTCTTGTTAGTCGGATCGGCCGGGGGAATGGTGACGATCAGGGACTGCTTAGCTCCTGCGCCGTTGTAAAGCGTACTGAAGCCCGTCGCGTTGTCAGAGACCCACCACGGGCTGCCCGAGCCGCGGGATATACCCCAGGGATTAATTAACTGAGGATCGGTGACAGGAGCGACACCAGCGGCATTGGAAACTAGATTGGTTTGGGCGTAGTGCTGCCCAAAACAAGCGGCCCCCATGTTCAGAGCCAAGATTGCACCGGCCATAAAACGTAGCGACATCTTCATCTGCAAGTCTCCTTTTGTATTTAGAAACAGTTCTGTAAGTACGGTTATTGGGACAGTGGATCAACTCGTGATGTAAGCGACGATTCGAACGCCGTTACTTTTGCCCACCGTGATTGCCGGAGTGCTCGCTATCGCCAGAGTGCTCGCCGGCCAGACTAAAGGCGAATACTTTGTTATTTCCTGTTCCTTCGATATTTCGGTAACCCGACCCCCAATAGAGGGCGCCGTCCACAATAGATGGCCCATCGAGTACCGTGCCTCCGCTCGCGAAGTTCCAGAGGATCTTTCCGGTGGTCGCATCCAGGGCATACATCTGTCCAGAATTAGAGCCGGCGTACATGACGCCGTTTGCAACGCTCACTGAACCTCTGTCAATGGTGTTGGCAGTAGGGTCTGCTGTCTGCCAAAGGATCTTCCCAGTGGCGACATCCAGAGCGCTCCATGCACCCCAGGTTATCTGCTGTCCTGATGGCACCAAGGTGTAGGGAAGGTGGTCGCTATTCGCGATAGCCACATAAATGCGCTGACCATCGGTCGCGGTGCCCCACTCGATGCCTCCGAGCGAAGCGCCTGGCCCTACCGGTGTGCACCAAACGATGTTGCCGTTATCGGGATTGAGTGCCCAGAAGATGCCGCTCTTCTGGCCGAAGCCAACGATATTGCCCACGAGATTAGGTCCCGATCCTCCCAGATCGAAATCGGGGCTGGTGGGTACGGGACAGTTGGCCTTGGGCCCTGTGGGTGTAAGGCATGCCACTGTCCAGGTATCGAAGCCTTGCAGTCTCTTCGCCCACTTGACCTGCCCTGTCTTTAAATCCAATGCAAGAGCGGCGTCGAAGAAATCGTCAGCCGCGGCGCAGTCCGCTGTGGGAGTAGCGTCCTGGCAAGCCTCCACATCTGCGGGCGCAGTGTAGTTGTTGCCGGTACCAATGAAGAGCATACCGCGCTTCGGATCAATCGCAGGCGGTTGCCAAATTGCACCGCCGCTGTAGCTTCCCGGCTTTCCGCCATTGTCCGGCATGTCGAACGTCTTCCAAAGTATCGCACCGGTTTTCACGTCAAGCGCGACAATGCTCCCACGAAAGCTGCAGCACGGATATGTCGGATCAGTTGCCAGACTTTCTTCGCTCGAAGAAATCCCAATGTAAACAACGCCGTCGAAAACTACCGGAGATCCAGTAATGATTGCTGCCGGATGATTGTCCACCTTTGTCATCCACCGGAGTGTTCCTGTTTCGCGATCGACAGAGATCACGTTCGCGCCGTTGTGCACCTGCTTGCCATTCAAAATGTCCCCAATAATCACCTGCTGTCCATCCACCGCAGGACTGACACGTGAGATAGCTCCGGTAACGCCATCGTAATCGGAAATTTTGTGGGACCAGATAAGCCGACCGCTATTTTTGTCGACTGCGAAGAGGCTGCCACCCCAGTCGGGGAAATAGACTGCGTCACCATCCACAGTCGGAGTAGCAGAAACATCGCCACCCGTTGTGAACACCCATTTTGTGGTCAGACCGTTGACGTTGGCAGGGCTGATGGAGTGCTCAGCCGTTTGGCTCCAACTGTTGCTTAGATCCTGTCCGGCTATTCGCCACTGGCCAGGCCGGGACGCATCTGATTGGCCTTGCGCGCCCAGCGCTGAGACTAACAAAAGAACTGTGATCAACGCCGCCTTTGGGAACGACAGGTTACGATTCTTCGTGGGTATCCGCATTCTTCTCCTTAAACTCGGTTTTCGGATTACGCTCGCGGCCATTTCCTTAGCAAGCGTTGGAGGGAGTCCTGAGTTCTTACGGCATCAGAGCTCCTCCCACCCCACGGAAGAGTGCAGTACGCCTGCCAAAGCGCGAAGACTTCCTAAGGTTGCGGAACTTGTTGATTTGTTGCGCGATCGGATGCGAGAGGGTCTTAATTTAGATCATGCTGTCGAATCGACACTGCCGCATTTGCGGCAGACTGCCGGTTTTGTAGCACGCAAGAAGAGTGTTTGGCAGGAGAGAACACTTTGGAATTAAACAGAGTAAAAATCCGCTACGGCTCGGTTACGAAGAATCACGGGCAATTCCAAGCTCAGCTTCGGCCTGGAGCCAATCGGCAAGCTCACGGCCTGAGAGTCCGCCCCGCTCTAGATGAATTTCGTAAGCGCGGCGCCTGATATCGTCGTGATTTGGCGCACGGTTTGCAGAAGTATTTTCTGCGCGAGGCCGAATCGGACTTGCGTGGACTTCCAACGTCTCATTTTTCTTGCCTTTCACTGTCATACCCGAGTCCTTTCCTTTTGTAGCTGACTCGCTCTCGATCTCAGCGCACCTCTCACAGCTCCGCGCCACGAATCCCGGCCGGGGTAAGTCGGAATCCGTGGCCACAAGGGCGGTATCGCTGGCTCAGAACTGAAAGACGATACCGGCGGAGGGCTGAGCGGTGTGCGCTTTCGAAGCGAAATGGAGAGCATGCAGTCCAAAGACCGGCAGCTCGTGTGTAAAGGAACGGCATTCGTATTTGGCAACCCTTGTATTGCATTTCGATCCGAAGCGACTCTGCTAAAAATAAATAGCTCGGACACGCTTTCTCTCGACAATTCTGGGCTGTTTCAGTGACGGTGCCTCGGACCGATAATGCCGTCCGGGCCGGTGAAACATAGAAATCCCAAAATCGCCAATGCGGCAATTAACAGAAACGTGATCATAATTGCCCTCCTTCGTTCCGCGTTTAGCCTCTATGCATGGCAGGGGACCCGATCTTGCGAAATATTGCTCGGGTTACGGCTTACCTTTAAGGTCTCGCTTCCAGACATCCAAGCGGATCCGAAATACTGCTGCAATCTCCCCCGCAATTTTTTCCGTCCATGAAACATGCGGCCCTTTAACGCGGAAACGGAAATTCCCATGATCCGGGCGGCCTCTTCCGTGGATCGCTCCTCAAGCTCATGCAACTGGATCGCCCTGCGTGTTCCCGGCGGCAACTCATTTAAAGCCAAGGACAGCATTCGCTCCTTTTCCCTCTGTGAATAGCTAGTCTCCGGATCAGGACTTGAATCGGGGATCTCCAGCGCCCTTGCTGTCTCCTCATTCGCGTCCGAATCGTCGATCGACACTTCGCGTAACCCGCGGCTTCCGCGTTGCAACATGCGGGCTTCGTTGATGGTGATGCGCGTCAACCATGTCGAAAAAGAAGATCTCCCTTCGAATTGATACAAGTGGAAGAAGGCTTTTTGAAGGCTTTGCTGCACGACGTCCTCGGCGTCTTCCTTCGTACGGGTGATGCGCCGCGCAACGGCGAGAATCCTTCGCTCGTGGCGTTCGACCAGAATCACAAACGCAGTGGCTTCGCCTTTCCTGGCTTCAGCAACCAACATCGCGTCGTTCGTCGCATGAAGATCGCTTGGAACGCCCGCGGGTCCCTTTCGTTCTATTTGCTTTGTAAGTTCAACTGGCACGGTATTGCTCCTTTCTCAATTTCAGGAAAAAACTGGCTGGCGGGAGTCCCGGCCGCTGATTGGTTGAATGGAGGGCGGCGGTCGGGCCTTGCAACGCATTCATCTTGGCGCGTTCCGGGTTCGCTCGCAGGCAGCACAAGGGAACGATGACTCCCCCCAAGAGAGCACCGAACAAACAGGAAATCGCTTTGAGCAGGCTGCGCTTGCCGCTGGGTTTTACTTGATCGAGGACATATTTGATGTACATACCAGTACAGATGAATTGCGTGTCCTCCCTTGCCATGGCTCGCAAGAGTCTTTGCCCGCCTTTGTCGATGAACGTGATCCCGCTAAGATCGACGGTGCATGCTCGTCCGTTCTGCGATCGGTGCCTCTTTTTCCAGCATGTCCTCAACTCGCCGACCCACGGCCCGACCAAACGGCCTTCGAGCGTCCACCTCTGTTCTGTGGGCGTCTCCGCAACCGTGATTCGTAACATTTCGTTTACTCCCGTCTTCCACCCGGCGATGATGATCCTTCGAACATCAGGGGGCATCGCTTCGACAGCAAACTCTCGCAACATCTCCGCACTTGATCTAATCCGAACTATTCCGAGCGCGCTTGCGCATATGTACTTCCGACCCGCCTCGTTCAAAATGCACATCGTCCATAAACGCTTTCATCAGCAGGATGCCGCGCCCATGTTCGGCGGCCGAGTCCGATGTGAGGCCGTTACCCACCATCTTCCTGAAGTCGAATCCTTTTCCTTGGTCGGTCACGACGAGCGATACTTCGCTGCTCGGCTGGCAGCGGCAGCGGATGTGCACTTTTGTGCCTGCATGCTCCTGGTTACCGTGCAGGACGGCATTACCAAGTGCCTCGCGGAGCGCCAGTTCGACATCGAGCTCCGCTCCCGGAACACACTGCGATCTCTTAATCAGCCGCATCAGGCGGTCCACCAGCGGCGAGATAGCTTGAATCTTGCTGGGCATCCAGGAGTCAATTTCCAGGATGGGAGAACGGGAACTTTTTCCTGGGAATCGTGATGGAGAATCCGATGATCTGTTCAGGCCTCGCATTCCACTCATGGCAAATGCCTCGTGCCTGGAGAAGTGCATCGCGGCTGCCAAAGCGCGGAAGGTTCCAAAGGTCGCGGAACTTACTGATTTGTATTGGGATGGCGAGTCGAAAGATTGTTCATTGGATCATACTGCCAGCTTGGCAGTGCCGTATTTTTGGTAGCGTGCCCGTTTTTTGGCACAGCAGAACGTTCGGGGCTAGAAAGAACGCTTCGGCATTGCGCAGCGAAAATGCGGTGCCGCTAAATTACCCAGAGCGGCGTGTGATTCCGAGTTTGCGAATTCTCTGCTGAAGGGTGGATCGCTTCATTCCAAGATGTGCCGCCGCCCCGTTCGGGCCCGCCACAACCCAGTTGGACCGCTCCAGTGCTTTGAGGATTTGCTGACGTTCCGATTGCTCCAGAACATCATGAAGTGCGCCGTTTGTAGGTGATTTCGGAGTTGCGGTTCCTTCCAGCACATGGCCTGCTATTGAGACCTTAAGATCAGACACATCGACGCTCAGGGCCGGCCCCGTCGAGATGATGACGGCGCGCTCGATCACATTTTGGAGTTCTCGTATGTTCCCCGGCCAATGGTATCGGCACAACGCGTCCATAGTCGCTGATGGAATCGTTTCCATCACCTTGTTCATGCGTCTGGAGAACTGCTGAGCGAAGTGCCGCACCAGGAGCGGGATATCCCCCTGGCGTTCACGCAAGGGCGGAACGTGGACCGGGAAAACATTCAACCGAAAGAAGAGATCTGAGCGGAACTTCTGCTCGCTTACCATTGTTTCCAAATCGCGGTTCGTCGCGGCAATCAAACGCGCGTCTGTTCGAAGCGTCCTCGAGCTTCCCAGCCGTTCGAATTCCCTCTCTTGAAGCACACGGAGCAGTTTGGTCTGTAGCTCTAGAGGTATCTCTCCGATCTCGTCCAGAAAAATCGTGCCGCCGTTCGCCACTTCGAAACGGCCGAGACGTTGCGCGATTGCTCCCGTGAATGCGCCTTTCTCGTGTCCGAACAGTTCACTTTCCAGCAAACCCGTCGGAATGGCCGCGCAGTTGAGTTTGACGAAGGGTTTTGAGCGGCGCGGGCTCAAGTCATGAATACCGCGCGCGACCAGCTCCTTTCCCGTGCCCGTCTCTCCATAGATCAGAACGGTCGAATCTGTCGGCGCTACTGTTTCCACTTGTTTGAGGACCCTGCGCAGAGAGGCGCTATCTCCAATAATCTGGGCAAAATTCATTTCTGTGCGGATTTCGTCTTCCAAATACAGCTTCTCTTTGGAAAGCTGGTCCTTCAGCTCTCGAATCTTGCTGAACGCGCATGCATTCTCCACCGCAATCGCAACCTGATTTGCGATCTGGGACAGAAACGCGCAATCAGCAGTGAACGCATTCTCCTGATATTTGACCACACCGAATGTGCCTAGCACGCGACCTCGGCTAACAAGAGGAAGGACGCAGACCGATCCAACTTCGGCTTGCGAGGTGTCCTTCATTCCCAGCCGCCTCGCCTCCTGGACGCTGCCGCACCAAAGTTTACCGGTGCGAAAGACCGCTCCCGAGATATCTTCGTCCATGGGAACAAGGCTCTCCTCGTGGTGTGATTCGTCTTTGAATGGAAAGTCCAGGGCATAGATCCGCAAGTGCGTGTTGTCGGTATCGGGGAGAGTAATCCCAACGCCATCGCAGCCCAAAACCCGGCGCGTGCTTGCCACTACTGATCGGAGAAGATCCCGGAACTCGAGATTGGAAACCAGTTGATTGGTTAATTCGAGGAGAAGTCCAACACGCTCGCTCTTTTTCAACAACTGCTGCTGTGAGGCCTGCGCTGCATCAAAGTGCAGTGCATTGTCGAACGCGAGAGCGATCTGCTCAGCCACCACCGAAAGAAAGTGGACTTCTTCGGCGGTATAGACATCTGGAGCTTTACTGGCAAAGGTGAGCGTTCCGACTTTGCTGTGGGCTGTGGTTAGCGGAAGAGTGCACACACAGCGGACTCCATACTTCTTCAAAATCTCCTGAAATTTGGAAAACCGAGCATCGCGAACTTCGAGCGAAGTGATCAAAGGCTCTTGGTTCTGATAGACCCACCACGCATCGGATTCCTCTATGGCCAGATCCGGGTCCGGAGGGACAGCTGCCTCTCTCTCCGCGTCGACGAAATGGCGGTGAAACGTATTCGATTTCTCGTCACGAATGGACACACCGATATAATCAAACCGGACGACCCGGTGTAACTCCCTCACCAGCGCGCGAAACAGATCCTTTGGATCTCGGTACGTTCCGATGACATTTGATACGCGAATGAGCGTTTCGTACCGCATCTCGGACAACGGAACTGCAAGGACTTCCGAATCGTTGGTCATGGTCTCTGCACCGCCGCAGTAATCACGGATTCCGTTCCCTTTGATGCCGGACCTGCCAAAATTGGTGCCGCAAAACCGGCACGCTACCGCAAATGCGGCAGTGCCTCCATGGCACTCAGACTAAGCGCGTCGCCCCTCCGAGCCTCATCTCACGACAAATCAACGAGTTCGGCCCTTTCAGGAACAAAAGGCGTTTTGGCAAGCAGGGTGCACCATTCTAGCCAGATGCTTGAAGACCCCAGAAAAACAACTTGATGAAGAGGATGGATTTCAGCGATACGCCATGAATAATCTTTTTAGACGTAGTCTCGTTATAGCAACAGTGGTTTGTTTGATCGTCATCGCTCTGATCGTGGGAGCCCTGCGCCCGAAACATGCATCAGGCGCAGGAACGGCAGCGCCTCCGGACGTCCTGGTAGCGCAGGTCGAGCAGAAGGATGTTCCGATTTACAGTGAATGGATCGGCACGCTGGCTGGACAGGTGAATGCCAACGTTCAGGCGCAGGTCACAGGATATTTGCTCAAACGGGAGTATCAGGAAGGGTCGTTCGTAAGGAAGGGCCAGTTGCTCTTTGTGATCGATCCGCGGCCCTTTCAAGCGGCCCTCGACCAAGCCGAAGGACAGCTAGCGCAGGCCACCGCGCAGCGTGCTAACGCCGAGGCCGTTCAGGTTCGGACCCAGCTGGATGTGGAGCGCTACGCCCCGCTTGCGAAAGAGCAGGCGGCGAGCCAGCAGGATCTCGACAACGCCACTCAGAACAACTTGGCGGCGAGGGCCAACGTGGCTACAGCCAAGGCTCAAATCCAGACGGCCGAAGCTGCCATCGAAACCGCAAAGCTTAACCTTGGCTTCACGCAAGTCATTTCGCCCGTCGACGGCGTCGCCGATGTTGCAAAGGCGCAAGTCGGCGATCTAGTCAGCACCAGCAGCGGAACATTGACTACCGTTTCCACCCTCGACCCTATCAGGGACTACTTCACAGTCAGCGAACAAGATTACGTTCAATTGCAAAAGCAATTCTCAGGATCGGATGGGCAGCGCTGGAAACTGGAGCTCATCCTCGCTGACGGAACAACCTATTCCCACGAGGGCGCCTTCTATTTCGCGGGCCGCGCCGTCGATCAAAACACCGGCGCGATCCAACTGGCGGCTCTCTTTCCCAATCCCGGCAACGTTCTTCGTCCCGGACAATATGGCAAAGTCCGCGCTGTAGTCCGAACACAGAAAGGCGCCTTATTGGTTCCCCAGGCTGCTGTCACCGACCTGCAAGGCAGCTATCAAGTCGATGTTGTCGGCGGGGACGACAAGATCGCCATTCGACCTGTCAAAGTTGGGGAACGCATTGGCACCATGTGGATTATCCAAGACGGATTGAAGCCTGGCGAACTCGTGGTCGCGCAGGGCCAGCAAGCTCTCCGCCCCGGCACGACCGTGCGACCCAAGCCAGTTGTTGGCCATTGAAGGCGAACAGGGGCGACGGAATGTGTGTTGCTTGCGAGGACACCAGCGTAGCCCGGACTTCTCCCGCTCGCCCTTCTTCCCGTGGAAGCAGTCTCAGAGCTTTCCGAGTTTGATCGAAAGGAACCAGAATCCATGTCGAATTTTTTCATAAGGCGGCCCATCGTGGCGATGGTGATCGCCATCCTCATGGTGATCGTTGGCGCGGTCACCATCGCAACTCTGCCCGTGGCTCAATTTCCAAACATCGTTCCGCCGGAAATTCAGCTGCAGGCCTCCTATGTCGGCGCGGACGCGCAGGCGCTGGAGCAATCCGTCGCGACACCCATCGAACAACAAATCAACGGCGTAGACAACATGAATTACATGTATTCGCTGAACGCCACGGGCAACTCGCAAACCACCATGGTGGTGGACTTCGACCTGAAGACCGATCCGAACACCGATCTGATACTCACGCAGTCGCGCGAGCAACTGGCTGCCGGGCAGCTTCCGCCGGACGTTAACACCTACGGGGTCACGATCAAAAAGTCCGTGACCGCTCCGCTAATGCTGGTCGGTCTATTTTCCCCGAAGGGTACGTACGATACGACGTTCCTTGGCAACTACGCCTATATCAACCTCAACGACCCTATCGCTCGCTTGTACGGTGTGGGCCAGACGCAGGTTTTTGGCGCAGGGCAATATGCCATGAGGCTCTGGGTGCAGCCTGACAAGCTGGCGAAGCTGGGCATCACGGTCACGGATATCGTCAATGCGGTGCAACAGCAGAACACGGTCAATCCTGCGGGTCAGGTCGGTGGGGAACCGGCTCCCGCGAACCAGCAATTCACATATTCCGTTCTGGCGCAAGGCCGCCTGACGTCTCCGGAGCAATTTGAAGACGTAATTGTGCGCGAGGCGCCTGATGGCGGCATTGTTCGGGTGAAAGACGTCGCCCGCGTCGAGCTGGGCGCGCAAGACTATAGCATTGTGAGCCGCTTGAATGGGAAGCCCGCTATCGTAATCCCCGTTTACCAGTTGCCTGGTTCCAACGCCGTGCAAACGGCCGCGGGCGTTCGAAAGCTGATGGCCGAGATGAAGCAAAGTTTCCCGGAAGATATGGATTACGCCATATCGCTGGACCAGACCGCCGCAGTTACCGAAGGTATGAAAGAGATCATTCAAACCCTGCTGATCGCCATCGTGCTGGTCATCCTTGTCGTGTACCTCTTCCTGCAAGACTGGCGCGCTACGCTGATCCCGCTGCTAGCCGTGCCCGTCTCGCTGGTGGGCACCTTTGTTTTCTTTCCGCTCTTCGGCTTCTCCATCAATACCCTTTCGATGTTCGGGTTGGTGCTGGCCGTCGGCCTGGTGGTTGACGATGCCATCGTCGTCGTCGAAGGCGTGCAACGCCACATCGAGGAAGGTCTTGCTCCCAAGGACGCCGCGCGAAAAGCCATGGCGGAACTCTCGGGCCCAGTGATTGGGATTGCCTTGGTTCTGTCCGCGGTATTCGTACCCACCGCTTTTATCCCCGGCATCACCGGGCGGCTCTACCAGCAATTCGCCGTGACCATCGCCATTTCGGTTCTGCTCTCGGCATTCAACGCGCTTACTCTCAGCCCGGCACTCGCGGCTCTGCTGCTGCGGCCCAAAAAACAGAGCAAGGGCTTGCTCAGGCGCTTTTTCGATTGGTTCAACCACGCGTTTGGACGTGCCACGGACGGCTATGTCCGTTTGTGTGGCGGGCTGATTCGCAAGAGCGCCGTTGCCATGATGCTCCTGGCGGTCCTCGGAGTTGCGGCTGGTTTTTTTGGCAGCCGCTTGCCTTCGAGCTTCCTGCCCGACGAAGACCAGGGCTATGTGTACATCAATATGGACCTTCCGAATGCCGCTTCGCTGGAGCGCACCAGCGCAGCGGCGAGGCAGGTCGAGGAGATCCTCGCCAACACGCCAGGCGTTGAATACACCACGAGTGTTGTTGGCTTCAGCTTGCTCAGCTTTGTGCGGACTACTTACAACGGCTTCTTCTTCGTAACGCTGAAGCCCTGGAGCAGCCGCGAAACACGAGCGGAACAGTTTCAGGAAATCAAGCAGCGCTTGAACCAGCAGCTTAGCAAGCTTCCGGAAGGAACTGCTTTCAGCTTCTCGCCGCCGGCAATCCCTGGCGTCGGGACATCCGGGGGATTTCAGTTCGTGCTCGAAGATCGCGCGGGGCGAAATGTTGCGTTCCTGGCGGGCAACCTGGATAAGTTCATGGCCGCCGCGCGCAAACGGCCCGAAATTGGGTATGTCAGCACCTCATTTTTGCCCAGCGTTCCGCAAGAGTTCCTGGAGGTCAACCGGGAAAGGGTGCTGAAGCAAGGTGTGGCCATCAGCGACGTCTACAGAACCATTCAGTCATTCATGGGCGGCCTGTTCATCAACTACTTCAATGATTTCGGCCGTACCTGGCAGGTGTACGTGGAGGCCGAAGCGCCTTACCGGGCCAATATGGAGAACCTCGGACAGTTCTATGTGCGCAACAGCGGCGGCCAACCGGTCCCGCTTTCGGCGCTGACGAAGTTTGAGTCGCGTTCCGGCCCCGAATTCACGATGCGCTACAACGAATATCGCTCCGCGCAAATCAACGGCAGCGCCGCGCCCGGGTATAGCTCGGACCAGGCCACCGCAGCTCTGGAGGAAGTCTTCAAGCAGACGATGCCCCGCGAAATGGGCTTTAACTATATGGGGATGTCCTATCAAGAGCAGCAGGCACGCCAAGGCGTCCCGGCCTGGGCGATCTTTGGATTGTCACTGCTATTTGTCTTTCTGATTCTGGCCGCCTTGTATGAGAGTTGGTCTCTGCCATTTAGCGTGTTGTTGAGCACGCCGGTCGCAGTATTCGGGGCCTTCGCGGTGTTGTGGCTGCGCCGGACAGTGCTGGGCGTTTTCTATCCCGCTTACATGGTGCAGATCGAGTCCGACGTGTATTCACAAATCGGCTTGGTCATGCTGATCGGTCTGGCCGCGAAGAATGCGATTCTGATTGTTGAGTTTGCCAAGGAAGAATACGAGAAAGGAAAGCCTTTGGTGGATGCGGCGCTGGAAGGTGCCAAGCTCCGCCTGCGGCCAATCCTGATGACCTCCTTCGCGTTCATCCTGGGTTGCGTGCCCTTGTGGATCGCCACCGGTGCCGGTTCGGTAGCACGCCAAATTATGGGGACGGCCGTGATCGGCGGCATGCTGGCCGCGAGTGTGATCGGGATCTTTCTTATCCCTGCGATTTTCTACCTGGTTGAGAAATGGTCGGGTGCAGGCAAGGAGCACGCTCCGGCCGCAATGCCGGCAACACCCGCGCCTGCGCCCGCGCCTGGAGATTGAGATGGGCCACCAACCCATGGACGAGCAGGCCGCAAAGTGGGGCGATTGATGAAGAAGCTTCGGCCATTGGTTTCCGTCGTTTTGGCGTCGAGTCTAATCGGCGGGTGCATGGTTGGCCCCAACTACCATAAGCCCGTGGTGCAACATCCGACTGCGTTCCGCGATCTGCGAGAAAGCTCGCAGGCTGAAGCTCAAGTAGCTTCCTACGCGGACCTTCCCTGGTGGCAAGTCTTCCAGGACCCGCAACTCCAGGATTTGATCCGCACCGCCTTGAAACAGAATTACGACATGCAGATAGCGACGGAGCGTATCAACGCCGAGCGCGCTCAGCTCGCTATAACGCGTTCCTATCTTTTCCCGCAAGTGCAAGGCAGCGGCAATTTCACCGGTGGCAAAGAACAGAGTTTTCAATCGAAATCAAATTTCTTCGCGCTCACGGCTGACGCCGCCTTCCAGTTGGACTTCTTCGGCAAGCTGCGCAGAGAGACCGAAGCGGCGCGTGCCCAACTCCTGGCCACTGAGGATGCGCAGCGGACCGTCATGCTTACGCTCGTCAGCGATGTGGCGAGCGATTACTTCACGCTCCTGCAGCTTGATCTCGAACTCCAAATCACGCGAGACACGGTGAAGACACAGCAAGATTCCGTCAAACTGACTTCGCTCAGGGTTGACCACGGAGTCGCCACAAAGCTGGATGTGCTTCAGGCTCAGCAAGTACTCGACACTGCAAATGCGCAGATCCCGGATCTCGAGAGGCAGATTGGCCAGGAGGAAGATGCCATCAGCATTCTCATTGGCGATTACCCGCGAGGCGTGCAGCGCGGACGCCCGCTCGAAGAGCAGGCGCTTCCTCCCGAAGTACCGCCAGGATTGCCTTCCGCGCTGCTTGAGCGACGGCCGGACATTCGCGAAGCCGAGCAAACGCTCATTGCCGCGAATGCCGAAATTGGCGTCGCCAAAGCCTCGTTCTTTCCGCAAATATCGCTAACCGGCTCGGGAGGCGGCGCGTTTGGCCGCAGCAGTCTCTTCTCCAGCTTGATGAGCTCCCAGACCGGAATTTGGTCCTACGGCGTCCAGGTAAGTCAGCCCATTTTCACGGGAGGCGCACTTCGCGGGAACCTGCATCTAGCCCAATCGCAACACGAGCAGGCTTTAATCGCTTATAAGCAGGCCATTCAGCACGCCTTCGGCGACGTGTCCGATGCTCTGATCGGATATCAGAAATTCTATGAGGTACGAGTTCGCCAGGAGCAAGCCGTAGCGGACCTGGAAGAGTCAGTTCGCCTCTCCATCATGCGCTACCAAGGCGGCACCGCTACTTATCTCGAAGTTCTGGACGGCCAAAGGTCGCTTTTTGCTGCGGAACTCACGTTGGCCGAAGCGCGAGGCAACGAATACCAAAGTCTCGTGCAACTCTACCGGGCGCTTGGCGGCGGGTGGCAGACATAGGCGCGAACGAACCTAGACGGAATATCAAGGGCTTGATTCGATCTACAGGAGGCGGGCTGGCCAGGCCTAGCGCCTGAAGTCTCGTCCTCATTGGTGACAGGGAGCTCTCGAGCCAGCGCGACGGAATTTACTTGGGCGTGAGGGGATTTGCGATTTGGGCGTCCAGAGTTTCGCGGATCTTTTGCAAGAGAGTGTTTTTCGTAAATGGCTTTTGGACGAGGATGGCGGCTTGGGTCAAGCTCCCGCGATTAACTAGGACGTCGTCGGTGTAGCCGGACATGTAGAGAATTTTTAGGTTGGGCCGAAGCGTAACCAATTGGCTGGCTAGCTCGCGGCCATCGATGCGGGGCATGACAACGTCTGTAAGCAGGAGATCGATTTTGACGTGAAGATCTTTTGCGATGGCGATTGCGTCTTCGACTCCGGGGGATTCGAGAACAGTGTACCCGGCGTCTTCCAGGAGCAGTCGGGTGAGCTCTCGCAGGGCCACTTCGTCTTCGACGAGCAGAATAGTCTCGGTGCCGCCTTGGATGGCCTTCCGCACTGTGAGGGACGCGGGCAAAGTTTCTTCAGAGCGAGGAAAATAAATCTTGAAGGTGGTGCCACGGCCCGGCTCGCTGTAAGCCATAATGTAACCGTTGTTCTGTTTGATGATTCCGTAGACCATCGAGAGACCTAAACCAGTGCCCTTGCCTGGATCCTTGGTTGTAAAGAACGGTTCAAAAATGTGGGAAAGGGTTTCCGAACCCATGCCAATGCCAGTGTCACTGACGGCGAGCATCACGAACGGTCCGGGCCTGGCGCCCAAGTGCTGGCGAACGTAAGTCTCGTCGAGCTCGACATTTGCCGTTTCAATGGCGAGCGTGCCGCCGCTGGGCATGGCGTCGCGCGAATTGACAGCCAGGTTCATTAGCACCTGGCCCAACTGGCCTGGATCGGCTTTTATATATCCCAAGTCTGGTTGTAGCCTGATGGCCAGCTCGACGTCTTCGCCGATGACGCGGTGGAGCATCTTTTGAATCTCCGTGACGGAGGTATTGAGGTCGACGACGGTCGGCTCAATGAGCTGCTTGCGACTGAAAGCAAGAAGCTGCAGGGTGAGAGCAGCGGCGCGTTCGGCCGCGTTGCGGGTAGCTTCCACGCTCTTTCGCATAGCTCCGTTAGTGGCAACTTGCTGTTCAAGAATGTCGCTGTGACCGAGGATGACGCTAAGCAGATTATTGAAATCGTGGGCGATGCCACCGGCGAGACGGCCGATGGCCTCCATTTTTTGAGCCTGCAGAAGCTGTCTCTCGAGACTGCGGCGTTCCGTAATGTCTTCCGCGAAGATCTCGAAGTAGGCAACAGAATTGTCTTTTTCCACGACCGGGTGCCCCGTCACTCTGACGGTGATGAACTTTCCGTCTTTCCTACGCCATTCGGCCTCGACACCTCGAAAATCTTGTTCGTGCCCATACTCTTTGAGGAAACGCCGACGCGATTGCGGATCGCGATAGACGTCTTTTTCCATGTTGAGACGCATCAGCTCTTCCTGGGAGTCATAGCCGAGCATAGCCGTAAGAGCTGGGTTCACGTGGAGCAGCCGTCCGTCCATGGTGACGCGGTAAATTCCATAGGGGGCGTCATGTACAAGCGAACGAAATTGAGCCTCGGACTTTTGGAGTTGCGCTTCGACGCTCTTGCGTTGCGTTACGTCTCGGGCGATTGCGGAAGCACCGATGATCTTTCCTTCTGAATCCTTGACAGGGGAAATGGAAGTGGAGACATTGATTCTTCGTCCGTCCTTTCGGACGCGAATCGTTTCATAGTGTTGGATTCTCTCGTCCCTCTTCAGCTTCTCTAAGATTTCAGGCAGCTCGTCGTGTTGTTCGGGAGGAATAAGAATTCTTACGGGTTGACCGAGCACTTCGCTCGCCGAGTAACCATATATGCGTTCAGCACCTGCGTTCCAACTTCGTATCTTCCCATCCAGCGACTTTCCCACGATTGCATCTTCAGAGGATTCGACAATCAACGCTAGTTGAGATGCTTCGGCTTCGGCGCGTTTGCGGTCGGTGATGTCGTGGGTGACGGAGAGCATGCAAGGCTTTCCATTTATCACGACGCGCACAGCGGATAGGCGGCCATAACGGATTTCGCCCGTCTTGGTTCTGAAACGAAATTCTTCGCCCTGGACCTGACCCTCTGTTTCCACCATCTGAAGAGTAGTTTGGTGAGGTCGCTGTTCGACCCACAAATCGAGCTCTGCAGGCGTCTTTCCCATCACTTCCTCGGCGGAGTAGCCTGTGAGACGCGTGAACCCTTCATTCACTTCGAGATAGCGGCGGTCCGGAAGACTGCGCAAGGTGATAGCGTCGGGACTTGAATGGACCATGCTTGCGTACTTCTCCTGGGACTGACGAAGAAGGGACTCAGATTGTTCGCGCTCTGAAATGTCGCGGACTATTCCGGTGAAAATGCGCCTTTTTCCACGGACGTGCTCGCCCAAGGAAACCTCAACGGGAAACTCTCTCCCGGAGCGGTGCAGACCAGTTAGTTTGATGGCGGTCCATGAAAAATGCTTTTTACCGGTTTGCGGGTATCCCCCGACGGCGGCGCGATGTGCCTCGGGAAGGTAATGAGGCATGAGCATGGTGACGGGCTGGTGCATCATTTCGGAAATGGCGTAGCCGAAGATTCTTTCCGCGGCAGTGTTGACGAAGAGAATGGTGCTCTGTTCGTCGGTGGTGACGATCGCATCCGTGGCCGTCTCGGCAACGACGCGGAAGAGTTGGGCAGGCTGCGGGAACGCTTTGTTGGAAGGGACCGCTTTGGCGGCTTTGGATTTCTTAGGTTTCGACATAGCCGTCTTGTCGCCTGTTCGCTGGCGCAGGAAGCTCTGCCCACACCTACAGTTCAGCGAAGGGTTTCAACCAGCAGCAGCGGTTGATCACGACGAGTGTAGCATCACAATTTGGAATCGTGGCTGGTAACAAGATGGACTTGTCCAACTAGCGAACAATCGAATTGGCCGGCCCATACTTTATTTCGGCCAGCAACATCCGCCCATCTCCCAGAAACAAGAATCGCCGGGCAATATTCCCAAGTGCTTGGAGATCGTTTAGAACTCCGCGACGCAGCAGCCCTCGGCAAACGGCGCGCGAAAGTGGTATTGGCGCATGCCCATACTTCATTGCGAGAAGAAGAATATGTTGACGAAGCAGACCCATTGTCATCCTTCGCCATTCGGATTCGCCAATCTGACTCTCACGAATCCCGATTCTCTTAACTTGTGCCGCTTGCCGGAATGTTTCTGTCACCAATCCTCCAACCTTTTGAGTTCGGCCCGCCTCCGTGGCAGGGCAGTTCGGTAGTTGGGGTGATCGTGGTGGGAGCCCTGTCCACGGAGGCGACCCGCTCCCTTCACAGCAAGATAGTCGGTTGCTAAATTAGGCCAATCCGGTGAATAACCCATTTGAAATGCGGATTACTATGGAAAGACAATAACGGCAAGCCCGAAGCCGCGTCGTCAAGCCTGGATTAATCCGCGGCGAATGGCGTAGCGAACCAGACTGGCTGTTTCGTGGATATCGAGTTTCTTCATGAGCCTTGCCCTGTGCGATTCCGCGGTTTTTACGCTGATGCCCAGATGCACCGCGATATCCTTTGTGGACTTTCCTTCGCCCACTAATTGGAGAACCTGACGTTCTCTTCCGGAAAGAGGGTCGGCGGTTAAGGGTGTTTTGGATACATAGGCGTCAACAACAGCTCGCGAGACGTTTGGGCTGAGATAAACAGATCCGCGGCAGACGTCCTGTATCGCGTGCACAAGAGCTTCCGCCGCCTGGCTCTTCAAGACATATCCTTTGACTCCGGCGCGCAAAGCCTCCGTGACATACTGATCTTCGTCGTGCTGTGTAAGGAGAATGACTTTTGTTTTCGGCGATGATTTCTTCAGTTCACGAGCAGCGTCCACGCCATTCAGGATCGGCATGCTGATGTCAAGGATAGCCACGTCAGGTTGCAGCTTTTCTACCGAGCGAACTGTTTCTTGTCCATCCGCGGCTTCAGACACAACCTGAAATCCGTTTTTTTCGAGCAATACCCTGAGCCCCTGGCGCACCAGGGAATGATCATCCGCAAGCAAGACGCGTGTAGGCATGGTGTCGTGCGCAGGTTAAAGAAATTCCCTACCTCCAGACAATCCAGTGGTTCCCCCAATTCGCTCTGAGGTAAAGACCTAGTTGTTTGGGGAGCTGCCTTTGAAAACGAGTTCCCCATAATTTCTTATTCCCATGAAACTGCGAGCAAGCGTGGGTCCTGCTGTGGGCAGCGTCGAAAAAAGGCAATGTCGAAGCTATGCACGAGATACGGCAACTCGGCAAGAAGGCCTGCCGATAACGCCGAAATCATCTCGGAAACATCAAAAAGCGGAACTTGATCGTTCCGGGAAACAGTTGGAAACCAGCGGCAGACAAGCGCCCCTGAGTATTTCCATTCAGGGCTGCACTAATCCCCGGCGTACGGCGTAGCGCACAAGGGTTGCTGTCTCGTGAATATCGAGTTTCTGCATAAGCCGCATGCGGTGAGATTCAGCTGTTTTCACGCTAATGCCCAGGAGGGAAGCTGTATCCCTAGTGGATTTTCCCTCAGCAATCAATTGCAAAACCTGGCGTTCGCGCACGGTCAAGGGATCCACCGGCTTTTCCGATTTGGTGCGGTAAGCCTCCACCAGCGCGCGCGATATGCCTGGACTCAGGTAGAATTCGCCTCGAGAGACCTGTTGAATTGCATGAATGAGGTCGCTTGAAGCCTGATTTTTCAAAACGTACCCTTTCACGCCGGCCTCGAGCGCTTCGTGAATGTACTGCTCTTCTTCATGCTGCGTGAGAAGAATTACTTTCGTCTTTGGACAGGAGCGGCCCAGTTCGCGTGCGGCATCAATCCCGTTCAACGTGGGCATGCTTATGTCCAGGACAGTGATATCGGGATGGTGCGTTTGCGTCAGGCGAACAGCGTCCTGCCCGTCGGATGCCTCCGCCATCACCTGAAATTTCTCACGCTCCAGCAATGATTTTAGACCTTGACGTACAAGAACATGGTCATCTGCGAGTACGATGCGAATTGGCATGGTCTACCTCCAATGGAAGTCGGACAGAAATCTCAGCACCGCGCCCGGGACGCGATTCGATATGCAGCGTGCCGCCAATTGCGGTCACGCGCTCCTGCATCGCGATCAATCCCAGCCCCTTTTGGGCAGGGGCCGGGTGCGCACCGCTGGAATCAAATCCACGGCCGTCGTCCCGGATCGAGCAAAACAGCATATGATTTTTTTTCCACGCGTTAATCCATACGTTGGTCGCCTTCGCATGCTTCACCGCATTGGTGAGGGCTTCTTGAACTATGCGGTAAAGGGTCGTCTCCATCGGTCCAGGCAGACGTTCGGATACGGCGGCGTCGATGTGAATCGGCAGGCTGGCCCTTTTCGAAATCCCCTCAGCAAGAAAGCGAATCGCAGGAATCCAGCCGAGATCATCCAACATTGTGGGCCGAAGTTCATGGGAATACCGCCGCAAATGTTTCTCAACTTGGTTCAACAATTCTTTAATCCGCGCAACTTGTACTTGTTGGGCCTCGGGCAGTTCCGGAACCACTTCGGCGAGCGCGAGGTGCACGGCGACCAGCAGCTGTCCAGCCTCGTCATGCACGGCATAGGCGATGCGCTTTATCTCGGCCTCGAGCGTTTGGTTTAGATTCCGCATGGCATTCAGGGCATCCTGAAACCCGCGGTGCGCCATTTCATAGGGAGACAAACACTCCGCGAAATACTCCGAACTCGCCCGAAGCAATACTTCGCGGCGTTTCTCGCTATTCGTGCCCCCAAGGAGGGAAAGTGCGGCTTGATGATGCAGCGTAACCAGCTCCACTAGTGTCTTTTGCTCGCTGAGCGCCCGACGGCCGAGTTCATACGCCCGGCCCAGTGCAACCTCGCCCCCTCCGTCCACAAATTCACGCAGCGAAGCGCAGTATTCGTCAACAAAACCAGCTTGCGCCTTCGGCTTCCGTCGAGTTGCGACCTTCATCGGCCGATTCCCCTTAACCGCACGACCAAAATGAGAGCATCATCATTTCCGCTGCGATAGTTTTCTAGAATTCTGTCTGCCGCTCTTTGTGGGTTCTCCAGAGCGGTCAGGCTCTCTGCAAAACCGCCACGAATTCCATCTGTGGCAAAAAACAGCGTATCTTCCCGCCCAACCGGGAGCACGTTGGCTTGCAGGGGCGGCAACTGCGAACCGACGACGCCGGCTCGCAGAAGAAGTGACTCTTGCCCGTTTCCATTTCTGGCGTCGCAGCGCATCAACACTCCTTGAACGTTGCCGACACCGAGCCAGGTCATCAACCCATGCTCAGGGTCGATGAAAGCAAGGCTCATGACAACCCCCCGAGTTCCTCGGAGTTTCTCGTGGCATCGCTGCACCAGCGAGATAATTGGTTCGTCCGAAAGACTTCTGAGTAGCGTAGCTGCCGTCTTGGAGACACTGGCTGCTTCCGCGCCATGTCCTATGCCGTCAATCGCCGCAATCAGAATTCCCGTTCGGTTGCAGCAAACCAGGTGGTGGTCGCCCGACTTACCCTGTCCGGGAAGAACGAACTTTGCAAAACCATACTCGACCATCGGGTCTTTTATTGTCTCCACTTCTTCACCGCCACAGTCGTTCCCAGGTTTGGTTGGGAAGTGATCTCAAATTCGTCCATCAAACGGCGTACTCCAGGCAATCCAAGTCCCAGACTTCCGGAAGTTGAAAAGCCATCGCGGAGGGCTTGGCGAATATCCAGGATTCCTGGGCCCTCATCCGATGCGATAACCAGAATGCCTACCCGGCTTGAACCTTGGACTCCTTTCAGAGTGATTTGGCCCTTGCGTGCATAGGTCACGATGTTTCGTGCCAGCTCTGAAATGGCCGTGGCAATGAGCGTGGCATCTCCGGAGGAAAACCCAAGTTCCATCGCCATCGCCCGCCCTTTTTGGCGGGCCGAGACGATATCCTGGTCGGAGTTGATTGACACCCTGATTTCCCCAACCGACACTATGGCTCACTCTCAGTTCGTCGTTTTGAACTTTTCGTTTAAGTAGGCTAGTCCTTCTTCCAAGTCCAACGCGGTTGCCACGCCTTCCAACGTTAAGCCCAGCTGCACCATCGCAAAAGCCACTTCGGGCTGAATTCCGACGATCACCGTCTCCGCTCCGCGCAGCCTGATCATGTGCGCGATCTCCCGCAACGTCCGTGAGGCGAATGAGTCCATCACGTCCATGGCGGTCACATCGACGATCACCGCCCGGGAGCGGAACTTGACAACTTGCTGTACCAAGCCCATGCGCAGTTGATTGAGGTCCGCGTCCGAGAGAGCGGCCTGAAAAGTTGCGATGAGCACCGCTCCCTGCTTGAGAATCGGGACTTCCACTTGACGCTTCCTCCGCTTTGCCTAGCGTGGCTCCGCTAGTTTCTCAACCTTATATCCCAACAGTCTTTCTGCCTGCTCGATGCCGCCTTGCAAGTCGCCCACCGTATTCATCTTGCCCAGGTCTACGCCGATGGTTACCAACGTCTGAGCAATTTCTGGCGAAAGCCCCGTGACAATGACGGTCGCGCCGAGCAGCCGCGACGCTTCAACCGTTTGCACCAAGTTGTTCGCCACCGTGAGGTCCATGGCGGCCACACCAGTGATATCGATCACCACAACTTTGGCGCGGTTGGTACGAATTCCGCGAAGGAGCTGCTCCGTCAATTGCCGGGCGCGCTGAGGATCGATGACACCAATGATGGGAAGAATCAGCAGCCGCTCGCGAACCTGCAGCACCGGAGTAGAGAGTTCGCGAATCGCCTCTTGCTGCTGGCGAATAACACGTTCGCGCTCTTGCACGAAGCCAACAGCCACCGTATTTGCGATGCGGTTTGCCGCTGGCTCGTAGGCATCCAAAATTCGATTCAATTTCTTGAAATCATTCTGGTATTTCGCGAAGAGGGAACGCGCAAGCACGTCGCGCAATAACAGCACAATCCCAACCACTTCGTGGGTTTCGACGCCTCGCGGAATGATGCGCTCCGAAAGATTCCGTGCGTAAGCTTGCAGCGCCTCGAATGCTTCAGTTTCGAGTGCCTCAACGTAACTGTCGTACACCGAAGTTGCTTCCGCGAAGATCTCTTCCTTTGTCATCGCGGTAAGCAGGCGCGTCTCCGTGATGCGCACCACCCATTCCTCGCGCAGTTGTGTTCGGTTCTGCCGAAGGTGCGCTACCAGTTCTCGAAGAAGCTCTGACGGCTCTTCATTCCTCTTTGGATCGGGGGACGCGGGCGTCCCTTCTCGTTTCGCCATGAAGATTCTCTCCTCGGCTTAAACAGCCCTACTCCACGTCAATGCGTCAGGTGAATACGGGGACACTTTCACAGGGAATACCATGAGAAACCTCCATGCTCAATCAAGTAAACCCCCTCAAGGTGGCTCAGGTAAAGACCTTAGTCCTGGGCAGTAGTCCTAGTATCGGGCCGGTTTGCCAGACACAGCCCTTCCGCCATCACGATTGCGTAGCATTTCCGGCTAGGTATCTTCTTACTTACAAGCCATTCCGCAACCAGTGTTTCGTCCAATAGATTCAATAATTTAGCGGCGATGTGCAAGCCTTCTAGGGTATTCTTTCAGCCCGCATCCAGCAATTTCGGTCCTGCCAATGCAGGATTCGCCGGATTGCTCGAAAGCTCTCTCGCGGATATTTATGTGCTGAAGCGCCGCATGCCCTTCGCCTCAAGAAGACGGACCCAGTGCATTTAAAGACACAGTCTCATACCACAGCAGGCCACGGTATCGGAAGTCGTAGCTCTCCCAGAAGGCATTGCCATAAAGCCATGACAGGAATCCCCCGCGGCCCCTTTCCAAAGACTGGGAGGAAACTAGAGCTAAACCTACCCTGCACATAAGGCAAGAAATCTGCGCGCCTGGAAGAATCTACACGCAGCTCAGCTCCGCTCTCAACGCCCGTCGCCGCAGCTGTTAGCCGTATGCAGTTGAATTTTCAGCTCGTTGCTGATGGCAGTGCGCGTCTGGCCGTAAAGTTGCTCGCTTGAAAGAGAGTACCCACTCGTGAGGATGAGACTGCCGGGTGAGTTGCCTACCGGCATCCCGCTGTAGTCAGGTCGCAATCCAGAAGCCCCAGCCGGGAGGAAACTTTGATCTCGGACCATGTGATTACTATTGCGGGCAGGAGTGTCGCGATCACAAGCCACGACCTCTTTATGGCTGGCGTATCAATCGTGATTGGGTTGCTCTTCTGGCTAGCTCTTTACTTCAGCCGCAAGCGAATCGTCGTCCTGAAGAGGTCGAGCGCCGTCGACCAGCTTACATTCGAGCTGTCTCGCATTGCTGATGCACTGGATCGCATCGCCAATCATCCCGCGGAACGTGCCATTGCGGCGGCCTCGCGGCGTCAGCTTCAACCGCAATCGCCGCCCCCACAGAGACAGTCCCAAGTTGTACCGCATACCCTGTTTAGGAGTTAGAGAATCCAATAACCTCCGGGAATCCGAGGCCACAAGCGCTTACCTACACGGTCTCAGAATTGTTCACGTAAATGTAGAATTCCTCGGCCAGTGCGGCGCGCCATAGTAGGACGCCAGCATTGATCTGCCTATTCCCGGGTAGTTCTCATCGGATCGGCAAATACTCGCGAATTCGCGCACCAGGCCAGTGTCACGCCAGCCGCGCATGGCTTCAGTACCAAGGATTTCCAACGCGTCCTCCAACGAAAGAGCCATCCGATACGGCCGGTCCGTAGTCAATGCGTCGAAGACGTCTGCGATCTGTAAGATGCGCGCCTTCAACGGGATTTCTCCTCCGCACAAACCGTCGGGATACCCGCTGCCATCCAGAAGTTCATGATGGTGCCGGATTATCGGCAAAATATGACGCAGTGACTTGAGCGGTGCGCAGATCTCTTCTCCTGTGATCGGATGCTGTCTCACGATTTCCATCTCTTCCTCGCTGAGCGGCCCCGGCTTCAAGAGAATGCGGTCCGGGACTGCGAGTTTGCCGATGTCGTGAAGCAAACAGGCAATCCGCAAATCTTGCAATTCTTTTTCTTGCATCCCGAGACGCTCGCCGAATTGAACAGCATATTCCGTCATCCGTTCGGAATGGCCTTCGGTCAAAGAGTGTTTCGCTTCAATGCTACGCGCCAGGGACAGCACTACAGATTTTGCTTGTTCGTCGATATAACTCTTTAGCCGTAAAAGTGACTGCACGCGGCTCAGTCCTTCCCCCAGTGAGGCGCAGGTTCCCCAGAAGTCGGCGGCGCCTGCCAGTCGTCCACGAGAAATATCCGTGGGCTCTAAGGAAGGCTTTATCAGGACAACGGGAATAAGATGATTGAGAGGATCATCCTTCAGGCGGCGGCAGAGTTCGAAACCATCGATTTGCGGCAACGAATCATACAGCAGAACCAGATCGGGCTGAAGGAGGAGGCACTGACTTAGCGCGGTTTCCCCGTCTTCCGCGGTGAAGACTTCATAATTCTGATTCTGAAGAAATGCTTTCCAGCTCTCTCGGTCAGAAGAATCAATGTCCACAAGCAGGATTGATGGGCACATGAATCCCTCGTAACATCTGAAAACACGACAAGGGTTGCTTGAGATTTCCCCTGGCGCGACATGTGTATTCTTGCTGGAGATCCGGCTTGCCTTCGGACTCCAAGCCTAGATTTCGGAGGCCCCCGCCTCCGCTTCTCGGGGACGAGAACGGGTAAGTTGGCTGGTCAAGATTACACTGTGCTTATCACGCGCCAAACTAGCAAAGGCCTAAGTGACCAATAATCTGAGGGTTGTGGCCGTGCTGGAAAAAAGTCTTCACTTTCTAGCGAGAGATAATTGCATCAGGCTTGTAAAATCTTCTTGTATTCTTGAGACCGACGTAGCGCACAAACTCCTTCGAGTTTTCTTCGCTCTAAAGCCGCGCCACGCGTCGGAAGTATTTCGAAGCGGGTTCCATCGCCGACCTCTACGCTGCCACTCTACATGGAAGGCTAGAATTTTTGCGCATCGCACGTATTAATTGGGAGAATTTGCTCGATTACGAAGGGGTGTGCAATATTGGACAGCCAAATGTCTCTAAGCCTTTTAGGATTCCCGTCTTGTGTAGTGTAAGCGGGAGTTTTTGTTGCAAATAGCCCAGCCGCTTCATTCTTGGCGCCTTCTTGAGACGTCGAGGAAGCCACGGGGAACGCCATTTTAACGACTACAGTAGAGATAGTGTTGCTCATGCTCACTGTATGAAAGTCTTGGATGGTAGCTTTCCTGGTGGCAGATTTTGTGGCCGGATACGCGAAAACTGCTCACCCACCTACATCGAAAAGCATCGCAAATAGTAACAGGGAACCGGAAGCGGTTTTCCGAAGTGAATAAAGTATTAACCCAGTCGCACACGATCAAAATGAAGATGGAAAGGCGGACATAAACATGAAGAAGTATACAAAGCCGAGCCTGAGGTGTTTGGGCCTCCTTCGGCTGGTTACCAAACTCAGTTTTTAAACAGGCTGATAAAAACGACGAGCGAAAGCCAGGAGAGCCGGTTTAGCAGTTCCGAACCTGCTCCCTGCTTTCGGAAACCGCAGCTGCAAAGCTTCCCAATCTGGGTGTAGGGATATCTATCCCTATATTTACATATCTGGGTATTGCCAAAAAGCGAAGATCCAACTTGAGATGGGTCGAGCGCTGGAATTGCCGAGAGAAACGATGAAAGAAATCACAGGCTCCAATAGCTACCCCAAGCGCCAAGAGCAGATCATCGTCCAGAAAGGATCGAAGGATGTGCTTCTCTTCAATATGAATGATGGGAGCTACTACGCGCTGAACGAGGTTGGCAACAGAATTTGGGAGCTTTGCGACGGGACGCATGGAGTGGCGCAGTTGGTTTCCATACTGGCGAAGGAATATGACGCCCCCAACAAAATCATAGAGATGGACGTCATGGAAGTGCTTGAGGATCTACGAACCAAGAATCTAATTGTCGAGTGCGGCGCAGATGGTGTGAGTTTCAAGGCCGGGGACGTCTTCTTGGGATCTCCATAAACAATGCCACGCGATTCGACAAGTCGCCCTCATCCGGGTGGGCCACTGCAGATTTCACCAACAGACTTTCGTGCCTAAAAAGAGGGTCTGACTGCGCTTCCACAACTGGTCTCACGGCTTCTACGGACCTTCAGAGCCGTCAGCACGGTTTCAGCCGGTTCCCGTCGAGAAACGGAGCGCGCAGTGAAAGCATGGGCAAACGATCCATCTCCGATGTATTTCTCTTCTTCCAGATATTGCTCTTTGCCGCCGCTGTTCCGTTACTTCTCCGGCTAAAGCTATCGCGCTTGCGAACTCTGCTGGAGCCGAGAATTCCTTCGGCGACGCACCAGGAGCGAATTGAACAGATTATCGAGTACGTGGAAATGGCCATCCATGCGGGCCGTCCGCTGGTGCGCCCGGGATGTCTCACTCGAGGCGTCACGCGATACTACTTTTTTCGCCGCAATGGGCAGGACGTGTCCTTGTGCTTCGGCATGGGCCAAGTCGAGGAAAAGTTTGTTGGTCATTGCTGGCTGGTCAGAGGTGGCGTGCCGTTCCTAGAACCGCGGGATCCGCGGCCTCTATATGCTGAGATGTACCGCATTTCGGCCCCTTTCCACCGGAGTGCAGTGCCTTCCGGAAAATCTGAACTCGAGCAATCAAGATCATGAGCAATAGCCGGTGCACCCATACCTACAGTTTCCATGGCTTGAGTCTCAGGGTGTTGTCCTCGGCCGCAATCGCCACCTGCCTTAATTCCAGATTCCAAATTCTTGCCTCGAATGAAGAATCCGCCGAGACCATTTTTTTCGACTTCGAATCTGTGTCGAATACGAAAAGGCATCGCTTCGGGAAACCGTCAGGGCTGGCGAAGCCCTTTTACCAACTGGAGAGCGGCGAAGCCAGCTATTTCGAAGCCGAAGACCAAATCTATCTTTGTTGCGATGATCGCGTGCGGGTATTGTGCGACCCTGGCTCGGGGTCCGCATGGTTCTCAGTGCTCGAGCCGGAAATTGACAACCTGTGGTTGGCCTCTCACCTTTTCTTCACTATCTGCCTGATTGAAATCTTAAAGCGACGCCGCCTCTATAGTTTGCACGCTGGCAGCTTCAGCTCAGAGGGCAAGTGTCTTCTGATTCCCGGCACAAGCGGCGTGGGCAAATCCACTCTAACGGTTGCCTCGCTCAGAGCCAATTTTGACTACATGAGCGATGACATGGTCTTTCTTGTTGATCGGCCGGATGGAATCCGGATCCTGGCATTTCCTGAGGCGGTGGATGTCAGTGACCAAACTGCCCGATTCTTCCCGGAGCTGAGTTTTCTGCTTGGCTCACCCAAGCGTCCCGGGTGGCGGAAGAGTCAAATCCATCCCTCACAAATCTATGGCGCCAAAGTGACTCCTGAGGCTCGGCCGGCCGCCATTGTGGTTCCTCGTATCGCAAAGACGGAAACCAGTGTTGTCTCGAGGATGCATCCTGACGAAGCGCTGTTGGAGCTGGTCCCCAACGTGTTGCTCACTGAGGCCAACTCCTGCCGCGCTCATTTGGGTGCTCTAAATCAACTTGTGACCTCCACCCCGTGTTACCGCCTCGAAACGGGACGTGACTTTGATAGCCTTCCCGTTCGGTTTCGGGAGCTCTTGGACTCATGATCCGAAACGAAATCATGCCGGAACCTACTTCGCAGTTCCGATCCGCGGCGCCTTGCGCTGAAATGGAGCTGCTGCTTTGTTGTGTCCGTCGTCGTTCCAACCCGGATATCTCGCAGCGGATCAGAGAGGCCGCTCACAAAGAAATAGACTGGTTCCAATTCATTCGACTGGCGCTCCGTCACGACACGCTATCGCTCACCTATCGGAACCTTCACCGATTCTGTCCGGATGTTGTGCCCAGCGGCGTCCTCGAACCGCTTAGAGCGCGTCACGAGGCCGAGGCTGCGGAAGCCCGGCTACTGGCCGAAGAATTAGTGGACATCCTCGACTTCCTGTACTCGCACGGTATTCCGGCAGTCCCCTTCAAGGGCCCTGCACTTGCCGTCAGGCTCTATGGCGATTTGTCGCTCCGCGCGTTTGGCGACCTGGACATTATGATTTGCGAGCGGGATGCCCTGCGCGCCAGGCGTCTCCTCATTGACCGGGGGTACGCGCCTGGGAAGGTGGATACTGGCGATCTGAATCAATTTGTGCGCGAGCACCACGAACTGCTGCTTTATCGCGCGGACGGAAAGGTCCGCGTGGATTTGCACTGGCGATTCACCAGTAGAACATCATGTCTTGCGGGAGATCCTGAGCGGTTCCTGCAGCACTTAGAAACGATCTCCATAGCAGGGGAACAAGTGCGAAGTCTGCGGCTGGAAGCTTGCCTGCTGGTCCTCTCCATGCACGCGGCTAAGCATAGGTGGGTCCAGCTAAAGTTTATCTGCGACATTGCCGAGATCCTGGCAGTTCCTGATTTAGACTGGCGTTGTGTGCTGCAGGAAGCAAACGATCTCGGCCTCAAGCGTGCCTTGGGTACTGGACTTCTCCTGGCGCAAGGTCTGCTTGGGGCGTCACCGCCTCCGATAGTGATGCAGAATCTAAAGATCGATCGCACAGAGAGAGCCCTGGCTGCGCGGGCCCTTACCCATCTTTTCGCCGAGCCCGGCGAACGCTGGGGCTTGCAGGGCGGCATCACTTGTCAACTTGAGATTCGTGAGCGCCTACGGGACCGGACAAAAATCTTCCTCCGGTATTTCCTGCATAAACTTAAGCCGAGTGAACGTGACCGCTGGTTCCTGCCGATGCCAAAGTTTCTCTCCATCGCATATTACGTTGTTCGGCCCGTTCGGCTGGCTCTCGAAAGAATGAGTAGAATAGACCATCTTCTCTAGCAGTTGGTTGATGTGCCGCACCGCACGCTCCCAGGCCCCTTACCCGCTTCGCCGACTGTTGTTCAGTCTCAAGCAAGAAAAACGCCGGCTTCGCTCCCATCCAGGCTGACCTGGAGAAGGTGAGATGCGAACCCGGCGGCATGTTTACTTTCCGTCGGAGATGCTCAAATCGACGGAACTATTCGGGCGACCAACCGCAACAACCGTAACCGCGTTAGATCCGTGGTGCAGAGCGGATGAGATGTTGATCTTTTTGGCTTCCCCATCCGTAAGCAGAGTTCTAAACTCGGACCCATTGACCCGGATTAGTAGCGATTTCACACCGGGCGTGTCATTTTGAAGGAGAACAATCCCTTCCGTATGGCCGATCCCGTCGAAGTGTGCTACTTCGCGATGATTGAAGTTGAATTTTCGGGTAACAGGTGAATTAGAGTCCGGAATTGTAACTGTCGCAAAGACCGGGTCAAACACTGTTGTGTGCCCACATAGATCTGTAACAGTCAGTTCTATCTCGGAAGATTCCGACTGGTCGATCTTGGTGGCAGTGACGCCCAGAGCCTGGGTCGTTCCACTGTCGAACGGTAAGATGGCGACCGAAGCATTCGTGGTCGGAGGGGTATCGACGACAACGGAAGACAATCCTCCTGCAGATTGAACCGAGAGGACGACCTGCTTTGGCGGACCTGTTGTCACACTCATTAAGGAGACAGCGGGGGATGGCGCGGTGGAACAAAATGATCCTGAGCCTGACCCAGAAAACGTTGCGAAAGTTGTGTTTGAGCTAACCGTCCCGGCGTTTACCGTGGCAACGATAGAATCTTCTCCTGAACACGATGCGGGCGCCGTTATCGTGAATGTCGCTGTACCTGTAGCATCCGTGATGGCGGTCCCGCTCTGGCCAGAGTCCGGTCCCGTGATAGTAAAGGTCACGGTCGTACCCACGACGGGGACCCCGTTCAACAAGACCACCGCGGTTTTGGTGATGGTTGAGCCTGCGGCCCCGCATACGATCGAGGAGTTTACAGGCGAGACTACGATGGTCGGCGCGCTAGTCGTTCCCGAAGAACATCCGCTGACTATGGTTTCCTTACCGCTGATCGTGACCGTACCGTTTTGGGCCAGCGCCCGGCCTGCCAGGTTGCCGCCATTCAGCGTAATGCTCGCTAACGCCATGATATTTCCCGCAAAGTTGTTGCCCGTCTGGATGGTTGCGGAGGAGCCAACCTGCCAGTACACATTGCAGGGCGACGCGCCACCCGCAAAAGCAACGGTGGCACCCGTGGCGGTCGTCAGGGTGCTGCCGATCTGGAAGATCCAGACGTCGCTGGCACTGCCACTGAGCGTCAGAGTTCCATTCAGCAGCGCCGCTGTCGAATAGCAGTAAAGTCCTGGGCCCAGATTGGCATTCGTCCCTGTGCCCAGTGCGCCGGTCAGCGCAGTACACGACGGCCTGCCGGCCGCGTCAACGTAGGCGGCCGTTAGGTCCGTCTGGGCTGTTGTCAGTACGGCGTTCGCAGCCGTGTACAACGTGCCAGTCACCTGGGTTGCCAAAAGTCCCGTGACTGTGGGTGTGGGAGAACTTCCTACATTACCAACAATTGTGGTTCCCGCATCAGCGCTGACGATTCCGCCACCGGCCAGCACCGCAAAGTTGCCTGCTGTTTGTAGATTAGGAGCTTGGGCACAGACGTTCAATCCCAATGCCAAGAAGATGAATAAACACGTGCCACGAAATCTCATACGTTCCTCCAGAAGGTTTCGGACTGGATTTCCAGAGTAGGGAAGTCCTTGACGGCGTTAGTTTGAGGTCTCAAAGCTCCAATGTCTGTTCCGTCTTATACAGCCGCCGAACAATTACTGCAGTTCGAGAGGAATGGCACCGAGACATAAGGAGAGATTACGAGGTCACAAAGAGTATCTCTTGGTCGTCAGGAGTTCGTGAGTTGTGGCAAGTTGATTTGAGAGATGGCCATACGCGCCGAAATGTGTGTGAGGCCCCCACAAAAGTCCCCACCCCCCCTAATCTAATGCGCCAACGGGACTCTGAAATGCGCATGGGCGCATGAATTCGAGTGAAGCTCAGTCGTTTGTTCCCTTGACACCACTCTCAACTGTTGGATTACACTTTACTTCAGGAGGATTGCGGAGCTCTCAGCCGCCGCGCACGCATTAATTCATTGAAGATGAAATTGACCAACCTACAATCCCTTTTGGCCTTATTAGCTCTAGTGTTCGTTAGTTTGGCCGTAGCTAACCCGCGCAAGCACAGGGTTACACTCACTTTCAACTATGACTTCAACTTGAGTCCTGCTTGTTCGTCCGCGCCTACGAAGAATTGCGTGAAACAGTTTAACGTGTATGACGCGACCGACAAGGAGCACGTGAAGCTATTCTCGATCCCCGTTCCTGCAGATGCGACTGGATTGGTTAAAGGAATCACAGGAACGAGTCCGCTTCTTTCCTTAAGCGTCGGAGAACATACACTGGTCGTGACGGCCCAGGCAGCTGATGGCACCGAATCTGACTCTGGCGCAGGCACGATTAGAATTCAGATCAAACCTTAAAAGGATTCAGGCGCACTCCTCAACCCGATGTGGATACTCTGAATCGGAAGTCGCAACTAACCCAGCCATTCGTCGTCCGCTAACTAACCCGTATTTAGCCTGTCTGTGGAATGTGACGGATTAACCAAGATCAACAAATATGGCGAAATGACGGAAAGGTTTTCCTGAGAGCCCTCGGGATTCTTGAAACAGGAATGAAAAATACCGCTCCTAGGAGTGATAAGTTCCAAGCGATGCTTGCATGGTTTAGTTGTTCAGGATCTTCCGAAACCCTCACGGGATTGTGGCTGGCACTTCGTTCGAGTTGACGCTCTCGTCGCCACTGGAGTCTATCGAAGTGGCCACGTAGAAGTAAGTCGTACCACTCTGTACGGTCAAGTCTGTGTAATTGAGCACCGCAACCAGCGAGGCGTTGATCTTTGTATATGAACCTCCGCTTACCGTGCTGCGGTAGACGTTGTAACCTGACACCGTCGAAGTACTCGCGCTCCAGGTCAGTCCTACTGAATGCTGAACCAGGGTTACACCGGTTCCCGATAGTGAGACTGTTGCAGGCGACCCGCTTGCGTTGCTGATAACCGAGATGCTCCCGTTTACTGTCCCGGCAGCCGTGGGGCTGAACTGAATGGTCAGCGTGAGGTTCTGCGACGGAGTGAGCGTGACAGGTGCGCTGCCGCCCGTCATCGAATATCCAGCCCCGCTCAAATTGATCTGTGAAATTGTCACGTTGGCGTTGCCAGTTCCAGTGATTGTGACGTTTTGAGTCGCCGAGGAAGTTGTTGTTGTTACATTTCCAAAATTCAAGCTTGTGGGGTTGATGCCCAGAGTCAGGATTGGCGCGATTCCGGTGCCTGTGAGGGCGATGGACGTGGGCGAACTAGGAGCGCTGCTCACAATTGAGATGGTGCCTGATACTGTGCCAACCGTAGTCGGCTGGAACGCCACCGTAATCGTGGTCTGCTGGCCCGCGTTTACGTTCAGTGGCAACGAGAATCCACTTACGTTGAAGGTCGAACCAGTTGCATTGACCTGAGTGATGGTCAAGATGGCCGTGCCAGTGTTTTTGATGATCAAGACCTGCGTCGAATTGGTGCCGACCACGTCGTTTCCAAAGCTGAAGGACGTCGGGCTCACCTGGATCGCTGGGGCCAGCGGGTTCACTGTCAATGTTGCTGCTGCGCTCGTCACGGTCCCCGCAGTGTTCGTCACTACCGCGTCGAACGTCGATCCGCTGTCTGTGGTCGCTGTTGATGGAGTCGTGTAGCTCGCTGAGCTTGCTCCCGCGATGTTGGCCCCGTTTTTCTGCCACTGGTAACCTAGCGGTGCTGTCCCGGCCGCTACCACCGTGAACGTTGCCGTTTGTCCTGCGGTCACTGTCTGGCTCGCTGGCGCCGTCGTGATCGTTGGCGCCACCGGTGCCGAGTTCACCGTCAGCGTTGCCACCACGCTCGTCACGGTCCCCGCCGAGTTGCTCACCACCACTCGGAACCTCAATCCGCTATCCGCTGTCGTCGTCACCGGCGTCGTATAGCTAGCTGAAGTCGCCCCCGCGATGTTCACCCCGTTCTTTCGCCAGTGATACCCGAGCGGTGCTGTCCCCGCTGCAACCACCGTGAACGTTGCTGTCTGTCCCGCGGTCACTGTCTGGCTCGCTGGTGCCGTCGTGATCGTCGGCGCCACCGGTGCCGGATTCACAGTCAGTGTCGCCACCGCGCTCGTCACGGTCCCCGCCGTGTTCGTCACCACCACGTCGAACGTCGAGCCGCTGTCTGTCGACGCCGTTGCTGGTGTCGTGTAGCTTGTTGTCGTAGCACCAGTGATGTTGGCTCCGTTTTTCTGCCACTGGTAGCTTAGCGGTGCTGTCCCTGCCGCTACGACCGTGAACGTCGCCGTCTGTCCTGCGGTCACCGTCTGGCTCGCTGGTGCCGTAGTGATCGTCGGCGCTACCGGTGCCGGATTCACCGTCAGCGTGGCGGCTGCGCTCTTCACTGTCCCGGCCGTATTCGTGACCACCACGTCGAACGTCGATCCGCTGTCTGTCGACGCCGTTGCTGGTGTCGTGTAACTCGCTGAGCTTGCTCCAGCGATGTTGGCTCCGATCTTCTGCCACTGGTAACCTAGCGGCGCTGTCCCTGCCGCTACGACAGTGAACGTTGCCGTCTGTCCCGCGGTCACCGTCTGGCTCGCTGGCGCTGTCGTGATCGTCGGCGCCACCGGTGCCGGGTTCACCGTAAGCGTGGCGGCTGCACTGGTCACAGTTCCCGCCGTGTTCGTGACCACCACGTCGAACGTCGATCCGTTGTCTGTCGACGCCGTTGCTGGTGTCGTGTAACTCGCTGAGCTTGCTCCAGCGATGTTGGCTCCGTTCTTCTGCCACTGGTAACTTAGCGGTGCTGTCCCTGCCGCTACGACAGTGAACGTTGCCGTCTGTCCCGCGGTCACCGTCTGGGTCGCTGGCGCTGTCGTGATCGTCGGCGCCACCGGTGCCGGATTCACCGTAAGCGTGGCGGCTGCACTGGTCACAGTTCCCGCCGTGTTCGTGACCACCACGTCGAACGTCGATCCGCTATCTGTCGACGCCGTTGCTGGTGTCGTGTAACTCGCTGAGCCTGCTCCAGCGATGTTGGCTCCGTTCTTCTGCCACTGGTAACTTAGCGGCGCCGTCCCTGCCGCCACCACAGTGAACGTCGCCGTCTGTCCCGCGGTCACCGTCTGGCTCGCTGGCGCTGTCGTGATCGTCGGCGCTACCGGTGCGGGGTTCACCGTCAAGGTGGCGGCTGCGCTCTTCACTGTCCCCGCCGTATTCGTGACCACCACGTCGAACGTCGATCCGCTGTCTGTCGACGCCGTTGCTGGTGTCGTGTAACTCGCTGAGCTTGCTCCAGCGATGTTGGCTCCGTTCTTCTGCCACTGGTAACTTAGCGGCGCTGTCCCTGCCGCTACCACTGTGAACGTTGCCGTCTGTCCCGCAGTCACCGTCTGGTTCGCTGGCGGC
>Ga0307478_10000431_pt1 | contig 43950 bp, 40 predicted proteins | sample atmos_gasesECM4C_2_FD_203713 | JGI IMG/M metagenome (GOLD analysis project Ga0307478, IMG submission 203713) | Hardwood forest soil microbial communities from Morgan-Monroe State Forest, Indiana, United States - atmos_gasesECM4C_05 | ecosystem: Environmental > Terrestrial > Soil > Temperate...
GGCAGCAACGATGCGATAAGCAAGCCGGGCGTTGTGGCCAAGGTGAGCGGAGAAGATATTACCGCCGAACAAGTGCGCGACGAGGCAAAGCAGATGGCGCAACAACAGGCGCAGCAATATGGCCAGAATGCGTCGATGCTGATGCCGTTCCTGATCCAGCAAGCGACTCCGCGGGCGGCGGATCAGTTGATTGACCGGCAGGCCCTCTTGAGCGAGGCGCAGCGAATGGGTTTGAAGGCGTCGCCACAGGAAGTGAAGGACGAACTGCAGCACGGGCGCTATTCCATGTATTTCTTCCCGGGGGGCAATTTCGTCGGCGAGACGGAGTATGAAGGAATGCTGCAGCGGGCCAATCTTACTCCAGCAACCTTCGAGGCGTCGGTCGGCAGGGAAATCATGATCGGCAAGTTGCAAGCGCTGATCACCGGTGGAGCGTCGGTGAGCGACACTGCCATCCGGAAGGAATTTGACAAGCAGAATACGAAAGTGAAGTTCGACTATGCGGTGCTGAAACAGGATGACATTCAGAAGGGCCTGCATCCGACGGAGCAAGAGTTGAAGGCGTTTTACGATAGCCACCAGAAGAGTTACGCGAACTCGATTCCGGAAAAACGCAAAGTGAAATACGCGACGATCGATCCGGGTAAGGTTCAGGTGGAGGTAACGCGCGAGGATTTGCAGGCCTATTACGATCAGCATCGTGACCAGTATCGAGTGCCCGAGCAGGTGAAGGTGAGCCACATCTGGGTCAAGATGCCGCTGCCGGGGACGGATGGGAAGATCGACGACAAGGCGGTGAACGAGGCGCAGAAACGCGCCGACGATCTGCTGAAACAACTGCAGGGTGCGGCCAAGTTCGAAGATGTTGCGAAGAAGTCTTCGGAAGATCCGGGAAGCTCGAACGTGGGCGGGTCATTGGGATGGATCAGCAAGAGCCAGATGGGGCCGGAGTTTGAAAAGGCAGTCTCGTCGCTGGATAAGGGAAGAGTCAGCGGGGTGGTGAAAACGCTGGACGGCTTTCATATCATCCGGCTGGACGATAAGCAGGATGCGCACATGAAGACGCTCGACGAGGTGAAGGCGCAGATTGAGCCGGTCGTGAAGCAGCAGAAGGTACAGCAGGCCGCGCAGAAGGTGGCGGAGGATTTGCTGCAGGCGGCGAAGACGCAGGGGCTGGAGGCTGCTGCGGCAGCAAAAAATATCACGGTTGTGAGCTCCGATTTCTTTGGGCGCAAAGATATGGTGCCGGGTCTCGGTCCGGCGCCGCAGTTCATGGACGCGGTGTTTACGGCGGCAGAGAAATCGCCGCCAGCGATGGCTTCGATGTCGCAGGGCTTCGCAGTTTTTCAGTTGGTGGCGGTGAAGCCGCAATCAACGCCGACGTTCGACGAAATCCGGACGAAAGTGGAAGAGCAATTCAAGAACGAGCGTTCGAACATTCTGCTGTCGCAGAAAACACAGGAGCTTTCCGACCGCGCGAAGACGGAGCACGACCTGAAAAAAGCGGCGAAAGAGCTGGGCGCGACGGTGAAGACCAGCGATTTCGTTTTGCCGGATGGGCAGGTTCCAGATATTGGATCGATGGCCGGCCAGGCCTCAGTGGTATTCGGCATGAAGCCGGGAGACATCAGCGGCCCGATCAGCAATGGAGCCAATGGCGTTGTGATTTCTCTGCTGGAAGTGCAGGCACCATCGGACGCGGACTTTGCCGCGAAGCGCGATCAGATCCGGGATACGCTGTTACAAGCGAAGGAGCAGGAACTCTTTGGACTGTTCGTGACCAGCCTGCGAGAGCAGATGGAGAAGTCGGGCAAGATCAAAATCAACCAGGAAGAAATGAAGGCTTTGACTCGATCGGGAAGCGAGCCTGGGGAGTAGGCCATTCGGGAGCGCGCCAAACGCACGATTGATGCATCGCAAAGAACAAAAGAACGCGATGCTTCACGCGGCTCACCCAGATCCTTAGCGGCGTGGAAAAGCGCCTGCTCACTAAGATAGTCTGACGGAGGTTTTTCAGAGGTAATCCTCAGTTGCATGCCGTTTCCGCGAGCCGCAGGCATTCTGTTGCACCCCACGTCGCTGCCTTCGCGCGGCGGCATCGGTGATTTTGGTCCGGCGGCTTATCGATTCGTGGACATGCTCGCCGCGGCCCGTCAATCCCTCTGGCAGGTTCTGCCGCTTGGGCCCCTGGGTTACGGTAACTCGCCTTACTCTTCTACTTCCGCGTTCGCGGGAAATCCTCTGCTGATCAGTCTGGAAAGGCTGGCGGACCACGGTTGGATCGATCCAAGAAAACTTGTCGAGCTTGCTCCCGAGCGGGGTCCGGTTGAATACGATCAGGTCTTTGCCCGGAAGATGCCGCTTCTTTTCGAGGCGGGCCGGAGTTTTGTTAAGTCGGCTTCGGGCAGCGCTCGCGAGCGCTTCGAGCGCTTCTGTTCTCAGAATAGCAGGTGGCTCGAGGATTTTGCGCTGTTTGACGCGTTGCGTGCGCGGCAGAAACTTGCTAGCTGGAACGAGTGGCCGACGGAACTGGCGCGTCGCGAACCTGCAGCGTTAGAGCAAGCCAGCAAGGAGTTGGACGCGGATTTGAAAATCCGCAGCGCGTTGCAGTTTGCTTTTCACGAACAATGGCGGGCACTGCGGCGGTTTTGCGCGGCGCGGTCGATTCGAATCGTCGGCGATGTGGCGATCTTTGTGAATTACGACAGCGCGGACGTCTGGACGCATCGCGATTTGTTTCAGCTGAATGAAAATCTTGAACCGGAAGTGGTTTCGGGAGTGCCTCCTGATTTTTTCAGCAAGACGGGGCAGCGATGGGGAAATCCGCTCTATCGCTGGGATGTGATGAAGGCGCAGGGCTATGAGTGGTGGGTGCAGCGGTTGCGCTGGGCGACGCGGAACTGCGACTACATCCGACTCGATCACTTTCGCGGCTTCGACCAGTTCTGGGAGATTCCCGCAGCTGACCCGACCGCGATGAACGGGCGCTGGGTCGATGGCCCCAGAGACGATCTGTTTCACAAACTGCGCGAGGCGCTGGGAGGACTACCGTTTTTCGCGGAAGATTTGGGCTACATTACACCCGAAGTGCATGCGCTGCGCGAACGGCTGCGTATTCCGGGGATGGCCGTGTTGCAATTTGGTTTCGGCGACGAAGGCGCGCACATGTATCTGCCTCATCGCGCCGCAGGGAAAGTCATCTACACTGGAACGCACGACAACGACACGACGGTGGGCTGGTTCCAATCAGGAGCGGCCAAGCACGAATGCAGCAACGCGGAAGCATATCTTGGCCGTTGTGAGGATGGGATTCATTGGGCTTTCGTGCGTGCGGCGCAAACTTCCGCGGCTGAGTTTGCCCTGGTACCACTGCAGGATGTTTTGGGGCTGGGCAGCGAGGCGCGCATGAACACGCCCAGTGAGCACGCAGGAAACTGGAGATGGCGTCTGAATCCAGGACAGTTTACGGCTGAACTGGCCGCCAAACTTGCGTGTCTTGCTGAGGTAACCGATCGCCTGCCGCCCGCGCCAGTCGCGGTGGCAGATGAAGAATCTGCGGCATAGATTTCTGTGATTGTGTAATCGCGAACTTTTGGGCCTGGGTTGTTGTTAGCTCGCTGATGCTTAAGTCTTAAATTCATCAACAATTCATAAACGCAAACGGTGCGCGACTGAACATATGATGCTACAGTTCGCGCGGCGAGGGCGAATCGTGTATAGAAGTGATGGAGAATTTTCTTGGCGAGCGAACCGATTGTCGAAGCCCGGGCGATTGAGAAGTCGTATCCCCAGTCGGATGGGACGCGCATTCAAGTGGTGGGGCTGACGGACTTCAGCATCGAGCCGGGAAAAATTGTTGCTTTGCTGGGGGCGTCGGGCTGTGGCAAGTCCACGCTGCTGCGGATTTTGAGCGGACTCTCGCAACCGTCATCCGGGGCGATGTTCTGGCACGGCAAGCCGCTCGATGGGCAGGCGCCGAACGTGGCGATCGTCTTCCAAAGCTTCGCACTGTTTCCCTGGCTGACAGTTTTGGAAAATGTTGAAGCTCCGCTGGAGGCGCTCGGCGTGGCAGCGGTGGAGCGGCGCAAACGCGCGCTACGCACGCTGGATACGGTGGGTCTGGATGGTTTCGAGACGGCGTACCCGAAGGAACTTTCAGGCGGGATGAAGCAACGCGTTGGATTTGCGAGAGCTCTCGTGGTTGAACCGGAAGTGCTCTTCATGGATGAACCATTTTCCGCGCTCGATGTGCTTACGGCGGAAAACCTGCGCGGCGAGCTGTTGGAGCTATGGCTTAACAAGAAGATGCCGACGAGCGCGATTTTTATCGTGACACACAACATTGAGGAGGCCGTGATGCTGGCGGACCGGATCGTGGTCCTCGGGAGAAACCCGGCGCGCATCCGCTCAGATTTTAATGTGCGCCTGGTGCAGCCACGCGATCGGAAGTCCGCGCGCTTTGTCGAGCTCGTTGACTATATCTATAAGGTAATGACCGAGCCGGACACCGAACATGCGTTACCGGACCCGGAGAGCACGGGCGAGATCATCGTGCCGCCGGGCGGGGTGAAGGCGGGAGCGGCGATTCGGACGTCGAAGTATCAGATTCTGCCGCACGCGCGAGTGGGCGGGATCGCGGGATTGGTCGAGTTGTTGCACGATCGCGGGGGACGGGAAGATTTGTTTCGGCTGAGTGAAGATCTGGTGATGGATGTGGAGGATTTGCTGCCCATTCTGGAGGCTTGCCAGTTGCTTGGTTTCGCGTGGCTGAAAGAGGGCGATGTGCAGCTTTCAGGGCAAGGAGTGCACTTTGCCGACGCAGATATTCAGAGGCGCAAAGTTCTGTTCCGCGAAGCGGCGCTCGAGCATGTCACGATTCTGAAACAGATTGACAGCATCCTGAAGAAGAAGTCCGATCATTCGATAAATGACGAATTTTTTCGCGACGTTCTCGATGAACATTTTTCCGAAGATGAAGTGCAGCGGCAATTCGATACAGCCGTGAATTGGGGACGCTATGGGGAGATTTTCGATTATGACCGGGAGAGCGGGCGGTTGGTGCAGAGTTCAGTGGTTAGTGATGGTGGCGAGTGATTACCAAGAGCGTCACGGTGCGTTCGTTAATCTCGTTTATTCGCTAGCTAACAACCACTAGCAACTTTCCACGAGCAGCAATTCGGAATTCATCACATGAAGAAGAGCATCAGCCTGCGAGGATTCTCGGCTTATCGCCTGTGGTCGCAGCTGCCCCATATCGAAACGTCGCACTTGCCCGACGTGATCATGTTCGGGGCGGGAATCGCGCTGTTTTATGGGGTCGTGACAGTGGGGCGATCATGGCTCGGTCCCTTCACGCCAACGGTGGAGATTTCGCGAAGCCTGTGGGCGCTGCCGGCTTATGCGGGATATTCGCTGTTGCGCATCACGATCGCGTACGTGTTAAGTCTGGGATTCACGCTCGTGTACGGCTATGTCGCGGCATATAACCCGCGTGCGGAGCGATTCATGATCCCGCTGTTGGACGTGCTGCAGTCGATCCCAGTACTTAGTTTTCTTCCTGGAGTGATGCTGGCGATGGTGGCGCTATTTCCGGGAAGGCAGTTGGGCGTGGAACTGGGGGCGATCCTTCTGATTTTTACCGGCCAGGTGTGGAACATGGCCTTCAGTTTTTATGCTTCGCTGAAGAGTATTCCGAAAGATATGCGAGAAGCGGCGGCGATTTACCGGTTTAGCTGGTGGCAGCGATTCATCCAGATGGAGCTGCCGTTTTCGGCGATCGGACTGGTGTGGAACTCGATGATGTCGGTGGCCGGAGGATGGTTTGCACTGATGGTATGCGAGATGTTCGTGCTGGGGCCAAGGGATTTTCGATTGCCCGGGCTGGGATCGTATTTGCAAACCGCGGCCAGTGCCGGGGACACGCCATCGATCCTGTGGGGCATTGCAACGATGGTCGCGGTGATTGTGTTGCTGGATCAATTTGTGTGGCGGCCCGTAATCGCGTGGGCGGAGAAATTTAAAGTCGAGCAAGTGGAGAGCGTCGATGCTCCGCGATCGTGGGTGCTCAACTTGATCGAGCACTCCAGCGGCCTCGCCAGAATTCGTCAGCAGACGCTGCGGCCTCTGGGTGAGCGGCTACTTCTATATTTTGCGAAGAAGAACCCGCAAGAGACTCCAGAAGTTCCTTCCGCGCCTTCATGGCGGGAATGGATGGTGCGCGCGCTGGGCGTGCTGGTGCTCGGCGGCATCGGGTACGGCGTGGTTCGGGTCGCGATTATCCTGAGCGGTCTGCAGAAAGTTGAATTGCACGAGGCTGCGCTGGGGCTGGGAGCAACTTTCCTGCGCGTGAATGTCGCGTTGCTGGTCGGCGCGTTGTGGACGATTCCGGCGGGAGTCGCGATCGGATTCAATCCTCGGCTGGCTCGCATCGCGCAACCGCTGGCGCAGATTGCGGCGTCGGTTCCGGCGACTGCTCTGCTGCCAGTTATTCTGCTGGTGCTGATACGAATCGGAGGCGGGCTGGGGCTGGCGTCGATTGTGGTGCTGCTTCTGGGAACGCAATGGTATGTGCTGTTTAACGTAATCGCTGGGGCGATGGCAATACCGACCGATCTGAAGGAGTGCTGCTCAGTCTTCCGGATGCGGGGAATTGAACGCTGGAAGAAACTGATCCTGCCGGGAATTTTTCCTTACCTCGTGACCGGGCTGGTGACGGCATCTGGCGGGGCCTGGAACGCCAGCATTGTCGCCGAGTATTTCCACTTCAAAGGGCAAATTTACACAACCACCGGGTTGGGTGCGACGATCAGTCAGGCAACCGACAGCGGAGACTTTCACCTGCTGCTAATAGCAACCATGATGATGGCGGCCACAGTTGTAACGATCAACCGGCTGGTGTGGCGCAGGCTCTATGCGCTGGCGGAAACGCGTTTCCGGCTGGAAACGTAAACGTTGTCGCTTGCAAACATGTTACCGCTGGTTACCTTCTAGTTTCTCCACGATTCGCATTTCATCAGTTTTTAACTTCCTCTTCATGCGGCTGCAAAGTGTCTGCGCTATTTCTGTAACATGCCATCGAACCAACTCCACGGGGCGCGAAAGCGTGGAGTGTTGTTGCCCCAAGCTGCAGGATTCGCCGCCATTCCAGCGCTGGCGGAACGGTTCCTCCCCTCGAAACGAATGCAGGAGCTGTACCGGCGGGTGCAGCAATCTGCCGATGGCTTCGACTTGGAAAACTTGCTGGCTGCGATGCGAGTGGATCTGCGTGTGGAAGCGGCAGACACGGCGCGAATCCCAGCGAGCGGTCCGGTGGTGGTTGTGGCGAATCATCCGTTTGGCGTGCTGGATGGGGCGGCGTTGGCGGTGTTGTTGATGCGGGTTCGTCCGGACGTGAAAGTGGTGACGAATTTTCCGCTGGAAGACGTTCCGGAATTTACGCAACATTGCATCGTGATGGAAGCCTCACCAAGCGAGGGTGATTCCAATTCCACCAAGATCCGAGAGGCGAAGGCCTGGCTGAGAGCTGGCGGGATGCTGGCAGTCTTTCCGGCGGGCGAAGTCTCGCAGTGGCAACTTCCGCAGGCGCAAATCAGCGATCTACAGTGGAACGACACTGCGGTGCAGTTGATTCGTGAGACGGGTGCGTCCGCGTTGCCGGTTTATTTTTGCGGCAGAAACAGCATGGGCTTTCATCTTTTCGGGATGATTCATCCGAGGCTGAGGGCTGCCTTTCTGTTGCAGGAGTTTTTACAGCAAGAAGGACGAAGACTGGAAGTGCGGGTGGGCAGCGTGATTCCCGGGGATGCTGTCGCTGGAATCGGGGACAATCAAGAAGCCACGAAATATTTGCGCTGGCGCACGTATCTACTAGCGCGCCGGAAGCGGGCAGAGACTTCATCGACTTTTGCCGCATGGCCCTTTGCGGTGCGTTCGAAACTCTCGGAAAAAGTGCAGCAGCCTGTGGCCGCTGCCGAGCCAGGGGAAACATTGGCAGCAGAATTGGAGCACCTAGGAGCGGAGCGACGCCTGGCGGAAAGCGGCGACCTCACGGTTTATCTGGTCAAGGCGAATGAGGCTCCCCGAATGCTGCGGGAGTTGGGGCGGGCGCGTGAAGTGACATTTCGTGCTGCGGGAGAGGGCACTGGCAACCCGCGTGACCTGGATCGGTTCGATCGTTATTACTGGCAGCTATTGTTGTGGAATAAGACCAAGCAGGAACTGGTGGGCGGTTACCGGGTTGGCAACACGGCGGAAATCCTCGCTGAGCGAGGAGCGCGTGGGCTGTATACGAGTACGCTGTTCCGCTACGACGCGCGCCTTTTTGAAAAAATCGGGCCGGCGCTGGAATTGGGGCGGTCTTTTGTGCGGCCGGAATATCAGCGGCAATATGCTCCGCTGCTTTTACTGTGGAGGGGGATCGCGCGGTTGCTGGCCGCGCATCCGGAGACGCCAATGTTGTTCGGCGCGGTCAGCATCAGCAACGACTATAGCAAGGCATCGCGCGAGATGATTTTCCGTTTCTTCGAAGCCCACATGCAGGAAGAAGAGTTGGCGGGACTGATTGAACCGCGGCGTCCGTTTCGGCCGGCGTGGTTGAGGCCATGGGATTGCCGAGTGATGTGCCACGCTCTACGAGATCTGGAGGAACTCTCGGAGCCGATTACAGATGTGGAAGCCGATGGCAAGGGCCTGCCAATTCTGTTACGGCAGTATGCGAAGGTTGGCAGCAAGCTCCTCGGTTTTAATGTGGACCGGAAGTTTTCCAATGTGCTCGACGGGTTGGTGATGGTCGATTTGCGGCAGACCAGGAACGGGGTGTTGGAACGTTTCATGGGACGCGAAGCGGCGGCGGGATTCAAGCGCTACCACGGGATGTAATTCTGGAGCGCAAGACAACGGTTACTTTCCTGGCTTCAACCTCGTTGCGGCGCTCGGCAGAATACAGGATTGCGCGGCATCTTTGAGAGCGGCATTCAGCTTCGCTCCAAGAACACTCAGGTCTTCCCGGCTCATAGATTGCTGCATGCGCTCGAAGAGTTGTCGCTCTTCTTTGCGGATGTGGGCGGAGAGTTGCTGAGCGAAGGCAGGCAAACCTTCCGAGGTCATGTTGCGGGCCTCTGCACGGGAGAAAGATTCGCGCAACAACGCATGCTCTGCGATCAGTTCATCAACTAGCGAAATTAATTCACTGAAATGGCGAGCAGCGGGAAACAGCACTTGTTCCTCCGCGGAGAAATGCACCCCGATCTCTTGTCGAAAATGTTGCTCGATCTCAGCCTGCCATGCCTCGAGATCGCGGTCAGGAATGGGCTGGGCACGGTCGATTCGGACGCATAAGGCTAGAGCGCGCTGGTGTTGGTGAGATAGCGGAATCAGACTTTTATCACGCAGCATAGATCCGTTGGTGAGCGTACCCCGGCGCGTAAGGTCTCAATTTAGCGATTGATATCACGCCACGTTCGCGGGTTCCGAACTTTCGGGATTGGCGGCGCGCACGGTCAGCCAGTCGGTGCGAACACGCTCCCACTCCTGAATGAGCATGCCGTTCGCTTCGAAGAAGCTTCGGATGCGAAAGCGTTCCCATCCCGCGACCTCTTCGAGAATCGGCGCCAGCACCGCTAGGGCGCTGCTGCTGAGCACGGTGCGCTTCGCAATCTGCGAAACGTGGCGCGACTCGGAGACTGCGATGGTGAGGCCGTCGCGCGCATTCACGTGCAACATTACGTGAACGTCGGAGCTGCCATCGCCGGTATAAATCACGTGGTCGGGGCCGGTCACGTGCTGTGTAAGCAATTGGTCCAGAACGAAGACCTTGCCATAACCCGCCGTGGCACGAACCAGAGTATCGATCTCCCCGGAAGGTTTGTAACGGAACTCGGTACCAAAGATATGATCTTTGGGGACGATCCCTTCGAGAGCCGAGTGAATCACCTCGACCGGCGCGGCCGATAAAACGTAAAAGTCGAATGAGTAGCCGTCGATTCCTGACTCGAGAAGTTGATAAAGAAGTTGAATATTTTCCTTCAGACGAATGCGCTTGCCTACCTCGTGAAGATGCTCTTTGCGAACTTTTGCCTGGAACTCGGGATCGTGCAGCAATAAGTATGCGAGCTCAGCACCCTGCTGCACCAGATTCATTTTCGCCATGCCTTTGGCTTTGCGTTCGAATTCCTCTGTAGAAATTCCGACGAGCTCGGCGAGGACGTAGCCGGAGTCGTTGAAGGTGAGGGTTTGATCGAAATCGCTTGCGAAAATGTAGTGTCTCAAAGGCTTTTCATCCATGGACAATTAGATTCCCACGGGGTTGGGATGGCCCATTAAAAGAATCAATCAGAATTATATGTGTTCCGGGCTATGTGATTGTTAACAAATAACTATGCTTAATAAACGGCATTGCGTTATGAAAATGAATTACCAGCGAGCGGCTCGCCGCGCACCTTTACTAAATGGCTCGACGCGTCCAGAATAGAAGGTCGGCTTAGCAGAAGTTTGCGTGACGGTGCCGCGTGTTTAAGCGGCATGGTCGAGACTAGAGCCGCCGAAAAACTTACAGGAGCCCTCATGCTTGCATCTGGTGAACTGATTCGATCGTTGAATTATGTGGAAGATATCACGACTACATTACGCCGTATCTGCATTTCGATTCCGGCGATGAGCACCGAGGAGCGTAAGCGTCTGGCGGACAGTTTGCGTGTCGCGGGCGGAGCTCTCAATGAGGCGATTGGAGACCTCGAGAAGGCACGGCCGTAGTGGGACCGGAAGCAACGGCGGGGCAAGTCAAGACGGTGGCGGTCATCGGCGCTGGCATCATGGGCCGTGGAATCGCACACGCCGCGGCATTGGGCGGTTACCGTACGATTCTTGAGGACTTGCTGCCGACGGCACTGCGCCGGGCCGAAAGCGAAATCCGTGCCAATCTCGATAAAGCTGTTGAGCTGGGAAAGGTGCTCGCGTCGGATGCCGATGCAGCGTTTCGACGGCTTGAATATGCCGGCTCAGTGGAAGAGGCAGCACGTGAAGCCGACCTGATCATTGAAGCGGTTCCCGAAGAGATGGAATCGAAGATCGAGATCTTCACGCTGCTCGACAAAATCTGCCGTCCCTCGACGATTCTGGCCTCGAACACTTCTTCTCTGAGCATTACCGAAATTGCCAGCGTAACTTACCGCGCGAAGAAGTGTGTGGGCATGCACTTTTTTAATCCCGTGCACAAGATGAAGCTGCTTGAAGTGGTGCGCGCTCTGGAGACGGATGACGATACGCTGGCGACCGCGGTTGACGTGGGCCGGCGCATGGGCAAGGAAGTGGTGGTGATCAAGGAATCGCCGGGATTCATCACCAGCCGCATCAATGCGATGATTGGCAATGAAGCGTTCTACATGTTGCAGGAGGGAATTGCTTCAGCGGTGGACATCGATAAGGCTCTGAAGCTTGGGCTGAACCATCCGATGGGACCCTTTGAGTTGGTTGATCTGGTGGGGCTCGACACGCGGCTGAACATTCTCAAATATTTGCACAAGTCGTTGGGAGAAAAATATCGGCCTGCGCCGCTGTTAGTACAGTATGTGAAGGCGGGACGGCTGGGAAGGAAGTCGGGGCGTGGCGTGTATGAGTACCCCGAGGCAGCGAAGACGAAGCCCGCGGAATCGGCGCCGCCGGAAAAAGCTACGATGGTTGGTGCCAAGCGTTAGTTCGATCCACGATTTACTTTGCGGCCGAAGCTGAGGCCGGATAGCGATTCCATCCTTTCTTGCTCCACCCCTTTGCTGGCAATTAGGACTTGAAAGCTCTCTCCCATGCCGGCGGGAGTGACCAGATGTTTAAGTTGCAGCGCAACCTTGGCGCGCTCCTGCGGCAGGCGGCATTCTTCGAAGGCACCGGCAAACTGGTTGGCTTCGCCAATGCCCATTAGAAATTGAGATTGCGTAAGCAGTTTGTAGGGCTGCATGCTGTGTTTTTCTGCAGCCGCGGCGAGCGCGGTGAAATTTACATCGGCGGTGATGTCCTGTTCTCCGGGGGCTTCGTAGGGGTTTTCGCTGATCGAGTGCTTTCGAATTGCTTTCAACGTTCCGCGATGGCGACCGGCGAGCTGCTCTTCCTGGGTGTAGCCGTAATCGATAGCGATCAGGAATCCGCGCCGCAGGCTGGCGGCCATGCCATTCATGAATTGTTGTGCGACGAGCAAGGCCTCGACACGTTCCTTTTCTTCGGGCTCGGGATGGATTGAGTAGCGGTGGAGGAAGTCAAGTTCTTCGGGCGAAGGCGGAACCCAGCTTTCGATGAAATGGCCATTGTGCGTGTCGATGCGCAGAGAACCTTGGGCGCTTAGGATTTCGACGGGGAGGGCGTCGAAGAATTCATTTGCGAAGATGATGGAGGGGGCTTCAGGGGCTAAAGCCCTGTCGGTCGGAGATTGGCTTCCGGATCGAGGAGGGGCTGCCGGGCTTTGCCCGGCTGGACAGCCGAGGGCGGCTGTCCCCACATGACTATTTTGCAGCGCCATCTGCTCGACCTCGGACAGAAGTACGGCTTTTTCGGATTGTAGGTGGCGAGTGAGAGTCATCCCGATTCGCTCGCGCAACGCGGGCGAGCTTTCTACTAGGACGTAACGCAGCGCGCGGAAAAAGTCCGGAAACTTCTTTTCGGACCAGTCAAGGACGTCTTGCGCGAATAGGCCGCGGCCGGGGCCGAGTTCTATCAATTCGATTCGCTCAGGCGAGTCCAAAACGTGCCACATTTCGTCAAACTGGCGGGCCAGAAGGCGACCAAAGACTTTGTGCACGTCGCTTGAGGTGTAGAAATCGCCGGCCTTGCCGAACTGCTCGGCGTTGCGCGAGTAGTAGCCGAGCTCGGGATGGTAGAGGCAGAGTTCCATGTAGCGGGAGAAGGGAATGGGGCCGTGGTCACGGATTTCCTGTTCGATGTTTTGGCGTAGAGGATTCACAATTCCTTCTGGCGGCGATCATCGCGGTCCTGCGGCGTGCGGATGAACATTTCTACAAAGTAGTCGTGCAGCGCGTCATAGAGCTGGCGCTGGAAGCTCCATTCGAACTGCGGGTGGTCGAGATCGCGGGGATGAAGATCGAAATAGTAGGTGTGAACGGGGATTGAGGCGTCCTTGAACTGGATGATGACCTCGACGCCTTCGCCTTTGGCGTGGGCGGAAAAATTCAGCAAGGGGTGTTCGTAGAGACGGAGTTGAGCTAGGACACGATCGAGGCGCGTGAGGGCGGTTTCGGGCACAGGGGGATTGTAAAGCAGTGATACGTTAGGATTCCCGTTAGGTCGCGGGCGCCGCTGAGCTGCAAGGGGTCCTTCGACTGCGTTGTTGCTTCGCTTCACGAAACAACAACTTGCTCAGGATGACAGATCCGGAGGTATTACATAATTCTTACTCGTAGCGTAAAGCCTCGATCGGGTTCAGCCTTGCGGCTTTGATTGCGGGTAGCATGCCGCTGATTATGCCGACGAAGCTGAGGATGGCAGTCGACCAGATCAGCGTGGCGGCGTCGATGTAGAGGTGGATATCGCCTTCGCTGGCGTTCTCTTCGAAGGCGCTCCACAGGGTCAGCGAGCCCACGCTCCAGGAAACCAGATAAGCGAGCACAACACCCAGCAAACCGCCGAGCGCGGTGATCACGAGTGCTTCGGTGAGGAACTGAAAGAGAATGTGCCAGCGATGAGCGCCGAGCGCTTTCTCTACGCCGATTTCGCGGGTACGCTGCGTCACCGAGACCAGCATGATGTTCATCAGACCGACGCCGCCGATGCCGAGCGTGAGCAGGCCGATGAAGCCCAGCAGAATCTTGATGCCGGTGCTGATAACTCTCAGATCGAGCAGGTCGGCGAATACGTCGAAGACGAAAATTGCGCGCTGATCTTTGGGATCGAAGCTGTGATGAAATCCCATCGAGGTGCGCACCGCCTGCACAACCTTGGCGTGGTCGCCTTCGTATTCCATCACGATGGAGTTCAGGTAGTACGTCTTGGCGAGATCGCTCATAGCGCTGAAAGGAATGTAGACGTGAGCGTTAATGTTGTCATCGCCGTTCTGCACTTGATGTTTGAGCACGCCGATGACTTGATAAGAAATACCATCGAGACGGATGTTTTCGGCGAGAGCATTCTGGCCGGAGAAAAGTTTCTTCCGCACGTCAGAACCGATGATGGCGACCCGGGTGTGCGTGAAATCGTCGGCTTCGCTGAAGAAACTGCCCTCCGACGTGTCGAGACGGCGCATGCGGCCGTAGGTGGCATAGACACCGCTGACCCCATAGGTAGAACTGCGGGTGCCGTAGGCAACCAGAGTTTGCTTGGCAACTTCGGGAGAGACGTGTTTGAGGAGCGGGACTTCGTTGCGGATGTAATCGAGGTCGTTGATGGTTAACTTAACCTCGGTGCCGGCTTTGGTGCCTCCGGCTTGGAGTTCAGTGCGGCCGGGAAAGATCAGGACCAGATTTGTTCCAAACGATCGGAAGGCAGCCCAGACACCGCGCTCGAAGCCTGATCCGTAGGCGAGAAGTAGAACGACCGTGGCGATTCCCCAGGCCATGCCCAGCATGGTCAGCAGGCTGCGGCGACGATTGTGGCGCAGCGCGTTGTAAGCCTGAGTGGCGAGATCGACGATCATGTTAAGTGCGGCTCCTGGCTTCTAGCTCTTAGCCTCTGGCTTCTAACAATCCAGTCCTAGCTTTCGGTTCTCATCAAGTTTCGTAAGAACCAAGTTCTTCATTCTTGCCTCAGCGCCTCCACCGGCTCCATTAACGCGGCTTTGCGGGCGGGGTAGAGGCCAGCGGAGATGCCTGCGATTGCTAGCGAACCGATGGCCGCGAGCGCGGACGCGGGAATGATCCGCGGCGTATCGAAGCCTTCCGGCGCCGGGAGCATAGCCAGCAGCGTGACAAAACCGGTGGCCAGAACCAGTCCGATGCCGCCACTGAACGCGGTAAGGAAAGCTCCTTCGATAAAGAATTGCGTGAGAATGTTCTGGTAAGTCGCGCCCAGCGCCTTGCGCAGGCCGATTTCTTTGGTGCGCTCACTCACCGAGACCAGCATGATGTTAATGATGCCGATGGCGCCAAGTCCGAGGGTGACCACGCCGACCACGCCGAGGAACCAATCCATGGCGCTGAAGATCTTGCCCACGCGCTGCATGTTTTCAATGGTGTCCCAATCTTCGAAGGCGTCTTCGAGTTTGGGATCGAAGCCATGACGGTCGGCGATGATCCGATGAATCTCGTTCTTGGCTTCGTTATGCATCTCTTTACTGACCGGCCGGTAGTTAAGGAATGAGATGGCATCTTCGGAGTTCGCTTTGGTCAGGCGAAACAGATTGCGCATGGTTTCGACCGGGATAAAAATGCGCGAGTTGGTGCCATTATTGCCGTCGCGGCCAACCTTGGTGACGACGCCGATGATCTCGAAACTGACGCCGTTCAGAAGAATCGTGGAGCCCACGGCAGGGCGCCCGGGGAAGATGTTCTTGAGAAGTTCCCATCCCACGACGGCAACGCGGCGCCGCTCAGCGTTGTCCTGATCGTTAAACCAGCGGCCGGGAGCGATGGGGACGTTGCGAATCTGATTGTAATCGGCGGCTACACCGAAGACCTGGCCATTGGTCGAGCCGTAGTCGCTGACCGCGCGGATATCCTCGCGATTCAGCACCGGGGAGACGGCTCCTACAAACTTTGCCTGCTGGCGAACGGCTTGGTAGTCGGCGTAAGTGAAGTAATAAGTTTGCCCGGACTGGGTGCTGCCCTCGACGGCGGGGATGCGCCCGGGGAACATGAACATGATATTTTGCCCTAGGTTGGCCAATTGTCGCTCCTGACCGCTGCGAAAACCCTCGCCAAGGCCCACCAGCAAAAGCAGAGAACCTACGCCCCAGGCGATGCCGAACATCGTAAGAAAAGAGCGCAACTTGTGCGCCCACAGCGTGGAGAGCGACTGCCGGACGATGTCGATTAGTATCCGCATGGAGTACGCCCCCGCGACTCCCGGAGAGTGCGCGGGGGCAACGTTCAGGCGAGGGGTCTCAGTCTCGCCCAACGATCTACTGGATGGTACGCAGAGGGGGTATGCGAAGTTCCCCTCTACCGTTAGTGATTAGACCGTGAAACTGCGAGAAACGTTAGCCGGGCTGCAGATTTGATCCCGTAAGTGCTTCAGAATCAGAATTCGAAGTAGCCGCCGGAGGGTCGCGAGCGTGAAGGGCCATCGGTTCCGGTGGCAGGAAGCAAGCCGACAACTCCGCGCAAATGCTCCCATGCAGCTTCATTGAGGGCGGGATCGGAGCTGACGAGGTCGCGGATCATGTCCCAAGCAGCCAGATTGAGAGCGCCCTCTGGCGGAGGGCCCATGGCGAGGGAGACCGAACATTGCGGACAGAACGAGATGCGATGCGCGGTCGATTTCTGACGCGGCTTGATGCCGACAGTCTGCGCGAACATGTAGAGGGCAACCGACTTCTGTCCAGTTTCGAGTTCGCGATTGCAACGAAGACAATGCATGTTCTGCAAAGAACTCTCCCGGCAGCGCTGCGCCGACCAAGATTGCGCCGATAAACGACAGCGCAGATAAAGATAAATAGTGTCTTCATGTTGGGGTGGCAGCAAGTATGCAGAGAGATTCCGGCGAGGAGTCTGGTGAGGGGGCCGTGAGGTAGCTGCGGTTCGGGAACCAAGTTGTGCTCTAGGCAGAGGAGGAGGGAATCGTGCACGCTGTTGCCATGAGTGCGGATCGGGCGCGAAAGAGAAGTGTGGGCAATTTTGGGTCGTCTGCGTCCCTTCGTCGACCCGAGAGGCCGGTGCGGCTGTCGCAACTTCGCAGACTACGCGAATGCGAACAGGTCGCGGCGGTTTGCTACCGGCTGGGGAGCGAGGGAGTCGAGTTTCTGCTGGTCCGGACGCGCGGCAGCGGACGCTGGACTTTTCCCAAAGGAGGCACCGAAGCGGGTTTAACCCACGCACAGGCGGCGGCTCTAGAAGCTTTTGAAGAAGCGGGAGTTCATGGGCGGATCGAAGAAGCTTCGTTTGCTCGCTACGTTCGGCGCAAGAAGAGTGATGGACGGAAATCCCGCGGAGCGGTCGATAAAGAAACTGCCGTCAATGCTCATCTGTGCGAGGTGTCGCGGCTGAGTCCGCCGCAGGAATCGAATCGCGATCGCACCTGGTTTTCCGCTCAGGATGCGAGGCGCCGGTTGCGGGAGGGACGCGAGGCGCGGGAGGGAGCTTCGTTCGCGCGCGTGGTCGACAGAGCTGTAGAGCGCCTCGAGCGGTTACACAGCCGGACGGAGGTAATCGATGTTCGGCAACGAGAGGTTGTGCCGGGTGGGGTTGTGGTCCGACAAGATGCGTTGCAAGAGGTTCGGTTCGAGGCTTTTGAAGGAGCTTATCGCGAAATCGCGGAAGCTTGGTTTGGCACGAACGGTCGGCCCAAAGGCATTGTTACTGCGAAGTCTCGGCAGACTCTGCAAGGTGAGGTTTTGGAATTCGTACCCAGCCGCGAGAAAAAGACTAAAGCTCTGGGTACGGGAACAAGGAATCGATAAGCCAGAACCAAGCTTTCACTCCTTGTTCTTCGGCCGCTCGAAGGCCTTCTGCATATATTTGCGGGCCTCTTGTAACGCGCCGAAGGTGTCGTCGTTGGTCTGGACGGCTTGCCGGTATTCGTTGATAGCACGTTCGCGCTGGCCGGTAATGTCGAAGATCTTGCCCAGCTGGATATGACTCCAAACTTCGGTCCAGCGTGGTTCGCCGTTGCCGTTGATCGACGCTCGATAGGAGTTGGCGGAGGACTGGTAGTTTCGCTGTAGGAAGAAAATCTCTGCAATGCGATAGTGGGCAAGGGAACTGTTTTTGTTGAGATCGAGCGCCTTGTTGAACTCAGTGAGCGCGCCCGAGAGGTCTCCTTGCTGCTGCAAAGCCTGGCCACGAAGGATGGACGCGTGCAGCTTTACATCTGAAGTATTGGTCAGCACGTGATGGTCGGGATCGACGGCGATTCGACGCGGACGGCCGAAAGTTTCTACCGTGAATGGCGAACTGGTGCCAACCACTTCGATTTTCTTGTCTTCGGTTTTGCCGTCGGTATCGATCCGAAGATCGACGGGCATCCGGAATAAGTCGAGGTCCTGCGAAATCTCGCCGGTCACGCGGAAGCCCTTGTTGTTGCCCATGCGGTACGTGGTGTACTTCACTTTGAATTCCGGAGCGCCGGTGGAATCAAGCCACTGGGAGAAAAACCAGGTGAGCTGTTCGCCGTAGTTTTTTTCCGCGATCTCCTTGAAGTCGTCCATGGTGGCCGATTTGCCGGCGTAGGTCTCGGAGAATTCACGCATCGTTTTGAGGTACTTGTCTTCGCCGAGAACCCAGCGCAGCATGTGCAGAATCATCGCGCCCTTGTCGGTGACGAGCGACTGAAACTCAGTCGAGAACGGATCAAGTTTGGCTGCGCTTGAAAGTGGGATAGTGTCATAGGCAAGAGCGCCGACTGACATGTCCTTAATCGCCTCTTCAAGACCCGCGGATCCAGCGGCGCTTTCCACGTACATGGCCTCCGAGTAGCGCGAGAATCCGTCGATCACCCACCAATCATCTTTGGTCGCGGGACTGACAGAAACGCCCCACCATTGATGGGCGATGGCGTTGGCGAGCAGCCGGTAGTTTGTCTTTTCTGTAATCGAAGGACCTGCGAGGCCTGCGATTTCCGGAGCCCACGCATAGGGAACGGTATCACCCGGAAGTTCAACAACGTTTAGCTTCGACGAAAGGGGCGTGCCGTATAGCGTGATGAAATAAGTGAACTCCTGAACTGCAGTCGTGGTGTACTCAGGCGCTAATTTTTGATGATCCGGCTTGAAGAAGACGTGGAGATCCATGCCGGCTTCGTCGCTTTTGTATTCCTGAAAGATGCCGGCGACGATCGTGCCGGGAAAGCTTGGCTTCGAATAGACGAAGGTAAACGTCTTCGTCGGGAGGCCGTTTGTGTTCGGCTTTTTGGAGGGCGGATTATCCGTGACCGTTGTCTTTCCGCTTCCGATCACCATCATGTGAGCGGGAACCGTGACGCTGATGGTTGCGGTGAAGCGGTTGAGGCCGTAACCACTGACTGGGAACCAGCGCCCCGCATAGAGCAGATAGCTGGTGTCATCGCCGATGTGGGCGAGCATGAGGCCGGGTACTGGGCTGTCGTCGGTGGTCTCAATGGAGCCCTCGTACTCGAAGGTGAGGGTGGTCGAAGCATCTTTGCTAAGGCCGGTAGGCAGCGGTACGCGAATGGTGGAATCCTGCGTAACGCGCTCGGCGGACAACGGTTGGTTCTTATCGTCCAGGACTCGGGTCACGCGCAGGCCGTTGTGCAATTCGAAGATGGCGGTATTGAGATCCTGAAGGGCGGTAAATTTGACCTTGGCGCGAGCAGAAATCTGGTGAATGTGAGGCGTAAGTTCGGCCTCGATCTGATAATCGTCGACGCGCAGGCGGGTCTTTTCCGCGCCTTGGGAGGCAGTCGAGCCAAAAGCCAATAGCAAAAGGACAAAGGAACTCGACAGGACGCTCGGGACGCGCCGGAAGCGAATCTGCATTAAGGAGAGTCTCCAGGAAACGGGGCTAACCATTCCCTATGATGAAGATTCTCACCTAAAAGATGCTGGGAGCACAAGGTTTAACAAGCATTGTGCCCCTTCGAGCCGTGCGAGAACCAGCCTTCAATTCCCCGGATGACATCACGGAGCCTGAGTTCGTCGCAGCAGGGCGAGAATGATCTCGGCGGCGCGGTCTGCGGGGAGTTGTAGCGGTGAGCCTTTGAGATTGCCTTCAGGGGCGAGGAGTTGGGCTTTGACCTTGGTTAGACCCTCCAGCATGCGGGTGCGTGCCAATCCGTCGGGCAGAATTTCCTGGAGACGGGTAACAACATTTTGCGGCGTGAAGTCGTGTTGCACCAGTTCGGGGACGATCTGCTCACCGGCGATCAGATTGACCATGGCAAAGTAGGGCACTTTGACTCGCGGTTTGCCAAGAATATACGTGACAGGCGAGACGCAATACACCATCACGAATGGAGTGCGCATCATGGCTGCCTCGACTGTCGCTGTGCCGCTGGCGATGATGCCGGCGCGGGAGTGGAATAGCGCGGGCAGGGAATCGGGGACGAGGGTGATGCGGTGCTGGGCGATTGTTTTTGCGTCGATAAGATTTTGCAGGAAAGTGCGGTCGAGGGTGGGCGCGACCGGAAGTAGAAATTCGTAGTCAGGGCCTAGCTCGGTCGCTGCATGCAGGATCGTGGGCAGGTTCATGCGAGCTTCTTTGACGCGGCTGCCGGGCATGAGAGTTATCCAATGTTTCGAGGGGTTGAGGTGAAATTGCGCGGCATAATCATTGCGGTCGATTGCCGGGCGCGGCAATTCCGCGAGGGGATGGCCGACGAAGGTCGCATCCACTCCGCGATCGCAGTAAAACTTTTCTTCAAACGGAAAAATGACGAGAGCTTTGTCGATGTAATTGCGCAGCAGGCGGACTCGTCCCTGACGCCACGCCCAGAACTGTGGCGCAACGTAGTAGACAACCGGCATGCCGCGCTTTTTCATTTGGCGGGCGACGCGCCAGTTGAAGGCGGGGGAATCGATGACGATGGCGAGATCGGGCTTACGCCTATCGGCTTCTGCAATCAGATGCCGGTAGAGTCCATAGATTTTCGGCAGGTGGCTTAGGATTTCGGTGATGCCGACGACGGACAGGTCCTTCGCATCGACGACCGTGTCACAGCCTGCGGCGCGCATGCGGTCTCCGCCGACGCCGAAGAATTCGAGCGATGCTTCGCGGCGGCGCAGTGCTTCGATGAGTTGGGCTCCATACATTTCGCCCGAAGCTTCGCCGGCTGAGATCAGAATTTGCAAGAGAGCATTGTAAGCGGCTGTGGCCACAAACGGTCAGATACTGCGGGCGATTATGATTTGATCTGAATCAATCCCGCGTCTTGCGATGGAAGAGCCGGGGCGAGATGCTGCGGAGCGCGCCATCCATCGAAGATGGAAACCTGGTGAACGCACGAAACGGTGCAGTGCGGAGCGCAGCCTTTTTCGGTGAGATATTCGCGGCGCATGTCGTCGCGCGTGTAAGTGGCGAGGGGCACGCCGGGATAGCCACGCTGCTGCGAGCAGTAATGCACCAGCCCGTCTTCGCAAATGTAGAGGTAGCGGGCGCCGGCACGGCATCGCCACGCGTTTGGCAGGCCTTGAGCGATGTTGTCCTGGAAGGCGTTAATGCGGGTGAAGCTGCGCTTCTCCCACGACTTCATTTCGTTGTAGATCTGGCGATCCTCGCCGCCCAGCGGCTGCAGCTGGCCACTGCCGTCATGAATGATTCCGATGGTGGAACTGAAACCGAGTTCGATGGCGCGTTTGCCGATGGTGAGCGCATCCTGCGGATTCGGAATGCCGCCGCCCACCACGGAATTAATATTCACGTGAAACTCGGCGTGCTCGGCCAGCCATTGCAATTTCTTGTCGAGGACCTTCAGGCTTTTCTTCGAGACGTCGTCGGGATTCACGTTGTCGATGGAAATCTGCAGCCACTCGAGTCCGGCGCGGTTCAGCCGTTGGATGCGTTCGGCGACGAGCAGATATCCATTCGTGATAAGCCCGGCGATCATGCCGTTCGCTCGGATGCGGCGAATAACGTCGTCTAGCTCGGGATGCAGCAACGGCTCCCCGCCTGAGATCGTGACCACCGCGGTGCCGAGAGCGCCAAGCTTGTCAATTCGGCGGAACATTTCGTCCGTGGGGACGGGCTTCGAGAAATCGTCGAACTCATTGCAATAGGTACAAGCCAGGTTGCAGCGGCGAACCGGAATAATGTGCGCCAACAGAGGATGATCGGTCGACACGAGAGCACGAGCGGCCATCGTGGCTCCGCGTAGGTTGCGGTGAAGCGCTTTGGCACGCCGGCGCAAGCTTGTGAGGGTTGAGGGCATTGCTTATCTAGTTATTACAGCATGGATGACCGATAAATGCAGCCCGAGCTACAGTGTTCAGCAAGTTTCACAGGGCGAACGGCGCTCACGGAACTGTGGATTGAAGCGCCTCCGATGAGGTTTGCATCTGGCTCATCTCTCTCCGATGAATTCGTGCCCGGTGGCGATTAAAGCCTCGAAAGCGGATTGCGAGTGCTCCTCTTGCACGAGTACGTAATCGGTGTCGTAAGTTGAGATGGCAAAAATCGGCACGTTTCTATAGGAGAGCGGCTCGATGAAAGAAAGCAGGATCCCCGTCTGCGAAAATGCGAAAGGACCTTCGAGCTTGAGACATATCCATCGAGGTTGAGAATCCACCTCGGTGGGAAGATTTTCTATCGGGTACACAACAGAGAGTTCGTCGGCGGTGCGCGTGATCGACGTGAAGCCACCGATTGTGGCCCATTGAGGGATGGTTGTCTCCGGGGGAAAGCGGACGATGGCGTAGAGGCCGGGCAGTCTGCGGAATTTTAGTTGATGGCGTTTAGAGTTATCCTCTTTACGGTTTGTGTCAGTCATGAGGGGACGAAACAAACAGCAGGTTTCTCGGGTCACCGTCGCTCCCGCTCCGGCTCGCTCGAAATGACAAGTTTTCTAAAATAACGGATGCTACCAGGCTGCGCTCGGAATCATTTGGTGTGCATCATGTGCAGGACACGACCGTCACTCTTGGAAATTTTCACGACCACGACACCGCCAGCGCAAAGAGTCGTGACTCCCCCTCTGCCATCGGAGCAATGCAGTGTGCCTCCAACCGTCCATACGTCATTCTTCAGGGTTAGCTGTAAACGGACGCTCTGATTCGACCTGCTCTTTGCCATAGACCGGAACCAGCACCGCCTCTGCGATCCTTATTGCTGTAGCCGCGTCAGGCACGTAGCCCGCCTTCGGTTTATAACCAGCAGATTCCTGGCACAGTGCAGCTAGACCTAGAAGCAGAATCAAAGAAAATAGTCTGGGAGTTTTCGTTTGTCCTCAAAAGATGCACGAAGCTTCCGGGCTTCGCCCGGCCGGACAGCCGAGGGCGGCTGTCTCCACATTAAATCTCAGCCCTCCACCGCTTTGTGCACTGCGGCCCTCGCAAGCAGACGCGTGGAATCGAGCGTGGGCAACGGGGAAGATACCGGAGTTATCAGGAGCGGAATCTCGGTGCAGCCTAGCACAACCGCATCACAGCCCTCATCCTGAAACGACCGGATCACTTCCACGTAATAGGCGAGCGAGCGCGGAATGATCAGGGCATTGACCAGTTCGTGCATGATGATCTGATCGAGGTGTTCGCGCTGTTCGGCTGCGGGCACGCGGTGTTCGATGCCGGCCTCCTCCAGAGCTTCGCGATAAACCGGCCCCTCCATCAAATAACGCGTGCCGAGCACAGCAAGGCGTTTGAACTGGCGGCGATGAGCCTCTTTCGCAACTTCCTTCGCGATGTGCAGCCAGGGGCGCGGTGAGCGATGTTCGACCAAACCGAAGGCCTGGTGAATCGTGTTGTCGGGACAAATCAGAAAATCCGCGTCGGCGTGAGCCAGCTTATCCGCCGACGATAGCATCAGCTCGGCAACGCCCGCCCAATCGTTGGCGCGGATGAATTGCATATACATCGCGAGTGGGTGCGAATGCAGAGAAACTTCAGGGTGATCGTGAGTCCCGAGCAGCTGTGCTCCCTCGATCGCAATAGTGCGGTAGCAGAGCGCGGCTCCTTCGGTGCTGCAGGCGACGATGCCGATGTGTTGGGGCATATTGAGGCAGTTCCAGTTGTCAAAATTTGGTTCTCAGACTAAGGCTACGCTGTGAGCTAGTTTTACCTCACGAGTGTTCTGTTCGCTATGGGACAACGAAAAGTTAGAAATCATCTGGCGGCGGCAGCATCGAAGAGGTCCAGAAACTCCAGCTTCTTTTCGGCGGGCAAGAATGATGCTTCAAATGAGTTGCGAGCCAGTTCGCGAAGATGCTCGTCGGTGAATCCAAAAGTTTGCTGCGCGACCTGATATTCGCGGGCAAGCGTCGTGCCGAACATGGCGGGATCGTCGGTGTTGAGCGTGATCATGACGCCATGATCAAAATAACTTTTTGCCGGATGATCGCTGAGGTTGGGGCAAAGGCCGGTGCGGAAGTTGCTGGTGAGGCAGATTTCTACCGGAACCTGGCGCTGGCCGAGTTCTTCGACGAGATCGGGATCATGGAAGGCAGTGAGCCCGTGGCCAATGCGTTCGGCGCGCAAATTAAGAGCGCCCCATACAGATTCGGGCGGACCAGTCTCGCCGGCGTGAGCGGTGAGGCGCATGCCGTGGTCGGCGGACCAGGCGTAGCCATCGCGGAATATTTCGGGCGGACCTTTGAGTTCGTCGCCGCCGACCCCGATGCCAACGACATGGCGATCCTGGTAGCGAACCGCCAACTCGAAAACTTTTTGTGCGGCCTCCGCTCCTAGTTGCCGAACCGCGTCGAAGATCCAAAGCAGCGAGATGCCGAAGTCGCGAGCGCCGCGCGTGCGGCCGCGATCCAGACCTTCGAAGATGGCTGCGAAATCCTGCTTGCGCCAGAGGCAGACCCCCACCGAAACGTAAACCTCGGCATGAAGGACGTTTTCTTCTTTCAGGCGCTGCATCAGGCGGTAAGTGATGAGTTCGTAATCTTCTGCTGTGCGCAGGTGCTCGGTTATGTTCTTGAACGCGAGCAGGAAACCGGCGAAATCGGCGTATCGATAAAGCTGATCGACCTCGGCCTGTGTAGGACGTTCGCCGTGCCGCTGCCGGAGTTCGAGGAGTGTGGACGGGTCGATTGCACCCTCGAGATGCAGATGCAGCTCAGCCTTGGGCAAGAGTCGCAGAAAGCTGCTCGGACGCTCGGGTGCGGAAGCCATTACTTCTTGATTGTAGAGTTTTAGGGAAGGATTTGCGAGGACGAGAATTCGCTCAGCATGACAGCGTGTTTTGACTAACAGCTGATGGCTGACCGCTACTTCTTCGCGAACTCGCTGCGATGCCGGCTGTAGAAAATGTAGATCAGCAGGCCCAAGCCGAGCCAGATCACGAAGCGCAGCCATGTGATCACCGTCAGTCCGAACATCAAGCCACCGCAGAGAACAATCGAGATCAGCGGAAACCATGGGACAAATGGGACTCGGAACGCGCGCTTGCGCTCGGGTTGCCGGCGGCGCAGGATGATCACCCCCAGCGAAACCAGAACGAAGGCAAACAGCGTGCCAATGTTAGCGAGGTCGGCGGCATCCCCAATGTCGACCAGGCCGGCGGGAATTCCAACCGCAAAACAGGCGATCCAAGTGGACCAGTGCGGAGTTTTATATTTCGGATGCACCGCGGAGAACAGCTTCGGCAGCAACCCGTCGCGGGACATGGCATACCAGATGCGCGCCTGCCCGTACTGAAAAACGAGCAACGAAGAGATCATGCCGGTGAGCGCTCCAATCACGATCACCGAGCGAAAGATCGGGTGCACGCCCAGATACTTCATCGCGTAAGCCACGGGCGCTTCGGCGGCCGCACCGGAGACGAAAGTGGTGTACTTCATCATGCCGAGCAGGACGACGGCAACGCCCACATAGAGAAGCGTGCAGACCACCAATGACATGATGATGCCGAAGGGCAAGTCTTTTTGCGGATTGCGTGATTCTTCGGCGGCAGTGGAAACGGAATCGAATCCGATATAGGTGAAGAAAACGATGGCCCCTCCGGTAACGATTCCGGCGAAGCCAGAAGGCGCGAAGGGCACCCAGTTTGCGGGCTTAACCAACATTCCACCGACTACCAGAAAGGTCAAAATGGCGCCGATTTTCACCGCCACCATGATGTTATTAGTCTCCGCCGACTCCTTTACTCCGCGTACCAGCAGCAGCGTGAGAATGAAAACGATGAGGAAGCCGGGGAGATTGAAATAAGCACCCGTCGCCTGTCCGCCAGCCCAGACCGGACTGGCAAGTTTTTCCGGCAAGTTAACGCCGAATACCGCCAGCTGTGCTTTTATATAACCGGCAAAGCCAACCGCGACTGCGACGTTCGAGACTACATATTCGAGGATGAGGTCCCAGCCAATGATCCAGGCGAAAATTTCGCCGAGTGTAGCGTAAGAATATGTGTAGGCACTGCCAGCGATCGGAATCATCGAGGCAAGTTCGGCATAACAGAGGCCAGCGAAGCTACAGGCGATTGCGACCAGGAAAAACGAAATCGCGATCGATGGTCCTGCTGGCGGGCGTCCGTGCATGAGCGCTCCCGCCGTGCTGCCAGTGCGCAATAAATTTATGATTACGTCGAGCGCCTGCGCATGCAGGATCGATGGGGCCTGAAAATATTCGCCGGCTGCGGCCGTGCCAGTGAGAATAAAAATGCCCGAACCGATGATTGCGCCGATGCCGAGGGCCGTCAGCGACCACGGGCCGAGAGTTTTTTGCAGCCGCTGCCCGGGCGCCTCGGATTCGGAAATCAGTTTGTCGATCGACTTGCAGCAGAATAGCTGGTTGTCAGAGGTGCGAACCGTGGCGGCGGGTTCCGTGGACGATGACGATTCGGACAAGTGGTGGTTGTCTCCTGAACAGCAATTGGCAGCTAGCAACTAGCACAGAGCCGGGGCCGATTTCCTGCCACACACCGAAAATCGCCCCGGCTAAGGCCAAGCTCTTAACCTACTGCCTTACCGTTTCGACTGGCCGCGAGCCAGTTTCTTCACCTTGCGCTTCTTCGATCCGCGGGCGTAGTCGCGGGGCTTCTTGGGCTTTTCCGCTTTCGCCTTCTTGCGCGCGGCGCGTTTCGACTTCTTACGTTCTTCTTTCGTCAGCTCTGCTGTGTTGGCCATGATTGCTTTCTTGGAACTAGGATTTTGTAATTTGGTAATTGAGTGATTTGGTAATTTGAAATTAACTATCCCGATGTTCTTAAATTACCAAATTACCCGATTACAAAATTTACCAAATCGCTCTCAAGCCCGCTCCAACTGCGCGTACTTCTCCACTAATTTCTTCAATCCGAAGCGAGGGAATTGTACCGTAATCTTGGCTTCTTCGCCTTCTCCTTCTCGCTGATAGACCGTTCCCTCTCCGTATTTGGGATGCCGCACCTTCTGGCCAGGACGGAATCCGCGCTTGCCGGCGGGCTCTTCCGCCGGCGTTTTCGGGACGGTAAACTTCTTACCGCGCGACGCGAAGAACTCAGCGATGTTCTCGATGGAGTTGTAGGGCTTGGCTGGAGCCGTACTTTTCTGCCGGTTGATTTGCCCGCCATTGCGCTTCCAGCTTGCGCTTTGATCTTCGTCTTCGTAGGAGTAGTGGGTATCGCCTGCCTCGTAGGCCCTTTGGCCGCGCCCCGCTGGACGGGGATAAGTGCCCGTTCCTACATGCCCCCCGTCTGCATAGCCTGTGCCGGTTCGAGCTGTACGTCGTCCTCCTAGTTCCTCGATCAACGGCGCCGGAACTTCTTCCAAGAATCTCGACGACACGCTTGCCTCGGGCAGATCGGTTCCGTATCGGCGGCGGTAGACGGCGCGCGTAAGGATCAACTGGTCCATTGCGCGGGTCATGCCGACGTAGCAGAGCCGGCGCTCCTCCTCGACGTCGTCGGGCTGCAGCATCGTGCGCGAGTGCGGGAAGAGTCCTTCTTCGAGCCCGCTGAGGAAGACTAGAGGAAACTCCAGGCCCTTGGCTGCGTGCAAGCTCATCAGGGTGACTTGCGACCGCTCGTCATAGTCATCGGCGTCGCTGATGAGGGCGGCGTGGTCGAGAAACTGGTCGAGCGTTTCGCCGCGGTCGCGCGAGTCCATGGCGGCGTTCACCAGTTCGTGCAGGTTTTCAATGCGTGAGAATGCTTCCGGTGTATCTTCGGCTTCGAGCAGCTTGATGTAACCGGTGCGGTCGATGAGGAACTTGAGAATGTCGGCCGTGCTCACCGCGGGAGCAGGAAATGGGCTCGCGGTTCCAGTACTGTCAGCGCTAAGTCCTCTTTCATTCTCGAAGACCGCCGGTGGCTTGTTGGCGGCTCCTTCGCTGGCTATGCTCTCTTCGTCGGGTTCCCCATACGCTCCGCCGAAATCGAAGGCCGTGTTTTCGAACTCGGAAGGATCGAAGGCTGCTGCATCGTCAGAAGCCGAATCGCCCGTGGCAGCTTGCAGGGCTTCGCCCTGCTGGACAGCCGAGGGCGGCTGTCCCCACATGAGATCTGGCTCTTCCAACAATGCGGTCGAGGCCGCCGGCGCCACACCTGCCTCCGCGCTTTCTTCATCAAGGTGTTCTACAAAGGTTCCCCCTAACATCGCTTGCGCGTCCCGGATCAATTGCTGGAAGTTCCTCAGCGCCGCCAGCGCGCGCGGAGGCAGGAGTTGACGGCGAATCGCTTCACTGAGTGCGCCCCACAACGACAATCCGGTTTCGAGCGCGAGGCGTTCGATGATTTCGATGGTGCCTTTGCCAATGCCGCGCGTGGGCGTGTTGATGACGCGCAGCAGCGAGATTGAATCGTCGGGATTCTGAATGACTTTGAGGTACGAGATCATGTCTTTGATCTCAGCGCGCTCGTAAAACGAAAATCCGCCGACCACGTGATACTTGAGACCGTAACGGCGCATCGCCTCTTCAAAAAGCCGCGACTGCGAATTGGTGCGGTAGAGAACGGCGGCGCGCGGAATTTCGCCACCCGAGTGTTCAGCACGACCGGCTTCGCGCAAGTACTTTGCGACGTGATCGGCGGCGAAGAGCGCTTCATTTTCGCCATCGGGAGCTTCGTAATAACCGATCTTTGTGCCACCTTGACGCGAGGTCCAAAGATTCTTGCCTTTGCGGCGCAGGTTATTCGCGACCACGGACGAGGCGGCCTCCAAAATATTCTGCGTGGAGCGGTAGTTCTGTTCGAGCCGAATAATCTTTGCTTCCGGAAAATCCTGTTCGAACTCCAGAATGTTGCGAATGTCGGCGCCGCGCCAGGAATAAATCGACTGATCTTCATCGCCGACCGCGCAAACGTTGTGGCGCGTGCCGGCAAGCATTCGCATGAGTTCATACTGCGGGCGGTTCGTATCCTGGTATTCGTCGATCATCACATATTGAAATCGGCGATTGTAATACTCGCGCGTCGGCGCAGACGTTTTCAAAAGCCGGCTGGCTTCCAAAAGAAGGTCGTCGAAGTCGAGGGCGTTCGCCTTGCGCAGTTCCTTGCGGTATTCCTCGAACAGATGCGCAATCTTCTCCGTCTTGGGATCGGCCGATTGCAGGTAAAGCTCCTGCGGATCGAGCATGTGATTCTTCGCCCACGAAATGCGCGACAGCACAATACGCGGCGTGAGTTGCTTGTCGTCAAGGCCGAGGCGCTTCATGATCCCTTTGACCACCGCCTGCATGTCGCTTTCGTCGTAGATGACGAATTTTTTCGTATGCCCGATCGGCGGTTGGCCGGGCGTGGCCGAAGGAATTTGCAGTGCCTCAATATCGCGGCGAAGAACGCGCACACAGAAAGAATGGAACGTCGAGATGACTGGCTTGGCGATGCTGAGTCCGCCGACAAGTTTTTCAACGCGCTCGCCCATTTCGGCGGCAGCTTTGTTGGTGAAGGTCATCGCCAGAATGGATTCCGGCATTACTCCGGCCTGCTCGATGAGGTAGGCGATGCGATAGGTGATGACCCGCGTCTTGCCGCTACCCGCGCCGGCGAGGATCAGCACCGGCCCCTCGGTAGTTTCGACGGCCTCACGCTGCTGCGGGTTCAGTTGATCGAGAAAAGACAATGCGGAAGTGGCTCCGGGGTCGATGCTTCAATTTTACAGGGGAATCGAGATTTGCGATTGTCTCGGAGTCAACGCAAGATCGTTCTACACCCACGCCCCCATCAGATGCCCCAAGCCGCCTCTGACACGAAGATCGTCAGACCTGTCCTTGAAGTAGCGCGCGTTAATTTGCTCGCCTTGCAGAAACTCGGTGCGCCGGAATCCCAGACTCTTCAGTTCCTTTTGCAATTTTGAGGGATCGAAGAATAGCTGAAATGGCTCTCCATATCTGGCCACGCGCGCGGACAGTGCATCGAGCGCCTCTCTTTGTCCGGCGTTGAGCAATGCGGGGTCGATGGCAAAATCGAAGACCACGCCGCTGCCCGCCGGCATCCTGGCAATGAAACTCAGGGTTGCCAAGCAGGCATCGTGAGTCAGATAAGGCGTAACCCCCAGCCACGAGAAAAAAGCGGCTGCGTTCGCGTCGAACCCGCAACTCCCGAGCCCGTCCGCGAGAGTTTGCCGTTCGAAGTCAACCGGAACAAAGATGACCGACTGCGGGATCGAAATGCCCGCAACATGCAGTTGCTGACGCTTCCACTCCTGCGTGGCGGGATGATCGACCTCGAAGACCCGTAACTCCGGATGTCCGTTGCGGTAAGCAAAGGTATCGAGGCCTGCGCCTAATATTACATATTGCGACACGCCGTGCGCGACGGCGCGTGCGAGCTCGTCCTCGGCATAGCGGCTGCGCGCCGCCATGAAGGCGCGGAAGGCGCGAGCAAATTTGTGGTTCTCTCTCGGATTGGACCTAAGCTCTTCCGCCGTTTCGGCACCAATGATGCGGAGAGCCAGAGGATCGTCGAGCACTCGAGGATGGTCCAGAACCTGATGTGCCGCGCGGCGGATCGCCACCCGCTGCGCCGTTCTGCTGAATTTGCCTTCTTGCATATTCGACAGGCGACTCGACGTGCTACTCCTCGGCTCCGGTCTGCGCCTTGCACTCCGCGCATGGACAAACTTCGCGCAGAAACTTCCACGAGTAAATGCCGAGGTCGTGGTCATCGTTCCACGTGAATTTAATCGCGTATTTGCCCACGCCCTCGGCCGAGAGCGGTTTCGCCGCCGGCTTGAACATGGGTAAAGCGCCAGGAGCAAGTTTGGGCGCCTCTCCATACCGGCGGCCAGCCTTGCCGCGTTCTTCTTCGCACATGGCGCACGGGCAGGCGTTGCGCAGGTAGACGAAGTTGTAGTGCGAAACGTGGCCGTCTTTCCAATCGATATGCACGCCTGTGCCGCCGGTGAGATCGACCTTCACCGATTTGGGGTCCGTGGCCGCGGTGGGAGTTTGAAGCGGAGACTGCATGAATTCAGTATCGCATAGGAGAAATGCCGTGACGGAGACGGAGTCGAGCTTCGCTCGACCGGACAGCCGAGGGCGGCTGTCCCCACATTTGAAAATCCGAATGCTGCAGTGTCAGGCAGTGGGCCAAAAGCATGTTGGTGACCAGTGATGGTCACCAATCAAGTTTGGCGGCCTTCATTGCTGTTCTGTCAAAAACGACAGAATGGGTCGAAGTACATGCGATGGCTGGAGCGATTCTCAGGACGAGTTCGACTAGCTCGTCTGGCTCGGCGTCTGTGTCAAAAATTGCAAATATGCTGGTTGGCACTACGCAGTTGTTGTGGGCACATTCGCACTCAATCAGCCACGGAGATAATGAGTTTGCCGTTGGAGAATGCTCATAGACTTCCTCCACAGTGGCCTCTGGGCAGAATGACCCCGTTTGCCCGGTCGTTCTACAGACAAATGCTATCGGAAGTCCATCCGTGGGCTGACATAGTGGACCTTCGTCTGTTTTTGATGGGGTTTGATGCCGCAGAACAGTGGCTTCTTTACATTTCGGGCAATGAAGTACGTATTCGTAACGAAAGTTCATGGCTTACCCTCGCAGAAAAACAATTTGGGTGTCATATCCCATTTGAAGTCGAAAAGCATATTAACTCACTAGCAATTCCTCAAGACTCCACGCATGATCCGTCAGACCCGCTTCCATCGCCGGAGTCACGCGCAACGTCTGGTGAATCCGGCAAAAGTTGTACCACGCAAAATACAGAGTCACCGCCGCTTTCAGATTCCCTAGCTTCTTTGAAAAAGCGTTCGTCAAACGAGTAAAGCGGCGAAGCTGCATTCGCATCGTCAAGTTCTGCCGTTCCACAAAAGACGTGCTGATATGTTCGGGATCGGGATTGCCAAGTCGGACTTTGGATATAACCCCTGTAAGGCCCGATGGGGAGTATTTTCCTTCCGGGGTATCCATCCACCAATTGCCGAACATCTTCTGCAATTGCGCGAAGTCCACTTCCGTTCCAAAGCACTCAGGAACGGCAACCGTGTAATGGTTCAGTCCGTCCGTCGTAAGCTGCACGCGATTCGCAAGGCGCTGATACAAGTCCCACAGGAAAGCCCAGGTATCGGGTCGCACGCGCTTGCCAATGCGGAACGTGGGAATCAGCTTGGTATCAGCGTCAATCGCAACGTAAATCCATTGGTCGCCAACTTCGGGCGAGTCTCCGCTGCGAACGTTGCGCCGTTTCTTTTGCACGAACGTCCATATCTCGTCGCATTGAATGCGCCGGCAAGGAAGGGATTGCATCCTCGCGTCCATCACTGTTCGACAGCGTTCTCCGGCTGTCTCAAGCAGGGCAAGAATCGTGTTCTTGTGCAAGCCTGTGAGGCGCGAGATCGCGCGGATGCTCATCCCCTCAAGCATCATGGAAAGCGCCTTCGCTGCGGTTTCAGGGTTGGTATAGTGAGTGCCGAGTTTCGGAGCGGATTCGGAGAATGTAGCTTTACAAGAATTACATCGGTATCTTTGGGCGCGGCGTTTGCCGGAATACCCGAACCGCGTAGCGGTTCCGTGGTTACACCTGATACACGTCATGAGGTTTCTCCGCTTGCGTTGTGCGGAGAAACCAGCCAAAATATCTATGGGTCTGAGGCGTGGGTCACTCCGCGCTTTGGATTGGCCCCGCCTACGGTTCGAGCCGCAGACGGGGCATTTAGTCAGCTACTCAGGTTGTGGTGGAGGTCTGGTCATGGCCTTCTACCTCGTTTCTCTTACCGCGCAACGTTTGCACCGTTGCGCGGTTCGTATTTGCTTCCAAAATCATTTACGAACCTTTTCCGCAGCCGCAAGCACTGCATCGCTGTAGTTCGGCGGTCCCACGCGATAAGCTTTCTTTCCCTCGTTCGATATCATCTCTTCAACCTCGCCCGATTCTGCCATCCTCTTCAAGACCATTTGTATCGTTGCTTGCGGGTTCTGGTACTTCGACAGATCGTGACCGAGCCGTGCGAGATGGCTCTTTACCTGTGCGGGACGCAGCGGAGCCGGAGATACGGCACGGAGAATGACGCGAATCTCATCGGCCAGTGTGACGGTAATCAGCAGATGAATGGCTTCCGCGCTGGGAACAACGGTAATTCCTTCGCTTTCGCACAAGCTTGCCAGAGTTTGAATCGACTCCCGCACCTTTACGATGCGTTTTGTCATAGCCTCTTGCTGCGAAAGCAACTCCGCAAGTTCACGCTTCGCAGCGTTATAAGCTTTCCTGTAATCAGAGGACTTCGCCATGCGTAAAATATTAAGCAAACGTGATTCACATGTCAAGGATAATTTAAGCAGATGGGATAAAGCAATTGCAGACGCCGAAAGGGGTATCGCACGTCTCAAAGCGGCGATTGAGGATTGCAAAGCTAAGAAAGCAGCAGGCGAACCGTGGCCCGGCACACGCAGGCTTAGGGGCTAGCTGAGAACAGGTTTCCATCGCTTGAGCAGTTTGTAATCTCCGGTCTTCCAGTCAGCTAATACAGGAGTGACGTGGAAGCACGGCTGAAGATCAAAGGTGAGCGAGGTCTTATCCTCGAAACGGATATCTACGGCGCGATAATCCGAGGAGAGAGACAGTTCTACATCGGCAATGATCTTGCCCTTGATCTGTGGGAAGTTGAGAACGCGACGGTAGGGAACTTTCTTTCTTCGACGGGAGCGGGTAACTTTATGAGCAGCCATGATCGCCTCGCAAGTAGGTGATTTTGGTTAGGGTCGCGTTCGTGCTGATAACACGGGCGCGGCCCGCTTGCCGTTATAGCCTGTCTTGAACGGGATACGAAGCGAAAAGGTCAGCAACAATGAATTAGCCCATTACCCAGTGTCATTGGCGATTGTAGAAAAGCGGCACAATCCGGTAAAATATTAGTTTCGCTAAGCCCTGAAAGGATCTCTGGCAGTCATGGCACAACAATGTGATATCTGCGGTAAAAAGCCGCAATTCGGAAATCGAATCAGCCACGCCCATAACGTGACCAAACGGCGCTGGAACATCAATCTGCGTCCAGTCCACGCGCGCGTCGGCGCTGCCGCCAAACGGATGCGTGTTTGCACGTCCTGCCTGCGCAGCGGCAAAGTGGTCAAAGCGTAGAGAAGCAGGTCTCAGGTGCTAGGCCTCAGGAATTTGATCTTGGGCCTTCACTTCAGTTGAATCCCTTCGCGCCTAAGACCTATGACCTAACACCGAGACCGCCGTTTCCTACTGCACACCCAGCAATTGCACATCGAAGATAAGAGTGGCGTTGGGCGGGATTGGGCCACCGGGAGTGCCCGCCGCTCCATATCCTAGGTCGGGAGGAATTCGCAGCTGGCGTTTCCCGCCAACTTTCATCCCGGCAACTCCTAGATCCCAGCCCTTGATCACTTCGCCATTGCCGATTGTGAAATCGAACGGCTTTCCGGCGTCGACCGAACTGTCGAACTTTTTGCCGGTGGTGAGCCAGCCCGTGTAGTGCACCCGGACGTGGCTGCCCTCCTTGGCGACGTCGCCATTGCCGACCCGGATATCCCAATAGATCAGCCCGGAGGGCGTCTTCACTCCATCGCCCGTCACTTTGGTGGGAGAATTTGTATTGGGAGTCGTAGACTTCTTAGCGGTGCTTTGCGCGAAAAGAACTGCTGTCAGCGCCAGAATGATTGCAATCGCCGCGACATACTTCGTCATGTTTGTCTCCTTGCCATTACTTTTAATCACAATCTTAAACACAGAGAGGCGCAAAGGTATACAAGGGGGTTGCTGATTTTGTAACGCTCACTTCGATATTCATTGAACTTACTAGAGATTGGCCTGAGCACTAAGCGAAATGTGCTCCGGTTCGATTCTTCTCAGGCTAGCGCGATCACTTCGATTTCTACCAGTACATCTTTGGGCAGCCGCGCCACTCCGACGGTGGAGCGAGCCGGTCGAATGGAGAGAAAATATTTACCGTAAACTTCATTCATGGCGGCGAAGTCGTCCATGCTTTTGAGGAAGACGCAGACGCGGACCACTTTGTCGAGGGTGCTGCCGGCGGCCTCCAGTATCGCCGACACATTGCGCAGCACGCGGTCAGTTTGAGCCGCCATGTCTCCGCTGATGACCTGTTGAGTGGATGGATCGATGGCCAACTGGCCAGAAACGAATATGAATCCGTTCGCCTTAATGGCCTGTGAGTAGGGCCCGAGGGCCTGTGGAGCGTCTTTGGTTGCGATGGCTTCGCGCATGATGGAAACCAGTGGTAGTAGCTAATGGTCAGTAAAACCTAATTGATCGCTAGCGACCAAACCGAAAGAATAAGTTTCTACTTCAATCCCGTAACCTCTTCACGTTTGAGGCGGGAGTCTCGGGCGCGATAAACCTCGCCCATCCCGCCTACGCCCAACGGCGCAACAATCTCGTATGGGCCCAGCCGCGCGCCAGAGGTCAGGTTCATCGGTGGCGAGATTATAACCCAGGGCAAAGCTTCAGATCGTTAGTGAACCCCAGTTTCTAGATTTTTCCGCGCCACCGTGCTACCAGGTCTTTGGCCGCTTCCGGCCATTTCGGAAACTCAAACTCAAATCCCGCTCGGAGTAGCCGACCGGGAACAACGCGGCGGCTTTTTAGGATCAGTTCCGTCTCCGTGCGCAAGAAGAACGCGCCGAGTGCGAGCATAGGCCCGGGAGCGGGGATGCCCACTCGCGTTCCCCATGCTCGCCGCAGTGCGCGCATAAAGTCGCGATTCGGCAGCGGCTCAGGAGCAGCCAGGTTGACCGTTCCGTCAATCTCTTCATGATCGATCAAGAACTCGATGCTGCGAATGAAGTCGGCCCCGTGAATCCACGAAACAAATTGATCTCCCGATCCCGCTGTGCCTCCCAACCCAAGGCGGACCATCCAGAGCAACTCCGCAAAAAGGCCTCCCCGGTCAGCGCTCAATGTCACAGCACTGCGAAGCGCGATCTTCCGGGTTTGCGGGGTGACCGCGGAGAAAAATGCCTCTTCCCAACTGGTGGCAACGTCAATGCTGAAGCGCCAACTGGACGGGCAGTCCCGCTCATTCCCGCCGATCTCGCCCGTATCTTCGTCCATCGCCCGGTCTAGAGCATGTCGATAGATCGTGGCCGTGCTGGCATTCATCCACAGGCGAGGCGGGCGAGCCAGTCGGGCAATGGCTTGGCCGAGCAATCGCGTACTCTGAACTCGGGATTCCTTGATCGCTTTTCGGTTCGCCGCGGTATATCGGCAATTCACACTCCGGCCCACCAGATTGATGAGGAGATCGGCACCCTCCAGGTCGGCAGTCCAATCGCCTAACGTGGCTCCGTCCCACTGAACCACCCGCCATGGCGCAGGCTGAACCGACCGCGCGATCACTACAACTTCGTGGCCGCGCTCGCGGAAGTGACGAGCGAGCAGCGTCCCAACCTGCCCAGTACCGCCAGCCAGAACGATTCTCACGGTGTCACCTCCAAAACGTTAGGTTCATCGCCATAAACGATCTCTAACAAATCCGTCGCCAACTTTCGCACCGGGCGCATTAACGGCAGACTTGAAAACTTGATCAGGTTCACCACGATCGACAGGCTCTTCTGGGCCAACTGTTTAGTTCTAGTCTGTTCGACTGAAGAGTCATATACCCAAAACAGCAGCAGCCCCATCTGATAGAGCCACAACACGCGCGGCAGATGCAGTCTCAGGTCGTTGGGAATCCTGACCTTCGCGCCGTCAACCGCCGCCGCAAGAAATCCCATATCATGCTCGCGCATGGTGCGAGTCTCCTCGCTGAACGGCGATAACGGATGTTGCGGATCAATATGCGCGGACAGCGCTCCCATCAGTTTTCGATTGGGAGCAAAGTACCGGAACTTCACGTCGATGGCTGCTCGCAACCGTTCTTCCAGCCCTTGCGTTTTGCCGAGCGCCTCTTCGAGCAGAGGATCGAGGTCGCGCTGGGCCCGCTCATAGAACGCCATCACCAAGGCATCCTTCGAGTCGAAGTAGTAGTAAGCGGCTCCCAAAGCGACTCCGGACTCCCGCGCAATGTCCCGCATGGTTGTCTTCTCAAAGCCGCGCTTGCGGAACAGCAAGAGCGCGGCTTCGAGGATGCGGATCCGAGTCTCCTCGGACTTTTTCGTGGTCGCTGTGGTGGCGGTGAGGGTCATGGTTAGGTCCGCGGTGCCGGATTCGCAAACACAACATCCCGGTTGGAATCGGGACGCGAGCGTTTGCGCATGCGGGAAAAGATGAAGAGATTGAAGAAATGCATGCCTCCGAGTACCAGCAGAACGATGCCGATCTTGTCGCTAACAAGTTCGATCGCCTCTCGGAGCGTGCCGAGAGTTCCGTAGGTCCTGAGAGCGAGCGTCACGTAGCCGATGTTAATTAAATAGAACCCACCACAAGCAAATGGTTCACGGAATCAGCCAGTTCCGCATTTCCGTGGAAGGCGTCCACCAGAAATACCCTTCCGTTCTTATGCAGCGTCCGCGCCGCCCAGACGGTAACGGCGAGACTAATCAGCAAATAACTCATGTAGCATCCGACGATATACATGGCGACCCTCCTTGGATAAGTCATACTTGAACGTGTTCAAATTAATAATGCGACGCTTGGGGCAGTATGTCAAGGGAAAAGTGAACGCGTTCAAATCGTAAAATAGGGTTACTAGTGGCTACTGTCTGACGCGCGTTTAGATTTTCTGTAGTCTCTGCACGTCATGCACACCGGGGATTTTCCGAAGGCCGGCCATGATCTGCTCGAGATGTTTGAGGTCGGAGATGTCGAGGACGATCTCCACGCTGGCCTCGCTGTTTTCGGTGTGCGCGCCGATGTTGCGGATATTGCTTTGCGCATCGCCGATAACGCTGGTGATGTTTTTCAGCATTCCATACTTGTTGTCGCAATAGACCGTCAGTTTTACGGGATAAGCCGTCGGCGTGCTCTCGTCGCGTGCCCACTCCACGTCGATGCGGCGCTCCGGTTCGTACATCAGGTTGGTGATGTTGGGACAGTTCACCGCGTGCACCGCGACTCCCTTGCCGCGCGTGATGTAGCCCACAATACTTTCTCCGCGGATGGGGTTACAACATCGCGCGCGGTAGACCAGCATATCTCCCTGGCCTTTGACCATGATGGCGTTGTGATCGCCGAACACGCGCCGCACGACGCTGGCAATGGCTCCGGGCTTGTTCGAAAGTCCTTCGGCCTCTATGTCGCTAGCCATCGAAGGAGTGGCGCCCGCCGGCAAGAGACGCGCCAGAACTTGTCGGGCGGAATATTTCCCGTAGCCGATGCCGGACATAAGATCATCGACTTTGCCGAGCCCATAGCCGCCGGCAACTTTCAACAGGTCTTCGTCTTTAATCTCTTTAAGTGCAATGCGGTATTTGCGCGCTTCTTTTTCGATCAGTTTGCGGCCAATTTCAATCGAGCGCTCCCGCTGGTGAACGTTGAGCCAGTGCTTGATTTTGTTGCGCGAGCGCGAGGACTTGACCAGTCCCAGCCAGTCGCGGCTGGGTTTGTGGCCGGACTGCGTGAGGATCTCGACGATGTCACCGGAGTGTAATTTGTGGCGCAGCGGCACCATGCGGCCGTTCACTTTTGCGCCAACACAGGTGTGGCCGACCTCGGTGTGGATAGTGTAGGCAAAGTCGATTGGCGTAGCTTCGCGCGGCAGCACCACAACCTTGCCTTTTGGGGTGAAGGTGTAAACCTCTTCCGGATAAAGATCGATTTTCAGTGCGGTCAGAAATTCGGTGGGATCGCTTACGTCACGTTGCCACTCGACTACCTGGCGCAGCCAGGCGAGACGCTGCTCGTCCTGCGCCGAGACCGGGCCGTCTTTGTATTTCCAGTGAGCCGCAATGCCTTCTTCGGCCATCTTGTGCATTTCTTCGGTGCGAATCTGGATTTCGAATGGCGTCCCGTCTTCGGTGATCACCGAAGTATGCAGCGACTGATAAAAATTCGGCCGCGGCATGGCGATGAAATCCTTGATCCGCCCCGGCACCGGGCGCCAGATATTGTGAATGATCCCGAGCACCGCGTAGCAGTCCTGCAGCGAACGGGTGATGATGCGCATGGCAAAGAGGTCGTAAACCTGATCGACGGAAATGCGCTGCCGTTGTAGCTTCTTATGAATGCTGAAGAGACGCTTGATCCGGCTCTCCACCTTCGCCTGGATTCCCGCTTCCTTCAACTTATCGTTGATGATCGTCTGCATCTTCGAAAGAAAAGCCTCACCCTGCTTGCGGCGGGCGTTTACGGCTTTCTCCACCTGCTCGTACCCCGCCGGGTCGAGAAAGCGAAAGCCGAGGTCTTCCAGTTCGCCACGAATCTTTCCCATGCCCAGCCGGTGTGCGATGGGCGCATAGATCTCGAGGGTCTCCTCGGCGATCTTGCGCTGTCGATCCGGTTGCAAGTGCTCAAGCGTGCGCATGTTGTGCAGACGGTCGGCGAGTTTGATGAGCACCACGCGGATGTCGTCGACCATGGCCAGCATCATTTTGCGCAGGTTTTCGGCCTGGGCCTCTTCGCGCGTGGCGAAATCAATCTTGCTGATCTTGGTCACGCCTTCGACGATGTGGGCGACCTGCTCGCCAAATTCCTTGCGAATGTCGACGATGGTGACGGAAGTGTCTTCGACGGAATCGTGCAGCAGCCCGGCGGCAATGGCAACCGGGTCCATCTTCATCTCGGCCAACACCAGCGCGACTTCCAGCGGATGTACGAGATAGGGTTCGCCCGAGGCGCGCACCTGGCCTTCGTGGTGCTTTAAGGAATAGTCGTAGGCTTTCTTAACAATCGACAGATCGTCATGCGGACGGTTTTCCGCGATCCGCTTCATCAACTCGCGGAACTTGGTGAGCGTGAGAGCGGTGGTCGCGATCTGTTGGCGCAAGCTCGCCATGCACGATTATAGCCCGCAAGAGCAGTGAGCTTGAACGAGATGCGCCAGGAATGCCCGCACGAAGCGGGCACTCCCTTGAATAACTTAGGATTCGACTCCGCACTATGCTTGCACGACTACGCTACCCGTCATCTTGGGATGCATTCGGCAGAAGTAGCGGTATTCTCCAGGTTCGGTGAAACGGAATTGGAATTTGTCGTTTGTATCGAGTTCGGCTGACGGCGCTGTCGACTGTGTGAGGAATATCATCGCGGTTGATCTAGGTGACTTCGTGCCGGGCTTCACTTTAGTCGATCCTGAACAATGCAATTGGAAAGTGGATAAGCACCATATGTTGAGCGTGCCGGGCGAGCAGCAGAGTCTTCAGATCGAAGGATGCAAGGATGTCAGCTCCATGGTGAACGATCATTCCAGTCACCTCGAAGCTCATAACCGTGCGAAGCCGAATTTATCCCATCGATATGTTGTTTTGCGAAGCAGGAAGCGCGGGCCGCATTTGGCGATTGACATAACACTAAGGTATTTGTCAGAGCCTTTTCTTAAAGTTCGTTCCCTGCAATACTTTCAAAATTAGCGGGCAGGTTGTTGGCCTGCTTCGCGACTGCTAAAGTGAAAATCGGTACGTTATGAATTCCAGAATTCTTGTCAGCGGGGTCTCGGGACCAATTGGAGCTGCCCTTCTTCCTTCCCTGCGTACGGCTGGATGGTCCGTGGTGCGGTTGCTGCGCGGCACGGCTGCAGGCGAGGGGCAGATTTCGTGGGACCCGGCGAAGCCGGTCGCGCCTGACACAGTCTCCGGCTTCGACGTCGTGATTCACCTCGCGGGAGAGAGCATCTTCGGCCGTTGGACTGCGGACAAGAAATCGAAGGTTCGAGATAGCCGCGTCGCGGGCACATTGAATCTCGCGCGAGCTTTAGCACAGACAGAAGAGAAGCCCAAGGTATTTGTATGCGGTTCAGCCATCGGCTACTACGGCGACCGCGGCGATGAACTCTTAACCGAAGAGAGCGCCCCGGGAACAGGTTTTCTTGCTGATGTTTGCAGCGCGTGGGAGGAGGCAACCTTGCCTGCCATGCAGGCCGGCATACGCACCGTGAACTTGAGGACGGGAATCGTCCTTAGCCCCAAAGGCGGCGCGCTAGGCGCCATGCTGTTGCCATTTAAGCTGGGCCTGGGCGGGCGGACCGGCTCCGGGCGGCAATGGATGAGCTGGATTGACGTGCAAGATATGGTGGGCGCGATCCACCACATCGTGAAGAATGACTTGCTGCAGGGCGCGGTTAACATGGTCGCGCCGAAGCCAGTGACGAATGCTGATTTCGCGAAAACTCTCGCCGGCGTGCTGTCGCGCCCGGCCATTTTTCCGCTGCCTGCCTTTGCAGTGAAGGCGGTCTTTGGTGAAATGGGTGAAGAGCTACTGCTGGCAAGCCAGAGGGTCGAGCCTCTCAACCTGATCTCAACCGGCTATCCATTTCGATATCGGGAGTTAAGAGAATCGCTCACGAATCTTCTTAAGAAATAAGGACGTTCGAGGCTCTGTCACTGCGATCCAGTTTTCCCCAGAGGACGATTGAGCGGTTTTAGTCAGGGCCTTGCGATTCGGCTCCGCCTTCGCGGCGGTTCATTTCTTCCAGTAGCTTCTGCAGAAGCTGTGTCCGTTGTTCGGTCCCCAGTTCGCGCTGCAACTCTTCCAAAGCGAGCGCCACGATGTGGTAATGGTGTGCTCCGGCGAACTTGGGATCGGTAGTGATATTGAGCCAGAGCTTATGCATAAGCTCAACGTCCTGCGGACGGAGGCGCGGGGTATGCGGTCCGATCGTGTACTCACGGACGCTCCCGTCCGGAGCATAAACTTCGAGACACAACCGCGGACGAGGTTCGGGCATGCGCTCCCAGGCGTCGCCTGTGAGTTTCGCCTGTTCATCGGATGTCAGTTTGTTCGAGAGTCCGCAAATCACCCGCGCAGAATCCAGGCGCGCTGCAGTCACCATGATGGCTTCGAAAACGTCCGTCGCCGGGACTACCAGCAGCGAAATCGGCTTACCTTCTTTTTCGGCGACGGCGACGGCCGCGGTGAAGAGCTCCTGTTCGTAGTGGTCGAAGACCTGGCTGGCTTCGACGACAGAGCTGCCGCTGAAACTGTGCTCACGATGATAGAGGCGCGCGCTCATCACGATGACATCGTTCTTGGCCGTGTTAGTGTGAGCCAGCACATTCCGTAGATAGTAAAGATTGCGGGGGTCGCGCACCGCGACCAGAATATTTCCCGGGCGCACTCCCATCGCGCCGCTGCCCAGTTCCTGATTGCCATAGACGCGGAACTGGTCGAGTTGCTCCGGCTTGCCGTGGCGCTCCTTGGCGACATGGCGCTCCGAGAGCGTGAAGATGGTGAAGAATATTGCGCTGAAAATCACTCCGGCGATCGTGGCCTGGTACTTGGTAAAAAGGTTGACGATGGCAGTGATCAGCAGCACACCCGAGATGAGAAACAGACCCACGGGAACTTCGGTCTTGCCGATGTGCAGGTTGCCCGGCACTTTCCAGGCGCGGTTCCCGGGCTCGGTGAAGCGCAGCACGAGCACGGCGATGGACTTCATGGCGAAGCTCCAGATCACGCCAAATGCGTACAGCGCGGCCAGTACGTACACGTTGCCCAGGCTGAGGAAGATCACCAGCAGCTGCATGCCCACAATCAGGTTGATGATGCGGTAGCTGGTTCCGAAACGGTGATGCGGCTTCTGGAACCAACTGGTGAGCACGCCATCCTCTGCCACGCGGTTCAAGACGCCATTCGCGCCAACGATCGAAGTATTCTGCGCTCCAGCCAAAATTAAGACGCCGACCAGCACCACAAAACCATGGAAGAGAAGTTTCAGGCTCTCCGGGCCGGACAGATACATTGCAATGCCGCCAATCAGGTTGGCAAAGTAATCCGGGCGCACCTTGTCGGGAATAATCATCACCGCAAAAAATGAAACCAGTGATGTGAACAGAAGGCTATAGACGAAGATCACAAGCCCCGTCTTCTCGAGGTTCTTCAGTTTGGGGTGTTCGATTTCCCGGTTGACCTGAGCCAGAGTCTCTTCGCCGCTCATCGCAAGCACGGAGTGCCCGAAGCCGACGAAGGCGATAATCCAGGTCAGATGGCTGAGCCATGGGATTGAGTAGAGCCAGCCGAGAGACTCTTTATTCAGCGGAACTACGCCCGCGTGCAACGGATTTGGAGGTAGCTGAATCGGCGCGCGCAAAACTGTAATGGTGCACCAGATCAGAAGAATCACCACCATCACCGTGGTGATCACCATGATCTGCAGCGCTTTCTGGCTGGATTCATGCATGCCCTGCGTGTTCTTCCACCAGAAGTAGATGACAACGATCACCGCCAAACCCGCAGCGAAGTGGTCGTCGGAAAAACGCAGAGGGCGGTGCATGTACTCGCCCATGTCTTTGATGAAGCCAGCCAGGTATTGCCCGGCGGAGACGGCGCTGATGGGACCAGTTAAGACGTAATCGAAGAGCAGGGCGGAAACTGAGAACTTGGCCAACCCGCCGCCCATTGCTTCCTTAACGACGCGATACACGCCGCCGCGCACGAACATGCTGCTGGACTCGATGTATAACGCCCGCACGGCATAGCTGAACAGCATGACCGCGAGGATGAACCAGGGAGCGCTCTTTCCAATTACTTTTTCGGCGTCGCCGCCGGCGTAATAAGCGGAGGAGGCAAGGTCTGCCAGAACGATGGCGGAGGCGCGCCAGAAGGAGATGAAGGTTAGCATCACCGTGGTGGCGACGAAAACCTTTATGGCCGGTTTGGAACCCTCAACGGATGTAGCCATGCTTGAACGAGTGCGCGAACCGCTTATAAAGTAAACCTATTGAAGATAGCATAGGCCAAGCTGGACGCGGCACAGCTAGAGTACGTAGGAGGCGGAAGTCAAGCCGATTCGCGCGCCTTCTCCGCGGCGTTCTC
>Ga0307478_10000432_pt1 | contig 43906 bp, 35 predicted proteins | sample atmos_gasesECM4C_2_FD_203713 | JGI IMG/M metagenome (GOLD analysis project Ga0307478, IMG submission 203713) | Hardwood forest soil microbial communities from Morgan-Monroe State Forest, Indiana, United States - atmos_gasesECM4C_05 | ecosystem: Environmental > Terrestrial > Soil > Temperate...
AATTGAGTCCGTCAGGTTCAGGTTTTCGGAATATAAAAGCACTGAACTTTGTATGACCTACGACGGATACCAAGGCTTAGGATTGCAGGAGGCAACACGAAGAACGCCGTGGTGCAAATGCCACTGAGCTAACTGTCGAAATCAGATGGAATGAGAAGGCCGGTCTCCGGACGGGATACGGTATACGCTCCCAAGTTGTCGACGTGCTCGAAGCACAAGAGATGACCGCGACCGAAACGGACTGCCACAAACATCTTCCCGTTCGTTGACGTGCCCACGGGGCTCGCCGAAGGCAGGAATCCCTGAGCGTACGCGGCTTTCCGTGCCGTTGCTCAGCGGCTATCCGACCTGGGTAACCTGGATACCCGACGCGCGTCGCTATAATGTCCGGGACGTTCCGGCCTCCCGAACTTTTCAGCAATCGAGTCTGCGTTGGTGACTACCCGAATTCCGCTTGCGCTTGCTGCCATCCTGCTCACCTCCGGCAGCCTCGGGCAAAACGCACCCGCCAAACCGCGCCCAAGAATCCGTGACGTTGGCATCACCGTCGGCATACTTCCGACCGGGCCCCTTAACGCGATCACCGACGTCGAGGGTGTGAAGGTCGGGCAAACCACTCTGGTGCGAGGCGACACCATCCGCACCGGGGTGACCGCGATTCTTCCTCACTCCGGAAATCTGTTTCGCGAGCGCGTTCCGGCCGCGATCTTTGTGGGTAACGGCTTCGGCAAGCTGGCGGGTTCCACCCAGGTGAACGAACTGGGAGAAATCGAAACTCCCATTGTGCTCACCTCCACGCTGAGTGTGCCGAGAGTCGCGGACGCAGTCATCGACTACATGCTGGCGCTGCCCGGTAACGAGGATGTCGTCTCGGTCAATCCCGTGGTCGGTGAAACCAATGACGCCTATCTGAACGATATCCGGGCGCGCGCCATCAGCCACGACGATGTGATCGCCGCCATCAAGAATGCGCAACCTGGCCCAGTCGAAGAAGGCGCGGTCGGCGCGGGCACTGGTACGATTGCTTTTGGCTTCAAGGGCGGCATTGGCACGGCCTCTCGCCGATTGCCCGCCTCACTCGGCGGTTACACGGTGGGAGTTCTGGTGCAATCGAATTTCGGCGGGATTCTTACCATCTCCGGCGCGCCGGTGGGCCGGGAACTTGGGCGCTACTATCTGAAGGAAGAACTTGAGCGTGCCGGCGACAAGCCGTCCAGCAGAGGCTCTGCAGCGAGCGGAAGCGCGCAACAAGTGGCTTCGGCTGGCGGGGACCTTGCCGCGCATCAGGACCTTGCCGCTGGTTCCGCGATGATCGTGATCGCCACCGATGCGCCCCTCGATCACCGAAACCTCGCGAGAATGGCGGCTCGCGCCATGCTCGGGCTCGCATACACCGGATCCAGCAGTCATAACCACAGTGGCGATTACGTCATTGCTTTTTCGACAGCGTCCGAGGTGCGAATCCGTATGACACTGTCGAGCGATCATCCGAGTCCGTACGCACCCCGCGAACAGAAAGTGCTTTCCAACGACGGCGTGTCTCCTCTGTTTCTCGCGGTGGCCGAGGCCACGCAAGAAGCCGTGTACAACTCCATGTTTCGCGCGACGACCACCAGCGGGCAGGGTCATACGGTCGACGCCTTGCCGATCGATCAGACCGTCGATATCCTGCGACGGCATGGATTGCTTACCGCGGTGAAATCAGATCACTAGGTGAGCAAAAGCATTCGAAGCGAAGGCCCCGCTTCAAGCCGCTTGACGAAAGACGTTTATGCAACGCCGACAATTTCTTCAAGGCCTTTGCGCGGCGGCTGTGTTGCCTTCATGGACACAGAAGTCGTACGCAGACTATGCGCCACCTCACTATGACCTCCTGATCAAGTCCGGCGAAATCCATGACCCCGCGAACGGCGTGCACCGTCGAGCCGACATCGGTGTGGTCGACGGAAAAATCGCCGCCATTGCTAACGACATCCCCTCCTCCACCGCCGACGATGTGATCGATGCGCGCGGATTGCATGTCACTCCCGGCCTCATCGACCTGCACACGCATTGTGCTTTCGCTACTTCGCCGTACACCCTCGAGGCCGATCCCATCGCCGCCCGTTCCGGCGTGACCACCTGGGTCGACGCGGGCAGCGTCCCCGCGGAACAGGTTGCCGCCTTCCGCCGCTTCGTGGTACAGCCCGCGCAGGCCCGCATCTACGCTTTTCTCTATATGTACGGCGCAGTGAAGAATCCCGACATCGACATCGTGCAATACGTGCGCGGCTGCATCGAATCTACCGGCGAAGCCGTGGTCAACAATCGCGACATCCTGCTCGGGGTGAAGTTTCAGGCGGGCATCAACATGAATGGCAAGCACAGTCTGGAATTGCTGAAGATCGCACGCGAGACCTGCGATCGATACAAGCTGCCGCTCATGGTGCATATCGGGTTTGCCCCGCCCGAGACCGACGAAGTCATGCCGCTCATGCACTCCGGCGATGTCGTGACCCATTGCTTCAATGGCAATTCGATGGGCATCCTCGATTCCTCAGGAAAAATCAAGTCGAGTGTAAAGGATGCTCGCGCGCGCGGCGTGCTCTTTGACCTCGGTCACGGATGGACCAGCTTCAGCTTCGATGTCGCCCGCAAAGCTCTCGATGCCGGATTTACCCCCGATACCATCTCGACCGATCTTCACCCGCTCAACGTGACTGGCCCGGTCTTCGACCTGCCTACCACAATGTCGAAGATGATGTATCTGGGCATGAATTTTGACGACGTCCTTTTGCGAACCACGGCCAATGCCGCGCGCATTATAAATCGCGTTCCAATGTCAGGAACCCTGCAGGAAGGCGCGCCTGCCGATATCGCGCTGTTGGCCATCGAGGAGGGCAAGTTTCCACTCATGGAGTCGAAGCACTGGAACGGTATCAACGCCCCGCACGATGGCCAGGTCGTCACGGCCGATCGCCGCATCTCCAGCCGCCTGACCATCTGCCGCGGCAAGCGGCTCACCGCCTGATCCCGTCTTGTGCGCACACTTCTGTCCGCGGCTCCCTGTAGCGCGCGAACATTTGGATTCGGCCCCGACCAGTGGAATGGTGCTGTTACGCCAAGTAACTCAGACGAGCATGTGGGAATATAATCAGCGCTCGCAAATCAAGAAAAACCGGGCTCCACCCCAATCTTCCATGAGTCGCAAGCTCATCACTGGTCGCTCACGCGTAATCGCAGAGGCGGCGGCCTTCATGCTGATGACAGCGGTCGCCTCACACACGGCAATTCCCATCCAAGTCGCGACCCCGGTGCCATCCCCGGCAACTGCCAACCTCGAACACGTCGTCATCGCAGTCCGTGACTTGGCAGTCGCGACGAGTTCCTATGAACGCCTCGGCTTCACGGTGACGCCCGGGGGCAAGCATCCTTCCGGAGGAACCACCGGCAACGGCGTTTTTTTCGGCAATGGCACCTATCTGGAATTGCTGACGTTCTATGATCGCGAAAAGGCTGCGGATCTGGCCAGGTTCTTAGAGAGGCGCGAGGGTCCGCGCAGTATCGCAGTCGAGGTATCCTCGGCGGCTGCAATCCGCGATGCACTCCATGCAGCTGGTATGGAAAGTGGTGAACCCACGAAAGGCAAATGGGAATCCTCCTCTCCTGTGACGAAAGAATGGCTCACTATTGATCCGAAGCCAGCTTTGCCGGGCAACATTTTCTTCATCGATTATCTGAGAACAAGCCAGTCACATCCCAACACGGCGACTGGAATCAGGTCCGTGTGGGTGAAAGTGAAAAATCTGCCGGAAGCAACGCACACTTTCGAACGGCTTGGATTTTCCGTGGGTAAGCAAGCTCAGGCACCACGATTTGGAGCTGTCGTCCAAGAGGTGACGTTGGGAAAGGCCTCGCTGATGCTCATGATGGCTAAAGAGAAACGGACAGAGAGCCACGCCGACGAGGCTACAGCCGGTAGCGATATCGTCTGCTTGAGTATCATGGTGCAGGATTTGCAGGCGGCTCGCGCTGTCATCAAGGCTCGCAGCGGTCAGACCCTGGAGGTCTACAAGGGCATTTTTGGCGACAGCGTCTCAATTCCAGCCAACCTCACGCACGGCATCGAAATTGAATTCGTGCAGAATGCCCGTTAATCTGCGTTTGCGGCGCCACTAGGGGTGCGCTCTATCCCCTGTGCACGCAGTTACTCTGTTACCCGGCGCCTCGTTATGCTCCGAATTGCACTAACGGAAGCTGGCTTACAGCCCTACACTTTGACATCATCGGCAACACTTGGGGACAACCTCCCCGGCGAGTGCACGCCATGCGATCCAGTGTTACCTGCCTGTTGCTCGTGTCGATCGGACTCTTTTGCGGCTGCGGCAACAGTTACAGCTCACACAGTTCCATCGCCCCGACCATCACTACGCAGCCGGCCAGCCAGAGCGTCCCTGTCGGGCAGCCTGCCACATTCAGCGTCGTCGCAACCGGAGCCAGTCCTCTCAGCTATCAGTGGCAGAAGAACGGAATGGCCATTGCCAACGCCACTGCGCCCGCCTACATGACTCCTGCGGTTGCAGCGGGCGACAATGGTGCACAGTTTCGCGTGATGGTCAGCAACTCCGCCGGCCAAATCACCAGCAACGCCGCAACCTTGACCGTAACTACCACTGCAGCCGGAGTCGACGTCCTCACCTACCACAACGACAATGCTCGCACCGGGCAGAACCTCAATGAGACCATCCTTACATTGACCAACGTCAATTCGACAACCTTCGGAAAGCTGGCCTTCTTCTCGACCGACGGCAAGGTCGACGCGCAGCCGCTGTACCTCTCGTCGTTGAACATCGCCAGTGGGACGCACAATGTTCTCTACGTCGCCAGCGAACACGCCACCCTCTACGCCTTTGATGCCGACTCGGGCACGGTGCTGTGGCACGTCTCGCTGCTGGGAAACGGCGAAACTCCCAGCGATGACCGCGGTTGTTCGCAAATCACTCCAGAGATCGGCATCACCTCGACTCCGGTCATCGACCGGACCGCCGGAACAAACGGCACCATCTACACCGTCGCCATGTCGAAGAACGCGGCCGGCACTTACTTCCAGCGCCTGCATGCGCTCGACCTCACCACCGGAGCCGAGCTGCTAGGGGGGCCCACCACCGTGCAGGCGTCGTACCCGGGGACGGGCGACAACAGCACGGGCGGCAATGTGATCTTCGATGCGAAACAATATGCCGAGCGCGCGGGACTCCTTCTGCTGAATCACGTCCTCTACCTCACCTGGACCTCGCATTGCGACGCCCGCCCCTACACGGGATGGATCATCGCCTACAACGCGGCCACGCTGGCGCAAAGCAGCGTGCTCAACGTCACTCCGAACGGCAACGAAGGCTCGATCTGGATGGCCGGGACCGCGCCCGCCGCCGACAGCGCCGGCAATATCTTTTTTCTCGATGCCAACGGCACCTTCGACACCACGCTCACTTCCAGTGGTTTTCCCGCGCAGGGCGACTTCGGCAACACGTTCCTCAAGCTCTCGACGTCGGGCGGGCTGAAGGTCGCCGACTACTTTGCCACGTTCGATACGGAGCAGAAGTCGAATGCGGACGTCGATCTCGGATCCGGTGGCGCTTTGCTCCTGCCCGATCTCGTCGATGGTTCCGGACAAACGCAGCATCTGGCCGTAGGCGCAGGCAAGGACACCAACATGTATATCGTCGACCGCGACAACCTGGGCAAGTTCAACTCCGCCACCAACAATATCTATCAGGAACTCGACGGCGCCCTGCCCGGCGGCGTCTGGGGCATGCCAGCCTACTTCAACGACACCGTTTTCTACGGATCGGTAGGAAGCACACTGAAAGCGTTCAGCATCACAAGCGCGCGCCTTTCGACCGCACCGACCAGCGAGAGCAGCGTCTCGTTCCCGTATCCTGGGACGACGCCAAGTGTTTCTGCGAATGGCAAAAACAACGGCATCGTGTGGGCGCACGAAAACAGCGATCCGGCGGTTCTTCACGCCTACAATGCGACCGATCTGACGCAGGAGCTCTACAACAGCAACCAGGCAGGCACTCGCGACCAGTTCGGAGCGGGAAACAAGTTCATCACGCCCATGATTGCCCACGGCAAGGTGTATGTCGGGACAACCAATGGGGTGGCGGTGTTTGGGGTGTTGCCATGATTGTGGGTGACTCATGATGGATGCTGGTGGACACTGCCCACGTCACGGCTTGACGCAGAATCCTTCCCGACACACCAGACCCGATGCGCAAGCGTGGTCGTCGGTGCAGGGCCGCGGGCATGGCCCCACGGCATTTACCGGCGCAGATGTGTATTCGTACCTGGAATTCGTGGCGCAGAAGATTTCCACGGGGCGGCCATCGCAGCCACAGCGCCCGCCCGGATCGATGCATGAGGCCTTGCCGCTCGGGACGACGCATTTGCCTCTGCTGCTGCATCCGCCAGTGAACCCGCAGCGCTGGCCCGATGGGCATTGCTAATCCTTCATGCAGCTTACGATTTTGCGCGAGTTGGGCGCGTCCTCCGGAGACGGCTTAGTCCCCTGTGCCCCGGCGTGAATGCACGCCGCAACCAACCACACGAGCAAGGCGTCACGCATCGTAAGTGGGGATCCCATGTTGCCCTCCACCTCGGGATCGGAATGAATTGCGTTTCTTGCAATGAAAAATTGCACCCGAGGCAGCAGCGGGCACCGGTCCCCATTCTTTCCTGCGCGCACTCTAGCCCGTGCCGCCCTGCGCGAACTTCGCCCGCTGCAGCGCCGCCGCCAGTTGCGCGATCACTTTCTCGCGCAGCGTCACTGGCTCGAGGACATCCACCCGCGCGCCCAGCCCCATCACCCAGAAGCAGGCCTCTTCTTCGTTTTCGAACTGAATTTTCAAGCGCAACCAACCATCCCGATCCGCCTGCTTCGCGTCCGGCGCGACCATGCGGCACATCCGCACCCAACTGGCCGCGTTCGGTTCCATGCGCAACGTTGCCTGGTAGCGTGTCCATGCCTGCTGAAACTGCTCAGTCGACATTTTCCAAAACGCCACCAGGTCGAAATCCGCCGGGCGCCGTACTGGGAGATTCAGGACCTGCGCCTTCTCGATGCGTGACACGCGGAATGTCCGCAGTCCCTTCGGCGTTTTGGCCACCATGTACCAGGTGCTGCCCTTCGCCACCAGCCCGAGCGGATCGACCACGCGCTCGACAACCTCCCGTCCCGCCTTCCGGTATTTCATTTTCAACTGGCGATCGCGCGCCACCGCTTCTTGCACGATGGGCAGCAGGGCGACGTTCTCGGTCGAACCGCGCCAGGCGGTGGTGTCGACGTAGAGCCGCTGGCGCATGGAGGCGGCACGCGCCCGCATGGGCACCGGCAGCGCCGCCATCAGCTTCGACATGGCGCGTTCGGCGGCGGCCGCCAGCCGCGTGTCTCCGATCACTCGCGGTTGCGCCATCAACAGCGCGCGCAACTCGGCTTCTTCGAGCGCGGGAACCCGCGTGCTCCAGTGCTCATCGAGACGCCAGCCGCCGCGCGCCCCCCGCAAGGCAAACACCGGAACACCCGATGCACTCAGGGCTTCCATGTCGCGATGCACCGTGCGCGACGAAACCTCGAGGCGATCGGCAAGCTCGCGCCCGCTCATCCGGCCGTGCGCCTGGAGCAGAAGCAATGTCGAGAGTAGGCGGTCGGCGCGCATGGGGAGAAACAGGTCTCAGGTCTCAGGTCTCAGGTCTCAGGAAAGCGGTATCCCATCGTCGCGCACATGCAAGCGAAATCCGCAGGCAATCGAATGCTTTTCTTTGCGTGCTTTGCGCGGTGTCCTTCGCGATCTTTCCGGTCCAAGAGCTTTTTGAGACGCGACTGCACCGCCTTCTCCGGAATCGAATGCCGGGAGGCGAAAAGCTTTTAACCGCAAAGCTCGCGAAGGGCGCGCAAAGGTCGCTAAGAGCTAAATAGGCTTTCATCGCGCGAACCCCAAGTTTCCTTTGCGGGCTTTGCGGGGTTTTCCTTGCGATCTTTGCGGTTAAAAGCTTTTTCCATCCCCCAAATTTTCCGGGCGCAATTATGACACGAGATGTCATATATGCCCGGTTAATCTTTTCGCTCGCAGCATCGCGGGGCACACACTGTCCCTGCAGGAGATCAGAAATGAAGCTTACGGAGTTTTTTCTGAGCCAACTCGAGCGCGAGGCGGCGGGCACACGCAGGGCGCTCGAGCGCGTGCCCGAAGGCAAAAACAACTGGAAACCGCATGACAAATCGATGGAACTCGGCTACCTGGCCGCTCTGGTCGCGAAGATGCCTTCCTGGATCGCCATGATCGTGCGCGAAGAAGAATTCGATTTCGCCAGGCGCTCAGAATCGAGCTTTGTGCCCAAGGGGCAGCTCGCGCCCGCCGACCTGGTGCGCCTGCTCGACGAATCGCTAGCCGAGGCGCGCGCCGCGCTAGCCGAGACCAACGACGAACACCTGAGTAAGCCCTGGCGCTTCCGCGCCGGCGAGCGCATCGTCAGTGAAGAACCGCGTTATGTCATGATCCAGGACTCGGTCTTCAATCACCTCTCGCACCATCGCGGACAACTCACCGTCTACCTACGACTCGCCGGCGCTTCGGTGCCGGCGATCTACGGTCCCTCCGCGGATGAAGGCAAGTTCTAGAGGCAGGTCTCAGGTCTCAAGTCTTAGGTCTTGGGTTTCAGGTATTGGTTTGTTTCAGGTCTCAGTCCTTTGCGCCCTTTGCGCCTCCTTCGCGCTCTTTGCGGTTAAAAGCTTCTTCTCCGACGTAGCCCGTTCGCCGCGGCGATTCGGTCCTTAGGTTCAAACTGAGAACTCTTTCCCGCCCGGCTCTTATCCACCGCAAATGCTATGTTGGATTCAGCCCAAAATCTGCGATGAAAATCGTTCTCGCCTCCGAGTCTCCGTTTCGCAAGCGCGCCATGGATCTGGTCGGCCTGCCGTACGAAACCCGTCCCGCTAACATCGACGAAAAGGCTGTTCGCCACGACGACCAGGCCGAACTCACGCGCCAGCTCGCCGAGGCCAAAGCGTGGAAGATTGCGCGCGAGTTTCCTGACGCGATCATTGTTGCCGGCGACGCGGTCGCGGCGAAGAACGGCACAATTTTCGAGAAGCCGCGCGACCTCGACGAAGCCGCGCAATTCCTGCGCGAACTTTCTGGAGGCACGTTCCAGTTCGTAACTTCGCTCGCGGTATTGCACACCACGACACGGCGCATGCTGGCCACCGTCGAGAGTTGTGAGATCACGTTCCGTGCGCTGGTGGAGCGTGAAATTCAGGCCTACATTCACAGCTATGCAGTCCTGAACTACGCCGGGGCATTCGAGGAAGACGCGGTCCACAAATTTGGCGACAGAATTTCCGGCAGCTACAACATCGGCACCGCGCTCCCGGTCAGCCGCCTGATCGTGATGCTGCGCGAGCAGGGCGTGGACGTTTAGCGTGGCTCAGAATGAGTCTCGCAAGAAGAACAGCTACTGCGGTTCGGCGGTGCAGTCTTTCGTTTTGTTGCTGAGGGCGAAGTCGTAGCGCACTTTGTGAGCTTTGGCGATATCGTCCGGCGTCACACGAATCTTGATGAGCCGGTTACTTACCAGATCCAGCCGCTCGGCGTGACCGGGTTTGCCGTATTCCATGAAGAAGTAGCCAGAGTCGTCGTGGTACCAGCTGCCGATTTCCGGAAGATTGCGCGCTTCAAGAACCTTGCGGCCGTCTTTCAGATCGAAGACCGCCACCGCGTAAAGATCGGACGTGTACTCGCTCACAAAAAAACGATGGTCTTCGGTAAGAAAGAAATAACCACCTGGGAGATCGTAGGTTGCGCCGTCTTTGCCGACAAGCAGGAGCCGTCCATCGTAGTCGCCTCCCTTGACCGCGGCGAAGTAGTCGGCGGCCGCTTGCTGCTTTGGCACAAAAATGCCGAAGCTGTCGCCGACCGGCCTGATGTCGTTGTAGTAGAACTGCTTGAGCACGGCCGATCCTTTGCGGACCTGTAACCAGGCGCGGCATTGATCGGGCGCCATGGTATAGCCGAGATTCTTCACTTCGATCACGCGAATCGTGACGTCCCCGTGGGGAAAGTCTTTGCGGGTCACCTGGAATTTGGCGGGAGGGTAATCTGCGGGACGGAAGACTTTCGCCTGAGTCGTTTGCTGTGCGAAGGAAGTGAGTATGAGCAGGATTGGGACCAGAGCCAGCCATGGGACGGTCCACAGAGAAAAGGAACCGATGCTGCGGTGATGTCGCGGACGTTGCCGGGGTCCTTCGGCTGCGTTCGGCTCGCGCCTCACTCCGCTCAGGATGACAGAGTAATGGTGAGCTCCAGGCAAAGTTGAGCTTGGTGAATTTGGCATGCGGTGCTTAAAGCTTGCTGTGAGCGGTGACCTGTCTCCTGTGCCCGTGACCTGTCCCCTCTAGCTCTCAGCTGTCAGTTATCAGCTATCAGAAAATCGCTACCAACCAGTAGCCAGCCAGAAACCATCTGAGAGCTGACAGCTGATAGCTCAAAACGTCGTCACTCGCTAGCTGTCTCCCGAGACCTGCCCTACCGGCTGTACTGATTCTTCTTCTTGTCCTGGTGGCGGTCGATGCCGAGCTGAATCAACCGGTCGATCAGGTCGGAATACTGGAGACCGCTTGCGGCCCACAGCTTCGGGTACATACTGATAGCGGTGAAGCCCGGCATGGTGTTGATCTCGTTGAGATAGAGCTTGCGCGTCTTGGGGTCCATAAGGAAATCGATGCGGGCCAGGCCGGAACAGTCCACGGACTGAAAGGCGCGCACCGCAAGGTCCTGCACTTTTTTCGTTTCGGCCTTGGTCAGCTTCGCGGGAATGATCAGCTCAGAGCCTTCGTCTAGATATTTCGCGGCATAGTCGTAGAACTCTTTTACCGGAACGATCTCGCCGGGCACCGACGCCTGCGGGCGATCGTTGCCGAGCACCGAGCATTCGATTTCGCGCGCCTTGTGCTTGGCGCCGCCGACGCCCTGCTCGATGACGATCTTGCGATCAAACTTCGCGGCTTCGTAGATGGCGGGGCCGAGTTCCTTCTTATTGTGCGCCTTGGAAATGCCCACCGAAGAACCCAGGTTCGCGGGCTTCACGAACACCGGGTACTTGAGAGCGCGGTCGACTGCTTTCTCGGTTTTCTTGTGGTCGGCGTCCCAGTCGCTGCGCAGCAAGGTGACGTGCTTCACGATAGGCAGGCCGGCGGCGCGGAACAAGGCCTTCATGATGTCCTTGTCCATGCCGGCCGCGGAGCCGAGCACACCTGCGCCGACGTAAGGAATGTCGGCGAGTTCAAGCAGGCCCTGGATGGTGCCGTCTTCGCCGAACGTTCCGTGCAGCACGGGGAAAATCACGTCGACGTTGATGGCGCGGTCGGCGGCGCGGCGCAGGGTGCTCGCGTCGCTTTGAAATGGCGTGATCGATCGCGTGCCATGGTGCACCGGTTCAGGTGGAACGACAACGGCTTCGCCCCGGGCCAGCACGGCCGCACCCGGCGTGGCTTCCGGATCGCCCGCGCGCAGAGATTTCCCTTCCTCGGAAGGCTTGCCCTGGAGCAGCGCCTCGGCGGCCCCGGCGGTAAGCCAACGTCCGTCTTTGGTGATGCCGATGGGTACGACTTCATACTTGCTTTTATCGATGGCATTGACCACCGATGCTGCCGACAGCAGCGAGACCTCATGCTCGCCGCTGCGGCCTCCGAACAACACTCCCACGCGCAGTTTTTTCATGACCTTTCAGTTTCGACGGAGACAGCGCCGGCGTCAAATGGTGGCGGTGATTTCCTGGGTACTCGCAACGCCTGAAGCTGCCCTCACCACTTCATAAACCTTAATTCTTCTCAGCCGGGTGGGTGTCCGGTTTTTGCGGCAGCAGAGCGACGCTGTGGGTGGCGTGACATTCTCCCTCCGGATCGTAGACGGCGATTCCCGAAAGCTGATCTTTGGAAACACGGAACTCGAGAGGCGGACGGTGCACCCGCGCCGGCAGTCCTGTGAATCTCACCTTGCCGTCGTAGTTCGTGTAGGCCTCGAGATCAAGCCGGCGTATGCCCCCAAAACCGTAAGCGATATGCACCTTCACATCGGCGACGGTTGCGGGTTTGCCGTCTGTGGTCACGCTTAGGTCGAGCGTGCACGGTCCGGCTCCGCCATCCATCACGGGAACTACTTGCGGAGATGGGGATTGAGAACTGGCAGGCGGTGTTTCTTTCTGCCCTGCCTGAGCGGCTAGGTTGGCGGTGATTCCAACGACCAGAACTGCAAGGAGAAGGCAACGCGTTTTATGCATGGCTAGAGTCCGATCCGCGCCGGGTAACACTAAAGAATCTTCTTGCCAAACGCCGACAGCGACAGCTCGACGGCCAGGTCGGCCGTCTGGTTGTGCTCGTCGATCACGGGATTCACCTCGACGATCTCCATGCTCAACATGCGGCCGTGATCGGAGATGATTTCCATGGCGAGGTGCGCTTCGCGGTAGGTTGCGCCGCCCCAGACGGGCGTGCCCACGCCAGGGGCGTCTTCGGGATCGATCCAGTCCATGTCGAGCGAAACGTGATAGCCGGCGGTACCGCGTCCGGCCATGCGCAGCGCCTCTTCCATGACAGAGCGCATGCCGCGCTCGTCGATGTCGCGCATGGTGAAGACTTCGACTCCGGCGCGGCGGATGTTTTCCTTCTCGTGAGCGTCGACGTCGCGAATGCCGACGAGCACGCAATTTTCCGAATGGATCTTGGGCGAAAAGTTGAAGATGTTGCCGAGTTCGTTTGGACCGAGTCCCATGATGGCAGCCAGCGGCATGCCGTGCACGTTGCCGCTGGGCGAGGTTTCGGGAGTGTTCATGTCGCTGTGAGCGTCGATCCAGATCAATCCGATTTTCTGGTTCTGCCTACGGTAGAACTCGGCAACGCCTGCCACGGTGCCGGCCGCGACGGAGTGGTCGCCGCCAAGAACGAGCGGGACCTTGCCCGACTCCAGGGTCTTGAGGACGAGTTCAGCACTCTTGGTGCAGGTGGCGGTGATCTCCTTCAGGTATTTCGCGTGGGCGGCGCCCTCTTTTTTCTGTTCGGGGATGGCGACGGCGACGTTGCCACCGTCTTCGACGTTGTGGCCGATGGCTTCGAGGCGCGCTTCGAGTCCGGCGACGCGTACGGCCGAAGGTCCCATATCGACGCCGCGCCGCGACTGGCCGAGGTCAAGGGGAACGCCGATAACGCGAATTTGTTTCGGCGTGATGCTGCTGAAGGAGGTTTGCGGTGTTGGAGCCATGTTGTTCGATCGCTACTGTTAAGGCTGAGGCTGCTGAGGCCTGCGAAAGGAATTTGTAATTGGGTAATTGGGTAATTTGGTAATTTAACAGCTCAAGATTGGCCCGGTGATCGGCAAAAAAGGCCGACAAGGCCAGCTTTCAATTACTCAATTCCCAAATTTCCCAATTACTCAATCTCCCAATTACTCAATTACCAAATTTCCCAATTACTCAATTTGCCGCAATCGCGGGCCCGCTCTTTCTACCGCATCGGGTCTTGCAAATTACAAAATTACCGATTACCAAATTACAAATTCTACGGGTACAGCCGGTGCAGCGTTCTTGGGAACGGGATCGTCTCGCGCACGTGTTCCAATCCGCAGATCCACGCCACGGCTCGTTCGATGCCCATGCCGAAACCGCCGTGGGGGACACCGCCGAACTTGCGCAAGTCGAGATACCACTTGAAGGCTTCTTCGGGCAAGCCGTGCTGGTGGATACGCTCGAGCAGCAGCTCGTACGACGCCATGCGCTGCGAGCCGCCGATGATTTCGCCGTAGCCTTCGGGTGCGAGTACGTCGACGCACAAGGCGAGGTCGGGGCGCTTCGGGTCAGGCTCCATGTAGAAGGCTTTCACCTTGGCCGGGTAGCGGTGAATCATCAGCGGGCGCTCGAACTGCGCCGAGAGATACGTCTCATCGGGCGAGCCGAGGTCTCCGCCCCACTCGAACTTGTTTTCGAGCGCACCCTTCGCGAAGCCTTCCTGCAGGCGCTCGACGGCCTCGTCGTAGGTGATGCGCGGAAACGGCATGTCGATTTTTTCAAGCTTGGCGATGTCGCGGCCGATGGTTTGCAGATCACCGCGGCGCTTTTCGAGACAGCGCTTCACGAGGAACGTGATCAAGCCCTCGGCCAGTTCCATGACGTCGTCGAGCTGCGCGTAAGCGACTTCGGGTTCGACCATCCAGAACTCGGTGAGGTGACGACGGGTTTTGGATTTCTCCGCGCGGAACGTGGGCCCGAAGGAATAGACCTTGCCGAGCGCCATCGCGGTCGCTTCGATGTAGAGCTGGCCCGATTGCGTGAGGTAGGCCTGCTCCTCGAAGTAGTCGACCGGGAACAGCGTCGTCGTGCCCTCGCAAGCGGCAGGCGTGAGGATGGGCGGATCGGTGAGCGTGAAGCCGCGATCGTCGAAGAAGTCGCGGGCCGCTTTGATGATCTCGGCGCGCACGCGCAGAATCGAGGCCTGGCGCGGCGAGCGGATCCAGAGATGGCGGTGCTCCATGAGGAAATCAACGCCGTGCTCTTTCGGAGTGATCGGGTAGGGATCAGCTTCTGAAACTTTCTGCAGGACCTGAACGCTGGAAACGTCGAGCTCGAACCCGCCCGGGGCGCGCTTATCGGCACGGACTTTCCCTTCGACGATGACGCTCGATTCCTGGGTCAGCCCCTTCAGCGCGTCGAAGGTTTCTGGCGAGACCGCGTTCTTCGGCACGACGCCCTGGATCTGGCCGCTGCCGTCGCGGAAGATGGGGAACAACAGCTTACCGCTCTCCCGCAGGTTATACAGCCATCCGCGGATGGTGACAGATTCCCCTTCGTGCTTGCCGATGTCGGCGATGGTCGTGATCGGTGGAGACATGATTTCAGTCATGTAAGGATTGAGTAATTGGGAAATTTGGTAATTGCGTAATTGAAAACACCCGCACCAAACCTTCGGTGCGCACTTGCCGCGTCGATTTTAAATTACTCAATTACTAAATTTCTCAATAACTCAACTCTTTTCGAGCTTATCGAACGTCTCGCCCATCTTATCGATCGGGTTCACCTTGTCGTCGTGCTCGATTTCGAGCAGCATTGGCGGCGTGTTGGGCGCGCTGCGAAGCAACTCCATGGCTTCTTTCCAGTTGATGGAGCCGGCACCCGGCCACAAATGCGAGTCGCGGTCCTTGGCGTTGTCGTGGATGTGGGTCGAGCGCACGTGCGGCTTCACGATCTCGAAGGCTTCGGCGACGCTCGACATCATGTGGGCGTGGCCGAAGTCGAAACAGACGCCGACGTCGTCGAAGTGTGACGCCTGAATAAAGTCGACCAGCTTGTCGGGGGTGGCCAGCTCGTTCGGAATATTTTCCAGCAGGATGCGGACGCCGAGCGGCTTGGCGAAGGCGCGCAAGTGCTCGATGGAAGTCAAGGCGGCTTCCTGTTTCCGGTCATCGAAGGACTCGTTCGTGGTGCCGAGGTGCTGGATCAGGAAGCGAAACGGGATTTGTTCGGCGATTTCGAGGGCGCGCTTCACCTCGTCCATGGCTTCGATGCGCCCGGCGCGGTCGGTGGAAGCGACGTTGACGGGCGGCGCTCCGGCGCGGCCGAATTCGTAGTCACCGTATAGCGGAGAGTGGACCGAATTCAGCGGGATGCCGGTGGAGCGGAACCAGTCGGCGATTTCGCGGACGTGCTGCTTGCGGTTCGCGTAGTCGATGTGCTGGCGGGCGGCGAAGATCTCGATGGCTTGCGCGCCGCCGCGGACCAGGCCGTCGAGCAGGCCGGGGTGGAGGCGCTCTTTAACGTAAACGTAAGTGGAAACCGCTTTTTGCATTCTGGTCTCGCTGGTTAAAGTTCCGTCCGGGCGAATTGTTTCACAAGCCGGCGGCTAAAGCCGCTCTCGATCCGAATCGTTCCTGACGGCGCGCCCTTCGACTCCGCTCAGGGCAGGCTGCCGGCGCTACGATCGTATTGCAAACCTCGAGCCCTCAGTACCCTACGGCCTTGCCGTTGTTGCGGCCGTCGGGGGCGCCCAGGCGCTCGTTGGTTTTGGGGTCGATGGCGATACATTCGGCGTCGGCCCAGAAATGTTCCATGAGAATTTTGTGGCCCTTGTTTTTAAGCAGGCGAACGGTGTCTGGAGAGATTCTATCCTCGAGGCGCAGTTCGTCGGGCAGCCATTGGTGATGGAACCGTGGTGCGTTTACGGAGTCTTGAATGTCGAGGCCGAAATCCACGACGCCCATCAGGATGTTGGCGACGGTCGTGATGATCGTCGGGCCGCCTTCCGCTCCAAGGACCAGATAGAGCTTGCCGTCCTTCAGGACGATGGTCGGTGTCATCGCCGACAGCGGCCGCTTGCCCGGCCCGATGGCATTCGCCGGCCCTTGAATCAGGCCGTATGAGTTGGGCACTCCAGGTTTCGACGAAAAGTCATCCATTTCATCGTTCAGCAGGAACCCTAACCCCCCGGCGGTGACACGTGACCCGAGCGTGTCGTTCAGCGTGGTAGTGACGGCCACCGCGTCGCCGGCGGCATCGACCACGGAATAGTGCGTGGTGTTCTCCGGCTCGCGCGCCGCGCGTGCCGCGGGATGCGTGGCCGCATAGGTCTCGAGTTCGCTGAAGACCGCGGGCCGCTTCAGTTCCTTACTGACGCTGGCGTGGTCGAGATCGATGGACTCGCGCCACCCGGCGGCGTAGCGTTTGTCGATGAGTTGCGCTACGGGAATTCTCGCGAAGTCGGGATCGCCCAGAAACTCAGCGCGGTCGAAAAACGCACGGCGGAAAGCTTCGGCCGTCAGATGAATCCCTTGCGCCGAGCGGTTCCCGGCCTTGGCAATATCGTAGCCTTCCAGAATATTCAGGATTTCCAGCAGGGCTATGCCGCCCGAAGACGGTGGTGGCGCGCTGATGATGTCGTAGTCGCGGTAAGTGCCACGAATGACTCCGCGCTCCTTGACTTCGTAGTGCGCAAGATCGCCGGCGGTGACGAGGCCGCCGCCTTTCTGGATGTCGGCCGCCAGCTCGCGCGCCATCGCGCCGTGATAGAACTCGTCGGGATTCCTGGCAATGCGCTCGAGCGTGCGCGCCAGGTCCGGTTGCCGGAGGATTTCTCCCTGCTGGTAGTAATTGCCGTCGCGTTGAAAGATCCGCTTCGATTCTGGAAATTTCCCAAGATCCTCATCGCGAAGATCCTGCGCATCTTCCCAGGCAAGCGCGTAACCCTCGCGGGCCAGCTTGATCGCGGGAGCAATCACTTGCGCGAGCGCCAGCTTGCCGTAGGTCTTCTGCGCGTAAGCCAGTCCGGCCACCGATCCGGGGACGCCAATGGCCTTGTATCCGACCAGGCTGGCGTTTTCGATCACGTTGCCCTGGGCATCGAGATACATGTCGGCATTCGCGGCCGCGGGCGCTTTCTCGCGGTAATCGATGAAGTGGGTGACGCCATCGGCCATGCGAATCAGCATGAACCCGCCGCCTCCGAGATTTCCGGCCTGCGGGTGCACCACGGCCAAGGCGAAGCCGGTGGCGACGGCGGCATCGACCGCGTTGCCGCCCGCCTGCATCATCTCGACCCCGGCGCGCGAAGCCAGTTCGTGCATGCTCGCCACCATGGCATGCTGCGCGTGCGCCGGCCGCATGGAAGCGGCCTGGACCACGCTCGCGAGCAAGCACAGCAGCAGCAGCGGAATGAGTGAGTTTCGGCGGAATCGCATTGCAGGTGAAGTTTCGGAAGACGGGACGCTACACCAAGCTCGCACGCCCGAGCCCGTGAACTCTTGAGGCTAGCCCACCGAGGAATGATGAGTCAAATCGTCGCGTCAGGCGGTGGTGAGCTTCTTCTCCATGTCTTCGAGCACGATGTTCTTGGTTTCGGGATAGAAGAAGAGCACCACGAAGAATTGCAGCACCATCATGGCCGAAAAGAAGACGAAGGGTGCGGGCTTGGAGCGTGCGGCCACGATGGGAAACGCCCAGGAAATGATGGCATTCATGATCCAGTGCGTGGAACTGCCCAGACTTTGTCCGCGGGCGCGCACGGCGGTCGGGAACACTTCACTGATGTAGACCCAGATCACCGAGCCTTGCGAGAAGGCGAACGCGGCGATGAAGCCGATGAGCAGCCAGACCAGTAACCGCTCGTGCTGGCCGGTCCAGAAAATCGCTGCCACCCCGGCCAGGCTCAGCGCGGTGCCGACTGAACCGATCAGCATCAGCGTGCGCCGCCCAACGTGATCAATGATCGACATGGCCAGCATGGTGAAGAGCAGGTTGGTAGCGCCGATGGCGACCGCCTGCAGGTCGGAGGAAACCTTGTTGAAGCCGGCGCGGGCAAAAATGTCATTCAGGTAATAGAGGATGGCGTTGATGCCGGCCAGTTGATTGAACATCGCGATCGAGACGGCAAGAAAAATCGGCAACCGGTTGCGGGCGGTGAACAGGTGCTCCTGACCCTGCTGCTTTTCGAGCTGAAAGGCCGCATTCATGGCCGCGAGCTCGGAGTCGATGTTTTCCTCGCCGATGGCTTCGAGAACGCCACGAGCTTCTTCGATGTGTCCCTTGCGCGCCAGCCAACGCGGGCTGCGCGGGATGCCGAACAGCATCAGGAAAAACAGCGCAGCTGGCAGGGCTGAGATGCCCAGCTTCCAGCGCCACTCCAGCGGGCTGCCTTGGAGGGAAAGGCCGACCAGGTAATTCGAGAGGTAGGCCAGGAGAATTCCGCCAACGACGTTGAACTGGAAGAATCCGACCAGGCGTCCGCGCCAGCGTGCGGGAGCAATTTCGGCAATGTACATGGGGCCCAGCACGGACGAGCCGCCGATGGCGAGACCTCCGATGAAGCGGAAGAACACGAGCACGTACCAGTTCGTGGAGAAGGCGCAGCCCAGTGCCGAAATCAGGTAGAGGATGGCCATGACGCGCAGGCTGTCGCGGCGGCCATAGCGGTCGCCAGGGATGCTCGCCAGTAAAGCTCCGGCGACAGTACCCCAGAGCGCGATCGAGACGGTCAGCCCCAGGCCCCCGGGCGTCAACTGAAAGGCGGTGGTGAGCTGGCCGGTAGCGCCGGCGATGACGGCCGTGTCGAAGCCGAAGAGCAGTCCGCCAAGGGCGGCGACTGCCGTGCTTTTCACCAGCGTGGAGTTCAGCGCCATGCGTCGGCTCCTGCCAGCGGCGCTCCGATGCGGGCGCTGGGATTGCGATAGATGTGCTCCGCCAGAACCATCGCGCCCAGCACCCCGGCGCGACTGCCCAACTGCGGCGGAACCACGTAGCGGTCGATGTCCTGGAGAATCGCTTTGACCTGAATGTATCCGTTCAGCAGGCGCAGCAATTCCTGGCGGATCAACGGAAACAGACGGGTCTGCTGCATGACGCCTCCGCCGATCAGGATGCGCTGGGGCGAAAGCGTGCAGACCCAGGTCGCGAGACCAAAGGCGAGATAACGCGCTTCGAGCGCCCACCCGGGATGATCGGGAGCCAACTGCGACGCGGGCACGCCCCAGCGCGCCTGAATTGCCGGGCCGGAAGCGAGCCCCTCGAGACAATCGAAATGATAAGGGCAGCAGCCGGGGAAGGGATCTTCTTTCAGGTCGTGCGGGATGCGGATGTGGCCCATCTCGGGATGGAGCAACCCATGAATCACTTCGCCATTTACCAGCGCCCCGCCGCCGATGCCGGTACCGACGGTGAGATAGAGAAAGTCGGGAATGCCGCGGCCCGCGCCCCAGCGCGCCTCCCCGGCTGCCGCCGCGTTTACGTCGGTATCGAAGCCGACGGGAACATCGAGAGCGCGCTGCAGGGTGCCGGCAAGATCGAAGTCTTTCCAATCGACCTTCGGCGTCGAGGTGACGAAGCCAAACGTCGGCGACGCAGAGCGGAGATCGACCGGACCGAAAGCACCCACGCCAATCGCACTCAACGATCCGGCTTCTCGAAAGAAGCCGATGACCTTCTCCATGGTGTCGGTCGGCGAGGTGGTGGGGATGTGTGTGAGTTGCAGATCATCGGGACCGGTCCCGAGGCCACAAACGAATTTTGTTCCGCCGGCTTCGACGCATCCGAAAAGGCTCAAAGCGGTCCTCGCGACCCGCAAGTCTGGCATAACCGCGCGAGTTCGGGAAGAGGTTCGTGCAACTGGAAGGAGATTACCGGCGCTTGGGCGTTCGGGAAGCGCTCTTACGGCGAGTAACCGATTTCTTGCCCGCACTGCGAGCGGCTCTCGGCTTGGAGGACTTTTTCTTGGCGGCGGGGCGGGAAGTTCTTTTCGCGGTCACGCGGCCCGTTGCGCGGGATGGCGGCGAAGCTTTCCGCTTGGGAGCCTTCGCGGCGACCATGTCGTAAGACTGCCGGATAAAGTGTTCCAGTTCCGCGTCGCCGAGAGCATCCAGACGATCGAGCATGACCCACTTGTAGCGTCCTACATAGGGAGCCGGGCCGATGTCTTCGCGTTCGATCAGTTCGGCAAAGGCATCGGGCGCGCACTTGAAACAAAGGCGCAGGCGGTCGAGCCCGAGCATGGCGAAAATCTTGCCACAGAGCTTGAAGCAGAGGTTATCTTCCCACTGAAGCTTTTCGGTGGCGTCGGGAAACGCGAGGCAATACGCGCGAATGGAATCAACGTTCATGGTGCTTCTCAGTCGTCAGTCGCTCGTGCCAGTTTTCATCGGTTGGCTAGCCGCTAACGTGCTTTTTTACCACAGAGGGCACAGAGGGCACAGAGGGCGGAGCGTGGTTGCTCATCATGCCTGCAAGGGGATGTGCCGCGGAGCTACACCTACAACGAGGGCAGTGGCGGTGCAGAGCATCCGGGAAAAAGCTTTGAAACGCAGAGGGCGCAGAGAAGTACCGCAGAGAAAAATGCAGAGAAAAATTCGCATTGAGTTGAGAGCGCGGGCGCTTTGCTCGCGTCTGGTCTTTTGGACAACCAAGAGGACACTTCTGGATACCGAGAGGACACTTCTGGATACCGAGAGGACACTTCTGGATACCAGAGGACTCTTCTGGAACAAGGGCGCTCTTCGTGTGGCTTGCTCTTTAAACTTGCTCTCTAAACTTGTTCTCTGGCTTCGCCCAGCGTCACCGTGACATCGACTTTCTGCTTGCCGCGATACACGGTGACCTTCACCGAATCGCCGGCGCGGTGAGCATTCATCACCTGCGCGAGGTCCTGCTGGTCCTGAACGTTTTCACCGTCGATGGCAACGATCAGGTCGCCACCCAGCATGATCGGGATGTTGCCCAGGTAGGCGCGCTCGCTGCCACCACGCAGTCCGGCGTGCTCGGCGGCACCACCCGGCAGCACCTTGATAATCAGCAGGCCGAAATCGACGGGCAGCCCCATCTGCTCGGCAAGCTCCGGACCAATCGGAATGGTCTGCACTCCCAGCGCGGGACGCCGCACGCGGCCGAGGGTCACCAGGTCATTGAGGACGGCCTTCGCGGTGTTGATGGGAATGGCGAAGCCGATGCCGGCGTTCTGACCGACGTTGGAGAGAATCATGGTGTTGATGCCGATGACTTCGCCGTGGCCATTCATCAGCGGCCCGCCCGAGTTGCCTGGATTGATGGCGGCGTCGGTCTGAATGGCTTCGTCGATCGTGGCGCCATTCGGTTCCTTCACCGGACGGATCGAGCTGACGATGCCGCGGGTCATGGTGCCGGCCAGTCCGAAAGGATTTCCAATGGCGTACACCTTCTGCCCGACCTGCAGGTTCTTTGAGTCGCCGAGTACAGCCGGGGTAAGGCTGGGCGCTTCGATCTTGATGACGGCGAGGTCATGCGCCGGATCGGAGCCGACGACCGTGGCCCGATACTTCTTCCGGTTGTGCATGGTGACTTCAACCTGGCGAGCGTCGGCGATCACGTGGTAGTTGGTGAGGACGTGCCCTTCCTTGTCGATGACGAAACCGGAACCCTGGCCCTCCTGGGGAACGAGGCCATAGAAGAAATCGAATGTGACCGCCTTCGACGTAATGTTGACGACCGACGGGATGTTCTTGCGGTAAACGAGAATATTGTTCTGCTCTTCGGGGTCGAGAGACTCGTTGCCGGCAGCCTCGGTGATCTCTACCTTATTCGGGCGGCTGATCCAGTTCGCCAGGCGTGGCGCCGTGGACTTCCAGGTTGTGAAATAGAAAAATGCTGCCGCCAGCAGGACGGCGAGCACGATAGGGCGGAGAAGCTTCATAAATGGGTCACCCGCTCGAAACCAGACAACGCCTACACCTAATTCTAACCAATCGATGAGGTCCGACGCGTCCAGCGGCGGGCGAGTCCCTCAAAGGATAGTACGGACGCAGGAGGGGTTTCGTTCCGGTCGAAACGGGCAGTGCCTATGGTTGCGGCGGACTACTGCAGCTTGGCGAATTCGGCCTTCGCGTCCTTCAGGATGGGCACGTCCGGGTCGGCGTCTTTCCAGTTCGAAAAGAACTGCTGATAAGCGGCCTTGGCCTTTGCGGTGTCACCCATCATGGCATAGGCGCGGGCAAGCTGGAGGCGGGCGAGCGAGCCCAGCAAGAAGTTTCTCACGACGCCAGGATGATCGACGAACTTCTGAAATTCGGCGGCTCCGGCTGGACCGTTCTTTTGGGCAAGATAGGCCAACCCGCGAATGTACGCAGGATACATTGTGCTCGCTCCGGGAGGTGGCTCCCCAAGCTCATAGGGGAGGGAAGGCTCAAGCGCGACGGTTGCCTTGTCTGGCGCCTGATGCGCCAACGCAATCGATGCTTCGAGCACCGGGAACCAGTACACCTTGAGAAAAGTATTGCTGGGGTCGGACTTTTGGAGCGTCTCGAGGAGGGATTTGGATTGACTAGTTTCACCCGTGCGTGCCAGGGCCAAAGCGGCCAGAACCTTGACATTTCGGCCCGGAGCGAGTGCCAGCGAGCGGGCCACGGCTTGGCGGGAAGCGCTTACGTTCCCCAGTTCGGCCTCGCGGACTGCCTGAAACGCGATCCACTGCGCTCCGGTTTCTTTGGCGTCGGCTCGCACCGCGGAGTCGGCGGCGCGCCGGGCAAGGTCGCGCGCCTTTTGCAGGCGGCCGTAGTAGGCCTGCGTGTCAGCGTCCAGGTTGAACATTTGATCTTCTTCACCGGGACGGCCGGCTGCCCAGGCCACCTGGTGGTCCATTTCGGCTGTGTCGCCAGACAGAAATGCCAAGGTGTACAGGTCGCTTCGAATCCCCAAGCCATCGAAGTTCTTCCGCTGTGATTCCTGGATCGTCTGCTGAGCTTCCTTGGGGCGATTGTCGATTATGTAGATCTCTGCCAGGTTCCCAAAGCCGTTGATACTAGGCTCCAGACCTTGTTTCACTTCGATTTCTGCAATCGCTTTGTCGTATTCCCCTAGAAAGCTGTAGATAACTCCGAGATTGGCATGAGGAACCATGTCGCGCGGGTAGCTCTTCGCCCACAGTTCGTACGCCTCTGTGGCCTTCTCGAGTTCGCCGGTGACGAACTCAAAATAAAAGGAGGAGATGCGGTACCTCTCTCGTTCACTGACGCGGTCGCGCAAGTCATATGCCTTTTTGGCATTGTCCGCGGCCAGACTTGCCCGTCCAAGATTCGCATAATCGACAGCGAGGCCTACATAGGCCATGGCGAAGTTGGGGTCGAGTTCGATGGCGCGTTTCAGAAAGGGGATGCCTTCTGCGCTGCCCTTGGTGCGGCCGGTCGTGATGCTCATGCTGTAAGCCTTCAGGGCTTCGAGCGACGGCGTGGTGGCTTCCACGGGCACGTCGAACTTCTGTACGGATGCGAGCGATTCGCCGAGGCGCGCACGGATGGCGATGGCTGCGGTATCGAGCGCCTTGAGCACGGATTCCTTGCTGCCCGCCTCGGCGCGCTCCCTGGCCAGGCTGTCTCCGTTACTGCAGGCGATCGCGTCGAGCGAGACGACATACTCGCTGCCGAGTTTGGAGATCGATCCGCCGATAACGGCCTTGCTGCCAGTCCGGAGGCAGAGTTCCCTGGCGATCTCAGCGGTGACATGCTCGCTGGGAGCGCGGCCCATGAGTTTCAAGGTGTCGCTGATCTTGCGGTCGGAAAGAATGTTGAGGAAGGGAGATTGCACGAGATCGACGGCGAGGGCCTGCTTCAGGGTGCCGTCGAAGACGGGGTCCCCGGTGGAGTTGTCGAAGTCGGCGAGCACCACCGTGTCCTTTTCGGTCAGCGGCGCGCTCGCCTTGGAGTCGGTCCCTGGCGCGCGCGAGTGCATGAAGTAGTAGCCGCCCCCAATGAGTGCTGCGAGAACTAGGGCAGCCGCCACAATCCAGAGATTCGAGCGCTTGGCCTTCGGGGTCTCCAGCACTGGAGCCGACGCCGGTTTCTCCGCGGAGATGTGCGCGGAAGACGCCGGCACTGGAGGCGAAGGCGCTGCGGGACTCGCCGTCGCTGCCGAAGGCGAGGACGCGGAGAGAATGAGCACCGGTGGAGAAGGAGTGGCCGGCACCGACTCAGAACTTCGGCTCGCGGCCGGGGCCACCACATGAACTCCGCTCTCGGGGGCGGCCATTACTACACCGGAACTTTGTTTCGGCACCCGGCCGGTCTCGGTGTCGCGTTTCAGCCGCTGCAGTTCTGACCGGATCTCTTTCGCGCTCTGGTAGCGCAGTTCGCGGTCTTTTTCCAAAGCGCGCCCGATGATGTCCTCCAGCTTCGGCGGCACCTCCCGGTTGAAGCGGATGGCGGGCGGGGGATCGGAGTCGAGGATGGCCTTGAAAATGATCGCCGAGGTTTCGCCGGGGAACGGCAACACGCCAGTCGCCATCTCGTAGAGAACCGCTCCGAAGGAGAAAAGGTCGGTGCGGGGGTCGAGTTCTTTTCCCTTGGCCTGTTCCGGCGACATGTAAGCGACCGTGCCGAGGGTCGCGCCCGGACTGGTCAGGTGCTCATCGCTGGCTGCAGTCGCGCTCACTTCCGGTCCCGCGACGACGGAAGGCGTAACCTTCGCCAGCCCGAAGTCGAGGATCTTGGCGTGGCCGCGCTTGGTGACAAAAATATTCGCGGGCTTGATGTCACGGTGAATGATGCCTTCCGAATGCGCGGCGTCGAGGGCGTCGGCGATCTCGATGGCAAGGGAGAGCAGGAGATCGAGGTCGAGCGGTCGTCCCGCTATTCGATGCTTCAGCGTCATGCCATCGAGGAACTCCATGACGATGAAGGCCTGGCCGTTCTGCTCGTCGATCTCGTGGATGGTGCAGATGTTCGGGTGATTCAGGGCGGAAGCGGCCTTGGCCTCGCGCTGGAAACGCGCCAGGGCCTGCGGATCTTTGGCGACTGCGTCGGGAAGGAACTTGAGAGCAACGAAGCGGCCGAGCTTGATGTCCTCAGCTTTGTAGACTACGCCCATCCCGCCGCCACCCAACTTCTCGACGACGCGGTAGTGGGAAATGGTCTGGTTCAGCATGGCGCGCGGCCATGGTATGCGCGGCTGTGGCCCAAGTCAACGAGATCGCTGGGTTGAACGACGCGACGATTTTTGGGTTGCAAGGCCGGCGGGCACTCGACAGCTATCCTCGCTTTCGAAGTGCTACGGCTTCTGGGACGGGGGCTTGTGCCACTGCACTTGCACCTTGGCCGCAATGGTTCCGTGACATTGCCAGCCATTCACGCCGAGATAGAGGTGGCTGGCGTCAATGATGGGCAGGTCCGCATCCGGGGACGCGAGAATCGGGTTCGCCTCCGCGTGAAGCTTGAGCAGCAACGCGCCTGGCGGAGCTGAAGGCAGCGGCAAGTGCGCTTTCTCACTGGGGGAGCCGCCCTCACACGCAGTAACGGCCCCGGTGATATGAATCCGGTCCCCCGGCTCGAGATCGAGGCCGGTGTCGGTCCAGACGCTGCTGGCTCTGACCGTGAAGGAATAGTCTTTTGGCGGCGGCTTGCGAGAAGAATCCTTCTCGTTCTGGGCGACGCCGGCAAGGACGAGAGCGACGGTGGCGACGAACCCAACGGCAGGAGCGAGTCTCATGCAGGACTCCGGCGGCAGTTGGCGAGTATACCGCTTCTTTCTCTCATTCGAGATCAGGTCAGGACTTGCCAATGCAATCTTTCCCTCTGGTGACGTAGCCTTACGGTTCGGAGTCGCTATTCGGGGTTGAGCGGATTCTGCGCCGCCTCCCGCCCTTCGGCCTCGGCCTTGAGCAACCGGTACACCCGCTCCACCTGCGCCTGGGTCGCGTCGAGCGAACCGGAGTTGTCGATGATGTAGTGGGCCTTTCTGGCCTTGACGGAGTCGGGCAACTGGGCGGCCATGCGGCGCTCGACTTCGCGGCGGGCGCGTTCGGCTTCGAGTTTCAGGCGGCGCGCAAAGCGCTCGACGCGCTGCTCTTCCGACGAGGTCACTACAATGAGCCGATCGAAGTGATCGGCGGCGCCGGCTTCTATGATCAGCGCCGCTTCGACGATCGCCACGGCGCGCGCGTCGCGAGCGCCCACTTCGTCCATCCATTCATCCTGGCGGCGCACTACGGCCGGATGCACTATGCGGTTGAGCTCGGCGATGCGGGACGATCCGCCGCTTTCCGGATGTCCGAAAGCAGCTTCTGCAAGCTTGGGACGGTTGACGGTGCCGTCGGGATTGAGAATGCCCGCTCCGAAGACTCGCACAACTTCGTTGTAAACCGGCTGGCCCGGCTGCATCAGCTCGTGAGCGATGTGGTCGGCCTGAATCAGGTGCGCGCCGCACGCCACGAACATTTCGCCCACGACCGTCTTGCCGCTCGCGATGCCGCCGGTGAGGCCAACTTTCAGCAGAGAGCCCTCGTTTCTGCGGGAACGTCAAAACCAAAACCTACCACAGAGGCACAGAGACACAGAGAAAAGCTTTGGGGAAACGCTCTTGCAGACACCACAAAAGCGGATTCCGTCCTACGCTGTGCTCACGGTCGGAATGAAAAATAAAATGTGGACTGCCGCGCGTTCGTACAGCGGGCGATCGTGCAGCCTGGCTTCTCTCTGTGCCTCTGTTGTGAAAAACCTGTAAGAAAAGTCCCTGTTTCTGCGCGAACCTCAAAACCAAAACCTACCACAGAGACAGAGAGAAAGGCTTTGGCCGGGGCGGTGGAGGGACGGGCGTCTCGCCCATCCGGCGGGCGGGGACGCCCGTCCCTCCATCGATCAAACAGACAGACTTGCTATCCGACCGAGACGGCCGTTCCTCTGCGCAGCTTCGCGGCCCTCACCGTGTTGGCCATAAGCATGGCGATGGTGAGCGGGCCGACGCCTCCGGGGACGGGGGTGATGGCGCCGGCGATTTCGGCGACTTCTGGGTGAACGTCGCCCACCAGGGTTGAACCGTTTTTGGCGAAGGCCTGCTCGCGTTTCTCATTCCCTTTGAAGAAGCGGTCGAACTCGACGCGGTCGGTGATCTTGTTCATGCCGACATCGATGACGGTGGCGCCAGGCCGCACGAAATCGCGGGTGACCATGCCGGCGCGCCCGATGGCGGCGACCAGGACATCGGCGCGGCGGCAAACCCCGGGCAGGTCGCGGGTTTTCGAGTGGCAGACAGTGACCGTGGCATTCGCGTTGATCAACAGCATTGCCATGGGTTTGCCCACGATGTCGCTGCGGCCTATGACCACGGCTTCCTGGCCCGCGATCGGGATGTTGCAGCGCCGGAGCATTTCCATGATGCCGCCCGGCGTGCATGGCACCAGGCCCGGACGCTGCGTGGAGAGGAAACCGACATTCATGGGATGAAAGCCGTCGACGTCCTTGGCCGGATCGACTGCCATGAGCACTTTCTTGGCGTCGACCTGCGGAGGCAGGGGCAACTGCACGAGGATGCCATCGATTTCATCGCGACGGTTGAGGTCCTCGACGAGCGCCAGCAATTCGTCGGTGGTCGCGGTCTCTGGCGGCGTGTGCTTCTCGCTGTAGAGGCCGATCTCTTCGGAGCTCTTCACTTTGCCGCGAACGTAGATTTCCGAGGCGGGGTTGCGCCCGACCAGAACGACGGCCAGTCCGGGACGCATCCCGGCCTCCGAGAGCGCCTTGGCTTCGGCGGCGACCTCGGCCCGGATTTCGGTAGCGATCTTATTACCGTCGAGAATGGTAGCGGGCATGGGGTCCTTTATTCATGCATGGCAAGCTTACGCACCATTTTAACTGGCAAACGTCCGAAGAATCACTGACCGGAGCCACCTGATCCGCCCGGGGTGGAAACCCGCTCACCATCCTGGCGCAGACACGTCCAAAAATAAACGACCGCCCGGCCGTCGGGCGGTCCTGGCTCAATCATCTAACATCTAACCAACCTACCGAAGGGCACCAATAATTTTTCGGTACTCCGCTTCGGGAAACGCTTTCATGGTTTCGGTTGAAATATTTCCGAGTGCTCCGGCGGACAAGGTGAACTTGGCGCAGGCCTCGTCGCTGGGAAACTCGGCGATAAAAACGGCATCGTAATGGCCCATGGTCAGATACCACGCCTGAATCTTCCCTCCTTCGGCCTCGGCCGCTTTCCTGGCCGCGTCGAGGCGCGAGGGGCTGTCCTTGATTTTTGAAATTCCCTGGTGGGTGTATCGAACGAGCGTCACATAGTGTGGCATTGCGGTTCCTCCGTCGTTCGGCGACACAGTACGCGGGCCGAGCGCCGCAGTCAATGCCGGGGCAATCAGGCGGGCCGTGCAGGATTGAATTCCGGCGAATCCGGAGCATTCGTATCGCGATACGATGTATGTCAACAAATGGGGATATCGGCTCGGGTCTCCGCCAGGAACGCGAGGATCGCCACCGTCCGCCGACGGCGCACGTCACATGAATATCTCGGCCCCTTTCATCAGAAGACCGATTGGCACCTCGTTGTTGACCGCCGCGCTGCTGCTGTCGGGCGTGCTGGCGTTTAATTTCCTGCCGGTAGCGCCGCTTCCCCAGGTCGAATTTCCGGTCATCCAGGTTTCCGCGAGCCTTCCCGGCGCCAGCCCCGAGACCATGGCGTCGTCGGTGGCGTCCCCGCTCGAGCGCCAGTTCGGCCGAATCGCTGGCATCAACCAGATGACTTCGGTGAGCCAGCTGGGCTCAACCGGAATCGTCCTGCAATTCGATCTCAACCGCAACATTGACGCTGCTGCCCGCGACGTACAGGCCGCCATCAACGCGGCGCGCAGCCAGCTGCCGGCCGATCTGCCAGGCAATCCCTGGTACCGGAAGGTGAACCCCGCCGACGCACCCATTCTGATCCTGTCGCTGACCTCCGACACCATTCCCCTGCCCAACATTTATGACCAGGCGAACTCGATTCTTTCCCAGAAGCTGGCGCAGCTCCCTGGCGTCGGCCAGGTGTACGTCGGGGGCGGGGCGAATCCCGCGGTGCGCGTCGAGGTCAATCCCAATCAACTGAACAAATTCGGCCTCGGCCTCGACGCGGTGCGCACGTCCCTGGCCAGCGCCAACGTCAATTCTCCAAAAGGCGAGATGGCAGACAAGGTCGACACCTGGACCATCTCCGATAACGATCAGCTCACCAAGGCCGAGCAGTACAAGCCCTTGATCATCTCCACAAACCCGCAGACCGGATCCACAGTCCGTCTCAGTGATGTGGCCGACGTGCAGGATTCGGTGGAGGACGCTCACATCTACGGCTTGTCGAACGGGAAGCGCGCAGTCATCGTGATTATCTGGCGCCAGCCGGGCGCAAACATTATTCAGACCGTCGACAACGTCCTGGGAACCCTGCCCGAGCTGCAGTCGTCCATCTCGCCCTCAATCAAGATCGACGTGGTGTCGGACCGCACTACCACAGTGCGCGCCTCGTTGCGCGACATCGAGATCACGCTGGGAATCTCGGTGGTGCTGGTGATTCTGGTGGTGTTCGCCTTCCTGCGCACCGTGCGCTCCACCCTCATCCCCAGTATCGCCGTGCCGCTTTCCCTGATTGGCACGTTCGGCGTGATGTACCTGCTGGGCTACAGCCTCGACAACCTTTCGCTGATGGCGCTGGCCATTTCCACCGGGTTCGTGGTCGACGACGCGATCGTCGTGCTGGAAAACATCACCCGCTATCTGGAACTGGGGCAGCCGCCGGTGCAGGCGACTTTCCGGGGCGCGAGAGAAATCGGCTTCACAGTGCTTTCGATGAGCACCTCGCTGGTCGCGGTGTTTATTCCGATTCTGATGATGGGTGGCATCGTCGGCCGCTTGTTCCGTGAATTCGCTGTCACCTTGAGCATCGCGATTCTGGTGTCGCTGGTGGTGTCGCTGACCACGACCCCCACCATGTGCGCCCAGATGTTGCGCCCGCTTGGCGAGGAAAAACACGGCCGCGCGTTCAACTTGAGCCAGAAGCTGTTCAACGGGATCCAGGAAATCTACCGGGTTGCGCTGGGCTGGGTGCTTCGTCACCAGTTCGCCGTCCTGCTTATCACGATTGGCACCGCGTGCCTGAGCGTCTACCTGTTCAAGGAAGCTCCCAAGGGCTTTTTCCCGCAGCAGGACACGGGGCGAATCCAGGGATCGGTGCAGGCCGCGCAAGACATTTCGTTTGAAGCCATGAGCCAGAAGATGCGCCAGTTCGTGCGCATCGGGATGGAGGATCCGAACGTGCAAAACATGATCGGCTTCTGCGGCGGCACCACCGCGATGAACCAGGGACGCATGTTCATTACGCTCAAGCCCCTGGGCCAGCGGAAGCTGTCGGCCGATCAGGTCATTGCCGGGCTCTCACGCAAGTTTTCGGTCGTCCCCGGAGCCACCCTGTACATGCAGGCGCAACAGGACCTGAACATCGGCGGCCGCATCAGCCAGGCGCAGTACCAGTACACGCTGCAAGGCGAGGACCTTGCGCAGCTGAATGAATGGGCTCCGCTGCTGCTGCAAAAGATGCGCGCGCTTCCCCAGTTGCAGCAGGTGAACACCGATCAGCAGGACAAAGGGCTGGGGCTGAACGTGGTCATCGACCGCGACACAGCCTCGCGCCTGGGAATCGCCGCTCGCGACATCGATACCGTCCTCTACGACGCCTTTGGCCAGCGCCAGGTCTCTACGATCTACGAGACCCTGAACCAATACCATGTCGTCATGGAGGTGGCGCCGCAGTATCAGCGAACTCCAGAAACCCTCGACACCGTGTACGTACGCTCCTCGGCGGGGAAAGTGGTTCCCCTGTCGGCCTTCGCGCACTTCGGAACCGGCGACACTTCTCTCGCGGTCAACCACCAGGGGCAATGGCCGGCCGTCACCATTTCTTTCAACCTCGCTCCGGGTATCTCCCTGGGACAAGCCACGCAGGCGATCGAAAACGTGCAGCGCTCCATCCGCTTTCCTGAGACGATTCATGCCAGCTTTCAAGGCACGGCAGCGGCCTTCCAGGATTCGCTCGCCAACGAGCCTGTCCTGATTCTCACCGCGCTGCTGGCGGTCTACATCGTGCTGGGAATGCTCTATGAGAGCTTCATCCATCCCATCACGATTCTTTCGACCATTCCCTCGGCCGGGGTCGGCGCCTTGCTTGCGCTCAAAATCACGCGCAATGAGCTGAACGTGATGGGCCTGATCGGAATCATTCTGCTGATCGGCCTGGTCAAGAAGAACGCCATCATGATGATCGACTTCGCGCTCGACGCGGAACGCAGGGAAGGCAAAGCTCCCGTCGACGCGATCCATGAAGCCTGCGTGTTGCGCTTCCGGCCGATCATGATGACCACCATGGCGGCGCTGCTGGGCGGGTTGCCCCTGGCTCTGGCCACCGGCACCGGGGCCGAGTTGCGCCGCCCACTCGGCCTGACGATCGTCGGCGGCCTCATCGTCAGCCAGGCGCTCACCCTGTTCACAACACCGGTTGTCTATCTGTATATGGACCGCCTGCGGTTTCACCTGGGACGCAAGCCCGCTCGGACTCCGCTGGAGTCGCCGAGCTCCGCTGACTAAGCGCACGAAAATTCCGCACTTGTGAGCGTCAAGGGGTAAAATCCGCAACATGATTCCCCAAGACCTGCTCGAAATTTTGGTCTGCCCAGTCTGCAAAAAGCCGCTTGTTCTAAAAGTTGACCCCGAAGCCCTGAAATGCACGCAATGTGAACGCGTTTATCCGGTACGGGATAACATTCCGATCCTGCTAGTGGACCAGGCGACGACTGAACCTTCCTGAAAGCGGCTGACAGGCCGACGGGGCGAAGACGCCCGAGTCGCTCCATCGACAAAGTGGCATTTCCGTTCAAATTTTCCGCGCTAGGGCCTTTTGCCGCATTTTGAACGAAAATCGCCGCTTTTCGTCCCAGATCGACACCTTGTGTCACTGTCGGGACGGCTCCGTTCGTACCCCGACACTGGGTACCTTGGTAAAGGTTGCCCGCAACTCTGCGCCTCCACACGGGTTAATGAAACCAGATGATGTTTTTGCACGTACTTAGAAATAGAGGCGGGTTGCGGCATCCAAATTGCTTGCAACATTTCCAGTAGCCGCTGAGTCTAATGGGTACAAGGTTGTAGAAAGCAAGGTCGGAGGTGAGGACGGCCATGAAAGAGAGATTTACAAGCATGGAGCTGGCGTCGCTGAGAAGCGATCTTCTGCAAGGCGGGATGATCGATTCGCGAGAGGCTGCCGAGCTATTGCAGGTGTTCCTGATGGGCCGCGGCTACGGGGTGTCTCCGCAGGCGGCTCTGGATGCAGCTGGCCGGGTCGAGATGGCGGGCTGCTCTTTGCCGGTCCTTCAGATGGAACTGGAGAACCTGGCACTGGTCATGTAATTCAGCCTTGGGAACTGGTGACTTCCCAAGCCGGGCCAAGTACGGTAAGCGGTGACAGGGTAGGAAAAATTCATAAGTCTGACCGGACCCTAGTTCGATCAGAAATCCAAGAAAGCCGGGCGAACCTGCCCGGCTTTTGCGTTTGGGGCTGCTGGCTGCTGGCTACTAGCGTCTGGCTATGCAAACCCGACGGGCGGGGACGCCCGTCGCTCCACCGACACGACGAATGTTCTCGCTAGCAGCCAGGAGAGCTCCACAACAAGATCGGGATTTTCCGAGTTCTCGGAATCGGATACTCGGAAAACCGGAAATAGCCCTGCCGAGCTGGCGCTCGGCCGGACAGCCGGGGGCGGCCGTCCCTACGCGAACTACTCGTATCTAAGACTCTCCACCGGATCGAGCTGGGCGGCTCGCGTCGCCGGGAGGGTTCCGAAGATAATTCCCACCAGCGACGACACGACGATGGCGATGATGGCCGACAGGCCCGAAATCGGGATGCGGTACTCCGTCAGAAAACGAACGGAGAACGGGATGGCCAGGCCGATGACGATGCCGGCGATGCCGCCAACCAGGGAGATCAATACGGCTTCAGCGAGGAACTGAAAGCGGATCTCGCGGTTGGTGGCGCCGATCGCCTTGCGGATGCCGATTTCGCGGATTCGCGAACTCACCGTGGCCAGCATGATGTTCATGATCCCGATACCGCTGACCAGCAGCGTGACGGCGGCGATCAGCAACAGGCCAATCGTCAGCGCATTGGCGATCTTGTCCCAGACGGCGAGCAGTTGCGTCAGATTGCTGACGGTGTAAACCGACTCGGACCGGTGCCGGGACTGAATGACGCGCTGGATTTGATGAGTGGCGGGAATCACGTCGTCGGGGCTGGCGACGGTAAAGAAGATCTGCTTCACGGCGGCGTCTTCGGTGAAGTAGCGGCTCACCGTGTACGGGATCACCATGCTGTAGTCCTGCACTTCAGACTGGCCGAAGGTGTCGACGCCTTCCTTGAAGGTACCGATCACCGTGAAGGGCAGGCCACTCAGCTTGATGACCTGGCCAACGGCGGCCTCGGCCGAGCCGTAGAGTTCCTCGGCCATTTTCTGGGTGAGCACGCCGACTTTGTTGCGCGACTGCGCGTCCCCCGCATCGAAGAAGCGGCCGGAGAGCACGATCAGGTTGCGCACGCGCTGGTATTCGGGCGAGGAGCCCATCACGCTGATGTCTTTTTCTTTCCCGGACCCGGCGGCGATGCGTTCGCTAAGCATGACCAGCGGCGAAGCGTAGGTCACGCTGGGAACCTGCTCCTGGACAGCGTGCATGTCGTCGACGGTAAGCGGGTCGGGGGCGTTGGCCGTAATGCGTTGCGCGCCGCCCGAGTACTCGACGTAAATCATGTTGGCGCCGATGGACTGGATCAACCGCTGCACGTACTGCTTGCCGGTCATGCCGATGGTCACGACCAGGATGAGCGAGGCGGTGCCGATCACCATGCCGAGCCCCGTGAGCGCGAAGCGTACCTTGTTCGACATGAAGGTGTCGTAGGAGAAGGCGAGGATCTCGTTCAGCCGAATGGTACTGCGGCGCAGGGGTGGACCAATCTGGCTGCGCAGGGGCGGGCGCGCCGGTGGCCGGCACTCGGCGGGGGGTGGGGTTTGGGTGCTTGGTGTTGTCGCCATCGCGCTGGTTAGATGCTACTCCTGCGGACAGGCGTGGTGCCAGCGGTGTGTCAGGCGTTGCAGTCCATGGAGTAGTGAGATAAGGAGTTCGCCCAGCGCCATTTAGGGCGTAAGGCCGGCAACGCGGACCCGGATACGTCCGTGGATCGGATCGGTCAAAACAAAACAGTGAGACTACCTACTCAACAGAAGTCTTGGACACGGGTGATCTCAAGAAAATGGAACAGGTTGAGAAGCGCGAGAGCAGGAACGCATCTGCGAAGCCGCGTTGATTTCGCCCTGCCGCGCCGCAACTCTTTTCCAGCACCGTGGTAGTATCAGCAATCCTGCGGGGCCCGACAGGGGGCGATATGTCGACATTAGAATCGGCGCAGGTGCCATTGGCAGATCCTGTCCCGAGTCCTGCCCCGGCCGTGCCGGTTACGACCGCCAGGATCACGCCCCGGCACTCGGCACTCGTCCGCATTACTCACTGGATCACAACGCTGTGCTTCCTTGCCCTGCTCATCACCGGCGGCGAAATTATTGTTTCTCACCCGCGTTTCTATTGGGGCGAGACCGGCACTATCCTGACCAAGCCGCTGTTCAGGATTCCCATCCCCTCCTCGCGATCGCTGGTTCCGACCGGCTACGGATACGTACTGCCCGATCAGAACGGCTGGAGCCGCGCGCTTCACTTTCAATCGGCGTGGATCGCCGTGCTGACCGGCCTGCTGTATGGGATCTACGGCGTGTTCAGCGGACATTTCCGGAGAGACCTGCTCCCTAGAAAGACCGACCTGTCGTGGCGAAGCTTCTCGGCCGCGCTCAGACATCACATGCTCTTCAAGCGGCCGGATGAGGCGGAAGCGTGGTCGTATAACCTGCCGCAGCGGCTTACGTATCTGTTCGTAATCTTCGTTCTATTTCCGCTGGTCATCTGGACCGGGTTGGCGATGTCGCCTGGCTTTGTTTCCGCGTTTCCAATGACGGTCATCCTGCTGGGCGGACGGCAAACCGCGCGCACGCTGCACTTCTTCATCTCCATCGCGCTGCTGCTGTTTCTGTTCCTTCACGTCGGGATGGTGTGTTTTGCCGGATTCCGCAGCCGCATGCGAGCGATGATCACGGGCCAACTCAGCCCGAGTACGGAGGGCCAATGACCGACATATCCCGTCGAAAGCTCATCACCACCGGACTCGCGGCTGCCGCGGGAGTCTCAGGCCTGGGAGTGGCCGCGCACCTGGCGAAAAAATACGGGCTGGTGCCGCCCGATCATGGCGGACTTTACGGCCTCGGCGAAACCTTGACCTACGCGACGCAGCGGCTGCTGACCAGGCACTCGCTGGCGCGGGAATTTTCCCGCAGCCAGATCTCGGAGCGTCCTCTACCCAACGAGATCGCTCCTCTCAGTGACACATTCAAGCGCCTGCAAGCCAGAAACTTCGCCGACTGGCGCCTGACCGTCGACGGCATGGTCGACCGGCCCACCGCGTTTTCGATCGACCAGCTCAAAAGCTACCCATCCCGCAGCCAGATTACCGAACTGGCATGTGAGGAGGGCTGGTCCTATGTTGCCGAGTGGAACGGCGTGCCTCTGTCCCACGTCCTCGATCTCGTCGGTGCCCACCCACAGGCCACGCATGTTGTCTACTTCTCGATCGAGCCGGACTGGTGGGAGAGCCTGGACATGGCCGACGCCATGCACCCGCAGACCTTCCTCACTTACGGAATGAATGGCAACGATCTTCCCGTGGGCAACGGCGGACCGGTGCGCATCCGCGTGCCTCGCCAGCTTGGCTACAAGAACGTGAAATTCATCACCCACCTGACGGTCACCAACGATCTGAAGAAGTTCGGCAAGGGCCTGGGCTCCGCGTCTCCGGAAGGAGGCTATGCGTGGTACGCGGGCATCTGATGGGAGCGCTCCTGGCAAGATAATGAGACTCTCCCTCGGACGCCACATGTTTGGGTTGGCCGCGATCCTTTTTGGCGTCATCACGTTGGTCTGGCGCGATTTCAACAATTGGCAACAGATCCAGGCGCTTGGCAACGTTCCCCACCGCGAGATTCTCGTCTACCTTGCGGCAGCGATCGAGATCTTGGGGGGAATAGCAATTCAATTTCGTAAGGCGGCGCGGGTAGGTGCGCTGGTTCTGGGATGTCTCTATCTTGCGTTTGCCCTGCTCTGGGTGCCACGCATCGTTGCCGAGCCGCGGGTGTATGACCGCTGGGGCAGCTTCTTCGAACAATTCTCTTTGGTCTCGGGAGCGCTGATTGTTTATGGGGCGCTGAGTGGGAGCGATTCGACGCATCCGCCGCTGGCGGCCCGGCTCGGGTACATCTTTTTTGGAATCTGCGTGGTTTCCTTCACGCTGGAACAGGTCTTTTATCTCGCCGGAACCGCGAGCTTCGTTCCCAAGTGGATTCCGCCGGGACAAATGTTTTGGGCCATCACAACCACGATTGCGTTTGCGCTTGCGGCCATCGCTCTTCTGGCCAGACGTTCGGCGCTTCTGGCGGCTCGATTACTGACCTTGATGATCATCGGCTTCGGGCTGCTGGTCTGGCTGCCCGCGCCGTTTGCCGATCCGCATAAAATCATCAGCTGGGCGGGCAACGCGCAGAATCTGGCGATTGCCGGCGCGGCCTGGATTGTGGCGAACTTTCTAAGGCACACCAGTTTTTCCGAGGGGTCGACGGATTGTTGATCTAACATCCCTATTCGACTCAGAATGGGTCAAGAAAGCCAGCGCGATTGGCGAGTATCCTCGCTACGCTGAGAACCCCTTCAATGAGTGCTGCCGCCTTGGTTTCGACAACAATCGCCAAACCTGTTGAGCCGAGAAGCGCCTCAAGTTAGCATTGCGCGACGCAAAAGATTGGTTCAGCCCGTTTTCTATGACTAACGAAAACACGCTTGAGCGCTGGCGTCCTAGTCTCCTAGTCTACGTTAACTGCTCACTCGCAATCGTCTTGCTCGGAAGTGCCTTCTCTTTCGGGATCGCAGTACTGATTGCGTGGTGTTTCCGACCTGAAAGCGCGGTGAAGACTGCAATCGCCGGAGTGGGGTTATTTGTCGTTGTGCTCTGGTTGTCGCTGAGGCGATGCTCTACGGCTGCACTGCCGGCCTTCCGCGGGCTGCTATTGATCACCGCCTACATGACGATTGGGATGGGCAGCTTCTCGCTGCTCTTTGTGATCCCGGCAGTGGTGTTCGCAACTGTTGCTATCATCGCGATTGGTCTCGTGAGTCTCTTTCGGAACGATACCGCTTACGCCGGAAAACAGTTCCGGCACCTCGTGGAGTTCTATCGAAAGCATCGGATGTACCAGTAAAATGAGGCTCTGGCCAAGTCGCGGTGATCAGGTTTTGGAAATCGCGGTTACACCCATTCACATGCCTTGCCGCGCCCTCACGGCACCCGGCATACCCGGAGCGTGGCATTCTCGTGAGGACATTCCAGTCCTTCCCCGCCGGGGCGCTCGACTAGCACCCAATCCACGCCGAAGCGTTCTTTCAAATTCGCGAAGTCGGCGGGGCCGAAATGTTCCCAGCCGCGCTGCGCTTCGACTTCGTCGAGCCAGCGTTGCGCGAGTCGCGGGACTTGCGTGGCGACGGCGGAGTCTTTCGCCGCGTCGGCGAGGACGCTGCGTTCGGCGAGCGCGCGGAAGCCGTGATAGTCCTCGCCGGGACGGCGCATGTAGTCGGCTCCGGCAGCAAAGTAGGCGTCGATCGGCGTTTGTGTGCGAATCCAGGCGAAGGCTTCGAGCCAGGGATTGTGGGGAGCGGATCCCGGCCACTCGAGGTGCGGTGATGCAGGGTAGGTCGCGTGCTGCGCGCAGAACATGCCGATAGCCAGCGGAACGAAGACCACTGCCCAGCGCGTCCAGTGCGTGCGCAGGAATTTCTGTCCGAGCAGACCTCCGGCGAGCACGATGAAGATTACGTAGAGCAGATGCAAATACCGCATGGGCTGCAGCGGGCGAATGCGCTCGAGGCTTTCAGGCAGCATGAGTGCCACGGCCACGATCAACTGGAAGACGCCGAAGTAAGTCAGCCGCGTGGCGACGTAGGCCAGAGCTGTCGCGCCATTTTTCTGCCCAATCTTGCGAAACCACCAGAGAATTGCCAGCGGCGCGATCACTCCGAGCCACTCGTACCATTGCCAGCGTCCGAGGTAGTAGTAATCGCGGGTGCTGGCGGCGGCGCGCCATGCGGCGGAAGTAGGTTCGAAAATCCAGCCGAGCGGGGTGAAGGCGGCCAGCCGTGTTCCGCTGTTTCCGCCATGCGTGAGAGTTCTTTCTAACCACAGAGGACACAGAGGGGCACAGAGGAAGAGGACGGAAGCGGCGCGCCAGGCAGAGGAGGTCGGCTCGAAGATCCAGCCGAGCGGGGTGAAGGCGGCCAACTGTGTTCCGCTGTTTCCGCCATGCGTGAGAGTTCTTTCTAACCACAGAGGACACAGAGGGGCACAGAGGAAGAGGGCGGAAGCGGCGGGCCAGGATGGGTCTCGCCACGCCAGAAAAACACAAAATGAGATCCCGAAGCTGGCCATGATGGGATGGAACAGCACGGCGACCACAAGGAAGGCTCCAGCAAGCCAAAGCTTGCGATCGAGCACGGCGACAACCGCGGCAAGGATCGCGGCCGTGGCGAGAGCCCGCGGGTGCAGGTTCTGATCGACGATGTAGAGCGCGCTGCCGGCGATGGGCAGTGTGAGCAAAACACTCACCAGCGCGGTCGACGCCCATTGGGCAGATTCCTCCGGAAAGCAGCGGCGGCTCAGCCGCCAGCATCCGAGCAAGACCAGATAAATGGCGAGATAGTGCCACGCGAAGATCACCCAGCCCAGGGGCAGGTGGGTGACGCGGACCGATTCCGCAACGACTTTGTCGAATACCGTCGCCTGCAGCTGAACCGCGAAGAAGTCGGAATCGTGCGGAAACAAGGCCGGATTCAGGTCGCGCTTGATCGCCGAGAGGTAAACTTCGTCGTCTTCGGCCCCGGGATGATAGCCGGCGATAAGCAGGCCGAGGGCGGCGAGAACCGCCAAAATACGGGCATTTTTCAGGAAAAGATAGTTTTTCAAGCGCCCAGATCTTAGAATCAGGTTACATGTCTGCAAACGCCGTGAAGCTCACGGCAGAGGAAATCGATTCTTCTGCCGACCGTCAAACTTTGTCCGTCTCCGCCGCGCCGAAGGCAGCGGCCAAGCTGGCACTCGTCGTGCCCACACTGCGCGAGGCAGAAAACATCCGCGCGGTGCTCGATCGCATCCGGCAGAGCCTCGACCCTCTGGGATTCGCTTACGAAATCCTGGTAGTGGACGACGACAGTCGCGACGGAATCGACACCATCGTACAGGAAATCGCGGCCACCGACCCACGCGTGCGTTTGCTGATTCGCACCGGCGAGCGTGGCCTGGGTGGCGCGGTGCTCTTCGGCTGGAAGCACACCGATGCCGAAGTGTTGGGCGTGATCGACGCCGATCTGCAGCATCCGCCGGAATTGCTGCCGGAACTCTGGAAGGCAAGCGAAGCCGGGAGCGATGTGGTGCTGGCCAGCCGTTATGCGCCGCAAGGCGGGCTCGACAACTGGCACCCGGCGCGGCACCTGCTTTCGCGTATCGCGATCTGGATGACGTATCCGCTGCAGAAGCCGGGCCTCCAGGTGAAGGATCCGATGGCCGGATTCTTCATGGTGCGGCGCTCGTGCCTGAAAGAGATTGAGCTGCACAACCGCGGTTTCAAGATTCTGCTGGAAATTCTGGTGCGGGGAAAAGTGCAGTCGGTGCGCGAAGTGCCATTCACGTTCGGGCCGCGGCGCGCGGGCATCAGCAAGGCGAACCTGGCGGTCGGGTTGGATTATTTCGCGCTGCTCTTCCGGTTGTGGAAGAATCGCTAGCTTTCGAGCGAGAGTGGGATAGCCGGCAGGATGCAGGCGCTACCTATAAGATCCCAACCCATGTTCCGTGCGCGCTTCAAGAAAGACATCGTTGCTGAATTTCTGCCACCGGTCCGCGCGGGCAAGAAGCAGAAAGTCATCGTCCTGTGCGACGGCATGCCGTCGATTCCGCGGAAGCAACCGCTTGCCGAGTTTCTTGCTGCCAGGGGATATTGGGTGTTCTATCCGCGCTACCGCGGAAGCTGGGAGAGCGAAGGACAGTTTCTCGTAACCTCGCCCCATCTCGACATCCTCGATGTGATCGATGAGATCCCGAAAGGCGTGCGCGACGTGACGTTCGGGCGGCGCTTCTCGCTGAAGCCGGACGAAATTTTCGTGATCGGCGGAAGCTTCGGCGGGGCTGCGGCGATTCTTGCCTCGCGCGACCCGCGCGTCACCAAGGTGATCGCCAACTGTCCCGTAGTGGACTGGTCGGTCCTGGCGCGTTCAGAAAAAGCTGAGACTTCGAACCCGAGCTATGCCGCCTATATCCGTGAGGCATTCGGTACGGCCTACCGGCTGAGCGACCACAACTGGAAAAAGCTGCGCGCCGGGAAGTTCTACAATCCGGCACACCACATCAAAGAGATCGACCCGTCCAAGGTGATGATGTTCCACGCAAAGGACGACCCTTATGTTCCCTATAAGTCGGTTGCGCGATTCGCTGAGCGCACAGGAATCAAGCTGCGATCGTTCCGCAGAGGCGGACACATTTCGACCGATGGGACGGTGCGAAAGTATTGGAAAGAGATTCGCAGATTTTTTGAAAAGCGATGAAGTGGGGAGAACAGGTCTCAGGTCTCAGGTCTCAGCATTTGGCACCTAGCAGTTAGCACTTAGCCGAATTCCGCTACCTTTTGTGGCTAGTAGCAACCGGCTCTCGCAACACCGTCCGCGTCCGGAACGTAGGCGCGGATCACGTCGGAATTGTCCTCCTGCCAGTCGGGGTATTCGCCAACGGCAACCGGTTTTCCACGTGATTTCTCAAGGGATTCCCGCAACTCCTCAGACGTCTCTCCTGCCTCTTGACTAAACGAGGAATACTTTCCGTATGTCGTCGGTATCGTCTCGGTAATGAGAAACTCCCTGCCGTTCGGAATGTGGCTCAAACACAAGTCGATGAACTCGTCATCCACCCGGCCTCGCAGCGGAAGTTGACGAAGTCGGAACGCGGTAACTCGTGTTTGCGGATTCTGTCGCCGCAGCTCTTTCCACAACCCGGCAAAGGAAGAGAAAAAACGGAATTCCTTGTTTCCCGCAGTCCGGGAGAATTCCATCTGCACCAGGATCTCCGGTTGCTCGGCAAGCCATGCCTCTATGGTCTTGAGGAATCTCTCGTCGGTGGTGGAGAGCAGCTTCATCCGCCCGATGCGGAGCTTCACACAACTTCCCTTCCAAGTTCCGCGCTTGCAAGGCACCACTCAGCATTATGGCTAAAATGCTTAGTGGCAAATCCTAAGTGCTTTTTTCACGCCGGCCGTTTCCCTGCCATGCCGCGCGTGTAGTAGGTCAGGCCGCGGGCCTCGAGTTTGCGGCCCTTGTCGCTGAAAATGCGGAAGCGGCCCAATCCCCATTTCTGCAGGGCAAACTGCAATGTGGTCGCGAGAACGCCGAGGCCGTACACGACGCTGCGCCCGAAGTTGATCGACGAGGCTTCTTCGAAGTATTTCGTCGGGCACGAGACTTCGCCGATGCGGTAGCCGAAGTAGACACACTGCGCCAGCATCTGGTTGTCAAAGACGAAGTCGTCGGAATTTTCGACCAGCGGCAACTCGGTCAGGACCTCACGACTGAAGCAGCGGTAGCCGGTGTGGTACTCGGAAAGCTTCACCTTCAGGAACAGGTTCTCAAACGCGGTCAGCAAGCGGTTGAAGATGTACTTGTAGCGCGGCATGCCCCCACGCAGCGCAGTACCCCCGATGATGCGCGATCCGAGTACGACGTCGTAGACGCCGTGGGCCACCATGCTGGCCATCGCAGTCACCAGTAGCGGCGTGTACTGGTAGTCGGGATGCAGCATAATCACGACGTCCGCATCGGCCGAGAGCGCTTCGCGATAGCAGGTCTGCTGGTTGCGACCGTAACCGTAGTTGCGGTCGTGGACGAAGACCTGTAAACCGAGCTTGTGCGCCAGGTCGACGGTGGCGTCTTTGGAGTGGTCGTCGACCAGGATGCAGGTGTCGACCGTATCCGGAATTTCGCGGAACGTGGCCTCGAGCGTTTTCTCCGCGTTATAGGCGGGCAGAACGATTGCGATGCGTTTGCCGTTGATCATGGGAAGCGCCTGAGGGATTTCATCATACCGTGGGATCGATCGACACGAAAAGCTCTTACCGCAAAGATCGCAAAGAACGGCCGCCAAGAAGCGCGCGAAGACGGGCAACAGAATCAAGGAGCGTACAATCTTGCTTTCAGCAACGCGAACTTATGGCGCAAAGCAACGCACCGGTGATGGCGGGACCAGGCAACGCCACGGTTTCCAGGCGTCCCTGGCTGACGCCCACTGCGGCGGCGCACGCGACGTTCGTCCCCACGGGAATCGTTACGGTGTTACTCGGGCCGGCGCTGCCGGCGCTCTCGGCGAAGTGGTCGTTAAACGATGCGCAAGCGGGTGAGCTGTTCACGGCGCAGTTTCTGGCCTCGACCATCGGCGTCGCGCTGTCGGGCGTCCTGGTTCCGCGAACGGGATACCGGTTAGCGCTGGTGCTCGGGCTGCTTTTCATGGCCGTGGGCGTCGGGGCCTTGCCTCTGGGATCGCACGCTCTTGGCGTAGCCGCTGTGGCCTGCTACGGGGTTGGCCTCGGACTCACGATTCCCGCCTGCAATCTGCTGGTCGCGGAAGTGAATCCGGCGAAACGGGCCGGCGCGGTTTCCCTTTTGAACTTTTCCTGGAGCGTGGGCGCGGTGGCCTGTCCGTTTTTGCTGGCGCCTTTTCAAAAAAGCGGGCATGTGGCGACGTTCTTCTATGGGCTCGCGGGCTTCGTGCTGGCGGTGGCGCTCTTCATTGTGCAGGCGCATTTCCCGCTAGCCAGCTGCGGCGGGGCGGACTCGGGCGAAACGGCGGAGCCCTTCTGGACCGCGATTCGAACCGCCGATGCCATCGTGCTGGGCATTTTGTTTTTCGTTTACGTTGGAACCGAGAACGCGGTGGGAGGCTGGCTGGCTTCCTACGCGAAGCGTCTGTCGGATTCGACGGGCACGTTTTGGGGCACAACACCTTCGTTCTTTTTCGGCGGATTGCTGGCGGGCCGTGGGCTGGCACCGCTGATCGTGCGCAAGCTCGGCGAACTGCGGATGGTTCGCGGTTGCCTCGCCGTCGCCTTGCTGGGCGTAATTGCGTTGCTCAGCGTGCACTCAATTCCGGCAGTGCTGGTGAGTGCAAGCATTATCGGGCTAGGGCTGGCCGCGGTGTATCCCATTACTATTTCGCTGTTGTCGAGCCGGTTCGGCACGGGCGCCAATCGCATCGGCAGCGTGATGTTCATGCTGGCGGGACTTGGGGCCGCCACCATGCCCTGGATGGTCGGCGTGGTGTCGACAAAAACCTCGAGCTTGCAGTATGGACTCGGCATCCCGCT
>Ga0307478_10000433_pt1 | contig 43816 bp, 52 predicted proteins | sample atmos_gasesECM4C_2_FD_203713 | JGI IMG/M metagenome (GOLD analysis project Ga0307478, IMG submission 203713) | Hardwood forest soil microbial communities from Morgan-Monroe State Forest, Indiana, United States - atmos_gasesECM4C_05 | ecosystem: Environmental > Terrestrial > Soil > Temperate...
CCAAACGGCACTTCTCGCCGTCGCCTCGACCGCCTCTCCAACCGGCTCACCAAAATCCTCAGTGAAGCCCGCAAGCTCCCAACACCCTGAAATGGGCAGAGATTGGCCGCTAATGCCGACAATTCGGCCCCAGCGCCGCGCCTCTAAGTCTCCTTAACTGTTCGGGGGGCTATCCGGCTTAATATTCTGATTGAGCCGCAAGACGTTGTTTGGGTCGTACTTTTTCTTGATCGCCACGAGGCGAGCATAGTTTGGCCCGTAGGCCGCCCGGACAAGCTGTTCACTCGTATCGCCTAGCTGGTTGACGTACACTCCATGCGCAAATGGCTGCAAATTGTCACGCGTAGCCTCGACCCATCGCACGGCATCGGCCTTCTCTGCGGGGCCGCTCCAGACACCCGTTATGTCTACCTCATAACCCGGATGCCGCAGAGCAAACGCTGTATCACTCACAGCTACACGGCTGACAGCCCCGCGCAACGGCACAATGATCACCTTGCACGTTGCTGGCGCGTTTTTGATTGCCGTCGTAATCGCCGCGATGGCGGCGCCGCTGAGTTCCCAAAGAACAAGGTCCGTTTGGAACTCTGCGACCGGCGCTAGCAGAAATCCACCTGCGGCCTGAGCTTCCAGATAGGACATGACCTTGACGCTGTCATCCCGCGGCTTGAGAGCACGCAGCGGCCTGACCAAGTCATTCGCCATTCGCGAATCGCCGCAATAGCAGATATCAATTCTGAGCCTTGGTCCCTGTCCGGACGGCAACAACTGGGCAAACGCATCCATTTCATCCGGGGCCCCCGCCAGAAACGTAACGAAAGCCTGAAGAAGCTCGGAAATCCGCCCCGCCGGATACATCAGTGCTCCCGACACAACCTCGCCCACCGGGTGGAGCTGGTAGTCCAGCGCCGTCACAACGCCGAAGTTGCCGCCTCCCCCGCGAATCGCCCAAAAAAGATCTGGATTGGACTTCTGGCTGGCCTCGACTTGCCTTCCGCCCACGGTTACCACTTGCGCCGATAGCAGGTTGTCACACGCGGCGCCATACTTCTCCATCAAGCGACCTTCTCCACCGCCGAGAGTCAGGCCGGCAATTCCCACCGTCGGGCAACCACCCGATGTCGTGGCAAGCCCAAAGCGCTGCGTCGCTTCGTCCAGGTCGCGAACGAGCGCGCCTGCCTCCGCGCGGACCACGAGTTTGCCGGCGTCTACTTCAACTCGTTTCATTGCGGAGAGGTCGATCACCACGCCGCCATCACACATCCCGTAGCCGAGTCGGCTATGGCCTCCACCATGTACCGCGAGCGGCAGATTCCGGCTCTGGGCGAAATCAAGACCCCGTGCGACATCGGACGAGGAAGCACAGCGAACAATCAGCGCGGGGCGCAGGTCGAAGGCGCGGTTGAAGACCAGACGCAACGATTCATAGTCGGACGCCTGCGGTGGGATTACGTGACCAGTTATCTGAGAAGCGAGCTTGCGGATCGTCGCCTCATCAAGCAATGCCGCCTTCTGCCCGCGTGCTTCAAAGAAGCGCGACCCTCCACGAAGCAAATTGATGGGGCATCCGTAAAGCGCGGCTGCCGCAAACGCCGCTTGCTGGACGAAGCGTCTTCGGGTAATGAGCGACATATTCAGTACTGCCATCTCTCACTCTCAGCCGGAGACTCAGCGGTGAGTTCCGCAAGCGAGACTTCGGTGCGGAGTGTGGGTTTGTAACACGCGCTGCTGTTTTTGCACAGTGAAAACCGAGGATGCCTTCTTCCCGCCATCAATTTTCTTTCGCCCCTGCCAATCGAATCCCCGAGGCAAGTCCTTTCGTCCTGAGTGACTGCCTAACCGGAAGTTATTGCGGGCGAGAAGTCTTAGGGTTGTATCGGAAGCGCGAAGGGCAATGCGCCTGCACGAGCACGGTGTGTTCGCGCGCTTTCGATACAACGACTTGAAGGAAGCCGCCCGCGCGGCGGACGCTTCGCGTGAGGCGCGCGGGCGGCTTCGTTCTAGTCGGCTTGTGGGAACTTGCCGGGCAGCGAACTTCCTCGCTTGACTCATCACTGCTCACCCGACCCTGACGACCCAATTGTACCGAATGCACACAAAAGGGCGGTTGAAAAACCAGAAGAACTTCTCGCGCTTCTGGCTGTTCGAGATTATATGTTGTATACTCCTGGCTCATTGAGAATAGCGCGTTTGCCCTGTGCGCAGACGGTCAAAGACCTCAAAGCAGTGGCAGCGCAAACCATAAATATTTTAGACTCAGTATAGAACACGCTCCAGTGGCTCAGCCCATAGAACGTCTGCCTTCTAAGTGGACATAAATTAAATCCAAGTCGTTGCTCCGGTTGCGCTTACAAGTTCCGGGCCATCCTTGAGCTGGTCCCAGTTTGCTCCCGAAAAATCCCGACACGCTGGGGCATTCGGTTGACAGCCGCGGGTGAAAATCACTAAGTCGTTGCTTTCGCGTCACAAACGAATTTCGGATCGCCGCTGAATTGGCCGCAATGCTCGCTCCTCCAGATATTCTTCGACGGATTGTCCGACTCCAAATCTTGACGGTCGCATGGATGACTATAGAGGTCGTTGTTGCCCTTTTGGCGGCGTGGACCGCTAAGAGTTCCGCTCTACTCGGTTTTGGAGGGGACAGCGCCGCCGAACTGTTTTCAGCGATGGTGGTTCTGTGGCGTTTTCGTTCCACATCCGATTCCGCGATGAAGGATGAAAGACTAGCCGCCCGTGTAGCTGGCGGCTTGCTATTCGCTGTTGCAGGGTTCGTAGTCGTTAGCTCTGGATTGTCTCTCCTCGGATATAGCGAGCCGAGGCCGAGTTTTGTCGGAATTATTCTTTTGATTGTAGCGGGCGTCGCTATGCCGTGGCTGGCAAGTCAGAAACGGAAGCTCGCAACTCAAATCGGCAGCGCTTCATTGCGAGCAGATGCTACCGAATCTGCGCTCTGTGGCTATCTGTCTCTTATCGCCCTGGCTGGATTGCTAGCAAATGCGCTCTTCCGTGCTCCCTGGACAGACCCACTCGCAGCCTTGGCACTCGTGCCACTCCCCCTAAAAGAAGCATGGCACGCCGTCCGTACTTCGCAGCACTGCTGCGACTAATGCCTGCCCTAATCTTGCCGGGTGGCGGTATTGACTTTGAATGCACAATTGAGGCCCGTGCGAAAACATACTGGCCTCTCGAGCACGAAGAAATGCTAAAGTAGCGTTTCCCCCTTCCTAATTCTAACCTGCGCCTTTTTCCCCTTCCTAAGCGCAGGGAGGTTCCCATGAATGTGTGTGTTTCACACTTGGCGCAGGTGCGCCTTGCGGTCGGGATGCAGGGCTCGGCCGCCTGTGGCGTCCCGATGATTAACCGTCGCTTTACCGTCGCACTGGTGTGCGCACGAATTCTCCGATCCTTCGCAGGCTTTACGGCGCTCACGCTGCTGGCGAGTCCGGCACGGTCTCAGCGGCAGACTCAACAACAGGCGCAACCCCGGCTTCAGCCACCGTCGCAGCCTCAGCAGGGAGACCTTACGACCGCCAGCATCGAAGACCTCATGAACATCAATGTCACCTCCGTCTCGAAAAAGGAGCAAACGCTCTCGCGCACCGCTGCAGCGATTTTCGTGATCACCGCCGAAGACATTCGCCGCTCCGGCGCGACCAGCATTCCCGACGTGTTGCGGATTGTGCCTGGGCTCGACGTCGCGCAAATCAACGGAAGCACCTGGGCCATCAGCTCGCGTGGATTCAACCAGCAATTCAGCAACAAGCTGCTGGTAATCATCGATGGGCGCGTCGTGTACACCTCCACCTTCGCGGGCGTCTTTTGGGACACCATCTCTGATTTTCCTCTCGAGGACATCGCAAGGATCGAAGTGATCCGAGGTCCAGGGGGAACGATCTGGGGAGCGAACGCGGTGGACGGCGTCATCAATATTTTCACCAAGAAGGCTTCGGAAACGCTCGGGGGGTTGCTCGTAGCACAGGGTGGAAACATCGATCAAGAAGCCGGAATGGTTCAGTTCGGCGGGAAGCTAAAAGAGGGGACGGACTACCGCGTTTATGCGAAGTATTTCAACAACGCGAACCTGTTCGACCTCAACGGCCAGAATGGCGCAGACGGCTGGCATCAATTGCGCGGCGGGTTCCGGATGGACAGTGCCCTGTCGTCGAAAGACTCCTTGATGGTCGAAGGCGATATTGCCACCGGGAGGGAGGGGGAACTCGGCTTTGTGTTGCCGTCAGTCACCTCTCCCGGGTTTGTGACTGAGAGCGAGCAAATCAATATTGCAAATGGTTCCCTCGAGTCTGTCTGGAACCATGCCTATTCCGCAAGGTCCGACACGAGCTTACAGATTTCTTTCGACCGTCACGAACGCGACGATCCCCAGAATCCCGAGACGCGAGACACCTTGGACCTTGATTTCCAGCACCGGATCGCGTTGGGCGGACGGCAGGACATCGTCTGGGGACTGGGTTACCGTTATACAACGGACCTCATTCTGGGGAGTTTAACGGTCTCGATGAACCCTGCCAGCAGCACTCTTCAGGTATTCGATGGATTCTTCCAAGATGAAATCGCGTTAGTTCCAGACCGGTTATACCTGACCGCAGGTACGAAGCTGGAACATAATGACTACACGAGGTTCGAGGTCATGCCGAGTATCCGCATGACCTGCGCCCTCCCCGCACATCAAATGCTTTGGTTGGCTGTCTCTCGCGCTCTGCGCGCTCCCTCCCGAAACGACACCAACCTGGTCCTAAACATTGGGACCGGCCCCGCCGGCCCTCCCAACCTGGTCAGGTTGTACGGCAATCCGCAATACCAGGACGAACGGTTGATTTCCTACGAGATGGGATATCGAACCTCCTTGAGCAACCGCCTTTCAATCGATTTTGCCGCGTACTTCAACGACTACGACAATCTCCAAACCACGGAGCCGCTGGCGGCTTTTCCCGAATCTACGCCCCCTCCGCCTCATGTGGTCTTGCCGCTGACCTATGAGAACCTCATGTACGGGGAGACGCACGGGATCGAGATTGCTGCGAATTGGAAAGTAACGGACCACTGGACACTCGCTCCGGGATACGCGTTCGAACAGTTCCACATGCACACCGACCCCTCGAGCGTTGATACCCAAACAGGACCGTTTGTGGAGGGTGCTGCACCGCGCAACAGCGCGCAAATTCGTTCGTACTTCAACCTGCCGAAAAACGTGACCTTCGATGCCGCGGCCTATGCTGTCGGCCGACTCATCAACCAGGGGCCGACGTCGAATGTGACAATCCCTGCATACACCAGGCTGGACGCAGAACTTACCTGGAAGCCATGGGAGCGCGTTTCCTTTAGCCTGGTGGGCCAGAATCTACTGAAAAACCGTCATCTGGAATTCGAAGACGTGAACGGGGCGCTGCAATCGAGCCAGATCCGGCGCGGCGGTTATGCGAAGTTCGTTTGGACGTTTTAGAAGGAGATTAACTGCGAGTCTATAAATTGAAGTTAACGCATGTATGAGTTGTTCCCGAAGCGGCGAGCGATAGGATAGCAATCTCACTTGAAGCCTGCGCTGTTTTCCCCTTCCTAAGCGCAGGGAGGTTCCCATGAATGTGTGTGTCTCACACTTGGCGCAGGTGCGCCTTGCGGTCGGGATGCAGGGCTCGGCCGCCTGTGGCGTCCCGATGATTAACCGTCGCTTTACCGTCGCACTGGTGTGCGCACGAATTCTCCGATCCTTCGCAGGCTTTACGGCGCTCACGCTGCTGGCGAGTCCGGCACGGTCTCAGCGGCAGACCCAACAACAGATCTGAACATTTTGAGCGAGTTTTGCCCGGTGAATGGTCACGAACATACAGCACGACGCGGAGTTCCTAGCGCGGTATACCAGCGGAATGGAGGGAAGGCAGTAGCCATCTCACCGATTTTCCGTTGCGTGATTGTGGCATTGGTGCTGCTCGGCAGCATTCCGCAACAGGTTCGAGCGCAATCCCAAGCCGCAGAATACCGCGTGAAAGCGGCCTTTCTCTTCCATTTCGCGCAACTGGTGGACTGGCCGCCCGGCACGTTCGCCAGCGACAGCAGCCCCTTGAATGTATGCAGCATTGGAGACGATCCATTTCACGGCGATCTGGAAAATGTCCTGGATGGAAAGCCGATAGGTTCGCGATTGATTCGTGTCCGCCACATGACGCAACTACACGATCTCCACAGTTGCCACGTGCTCTTTATCGGAGCCGGTGAGGACAAGCGCCTTCCAGCAATCCTCGCCGAGCTTGCGAACGCCCCCGTAATGACCGTCGGGGAAACGGAAGGTTTCATCGAACAGGGCGGAATGTTTCGTTTCACGATTGAAGAGAGCAAGGTCCGCTTCGAAATCAATCTGGGGGCGGCGGAGAAGGCGGAGCTCAAAATCAGCTCGCGCCTGTTGCTCCTGGCTAAACGTGTAGTGCGTAAGCCCGGATAGGGGTGACCGATGTCTTTCAAAAACTTATCGATTCGGCACAAAGTGACCTTCCTGATTCTGGCGGCCAGCATCTTCGCGGTTGGCCTGGCCTGCGTGGGATTCATTGTCTATGAACGCGCGAGGATTCGCTCCACGACGGTGAACGAATTGACGACTCTGGCGGACACGCTGGGAGCGAATACGGCCGCATCGCTGGCTTTCAACGATCAGAAAGCAGCGAACGAAATGCTCGCCGCGCTGCGAGCGGAACATCATATCCTCGGCGCTTTTCTTTATGACAACCAGAAAGCCATCTTCGCGGAATATCTCCGAGCCGATCTGAATCGCGGCTTCATACTGCCGCCGTGGCGCGAAGACGGCGCCAGATTTGAAGATAATTCCATCGCTCTGTTCAAGGGAGTTTTCTTGAACGGCGAAAAGACAGGAACGATCGTATTCGTTTCCGATCTCGCCGAATTCCAGACCCGGCTCAGGCAAAATATTGAGATCGCTCTCACTGTGCTTGTGGTCTCTATCTTTGTCACCTACCTGTCCTCTTTACGGCTTCTCCGCATAGTCACGGATCCTCTCTTGCAACTTTCCGACATCGCCGGCCGCGTTTCCCGGAAGAAAGACTATTCACTCCGGGCTGCCGTGCGATATGACGACGAAGTGGGCACGCTGGTCAGTTCCTTCAACCAAATGCTCGATGGGATCCAGCAACGCGACGCTGCCCTGCAACAACTCAATAACGAACTGGAGACGCGCGTTCGGAATAGAACGGCCGAACTGGAACGGGAAATTACCGAACGCCGGCAGGCGGAAGCCGAAATGCGCCGGGCCAAGGAAGCCGCCGAGGTAGCCAGCCACGCCAAGAGTGAGTTTCTGGCCAACATGAGCCACGAAATTCGCACGCCGCTCAACGGCGTGATCGGCATGACCGATTTGGCGCTGGATACCGACCTCAACGCGGAGCAGCGGGAGTATCTCGACACCGTCAAGCTATCGGCCGATTCCCTGCTTGTAGTCATCAACGATATCCTGGACTTTTCGAAGATCGAGGCGGGAAAGATCGACCTGGACCCGATCGATTTCAGGCTCCGCGATTCGTTGGAAGAGACTCTAAAAACGGTGGCTCTCCGCGCGGACGAAAAGGGCCTCGAGCTTCTGTGCGAGATCGCACCGGAGGTGCCGGACGTGGTCAACGGAGATCCCGGCCGGCTGCGTCAAGTGATCGTGAACCTAGTGGGAAACGCCATCAAGTTCACAAACTCCGGCGAAGTCGCGTTGCGGGTGGCGATCGAACCACAGGACGGCTACGAGCAGATGGTGCGGTTTACGGTCGCGGACACGGGAATCGGCATTCCTGCGGAAAAGCGATCGATCATTTTCGATCCCTTTGCCCAGGCGGACACTTCCACGACGCGCAAATACGGAGGCACCGGCCTGGGCTTGACGATTTCGGCGCGTCTTGTGCGCATGATGGGCGGGCGAATTTGGCTGGAAAGCGAACCCGGTCACGGCAGCCAATTCCACTTCACGGTAAGGATGAAAATTTCCGATAAGAAAATTGCCATTGGAACCGTCGCTCCCCCGGAATTTCTGCGTGGCGTAAAGGTCCTCGTCGTGGACGACAATCGCACGAATCAGCGGATTCTGAATGGCATGCTGACGCGATGGGAAATGCTGCCAACCGCATTAGAAAGTGGAGAAGAGGCCCTGAAGGAACTCTCCGCCGCTCGAAAAGAGAGCGAACCGTACGGTCTCATTGTGACGGACATGCACATGCCAAAGATGGACGGTTTCGAATTGGTCGAACGAATTCGACAGAGGCCGGAACTATCCACCGCGGTCATCATGATGCTGACTTCGGCCGGTCACCGGGGAGATGCGGAGCGCTGCAAAGAATTGGGCGTTTCCGCGTATCTGCTGAAACCGATTCGGCAAACGGAATTGCGGGAAGCGATCGCTCGTATTCTGGGCGCCCGGGAGCAAAAAGGCGCGATTCCTCTGGTCACGCGGTTCTCGCTGCACGATGCGCGCGACCCAGCGGAGGTCCTGCGTATTTTGGTCGCTGAGGATAATCCGGTTAATCAGAGGCTGATCACGCGATTGCTCGAGAAGAGAGGACACCGCGTTGTGCTGGCCGACAACGGCCGCGAAGCGCTCAGCTCGCTGGAAAACGAAACGTATGACTTGGTCTTCATGGACGTGCAGATGCCGGAAATGGACGGTTTCGAGGCCACTGCGACCATCCGGCGACTCGAGCAGGGCGGGGGGACCCACTTGCCGGTTGTGGCATTAACGGCGCACGCCATGAAGGGCGATCAGGAGCGATGTTTGGCCGCAGGCATGGATGGGTACCTCACCAAGCCGGTTCGCCCGCAGGAACTCGACGAAATCCTCGAGAAGTACGTAACAAGGAGAATACGCGACCACGGCCCGCCGCAAGTCTCTGCTCGGAAGACACTTAGGCCGTTGTGATCTCAATCACGAGAACGCTGTGACGCCAGACACAGTAACGTTCGTAGCAGCAATTCTGATGATCAGGAGAGTGCAAAATGATCGCAGCGACCTTAGAAAAGACGACCCTTCGTACTATCGCCCTCATGGTTCTGCTCGTCGTCGCGATTCCTTACTCTGCAGCGGCACAGGCAACTAATGGCGGGGGGCAGAAGCTTTACGACCAAAACTGCGCGAAGTGCCATGGAGTTGATGGGAGCGGGAATACAACAATCGGCAAGGCCGTCGGTGCGAAGGATCTGCGTTCACCAGAAGCCAAGAAGTTGACTGACGCTCAGATATCCTCACAGATTAGCCAGGGCAAGGGAAACATGCCTCCTTTCGCGGGGACTCTGGACAGCGCGGAGATCAACAGCTTGATTCCAATCATCCGCGAATTAAGCAAGAACACTTCAGCCAGCAAGAAACCTAGTTAGTAACGCAGCACTCGCAGCTTGCACTTCGTTGCAAGCGTCGTGTGGAGGACAGGGATCACTCGTGTCGGGCTCGTTGTGACAGGTGGCCCAGATACGAAGGGTGTCTCAAGTTTGGCAAGCCAGAGCGATCAAGAGAAGCGAGAGGGTGAGAGCATGAACGATCAAAAGTTTTACTTCCGGGGAACGCTGCGGTACTGGGATTCTTCGGATCTGTCAACCACGGTGATTGGGGTGGGTTACTGCTTCTATGATGTCGTAGGAAAGGCGCCGAAGCCGGGTCGCGGGCCAGGACTCCCGTGACCCGCCCCCGGCGGATAATGCGGCCATGCAAGAAGCCGGACGGGCCGGGTCGGAAGGTATAACGTGGGTAAAACGACCTCACCACGCGCCCCGCGCCCGTTCAAGAAAGCCGCGTTTTGCAAGGCTTTTCGCGCATCGCGCCCGTAGCTCAGCGGATAGAGCGTCTGCCTTCTAAGTGGACGCAAATTAAATCCAAGTCGTTGCTCCAGTTGCGTTTACGAGTTCAGAGCCATCCTTGAGCTGCTCTAAGTTTGCTCCCGAAGATCCCGACATGGCTAGGATATTCGGTTAGCAGAACTGAACTCGCTCGCCAATTCAACTATTTTGCGGTGCAGATGACAACGTTCAGAACTGTTCAGAACCAGAGGGTTACAAGCGGCGCATGAATCTGTGACCCTTATTTGACCCGAGCGAATTTCGGTCAAATAAGGGTCACGACAACACGCGACTTTTGGTTCGAGTGCTTTGCCCTAGCCTCCGATACGTGTATTTTCGCGAAGGACGTTCCATATCCAAACGCTTACGACCTGCGGCTCGCTTACCCGCCAGATTCACCCGCGAGAAAAACAGTAACTCCAGCGACCAATCTAGATTGGGAGATTGGGGTCTGACCAAAAACAAGAGACATTCAAGCACACGCTTCCGCGGAGGGACCATCTCGGCTCGATCACGAAAACCACTTCTTGTACAGTGCAAACAGGGCGTTCAACTCAACAGCCGCTTCCTTGATGCCGTCACGTCGAGGCCCATTCTGCTCAAGAGGATTAGCTATCCCGGCAGGATGGTAGCGGCAGGACGAACATTGAGTTTGGCCAGCTCCCTAGCAAAAAGGGTCGGGGAATTCCGCGACGAGCTCCTCAAGTTGTGTGCGGGATAAGTCGTCTGCGAGGTCTGAATCGAGCGAATCAGGAAGCGAACGTGGGTAGCCGTGAATTGCTCGAAGGATTCAAAGGCTTCGCGAAGCATTGCGGCGTATTTCTGCCGATGGTAGCCCTGCCAGTCTTCCCGGAGCACATACGCATCCCTCAAAAACCGGGCTGTCGAAGCTCATCTAACCTGCATTCCATGATGCAATCTGTTTCTTTGTCGTCTTCTCCCTAACTGACTTCGTAAGCTGCGGTTTTGCAAGTTCCTTTTTCAGCCGGGCTACTAGCACCAAGAATGCAGCGTCCGAGTTTTTCTTTTTGGGCACGTTTCACTCGAGCCTTATCGCTTCTTGGTTGTCTTCTTTTCCACAGCTTCAGCGGCAATCTTCCGGTTCGGGTGCGGTTCGTTTCGTGGGCCCTCAGCAACCAGAACGCACCGCTTCCCAGCAGCCACACCACACGTAGGACAGGCGACGGAAGACTGTTGCCTGAGGGTTTGTTTTGTTTGTCATTTATCGTCTCTGTTGCTTTGCGATTCGGCGGTCGTGGTGCCGAAAGCCGGCGACATCCCGCTGAATCTACGTTTTCTTGACGGACATCGGGCGATTTTCCAGGAACGCGATGACCAGTTTTCTATTTATTTGCAAGCCCCCGTTGTAGCTGACCAAGCCCTTCCTCTTGAATTCGTTCATGAATTTGCTTACCCTTGGGCGCGTGGTACCAACCATCTCTGCCAGGGTTGATTGGCTCACTTTCAGGGGGGAGTCCGACTTCGATTCCTTGGTTATTTCCCCAAACAACAACAAAACCCGCGCCAGTCGCCTTTCGCTGAAATTGAAGAATTGATCTATCAGGTCTTCCTCGATTCGAACGACCCGGGAAAGTAAATATCCAACGAACAGCGTTGCAAACTGCGGGTCTCTCTTGAGCGTGCGGACTGTCCTGCCCTTTTTGAGTCGAATGACATTGGATTGTCCAATTGATCTCGCCGTGCAAATCCGCAGAGATTGCCCTGCCAGACAGCCTTCGCCAAAAAAGCTACCTGGCTGTAGGATGGCTATTATCGCTTTTTTGCGTGCGGTGACCGCTGTGAGCTTCACCGTCCCGCTCTCGATGTAGAAAATAGAATCAGCTGGATCTCCTTGCGAGAAGACGACCTCTTTGTCTCGGTAGTTCCGAAAAGTCATCCCACTGCGGAACTTTTTGCGGAGAAGTGTGTGACTGACTCCGAGAGTTCGTTTACCCGCCATTCAGGGCTGCTCCTTCAATCAATTCAGGAAACTGGTCCAGCGGTGACCAATCGTAAACTCGTAGGACCAACCCGTCTAGATGACTAAAATTGACCACATGCCAAGTGTTCCAAATTGAACACGCCACGTCCGGGCTGCAATTGGCCCGGGAATATTCCGCGATGGCGGATGCATCTGTGTTCCGAGACGGTGTCATGCCGATGATCGTCAACGCGCTGCGAAGCCATACGGTCCACGTCCATCCAAGCTTGATCGCGGATTGGGGCATTTGCGGATCCGCTTAATCTGGGGGTCTGCCGGGTGAGACTTCTGCCAGGCCTCAAACTGCGCGCGCTTCCTCAGGCTTCAGTTCCTAGAGAAGGTGAAAGCCGGCGTCGAGGTCCGGGAATACGCAGGGCCTCAGCCGAAGTCTGTCCGGAGGCCGCGAGGGTCGTTTGAACGTCAAGGCCTCTTGTTGTCGTCAGTGTGCAGCACAGAAAACTGACAAAGAAGTGGCCCGATCAGCGAACCCCGTTTGGTGCTCTCCCGGACATACACGTCATTTTGATGCAAAGCAGAGGGAGGAAGGCAGCGTCACACCATCTCAAAACCGTCTTCACTTGCGTTCTGTTCTGTTACTGAGGACCAATGGCGAAGGAATTCGTCCTCGGCGCACGTCGGATGGGACGACTGCGGGCGCGCACCCTGTCTGGGCACGACACGGTCCAAATTGGTACGAGATAGACTTCACTTGGTATGGGATCTGGTTCATAAAGAAACTTGGACTCGCCAGCCAGGTTCACTGCGCGAATGTTTTTACGCAGCAGTGCGAAAATGAAATCCGCCCCTCCGAACCAAAGAACGGCTTTCCGCGTAGTCCGGCTACGGTTGTGCGTAGTTAATCAGCATATCTAAACATTTCATTCATGCTGTCGCTGCATGGCTTGCGCGAAAATGGGTGTTGGGGATTCTTGCTCTTACGTTTGTCCCTTGGGGGCTCGTTTCAATCTCCAGGCATCCGCCGAGTTGCATAACTCTTTCTCGCATGCCTGTGATGCCAACGCCAAACGTCTTCGTTCGGGACGAATGGTCCAGGACCCCCTCCGGTATTCCCCGGCCTTTGTCATTGACTTCTACGACGATTCCATCGAGATTCTGCGCAATCTTCACTTTGGCTTCGCTGGCTCCCGAGTGCAGGTGAACATTTGTGAGGCTGGCCTGCACGATGCGGAAGATCGCAAGTTCGGCTTCTTCCGAAAGTCGGCGCGAGTCTTGAGGCACTTCCACTTCGACATGCAGACCGTTACGCTGGTTAATTCCCCTCACGTAGCACTGGATTGCCGAGTTCAAACCACATTCATCGAGCATGGGCGGGTGAAGCAGGTAGGAAAGGGTTCGGAGTTCGTCTGAAATGCTCTGGGTAAGAGAAATGCACTGCAAGAGAACCTTGTCCCATTCACGCGGCTGTTTAAGAATCGCGCCTTGTACCATCGACAGGGTCATTCCGAGGGCGGCAAGGTCCTGCCCCGTGCTGTCGTGCAGCTCGCGAGCAATGCGACGGCGCTCCTCATCTTGAGATTGATAAAGCCGCCTGGCGAACTCCCGTAGCTCTTCTTCGTTACGGTGACATTCGATAGCAATCGCCGCCATATGGATAACCTGTTCCATTAGTTCCAGATCTCGTTCACCCGGCGGTTCGGGGGTTGGGTAAAACAAGATCAGAGTTCCTAAGATTTTCCTCTCCTTCGACAAAATCGGCACGGACCACGCCGCCTGGACACCTTGACTAAGAGCCAAGTCCCAGCAAGCTGCAAATGAGGGATCGCCCCTCATGTCCGCAACTGGGACGCGCCCTTCCTCATGTCCGGCGATGCGGAGGAAACTGGCATAGGAGTGCAATTTCATACCGCTGAACGCTTCATTCCAGATCTTGGGAACTTTTGGACCTGCGGCGAGGCGGAAGTGCCCATCGCCATCCGGCAGAAGAACTGTCGGGATTACTCCGGGTGACTTAACATCAATAAGGTTGCAGAGTTCGTTCAAGGTTTCCATCACCGGAGCACGCTGGGAGAGCATTTTGAGCACGTGGGTTTCTGACGTCGGTAGCCGTTGAGGAAGACGCTGGGTCATCTTCGTTCTCCTTCCGTATAGCATTTCGCTGTACAGTACTAGCCTGCATAGTACTAGGCGGGCTACGCTAGAGCATCAGTTCGTAGCAGTCTGTTCAATTTTATACAGTGTCTTGCGGCATGTCAGAATCGCCCTCTTTCAGACCAACCCTGGCTGTCTCTGAGGTTCCTTAATGAACCGTCGCTATTGCTGTGGATTTCGAGCGTCTGTTCAACGTATCGGCATCGCGCGAATCGACCCCGAGAATGACTTCCGAGCAGGCCGTCGGCACTCTCTCTGGGGCAAGTTTCTGTGGCTCCGCAGGGTCCAGCATTAATGTGCTGGAGCAAACCGGGGAGACGATCGAGAGAAGGCTCGAAACTGATAAAGTCGGCTCATTGGATTCATTCGAGTTTGCCGCGACTACTACAAACGGGTTCTACGGTTTGACGAAACATGATGCTGACGGTACGGACTACTACTACTCATGGACGCGTTCGAACTATGAAAATGCGGAGCCACCGTTTTCCTAATTTCTCCCAAAAGACACGCATACGGTTCACTTCGAACCTACATCGTGAACTCTATTGCAAACCAATCTGCTCTGTACCGCGCATGTGGTGATAAGGGGCCAGGCAACATGCTGCCGAGAGCGCAGTTCCGTATTGTTCATCGTCGCACGGCTGGCCCCTTTAGGTTTGTGCTATGAGGCAAAGCTCCTCGGTTTACGCACAAGATCTGACTCCAGCCTTGCCTCCAAAGCAAAGCCGAAGATCACCCGTGACTATCGTTTCGCAGCCTTTTCTGATTCATTGTGTGGCGCGTTCTTCTGCAAAACCCGAACCAGGTGGCGTCCCGATGCGGGAACGGCAATCTTGTTTCCCAGCACGATTTCCTTGGCTGTGATCTTGCGGCCATAGACATCTGCGCTGGCATCATCGTCGGGGCGAAGTGTGGATCCCTCAAGCGAAATTCCCGCAAACAGACCGCGGGAACGCGAGTAACTCAGGATTTCCGCCCGCATATAGGCATCGGTATCCGCGGACGCGTCGCGTCCCTTGGGACCTGCCGCCGCGGATGCATCGGCGCCGATTTTCACCTTGCTGCTGAGAATGGAAGAAGCCCCTCTTTCGTTCATGACGAGGAGGACCAGATCGGTCGCTTGCCCGCCCAGCTGAAATCCAACACTGCCGCCTTCGAGCGCGTACATGGCTGGAGAGCCCCACGGTCCGTTGAAATGCTCGCCCGTCCGACAAACCATTGCCCCGCGGCCGTAGCTGCCGCCGACAATGAATGCCCCCTTCAGAACGGATGGGAAAACAATGACGCACTCGGCTTTTTCCAAGAGTTCTTGCGGGATGTTGTCGGGTACGCCCATCACTTCCTGCATGACGGTTCCGGAATTTTCCAAACGTTTTTGTTCCTTATTCGCAGCGTAGAGCGAACTCGCGGCGAACACAATGCAGACACCAAAAGCCAATTTACGAAACATCACAACCCTCCACATTTCCTACTTCCTAGTTGATGAACTTCGACTGGTACTGGACCCCAAGCAAAGTGCGGCTCTCTTACGGCTTTTGTTTCGCGCCCATGACGAGCAAGATAGCCCCAGACACCAAGGCTAGCCCTCCGACGATGGGTGGGAGAGGGACGTGTTCCCGCGTGTCTGCGGTGGCGTGAATGGGTCCTATATCAAGGACCTTTTCCTGACGCGTATAGCTGAATCCCTGGTAGACGAGGGCCAATACCCCCACAACTGCTAACAGAATTCCCAGCATGGTGATTGATTTCATGCGTTTTGGCTCTGCATTCCGGCGGGCTCCAAGCGGAGCCAGCACCCCTGCACGGCCCCTAATCCCTTCTACTCTTCCCCGACGCCATCATGGGTGAAAGGAACCCGCTCGTCTGTTCACTTGTGAACAGTCTCGGGTCTGAATTGCGATTTTGCTTCGCGGTTCAGGGCCTTGGGTATGTGGTAATGAGCCGGCGGGAGAGCACGATCGCGTTCCGCGATGCAAGTCGAGACCAGATTGCCATCTGCTGGCTTGCCCACCAGATGAGGAACGCTCCCAGCGCCGCCAGAGCGAAAAAGAAAAAGGCCACGCTAAATAGCAGCAAGAAGACCAGAAGCTCCCGGACGTAGTAGGAATACAGGCTGAGACCCACGATCACCACGCTGAGCCCACACGTGTAGTGCGTTGATTTGAGTTTACGCAATGAATCCTCTTGTCTGTTTGAGCCGGGCATCAGTTCTTGGAGCGGCGAGATTCGGCGAAGAACCTTCCCAACCTTCTCTTTCGGTTCCGCACATCCTTAATCTCGCCGTCTGTACCAGCATCATGGACACGGCAAGGACGGGTGTCTGTTCTTTTCTGCTCACTTCCATCAAAGGAACCACAGCGGGGTGAAGCAACCTTCAAGCGGGCGTAGCGGCTTGGTGCGGTGAACGCGCGGGCAAAATTCACGGATCGTCCAGGATGGTACCTGCGAGTTAGAGCGGCGCCTAGGAGGTCTTGCTAACGTTCCAAACGTACAGGAAGTTCTCATCCGTTGCTGTAGCGACGTTCCGTTTGGCGCCTCGAGTAGCACGGTTCAAGGCGGAACGGACGTTCTCCTTGGTGTTCCCCAACTCGTTCAGAGGCACCCTGAGGGCGGCACCTTCCTTCAGTTGGTCAAGGTCGCGCAAAATCATCGTAACAATTCTCTTGTGTTTGCCGGCCCGTGAATGAGGAACGTCCCCTAGGTCCAGGGTCTTGAAATGGGCTGCGATTCGATTTGGGTTCATCGTAAGCCTCCCGCACTCCAAGCGTATAACTACCGCTGCGTATTAATATCACACGTACGTCATAACGTACAATAGAAAAAAGCGGCACGGAAGTACGCCTGCTTGCTTGATCTCATCCAGAAACATATGGATCAGTGGCGTTACCTGTCCCCTTTTGATCTCATCCAGAAAAAATGGATCAGTGGCGTTACTGAGATTAGAAAATCCTTAATGAGGCTGCGCCGCCGAGCTAAGAATTTGATAAAGATTTTCCCCGTATCCCTCCAATGCTGCTACGGTGCACACATCCGTTGAAGCGGCGGCCATGCGAAACGGAAAAACACATTTCGAACAGGTTCCAGTGGAGGTTGCGGAGAGCGCCCTTCGATTGCAACCCAGCAGGCCAAAACCTGTCGCTCGCGGAAGACTAGTGCTGAGGAGCGCAGTCCGGCGGATACGAGTGAGCCGCCGACGCTCCTTCGCCGGCTCCATTGCCGGTAGTTCCCGGAGGAGGATTCATTGGGTGTCGCCGCCGGGACAAATCGCTTGAGAAGACTGAAAAGAAGCAGTCCAAGAAAGCTTTCATGCGAAAGATGATGTACGTCAAAACTGAGCGAGCGCAGACGTGGGCTTGTTCTGACTGTGCCTGGACCTTCAACCCCTCAGGCCCACCGCGTGGCGGCAGTTTGGAAGAGATGAAGGAGAATTACGAACGCCAACGCGACAAGGAGTATGCGTCCCATGTTTGCGCCGAGCACCCTAGGGCCAAGAGCGCTCGATAGGACTTCGGAATTTTCTGGCGACCTGACGATCAAACGTGCAACGCGCATCCCGGCTGATTCAGTGGAGTGAATTAAGCCTATGAAAAGAAACAAACCGGCAAACGGAAAGAAAAAGCAAGGTGTTTTTGAGGCTGAGGCCTTTCTCCATTCGGCCGGCGTGGCGAGAACGATGATCGACTTCGGGAAAAGAGAGGCGCTGTTCTCCCAGGGAGATCCTTCCAAGAACATCATGTATATCCAAAAAGGTGAGGTGAAGATCTCTGTTGTTTCCAAGACCGGCAAGGAGGCCGTGGTGGGGCTCTTGGGCTCGGGTGACTTTATCGGTGAAGGGGGATTGGCAGGGCAGCCAGTGCGAATGGCAACGGCCACTGCCATTACGCCTGTGAGCGCGCTGGTGATCGACAACAGGGAAATGTTCCGAGTGCTCCACTCGGACAGTGCGTTTTCGGACCGCTTCATCACTTATATGCTTCAACGCAACATCCGGATCGAGGAGGATTTGATCGACCAGCTTTTCAACTCCAGCGAGAAACGGCTGGCGCGCGCTCTTCTTCTGCTTGCCCGATATGGCAAGGAGGATAAACCTCAAAGGGTGCTTCCCAAGATATCTCAAGAGACGCTAGCGGAAATGGTTGGTACCACTCGGTCACGCGTCAACTTTTTCATGAATAAATTCAAGAAAATGGGCTTCATCAAATACAACGGCGGGCTGCAAATAAACTCCTCTCTCCTTAGCGTTGTCTTACACGACTAATATTAATGCAGCGAAGGGAGGGCGGGATGGCATCTCCCATAATGTCACAGAAACGGACCCACGCAGACTCCGCTCCGAGGATTTCTCCCCTTCGCCGATTTTTCTTTTGGATTCTCCCGCCGAGCCGTTCGCGCTGGCGTTCGGCTTCCAGATTAGGCTTGTCTGCCGCCCGCCCAACCTTTTCTTTGAGGTTGCCTTTCGCCTTATGGGACCTGGCATTCGATTTGTCCTTGGTGCTCTGCTTAATGGATTTTCTCCTTTCGCACAAATTTGATCTGCGCGTCCGGGCTACATCGCAAATACCGTGGTCTCGGTTTCAGTTCGATGCCAGCGAGGTCAACGCAGCCCGCTGACTAGGTACACGATCAAGGACGATAAGCAGGACCGTTCCGACGGCCCCAAGGCCCCCACCCTCTCCCATCTAGGAGGGTCAGTTCACGCGGGCATCCGAGGCCAGGGCATCCGCTTCGACAGCCAGAATCAATTCTTTGCGGACATTAATCTCCAATCCCTGCTGGATGCGTAAGCGCACTTCGGCGACAGTTTCACCGACGATCCTGCAAGGCACGTGGACTTGGCATTGACGGATGACCATAAGCAGAACCACAGGTTTGCCGAGCCAGGCAGAATACGTCGGCGAAAAATCATTTGTTCCCGCAGTGAGCATGATATTTATCCCTTTCGACCTTCGGTCAGTTTTGGAATTACCTCAGTGGAAATCACGGGCATTTTGTACTGCGGATGAAATGGCAAATCTGTTCAATTCTGAACACCTGGCTTAGGGAAATCCTTTCCGCTGACCCGGGGCGGTTGTTTCCCTCGATGGCAGTTCGCTGCCGGGCGAAAGAATCCATTGGGTGTTGCCGAGTTGCGATCTAACCTTATAGGTGTCCCGTGATGCGAAAACATGGCATTGGGTGAGCGATGGGAGTTGGGCAAGGGCGGCAACGCACTGGACCGATCAGGCTGTCATACGCAGGGCTTTCATCTTGTAGAGTGCGCGATCCGCCGCCTGGAACAGGCCTTCGATGGTTGTGCCATCTTCAGGATAAATTGCGATGCCGACGCTCACGGAAAGCGGGGGCTCCTCACGATCGTTGGAAAGCCGTTCGCAAATCCTGCCTCCGACCACGTTGGCTTCCTTGGAGCCGCTTTCCGGCAGAACAATTGCGAACTCGTCGCCTCCGTACCGCGCCGCTGTATCAATCGATCGGCAGGAGAAGCGAAAAATATCGGCCAGGCGGCAGAGCGCCCGATTCCCCGCCAGATGGCCATGGCTGTCGTTAATCCGCTTCATTCCATCCAAATCAAGAATGAGCAAAGCAAAGGCCCGTGCAGTGCGTTCCGAGCGTTTGATCTCTGATTCGAGGGTTTCGGAAAGCCTGCGGTAGTTTCCCAGCCCGGTCAGGGCATCGGTTTCAGCCAGGTGCCGGAGATGATCCTCCGATGCGCGTTGCGCGGTGATGTCCTCAGCGATGATCTCGCACCCATCCGGCTCTCCCTCTTCAATGCCCACTTGCCGCCCGCTAAGCCGGACCTTCATGGGAGTTCCGTCCTTCCGCTTCCATTCGACTTCGACCAGATCGACGTGGCCGGTCTGCCGGTAAGACTCAAAGAGTTGCGCGCGCTCGATTGGATCACGGATAATTTCCGTTCCCAGGTTTACGGCCATCAATTCGTCTTTGCACTCGTAACCCAGCATCGCCACGAGCGCTTCATTCACATCCAGAAAGTGGCCGTCCATGTCAAAGCGGCAGATACCATAGGTGGGATTCTCCACAAGAGCGCGATAGTGTGCTTCCGAGTGCCGCAGCTCTTTCTCCGCGTGATCCCGCTCCTCGCGGCGAGTTTTTTCCTCTAGGGCAAGTGCTACGGCCAACGGCAAACGGTTCAGACGATTCTTATCAACGCAATCGAATGCGCCCTTGCGGATGAACGCATCTGTCATGCCTTCGTCCAGATTGCGGGTGGCCAGGATGAATGGAATTTCCTGGTTCACCTGACGCAAGTGCTCGAGCGCCTCCATCCCAGTCCAACTCGGCATCGAGTAATCGGACACAATCACGTCGTAGGACTGTGAGCGCAATCGTTCCGCGAACTCCGCGGGGATCTGAACCCAATCCGCGGAGACAGTAAAATCCATCCGTCTGAGTTCGTGCAGGCAGCGCTCGACGTCGGATTCCTTATCATCGACGAAGAGAATCCGTACGATCCTCCGCCGGTGCATAGCGATACGACTGGCAACAGGACTTTGATGATTTAAGCGCGTTTCGTTCTGAGCAGGGTGTGCCATGGCAAATCGCCTTCATGTCTTCCAGAGCCGGTTCGTAATTCCGCGGCCGGCTAACGGAACTTGTGAGGGTTCCCCTGGTTGACACTTTGCATTCGTGAGGATATTAGCGGCTGTTCAATTTCGCACAGGCCGTCATTATTGTGTCTTTTTAGACAAGCGATGGGGACACTTATTCGTCCTGACGCAAGAAGGAAAGCCGGCCAGAAGCTCTCGTAGCCGCACCTTGAGCAAGTCGTGCGCTAGCTTGGATTTCTGAGTTCATGGACTAGCTTCTTCGCTTCCTTCATTCTGTCCTTGTAAAACGACGGGCTAACAAGGGCTTTTTCCTCTCCCACGCGCGCATGCTCCTTGATGTCCTTCTTCGACAAAAAAAGAGATAAGGCCATGTACGTCTTAATTTCTTTCTCGAGAAATCTGACTACACGTTGTCTCGATGTACCCACTGTTGACCTCCGGGCTGACGACCATAAGGTTTATTGGGACGCAATTCGCAGCGCGTAATTCCGGTGGCGAAAAATCTAAAGTCGTCCCAGAAGCAGAAGAATGACGACAATGACGAGAGCGACACCTAAGCCTCCTGTCGGCATGTAGCCCCACTGGCGGCTGTGCGACCAGCGCGGCAAAGCACCTACCAGTGCCAGTACCAAAACAACGATCAAGATTGGTCCGAGCATTGTTCTCTCCTTCCTCCGTGAATTCCGCGGCCGATATTCAGGACCGTTGCTCCGGCGTCTGTGTAATTTGGCCGGCAAACTTACGCGCCAGACTGGAGTTGCGTTGGGGTGCCCACCTCAATGTGCGCTTAGTTCAGATAGAAGCTGATGGCGATGCGATCGCCAGGATGGCTGCGGTCGTAGAGATAATATCCATCACCGTAGTAGTCCACGTAAACGGCGTCGCTATCGTACCAATCACTTGACCAATATTCTGGCCACGGATCAACAAGGCCGAACCAATAGCCACCGTATTGAAAACGGCGATTTCCGCCAACAAACTCCACAGGGAGAGTATAGATACGGAAGTCGTGATCCTGGCCGTAGTCGGCACGGAAACGACTATCTGGCACGCGGTAGCCGTTGTAGCCGCCACGTTGCTGCCAAGTGCGGTGCTCAGACTGCCAGTTCCGGGCACGATCACCCTCCCAAGCAACTTGCTGTTGGTGGACCTGAGCAGGGCTCCGTTGTTCTGCGGACCGGTTGTCCTGTTGCTGGTGCTGTTGTTGCCGTTGCTGGTCCTGCTGCCCCTTCGCTTGTTGTTGCTGTTGTTTGGTGGAGTTGTCCTGTTGCTGATGCTGTTGTTGTTGCCGCTGATCCTGTTGCCCCTTCGCCTGTTGCTGCTGTTTTGCAGAGTTGCCCTGCTGCTGGTGCTGCTGTTGCCGTTGCTGGTCCTGCTGCCCCTTCGCTTGTTGCTGCTGTTTTGCGGAATTGTCTGGCCGCTGACGCGATTGTTGCCGTTCCTGGTTTTGTTGCCCCGTGGCATGCGGCTGTTGTTGCTTTTCAGCAGGCTTGGCCTGCTGTTGCTGCTTCTCCTCGTTTTTTGGTTTGTCCTGTTGCTCCTGGCGTGAGTAAGCCGGAACAGTCAATCCGAGAAATAGAAACATAGTTGATGCACCGATGACTCGAAATGATTTCGCCATCTTGTCTCCTTATCGTGCCCTCATCTGCCTGCGAAGGTTCAGATGTATGCAAATCTTGTGCTCGAACCTTTCCGGCGGGCTCCCCTGCAAATTCAGGGAGCCCGCACCTGTGATTCCGGCACTTGGCTCGCGGATCTCCCTTACTTTACGGCGTTCGTTTTAGCCACGGTCGCTATCCAACGCGAAGGCGGGAGAGAGAGTGCAGCAATCCAAAGGCGTCGAGGAGCCATACCACCACGCAAATGACAACCACTCCATTCAAGATCGACTTGATGGAACTTGCCATTGGAATGAATCGATTAATCAGCCAGAGGATTACCCCGACGACGATCAAGGTGAGCAGTACTTGAACTAAAGGCATGATTTGTTGACCTCAGTTTGCAGCACGCAATTCTTAGCGACTGGCGGCATGATACGAGTATCGAACGCTTAAAGCTGTGCACTTATGAACAGCTTGTGATTTTGTTGAATCGTGGCAGTGGTGAAAACAATGAGTGCGTCCTTCTGCCGCCACAAGAACATCGCGGGACGAACCAATCAGTCAGAAAGCGCCGGACGATCGGCTTATCGGGTGACGTATCCTCATTGGAACACGCCGGAATTCGGGTGCGAGTTCTCCTGACCGATGTGCACAATCGGACATACAGCGATTTGACTTTGATGGAGAATGTTGTCGCTGATGCATGGCGCGAGAAGCCTGCTGCTATTGCGGCTTCGACTTGGAATGAGAACGGTGAGGGACAGTGGATTCTATCGAGGGATTACGTTGAAACGAAAGAAAAGCCTGCCTTTCAGTTGGGAAGCCATCCTTACGGAAATTGCTGGCGGAAACGCCACTGCCGAGTACGGCGCAAAGCGTAAGATCTTCTGGCAAGGCCAGCCTGCGGATTCCGTCTTCTACCTCCGGCACGGCAAGGTGAAGCTGTCAGTTACATCCAAGCAGGGGAGGGAAGCCATCGTCGCCGTGCTCAGCGCCGGTGACTTTTTCGGAGAAGGCTGCCTCGCAGGACAGCCGTTGCGCATCGCCACTGCTGTTGCGATGTCCGACTGCGCTTTGATCAGAATCGAGCGGCCGTCAATGACTCGGATGCTCCACGAGCAGCATGACGTCTCGGAATTGTTCCTCTCGCACCTGCTTTCACGGAACATCCGGTACGAAGCGGATCTCGTGGACCAGCTTTTCAATTCCAGCGAGAAACGCCTGGCTCGGACCCTTTTGTTGCTTGCACATTTTGGCAAGGAAAGCAGAGTCGAACCTGTTCTCCCACGAATTAATCAGGAACACCTGGCGCAAATGATCGGCACGACGCGATCGCGGGTCAGCCATTTCATGAAGAAGTTCAGGAAGCTTGGCTTTATCGATTACGCCAACGGCTTGACGGTCCACAGTGGCCTATTGAACGTGGTTCTGCACGATTGATCTCCATCGCCAACTCTTCGTTCTGCGCTTAGACCTTAAAGTGTAGTTTTCCGCTCGCCGTCGGATTGAGCTGTTTTGATCAGAACCATGTGCTGTATTGAACTGACGGGCCAAACGGCGGAGCGTATAAACGATGTGCCTCAACCTGCCAGTCAGAATCTGGTCAAAGGTGAGCGACTGCGACACAAAGCGGGACAATCTGTCTAACAAAACAACAAAAACTGAGAACCGAAGCGTCTCGATTTCTGTGAGGCGATCAAGTGTGTGTAACAGAAGAGATAGAGTTACTGCGATTTTGCGAAAGAGGTTACAAAATGAAGCGATTCAAATTTGTGGCGATCATCTGCTGTCTGGTATTCATGGCCCTGGCAACTACACAGCGGGTCAAGGCCCAGACGTCTAACGAGAAATCTATATTGACGTTTAGCGAGCCCTTCGAAGTGCCGGGCGTCGGTGCCCAGATTCTCCCGGCCGGCACGTATGCCTTTACCCTGGTAGACTCTCTTTCCGATCGGAATATTGTCCGAATCACAAACGTGGACGGAACACATGTCTATACCACCATCCTCGCAATCGCCAATTACCGTTTGAAGCCGACCGAAAAGACGGTATTGACGTTCAAGGAACGAGGAGAGGGCCAACCGGAAGCGATCAAGGCCTGGTTTTATCCCGGATATGCCTGGGGCCAGGAATTCGTCTACCCAAAGAAAAGAGCGATTGAGCTGGCAAAAATCGTGGACGAACCCGTTCTTGCTATGCCTGTCGAAGTGACAACAACGCACGTCGAAGTCTTGAAAAATGTGCAGCTTGAGGCAATCAAACCGACTGGTGAAGAGGTCCCTGTAACTGCAGTTGTTGAAACTCCGCCGGCCGTCGTGGCGCAGGCCCAGCCGCAGACCTTACCCCACACAGCCAGCTCATTGCCGCTGTATGTGTTAGTCGGGCTGCTTTCGCTGTGCGCAGGCTTTACGCTTCTGATCATTACGAAGCGAACTGCCTAAATCAGGGGAGGGACGTTTCGTGGAGAGGGCAAGTAAAGTTGACTTGTCCTCATGGGCGGTGAGGGTCCGAGATTCGACACTGCCGCTCAGGTTTCACAAAATGCCCTGAGAACCAGGGCGCGATCGAAATCGGAAAAGCTCATGAAACGACGTACGATGCAAAAGCACGGCCTGTTTTTTTCCTTTCTTCTGATCATTTTGCCCTGCGTTGCGGTTTCAGGGAGACGGGCCCCACTTGTTTACCCTGATTCCGGAGGGGGAACCCGCCAGAATCGGGACGCCGAGCAGACCGACCAAGTTGGTCCGTACGCGATTCGAACGAATGTGGACTTGGTTGTCTTGCGAGCGACTGTAAGGGATCGTAAAGGCGCTCCGGTCTCGGGGCTTAACAAGGAAAGCTTCCAAGTTTACGAAAACAAGATCCTCCAACAAATTGAATCTTTTAGCCACGACGATATTCCCGTCACAGTTGGCTTGGTAATTGACAACAGCGGAAGCATGCGCCCGAAGCGCTCCGATGTGATCGGCGCCGCCCTGGCATTTGTACGCTCCAGCAATTCAGAGGATCAGATATTCGTCGTCAATTTCAACGAGCACGTTTCGCTGGGCCTCCCAGCGAGCTCGCCATTCACGAGCAACGCGGCTCAATTGGAAACAGCGCTATCCACGAATGTCATAACCGGAATGACGGCCCTCTACGATGCGATTGCGGCCGGCCTCGAGCACCTGCAGATGGGCAGATGGGACAAGAAAGTGTTGATCGTGGTTAGCGATGGGGGCGACAACGCCAGCAAGCGCAACTTGCCTCAAGTCATGTCCATGGTGAATCAGTCGAACGCGGTTATTTACACAATGGGAATATTTGACGAGACTGACGAGGATCGGAACCCACGCGCACTCAAGCAATTGTCACGAGCTTCCGGCGGAGAGGCATTTTTTCCCAAGACGCTGCAGGACATCCTCCCGATTTGTGAACAGATAGCCCATGACATTCGCAGCCAATACACGATCACCTTCGAATCGACGGACAGGCAGCAAGACGGGACCTATAGGGCAATCAATGTAAAGGCGCGCGAGACGCCGGGAGGCAAACGACTGTCTGTCATCACTCGTGCCGGTTACTCCGCGCCATTGAATCTCCGATCGTCTGGAAGCGGTCAGGACAACCGTCCATGAAACTCCGAATGGCACGGCCGATGTCTCTTTTGCAGCCTATCCATATCCCGCCCGGATCTCAGCGAAGCTTGCACCCGCGATTCCTGCGGTGGCTCCGGAACGCTTTCCTCGTTGCCGGTGTTCTCGCTCTGTGTTACAGCGGCTTCGTGTTGCTCGACACGAAGCTCTATCAGGTTTCTCAAGCCCGCCGCTTTGAGCAACAATTGGAAAGTGTAAGGCCAACGAACGCCAGAGGCGGTGGTGTTGAAAACGTGCCTGTCGCTCCGGCCACACGGGGAGCGTTGGGAAGAATCGAAATAGCCAGGATCGGTGTCGCGGCGATGATTTTGGAAGGAACTGACGAACGAACGCTGCGGAGCGCAGTCGGACACTTTCCGGGTACGCCACTACCGGGGCAGCCGGGCAACGTCGCGATCGCAGGGCACCGCGACACATTTTTCAGGGCGCTGCGGAATGTCCAGCATGAGGACGAAATCACTCTGACGACGCTGACGGGGTCGTACCGCTATCTTGTGGATTCTGCACAAGTGGTCGCGCCGGAGGACACGCAAGTCCTTGACGATTCGAGTGACAGAATACTGACTCTTGTGACTTGTTATCCGTTCTATTTTGTGGGCCCGGCTCCAAAGAGATTCATTGTGCGCGCGCACAGAATTCCCGGATAAAATGTGGGTTGCTGGCCGCGTAAGAATCGCTCGCAGCCAACGGCGGACCGCAGGGGAATGACCTACCGCAGGTGTATCTCGGCCGTGCGATTGGAATTTGGATCTAACTTCGATCCGAATACTGCCAAATTAGGTCCAAAACCCAATACATTGGCGCAGACCAAGTGTGCCCATTCTCCGGTTTTTCGCTTGCAACTCTGCGGCAGACCATACATTTCCGAGAGGAGGGGTGGTCTCAATGGGTCGACGCAACACTTGCTCAAAGCCTTCTTGCATGAGCCTGGGAGGCTGATTTCGTGCGCGGAACTCAATTCAAGCGAAACTGAAGCCCTGTTTAGGTTCTGATTGTGTACTGCCTTTCCGGTTGATTTTCGATGGGAAGTATTGTCCGAATCAACTGGTTATGCGGTGTTGCAACGACCGGTTGAGCTGGCACGGCTTCTCAGGAGTTGAGGAACAGAACTGGAGTGATCAGAATGAGATCTTCGTCTTGAGCTAGTTCTGATTTTCTAGTGTGGTGCCAAATCAAATGCGCAAAGGCCAATTCAGAGTAGTGGAATCAATAAACCTGCTTTTATTAACCTCGTGAACTGCTGTGCATCGACGGGCGGACTAAAATAATACCCTTGCGCCTCATCGCAGCCAAGGTTCTGAATAAATCGCAACTGTTCCAGTGTTTCCACTCCTTCAGCGAGTACCTTTTTCTTGAGTCTTCTGCCTAGGCTGACAACCGCGTCAACTATGATGTCACGATCTGAATCGACAATGATATCGTTCAAGAATGACTGATCAAGCTTAAGGGTGTCAATGGGAAATCGGGTCAGATGGCTTAAACTGGAATAGCCGGTACCGAAGTCATCGATGGCCAGCCGTACGCCGATAGCCTTGAGTTGACCAAGCCTGTGGGCAATGGGCTCAGCATGTTGCATGATGCCGGATTCCGTTAATTCGAGCTCGAGGTATTTGGGATCGAGACTGGCATTCTTCAGAGCATCTTGAACTCCTTGGACAAACTGCCTGCTCCGAAATTCCTGGGCGGAGATGTTGATCGCAATGGGAACAACAGGAAGGCCCTCATCAAGCCATTCCCGCATTTGCGTGCATGCCTCGCGAAGTACCCATTGGCCGATTGCTATGATCATTCCCGTATCTTCGGCAACCGCTATGAATTGCCTGGGGAAAAGTAACCCTCGTTCCGGATGTTGCCAGCGTAGGAGCGCCTCGACACCCGTGATGACTCCCGTTTTGAGATTTACCTTTGGCTGGTAATGCACCAACAACTCCTCGCCTTCAAGAGCGTATCGCAGCTGTTGTTCTAGGGATTGATGCTCTACAGCCTGGAGGCTCATTTGAGACTTATAGAACCGGTATTTGTCGCGCCCAGATTGCTTGGCCTCATACATCGCGGTATCGGCATTCTTGATCAGCGTTTTCGCGTCTTCACCGTCGTTGGGGTAGGTGCTTAACCCGATACTCGCCGAAACGCGAAGACGATGGTTGCTGATCCTCTGCCCCCTTTTGAGCTCGGCGTTGATCTTTGCGGCAATTATGGCTGCATCTGCGGCGTGCGTGACTTCAGAGAGAAGTATCACAAATTCATCGCCACCCTGGCGGCTTACTGTGTCAGATTTGCGGACACAGGCCGATAAGCGTTCTGCTACGGATTGGAGGAGCTTGTCGCCAACGGAGTGTCCAAGGGAGTCGTTGATATGCTTGAATCCGTCCAAATCCAAGAACAGCACTGCAAGTTGGCTGTGATTTCGACGGGCTAGCGAAATCGCCTGGGTAAGTCGGTCGTTTAGCAACAATCGGTTGGGCAAACCGGTAAGAACGTCATGTCGGGCCAAGTGGGACATTTCGCCCTCAAAAAGCGCCCGCTTGTTTCGCATCTCCTCTTCCAAGTGCTTCCGCTGGGTGATGTCACGGATGACCCCCAGCACGAGTCGGCATTCTGTTGTCTCCACGGGGCTAAGCATAACGTCGACTGGAAATTCGCTCCCATCTTTGCGCCTCCCGCACAGTTCCAGGTCGGTACCCATCGGGCGCGTACGTAGCTGATTGTTGTAGTCATGGCGGTGTTTTTCATAAACCGACCGAAATCGCTCTGGAATCAGAATCTCGATAGGGTTACCTAGCAGCTCACTGCAACCGTATCCGAAAGTCGATTCGACTTGCGGATTTGCCTCTACAATGCGTCCCTCGCGATCGAGCACCACGAGGGCATCGGGCGAAGAAGCAAACAATTTCTCGAAAAGCGCCTGAGTATCAAGGCGTGGAGGCTTGCCATGTACTTTCATAAGCCGCCGACCGATGTTCCTGGTTCTCGCTTGTCCAGAATCATCCGTAATGATCCTTTCAATGTGGTGAATCGCTGGCTCCCGTCTTGACCAGCTGCGTTGCAAGGCCATGCACTGGAGGTTCCTCTGACGAAACTCCTCATTCAACGCTCTATTGGTTTATCACACTTGCGGTAACTCGTTTGGTCTGAATTCCCACCAGGTTTCATCGAGGAGTTGCACGGCTAGGGAGATTCGAACCGTCAAGATCCGGGCGCACACCCGTGCGTAGCTGGCGCTCGCTCAATCGTTGGCAATTGGTCCAAAACTAGCAGTAGAATCGTATCGTGCGTAAGAGACAGATTACGCGGATTCCGCGGAATGTCCACTCCGCGATCAATCTTGGATGGACGTGGACCGTATGGCTTCGGTTGAGGTCTCATCGGAAGAGAGCGACTATCCAATCGAATCTGCGTTATTACTAGAAGGAAAGGGAGGCTGGCGTGCGGCTAACCCTGGGATGCAGACAATTCGTCTGATCTTCGACGAATCCCAAAAGCTAAGACGGATCTTGCTTGTTTTTGAAGATACCGAAAACAGCCGAAAACAAGAATTCGTCCTTCGGTGGTCACCCGATATCCAGTATTCTTCTCGCGAGATTGTCCGCCCGCAGTGGAATTTTAGCCCTCCAGACTCAGTCCGGGAGACAGAAGACTATCCCGTTGAACTCTCCGAAGTCAAAGTACTTGAATTAATGATCGTTCCTGACAAGAGTGGTGGAGAAGTCCGCGCGTCTCTCGTGAGTTTGCGTCCAGCTTAATTCTAAAGTGTTGCCCACCTATTACCCGCTTTGCACGGTTCGCGTTAGTCCCAGCTCTATGCAGCTGTGACGAGACTGAGAGCCGCCCTTTCCCGCAGTTCTCTGACGCGGAGCTTGATCCTCATGCCCGCTCCGCGCTCATACTCGAACACATAAAGGTCTGAGCATTTTCCGCAGAGCCAGAAATGCTCGACGCGATGCTGGTGTGCGGGAGACTGACCATCCAATGAAGGCTTGCAAGACCGAACCAGTCTGCCTTCGCGGTAGTCGAACGGCGCCTCGCAATCACGATTCGAACACTTCGCAAACATACCCCTCCTCGCGCTCGCGCAAACTCACTGGCCTTGTTTCCCTGGTTAAAGGGCGCGCATAAACGCAAGAGCCTGCCCGCCCTCATCCACTTTCTAACTTGCCGCCTTCGCCCCAACGCGAACTGTCTTGGCATGGGCAGCTTTTGGCACTTCAATGTTCAGGATGTCACGGCTTCGAGGAACAGCAGTTGCGCGGTCACTAGGTTGGCGACGTGGTCGTCAATCTCCGTACCGATGAACAGGATATGATCCTTCAGCAGCCTCGAATAGATGTCGTATGCTCGCTCGCCCCACGTGGCCAATTCGATTCACCATGGGGACGAGCGTTGCGGCGCGAGGGGCTGGTGCGTCTGAATATTTCATATCCACGTCGTTTTCAACGAACCAACACAAAAGCTTCTTGCAGGACACTCCCGCGTCTATGTCGGGTACTTGACAGAAAGGTCTTGAGGCTACCCTCTAATGCGCTAGACCGCCAATCATTCAGCTCTTCCCTCGAGTCGCAGATCGGGAGCGGCGCGGCCGACTGCGAATTGATAAATCACCTGTCGTGGGAGTTTGCGAGCGTCGTCTCGAGGCAGGGCACCCTCTTTGCTCTCCTGGAGATGCCCCAAGTTTGAGGTAGGCTGTGAGCCGGAGTCGGCAGTCATGGGAACGGGCTCGTGCCGGTTTCGGTCTTGCGCCACCGCACAGCAAGCCGGTGAACCAAGCATGACAAGGGCCGATTGTTCAGCCTTTTGGAGTGACGTGGCAACTGGGTTCTCTCCCTCTTCCAAAAGGCCTAGATAGCGGTGCACATCATCGTCGTAGAACGCACCTATGCCGGTGGCGTTCCAGCCCAGTGCTTCCGCCCCAACATAGAGCCTCTGTCCGATGGCTCCGGCTTCGAAATGCACGTAGCGGTAACCCCGGTTGCCGAACACCCGTGCGGCCTCAGACAGGTCCGCAATCATCGAAACTGCGAAGCACGCGTTTCCCGCCAGCGCCTGTTCGAGGCTGAGATAAGTCGCCACGCGCTCCACATTGCCGCGGTGGAGCTGTTCTAGTCTCTGGTTCGAGCGCTCCCAGCGGTAGACACCTGGCTCGCAATCGCGCACGCGATGAACGTAGAGATAAAGTGTAACGAAATCGGTACCTTTACGGGCCGCGGTCACCTCGTCGAGATTTCCCCGCCAGTCTGCCGCCCAATCCCGTGTTGCGAAGTCCAGGAGTTGTTCTATGTCGTCGCGTCCCATGGGCGGTGTGCGAGTATCAAAATCAAGAGCCGAGCGCCGCCGCCGCACCGTTGGTCCCAGTGGAGCATCGTGAGGCGTGCAAGATAGAAAGACACGGTCGTGGGCCACGCCTAGATTAGCCGGGAAAATGCGCGGCAGAGGCCCAGCAGGGTCGGGCAGGATCGTCGAGCGGTGGATTCCGGGAAGCAACTCATAGGGAACTTCTTCCGTCGATAACTTGTTGGGAACTCCCGCCAGCTCTTGCTCCGGCTGGACAGGAAATTTATTCGAACGGCTTTCGGGACCAAATACGAGAAAGGCCATGGGAGTTTCATCACTTTCGGCTAGACCGAGTGTGCGAGCCATGCGGAGGTCGCTGAAATGTCCCACCGCTCCGCCGGGTAACCCCAATGCCCGTGCCGCCAGAAGCAGGCTCATCATCGCGTGGCCCAAATCGTGACAGCAGTAGCGATAGGCGCGATCGCCGTACTTCCAAGCCTCACGCCAAAAGATTGAGGTCAGGCCGACGATCAAGGGTGAGCCCGCCGCCCACGGAATCATAAGGGATCCGGCGAGGTACTGCGTCCAGGCGCCCGGACTGCGAAGCTCGAGGCCGTGGCGATCCGCGCGGTAGTGATACAAGCCATCGTCGAGGCCCGTGATCCCGAGCAGCGCTAAGTAGAGTTCCGTGGGGTGAAGATTTCCTGACGAGGGGTTCACGCGCAGGCTGTAGCGATGGCCCGTACGCGGGATTGCCTTGCTCGCGCTGATCGCCATGGAATGAAAGAGCAGTCGGTTGAGCCAAGTCACGTCAAGCCGAACTTCTTCAGGGCAATCGACCTTGGCTGTTCTCGATCCTTCCGCTAACACCCCCATTGTGGCGAACGTGCCGGCCTTAGGGAAACCGGGTTCGGTCGGGAGCGTGATCTGCGGCGCACCTTCATAGGTGCGGAAGGGATCGGGCTGGTTGTGCCAATCAAGAAAATGAGCATTTGTCCGGACGGACTCGTAGGTATGTTTTGTGGCGTGGTGATACGCGAAGAGACGTTTTGTTTCTGCGTTCAAGCCACAAGATTGGGGTCCGTCCAATGCCCTGGAGAGAATGCGCGTCATCCTGTAAATCTGCTGAGAGCTTTCGATGGATTTCAAGGCGCGGCCGCCTAGCGAGCCAAATGCGTTGGAGGGATACCCACCGGGTGGAACCTCCCCCAATTCCCGAGTATCTTCTGACCATCTCCAGTCATTCACGCTCCAATCAATTTAGGGCGTGACGACTTGCTTGGGTGCCCTTCACTTTGACCGGCCTCACGGCAGGTTCGTCGCGCAACTCCCTTTCGGCCTTCACCCAATCCTCAACATCTTTCCCGTGTTCGCCACCCCGATGGACATACAGCTCGTGAGCGTGGCGAGCGATCTCTTCCCTCGATGGTTCTCTGCGGTCAATCATGGCAACCTCCTTGCCTGTCAGTACTACGGGGACCGGCGTGCCAGCCTCTTTGGATGTCTTAGCCAAGGTCGTTTTCAGATAACCGACTTTAGTGCAGATTTGTTGTGCGGCTTGCTCAGTCTCTTAACCATAATGAGTGAATTAACTTTGGGTGTCAAGTGGAATCTGTGGCTAGCTCCTATGTTCAACTGCCACAGTTAAGAGAGCGGCGTGACCAAAAAGGCAGTTTCGTCTTGATGGCCCGTGTCGTAAGGCGAGCAGACGTACTAATAAGTCAGGCTAGCGATGGTTTTTGCTTGGTGCTCGCGCAATTCAGCAGGGTCGGCGAATGTGGTGGGTTGCCCCCCAATACTGGTAGCATTCGATGCGAGGGCTAACTTTGCCGCCGCCGTCGATCGTGAGCTTGTTCGGAATGGCCATTCGCGTCGAGCCAGGTCAAGAGATTACGAATGCTGCCTTGCGCCAAGGCAACGCTCGAATCGGCGGCGCCGTAGTAGAGGTTAATGGTGTCCCCATCCGACGCCAGTGTGTAGCCGCAAGGAAACACCACGTCTTGCACGTCGCCTTGACGCTCGTATTCCGCTTCAGGCGCAAACATCCAAGAATCCCCCCGAATCAGGCATTTTTCTGGCTGCTCAAGGTTGAAGAGAGCCAGCCCCAGCCGATAGATGGAACTCGACGGCGTGCGTCGCACGCCGTGGTAAATCATCAACCAGCCGCGCGACGTTTCAATCGGCGGCGGTGACATTCCGATTTTGTTAGCATCCCACCAAGCCCCCCGGCGAGCCTCCAGCATGAGCTTGTGATTGCCCCAATGCCGCAAATCGGGCGAGTAAGAAATCCAGATGTGAGCTCCGAGCGGCGTCATGGGTCGATGGATCAACGCCCAAGAACCATTAATCCTTCTGGGCAAAAGGGCCGCGTCTTTGTCGTCGGGCGACATGACGACACCGAGTTTCTCGAATACGCGGAAATCTTTCGTGAGGGCCAGGGACACTCCGGGACCGCCACGCGAATACGAAGTGTAAGCCACGACATATTGCAGGAGTTCCGGGACATAAGTGATGCGCGGATCTTCGACGCCCCATAACTCCTCGGGGAACCGCTCGACGTCTGAGATGAATGTGGGTTCGCGATCGATCTGCCACCCGTCCACTCCGTTTGCCGAACGCGCCACGCACAGATGAGAGAGCCCTCGACGATCTTCCACGCGACAAAGGAGAAGAGTGGAGCCGTCGGGCAACAACGTGGCGCCCGCATTAAAAACACTGTTCACGGAATAGGGCCAATCCCTGGCGCTAAGGATCGGATTGCTGGGATGCCGGTAAAATAGCGTCTCGGATTTATTCATGACCGATCTGTCGGAACTTTTTTCAGCAAGAATGCTCATCGCGAGTTGCTCTCCATACCGTCCGCTTCTTCCAGCTTGCTCATTTCCAGAAGTGCCATCAAGAAAGATAGCGTCGATTCCGCGCCCTGGTTTTCGTTGGCTCGATCCGGATGCAAACCGTCTCGACATCCACCGGTCGTATGATCGTAGAGTGCGATCTGCAAGTCGTTGTCTCCCAGGAACCAATTGAATGCGGACCACGCCTCTTTCCTCCAGCGGCTTTTTCCCGTGGCCCGATAAGCCTGCAAGCAGGCCGACACAACGGCACAGGCTTCGATCGGCTGCTGATCGAAGCGCGCCTTTTCCGTTTTCTTCGAATAGAAGCCATGTGACCCGACGGGCACAAAATGACCTTTTATTTCGCAGCGCTGAATCGTCTCCAGCCAATCCAACGCCTCGAGTCCGGCTGAAATCATCTCGTCATTGCCGCCGCGCATTCCCGCGCGAATCAAAGCCTGTGGCAGGCGAGCATTGGAGTACGCAAGGCCGTGTTCAAACCAATTCCAGCCCGTCGAATGTATCGCGCGATAGGAATTTAGAAGGCGGTTCGCAAGTTCATCCGCTGCGCCAAGAGCTGCGCGATCCCCAGGAAAGGAATCGAGATATTCATGAAGTCCCAGCAAGGCGAAAGCGCAAGCGCGCGGACTCTTAAACTCAACCGCGGCGGGAATCGCCAGCTCGAAGAGACGACCCGCGGCCCCGCGCAACCCAGCATCCTTGGAGCGGCCGAGGACGGTTCCCAATCCCCATAATGCGCGGCCATGACTGTCTTCCGAGCCTTCCGGTTCCTGCCATTGGCGTTCATAGCTGAGGCAATTTCTAAATCTCTTGGTCATTGGGTCGAATGCCAGCCATAAAAAAGCCAAGTAACGAGCGGCAAGGTCCGACGAACCGGCTGGAATAGTGCTTCCCAATTCTTCCAGCAGAATCGCGACGATGAGCGCGCGAGCATTGTCGTCCGTCGAATATCCTTCGGGATAGTTTGGCACGGTGAATACAGCGTGCTCTACGATTCCTGTGTGGTCAGTCATCCGCCGCAGATGATCCAGTTTTACAGCCGGAAGATGGTCGAGAACCTTTCCGGTGTTTTGGGCCGAAAATGTGGCGCGTGGGTTCCGCAAGCGCTCGTTGTACACGCGTTCAAAGCTCCCCATGTATTGTTGAGCGACCCGATCCCAAACCATGTTCCGCGAATAGAGGTACGCACGTTTCCTCATGGCGTGGCGCGCCGTGCCATGGTCCAATAGCTCGATCGTTTTTTCGGCAATCGCCTGTGGATCGTCGAAGGGAACCAACACGCCTCGTTGGTCGTCCAATAGCTCGATCGCGTGCAGGTACGGAGTGGAGATGATCGCTTTTCCTGCGCTCAAGGCATAGGCAAGCGTTCCCGAAACGACTTGTCCTTTATTCTTGTAAGGCGTGATGTAAATATCGGCTCCGCCGATCAGTTCCGCTAGCTCTCGTGGAGAGACGAACCGGTTACGAAAGATCACGCTGTTCTGGACCCCGAGCTCCCTCGCCAGGTTCTGCAAGTACAGCCGGTATTTGTCACCTTCTCGCCGGAGAATATGTGGGTGCGTTACGCCGGAAATCATGTAAACAACATTGCTGTGCCGCGACAGAATGCTCGGCATGGCCTGGATTACGTTTTCGACGCCCTTGTTTGGAGAGAGCAGGCCGAACGTGAGCAACACATCTTTTCCCTCGGTTCCGAATCCATCCTTGTAGAAACTGGAATCGACAAACGGCAGATCGGGAATCCCGTGGGGGATGAGATCGATCTTGTCTGGAGAGACGTGAAACACTTCTTCCAGGATATCGACGGATTGTTGGCTCATCACGATAAGACGATCCGACAAAATCGCGATTTCCGCCATCACCGTGCGCTGATCGATGTTGGGCTCGCGAAGAACCGTGTGCAACGTCGTGACCACGGGCATCTGAAGACTGTGTAGGAACTCTAAAATGTGAGCGCCGGCCGGACCGCCAAAGATTCCATACTCATGCTGCAGACAAACCAAATCGATGTTGCTGAAATTCAGAAAGTCCGCCGCCTGCCGGTATGACGCCAGGTTATCTTCGGCAAGCTCGAATCGCACTCGTGCTGGGTAACTGTAGCCTTCGTCTGTATCGTTGACGGGCAACGCCAGAAGTTCCGTCGCGCTATGTTCAGCGTGGATCGCATCGCATAGGTCCGTCGTGAATGTGGCGATCCCGCATTTCCGTGGAAGATAATTCCCGACGATGGCGACTCGACTTGGAAGCCGTGATCGCGGTTCTGCGGTCGTGAGTGTTGGTATCTCCTCCTCGACAGTGATGGAACTGAGATTGATACGGGGCATTGCGTCCACTGGGGACATTGCCTTTGGCAACGACATTCGATTTGCTATCTCCTTGCCACGCCGACGGTTCTCTCGCAATATGACAGTCCAGTGAAGCCGCCGATTCGTCGGTTGCGTTTCACAACAGACCTCTATTCACAAAAGACGCGCATTTTGCTTAGCCTCCGATTTGCCTTCAAAGGCCGCCGACTCGGTTAAGTGGCCCTCGTTTTGACTGGCCCAACGACAGGTTCGTCGACCGAATCCTCAACATCTTTTCCGTGTTCACCGCCGCGATGAACATACATCTCATGAGCGTGCCGAACGTTGCAGTTGGCATACATCGGCGGCGCTTGTCATGCTTGGTTCGCCGACTTGCCGCGCGGTTCCCGATCTGCGAGTCGAGGCCAGAGTTGAATGATCGGCTTTCTGGTGCATGGGGGCAACTATTTAATTGCGCGCAGGCCATTACCCGATCGAGTGACTGCGACATTTCTGGTGGTGCTAACCAGCTGCTCAGACCGGAGCTTGCTTGTGTCGCAATCCATCTGCTCAATGCTTGCTGCCAGTTGCTCGTTAGCGGATGTCCCCGGGTGGTGGATGAACTTGGTGCGCTGCGTCTTCCAAAATCCAAAACGCACCGCAGCAGCTAAGACTATTGATTCGAAGCCTTTTGTGATTCGTTGTGTGGCGCGTTCTTCTGCAAAACACTAACGAGGTGACGTCCCGATGCGGGAACGGTAATCTTGTTTCCCAGCACGATTTCCTTGGCCGTGATTTTGCGGCCATAGACATCTGCGCTGGCATCATCGTCGGGGCGAAGTGTGGATCCCTCAAGCGAAATTCCCGCAAACAGACCGCGGGAACGCGAGTAACTCAGGATTTCCGCCCGCATATAGGCATCGGTATCCGCGGACGCGTCGCGTCCCTTGGGACCTGCCGCCGCGGATGCATCGGCGCCGATTTTCACCTTGCTGCTGAGAATGGAAGAAGCCCCTCTTTCGTTCATGACGAGGAGGACCAGGTCCGTTGCTTGCCCGCCGAGCTGAAATCCAACACTGCCGCCTTCGAGCGCGTACATGGCTGGAGAGCCCCACGGTCCGTCAAAATGCTCGCCCGTCCGGCAAATCATCGCTCCACGGCCATAGCTGCCGCCGAGCACGAATGCACCCTTCAAGACCGATGGAAAAACAATGACGCACTCGGCTTTTTCCAGGAGTTCTTGCGGGATGTTGTCGGGTACACCCATCACTTCCTGCATAACGGTTCCGGAATTTTCCAAACGTTTTTGTTCCTTGTTCGCAGCGAAGAGCGAACCTGCTGCAAACAAGATGCATACACCAAGACTCAATTTACGAAACATCACGAACCTCCACAATCTACGTGCTAGTTGATAAGTTGCGACTAGTACTCAACCCCTTTCGAACTTCGCCCCTCTACGCCTTTTTCTTCACGACCGACGGCGAGCAAGGCAGCTCCTCCCGCCAAAGTCAAGGCGATCGCGTCTCGCGATACAAGCCTGCTCCAAAGAGCAACCTGCTTGCTGGCGTACCACGCAAGAACCGCGCCCAGGACGATTAATCCCACCGCCAGAAAAAGGGCGCTGAATAAGAACAGGGAAGCGAAAAGTTCGCGCACGTAGTAGGAGTAGAGACCGAGTCCCACAATCGTGACAACGAGTCCGCACGTGTAGTCTACTATTTTTATTTTTCCCAATGAGCCCCCCGTGTTGTCTACGGTGCATCTGGAATCGGCCCCGTGACCCACATCAATTTGTGCCAAGGCACGTTCGCTTTAGTACATTCCGCCCATGCCTCCACCGTGTCCCGCGCCTACCGCGGCCATCTTGTCCTCGCCTTGGTAATCTGCGATCAAGGCTTCGGTGGTCAACATTAACGCGGCAATCGATGCAGCGTTTTGCAGCGCCAGCCGGGTGACCTTGGTCGGATCAATCACTCCAGCCCTGAGCAAGTCCTCGAACTCTCCGGTCGCCGCGTTGAAGCCGAAGTTCTCATTCTTCGAGTCGCGGACACGGGCGACGACGACGGCACCTTCGTGGCCGGCGTTGATGGCAATCTGGCGTGTGGGTTCTTCGAGGGCGCGCTTCACGATGTTCACTCCGACTGCTTCGTCGTCATCGAGCTTCAACCGATCCAGCACAGGAATACAGCGGAGCAGTGCCACGCCGCCACCGGGGACAATGCCTTCCTCAACCGCAGCGCGCGTGGCATGCATGGCGTCCTCGACGCGAGCCTTCTTTTCCTTCAACTCGGTCTCGGTCGCAGCACCTATCTTGATCACCGCAACGCCCCCAACCAGTTTTGCCAAGCGCTCTTGAAGCTTCTCACCGTCATAGTCCGAAGTAGTCTCCTCAATCTGAGCGCGGAGCTGCTTGATGCGGCTTTCGATTTCGCTGTTTTTCCCCGCGCCTTCGATAATCGTGGTGTTGTCCTTGTCGATGATGACCTTTTTTGCGTGGCCCAGGTCCTCGATTTTCACGTTCTCAAGGTTAATACCCAAATCTTCGGAAATGGCCTTGCCGCCGGTTAGGGCCGCAATGTCTTCGAGCATCTCCTTACGGCGATCACCGAAGCCAGGCGCCTTCACAGCCGCACACTGCAGCGTTCCTCGCAGCTTGTTCACCACCAAGGTCGCCAGCGCCTCGCCTTCGACGTCTTCGGCGATGATCAGCAGTGGCTGTCCCAGCTTTACGACCTGCTCGAGCAGAGAAATCAGGTTCTTCATCGAGTTGATTTTTTTCTCGAAGATCAGAATGTGGGCATCATTGAGCACGCATTCCTGCCGTTCTGGGTTGGTAACGAAGTAAGGGGAAAGGTAGCCTCGGTCGAATTGCATTCCTTCGACGATGTCGAGGGTGGTCTCCATGGTCCGTGACTCTTCGACGGTGATGACGCCGTCCTTGCCCACTTTCTTCATGGCGTCGGCGATGAGGTCCCCGACCTGCTTGTCGGTGTTGGCGCTGATCGTACCCACTTGCGCGATCATGTCGCCCTTGACGTCACGAGAGAACTTCTTGATCTCTGCGACGCAGGTTTCGACGGCCTTCTCAATGCCACGTTTCAGCGACATCGGGTTTGCACCTGCTGCAACCGTCCGAACACCTTCGCGGAAGATCGCCTGCGCCAGCACGGTTGCGGTGGTGGTACCGTCGCCGGCCACATCCGAGGTCTGGGAGGCTACTTCGCGCACCATCTGAGCCCCCATGTTTTCGAGCGGATCTTGCAGCTCGATTTCCTTCGCCACAGTCACGCCATCCTTGGTGATCAGCGGTGCGCCAAACTTTTTTTCGATCACGGCATTGCGACCCTTCGGCCCGAGCGTGATTTTTACGGCGTCCGCGAGAATATTCACACCGCGCAGAATGGCTTGGCGCGAATTTTCGCCTGTTACAATTTGCTTTGCCATCGGAGTTCACCCTCCTGGGTGAATGAGAACCATTGCCTCGTCCAGTGCCTTTGCTATTCCGTCGGGTTCCACACTTTACTTTCACCCCCGCGGGGGTAAAGCGTTCAGCGTAAAAGTGGAGCCCGAACCCCGGACCGGAGAGGAACTACTTTTTGCCGGATGCTGCTTTTGCGATCCCGCTGAGCTTCGCCAGAATTTCTTCTTCGCGAAGGATCAGATATTCCTGGTCATCCATCGTGATGTCATTGCCGGTATATTTTCCGAACAAAATCCGGTCGCCCGCCTTGACGTCCAGTGGCACGCGGTGCCCTTTTTCAATCTTTCCTGCCCCGACGGCAATCACTTCACCTTCCTGAGGCTTCTCTTTCGCCGTGTCGGGTATGATGATTCCGCCCTTCGCGGTTTCCTTTTCTTCGAGTCGCCTAACCAGAACCCGGTCGTGCAGCGGTGCAATTTGAACTGTCATCTTCAAGTCCCTCCCTAAAAATTGCGATCGAGATTCCTGCGAGCAAATCTTGGCTGCTGAACCAGTTTCATCTCAGGGGCGAAGAGTCTTGAGGTTTTTCTGCCGCTCCCCTTCCAAATCATCGGCCGCTTTCTTTACGCGTTCGGCTTCCTTCTGTGGAGCCTCCAGTTGTTCCGTCAGAACGGATTCGGCGATCGAAGCTGCAGCCTGAGCATCCAGCCGTTTGTCAAACATGACGATCGCGAAAGTACTGTACCTCGCCCGAAAGAGGTTGAGAGAGAATTGAGAATCTTCCCACCGTGCGATCACTTTTTCGGCCGCCCGATACGATGGGTTCGTGGGGAAAGTCACGTCGGCGACAGGCCGAGTGGCAACTCCGTACTTTTCGGAAACAACTCGTATCATATCTTCGTCCGTCAGACCCTCAACCGCCGAACTCTCGTAGATTACGAGCATCCTGTAGAGCGCGCCGTCATAGAAGGAGAACAAGACCTTATCGACAGGCTCCGCTGGACGGGAGGAATCAACAGATAGCGGCGGATACCATGTCAATTCTTGAATCAATGCTGGCTGTTGGTGGATAATTTCCGCCTCAATCGGCTGTCGGTCAACCTGCTTGGAAACATTCGCCAAACTCGCCCCGAATGAAAAGTTTCGATATTTGGAAAGATCCTGGCCATGAATCTGCGAGGCGAATATCAGAATCGTGATTAAGGCGATTAGTCCACGGCTTAATATTTTCATTTTTGAATCTCCTCTACGACTTCGGCAAGCGAGACCCCTTAGGTTCAAGCGGCAACCAATGTTGCATCCCTCCACGGACGAGAATTGCCGGTTCCTGAAAGAAACATACCTTTCTGGAAGTTACGCAAGTGGAAGGAAACCCTTGCATATGGCAACCCTAAGAAAGCTTTGAAGACAACGCCTGTGATCTCGATGGAATTGGACTTCTCGGACTTCAGGCCGGCCAGGATTTTCTTGATCGCTCTGCGAACTGTTTCCTTTCGTTTCTGGCCGAACGCGGTCGTCCTGCTTTCTCCGGCCAAGAAGAAAAAGGTCCATCCCGCGTCGTGGGTTTTCCGATCCATCGCATAGCCATCGAGATCCGTGACCGACCGCCAACCTGGCGAATACGACTCACTTTCAAATGTGAGGCTATCCGGCAAGAGTGTGCCCTCCTTGAAGAGAACCGTGCCCGCTTTGATCATTTCTCGCATTTGAACTCTCCGCAAAAGTTGCTGTGACCTGCGACGTGAGGCAGACTGGCTGCATCTTGTCATACTCTGGGCGTTCGATATCTTAATTGCCTGCCTTCAGGCGTAGCGCTTCCTCCCGTTGACGGAAGCAGTGATCACAGTCAAGGCAACAGCTCCCAAAATCGCACTCAGAGCTGTCGAGACAACCTCATTGCGTTCGGGAAAGCTGTATTGAATCAGGAATCCGCCTCCAAGCGCGCCAGCGATACCCATGATGATGTCCACCCAAGGCCCGTATTGATTGCCTTTCAGGACTCGGCCTGTTACCCAGCCTGCGGCTACTCCAAGAATGATCCATGACAAGATGTGCATGTTCTTCTCCTTTTGCAGGTTCTACCGGACGACTAAGCGGGGCGGGCGTCCCGCCCCGTAAGTCGTAAGGATCTGCCGAAGTTAGGCTGTTACGGCAGCGGCAATCTTGTGAAAGGTGGAGTTGGCAACCTCGAAGGTCTCCACTCGGGGGGTTCCTTCAACCACGGTGGCAAGCAACTTCGTGACTTCTGGGTAAGCTGCGCGGCTATAAGCCTCGGCATTCTCGGCGCTATCCCACAAGCTGATACCAAACGCCTCTTTTCCGCTTTGACCGACAAACGCGATCTCGTCCTGGAACCCCTTTTGCTTTCGGAGCAAGGGAATGACTTCGGTTTCCAGCCTCTTGGTAAGCTCGGCGACACTATTGGGTTTCAGTTGCAAGTACACTCGACGTGCAAACATGAGTCACACTCCTTTTTTCCTAGGACAATACAGATAACCACATATGGTACACAATTTCTCTGTTCTGATTCTGTACTGAACCACATTAGGTTAATTCACTTTACATGTCAAGCCTAAAATGAGAAGATCATTTCACGTAACTGACCTAGTTAATCATTGGAGGCGGACGTGGACGTTTGCCAAGTCATCAAGCAGCGGCTAGAAGAATTGGGCCTTGAGCAGAGGGATCTGGCGGCGGCCGCCACCGTCACAGAGTCCTACATTTCCCAGCTGTTGACCCGAAAAAAAATGCCTCCCGCCTCTGAGCGGACAGACATTTATGACAAAATGGCGAAATTCTTAAACTTGCCCGCGGGCAAGCTCGCAGAGCTGGCTGACCTCCACCGAAAAGAAGAACTTAAGAGAACCTTGGTCGATCCAGTTCCGGCGCTATTGAAGGACGTTCGGGAGACCATTCTTCGCAAGTGTGTGCCAGATAGAGAGAAAGAAATTCGCGCAATTTTTGAAAAGCAGCCCTTCGGCGAGCTCGAGCGCCTGGTCACGCAGAAACTCCTGGACGTGGTCAAACGGGTCGCCAAAGAGGAGTTGGAAAACGAGAATTGGCTTCACCTGGTGGCTCGGTTGGTTGGCCGGAGCTACGAACAGATGCGGGTCACCGTTCTTGAGTTCCTGGACACGGACATCTTCAACGTGTCGATTGGGAACTGCGATTCCTTTCTTGATCCGCTCGTCGAATCCTGGGACATCGATCTCCTGACCTTCGCGATGGAGGTTACGCTGAACCGGAGACTAGTCCCTGGAAACCCAAAGAAATTGGAGTTCGTAGAAAGGGAAGTCGAGCAGCGAACTGATGAGGAGGCGGGGTTCAAACGATTCCTTCGAGACTCTGTCCTCAGCGGTGACGCCACCAAAGAGGAAATCGAGTTTTTGAAGAGACTACGGTTCAACGGAAAACGGCCTACCGCACTTTATTATTATCGGGAGTTACAAAATCTCAGAGACCCGCTCCATTTTCGATCGCCCATGCCTCAGACCACCAGGCAAGGAAGATTAGGCGAGTCCCAACTGGAACGGTCCGTTGCCCCGATGCAGCGTCTTGAGGCTGGTGGTACTGAGAAGCAAATGCAGGTTGACAGCAGAAGGACGGCGATGGAACGCTGGACGAAAAACAAGAGCAAGCGGGGTAGGAAACGGAAGGTAAGGTCGTAACAATCTTCCCGCAAAGCCCAGGCGCTAGATGCCTCAGCAGTGCCGTTTCTGCGGAGTCTCGAAGTTTGCATTGCATCCGTAGCCGATCTGACCTCAGCGACGCGATCTAGCATGACCGGTTGAGCTGGCAGGGATTATCGGAATCTGGCCTTCCGGGTCGCAGTTGAAAAGCCACTCGCGTGATAAAATCCGCCGCACAAGTCTTTCGGAGACCCAGTGGCAGACGAGCACTATATTGTGATGACGGTGAAATACCCGACCTGCAAAACCAAACAGAAAATTCATCTTGCTGTCACGATTGGCGACGCACACACGAGCGACCAAACAATCCTTTGCATCAACTGCACCAATCATTTCAAGGTAACTGCCCTGATAAGATTCTACGCGGGCCGTTCCCGGTGTAGATCATGCCGAAAAGCGGTAATGGCCGCTTACCATTTTTCGGGACGGACGTTGACGGCACCTTGCGTACTGTGTCGAGGGACTGGCCATTGCGAGAAGTGCGAGGGCAGGGGCTACACCAGCAACGACCTGCCTCCAGCGCTATTAGTGTGAACGGTCGTCGCAACTAGGCGAGCGCCACCTTGTATAGAGCGACC
>Ga0307478_10000434_pt1 | contig 43761 bp, 81 predicted proteins | sample atmos_gasesECM4C_2_FD_203713 | JGI IMG/M metagenome (GOLD analysis project Ga0307478, IMG submission 203713) | Hardwood forest soil microbial communities from Morgan-Monroe State Forest, Indiana, United States - atmos_gasesECM4C_05 | ecosystem: Environmental > Terrestrial > Soil > Temperate...
GCTCAACGTAGACCGAGTGCGGCGGCATCAGGTTTATCAGGGTTTGGTAGGCTCCCCCGCCGTTTTTTCCACCAGGGTACATGGTACTTTCTCCCCGGCTGCCAGTATCGCTGGATCTGGCGCTGTTGTCAAGATGACTGTATAATTCTTCACATGAACATTCTTCGTTTCGCATCGCACTGGAGTAGCGATGCGGGGGACGGTCGATGATTTTCCCCATAGGTACGCGGGTGCAGTCCAACGTTTATGGTAAAATTCGTAACGCCGTTGTCATTGGAAGCCGCTGCCGCGATCCTCTTTGTCGTCGTGTTAGGTTTGACGGCAAGAAAGAACCCGATACCATTCATATTAAGTTTTTGACTGTCCTGGAACCCTCGACCTCCGAAACCCTTGGGCGGGATAACTCCAGTATCCCGCCGTCCGCTGAAGGAAACTCATGAGCTGCTTATCATCAAAACGCTACGAAGGTGCAGACGTACAGAGAACACCAAACCCAAACTGCCCAGCATGTAGAGCAATGCGACCACACGAAGAGAGCGAGTGGAGAGAGTTCCATCCGAAACGAGGAACCGGAATCGATTCAAGGACGGCCCCACAAAAATGAACCCCTCAAGCCCGTACTTACCAGGGATTGACGTTTCCCACTTTCAAGGCGTAATCGACTGGGCACGCGTGAAAGCGGCCGGCATTGCCTTCGCGTTCATTAAAGCGACGGACGGAACCAGTTTTATTGATCCTCAATTAGATTGGAACTCAATGGAATGCGGAAGGGTTGGTATCCCTTTCGGCCTGTATCATTTCTTCCGACCGACAGTGGACCCGAAAGAACAGGCTCAAGCCTTTCTGACGGAGACGAAGCGATATAGGTCTACACTTCCCCCCGCGCTCGATCTCGAACTTGGACCCGTCACAACCCCGCAGGCAGCATCCTGGCTAGACGTAGTTGACGAAGCACTGGGCAGGGAACCTCTAATTTACACGGCTCCGTCATTCGCCGCTGAATTTCTAGGCACGGGAGGCATGGGGGTCTATCCTTTGTGGATCGCACAATACACCACGAAGCCATATCCGACACTACCGAATGCCTGGTCAAGCTGGGACTTCTGGCAGCACTCACCGAATGGGCATGTTGACGGAGTGCCGAATTTAGTAGACTTAGATTGGTTCCACGGAAGTGAAGAGGATTTGAAGACGTGGATTAAGTGAGGCATCCTGCGTTTCGTGCCGTTCTGGAGTAACGGCACGTTCTGAGTTCGGAAACGTGTACGTCAATAGCCAATCCCGACGCTACCCTCGATTCGTTCAAACCTCGCCTTCGTGGTGCATGTGGCGTCACAGCAACGGCACCTGGCAGGGGTTTCCCAAACCGATCGGTTTCGGGGATCTGGCCACCGTAGCGGCAACGATCCAACAAATTGAAGGCTGGGCGCCCGGTACACGATCCTACCGGAATAACAATCCCGGAAACCTGATGTACGTTGGGCAGGCAGGCTCGACCGGCGCGGACCCTCAAGGCTTCGCTATCTTCCCGGACTACCAGACCGGGCTAACCGCGCTCGACAATCAGATCACGCTCGACGCTTCCCGCGGTCAATCCATTGCACAGTTCACCAGCATTTATGCTCCTGCGTCAGACGGCAACAATCCTACGTCCTACGCGGCGCAAATTGCAGCCGCGGCGGGGCTCTCTCCGTCCGATTCGCTGTCTGCTGCGATCGCGGGCGCCGCGGGCTCTACGTCAACGCCAGCGAGCGCAGATCTTTCCTCGGTTTTGCCGTCGATGGATCTTTCCTCGATCGACTTCACGGACCCGACCACGATAGCAGTTACGCTGGGAATCGGCCTCGCGATCGCGTGGGCGCTGAATGCGTGATTGATATCTCGAAATCTTGGGCGGGGCTACTCCAGTGCCCCGCCGATAGCCTCTATAGTACTTTCTTGCTTGAATTAAACTAGCAATTGGGAGTAGGCTAATTACCATGCCTGACGATCTTGACCTCGACGACACGGAGGAACTGTGTCCAGAGTGCGGAGAGTCGATCGACGATTGCGACTGCGAAGACGACGAACTAGACGAAGACGGTTTGTTACCGGGCGAGGACGGCTACAACGAGGACGACGAGGAAGATGAGGACGAGGACGAAGACGACGAATGACCATCGTTCACGTAGCTGCAATTCCCCAAGAGAAAGAACAGCGCTGCGTCCGTTGCTGTCGAAAGATTCTGGACATCGACCCGGTTACAGAAGCAACCTATCCAGCATTAGCCTACGTCGCGAAAAGAGACAACGGTGAGACTTCAATTCAGGAAACAGATGCGCGGCGCGGGCAAAGACCTTGCAGAAAACCCGGCCCCACTGGGAAAGACAGAGAATGGCGTGCACTAAGTGTGGGGCAGAAGTTCAAGACAATAAACTGGTCTGCGATTGTTTCCAGGTCGAAGCGGACAACGAAGCGAAGCGCATCGGCGTAGCGCGGTTTATGGCCGATCAAGGCTCGCTCTTTCTAACTTCTTCGGGCGACCATCTTCTACCAGCTTCCCGAAATTCTCTGACGTTGTGTGGGCTGACCAAACCATCAAGCGGCGAGTTCCGACGCTTCAAGAATCCCAAGGTATCTGAGATCCGGCGCGCGCAACTCCAAAAGCCGTGGAGTGATCGCGTATGCAAGAAGTGCATGGAGATCGTCACGCAAATGGCAGCCGCGGCGTTGCTTCAGAGCGCGAACGCGGAAGGGTCGCAACCGACGAAAGACAGCCTGGAAGAGCGCCAAACAAAAAACAGCCCCGGCCCAGTGGTGTATCGGTGAAAATTTCTGTTACTCCTGGTAATGTTCAAATTGCCTCCATTGAAGTACGCCGTCACACTGGGGGAATCTATACGATCCAGATTTCAACACCCCACGACAAGCATCCAGGAATTGTATTCGGCGGCGGCGAATTTCCAGGGCAGGGGATTATGCTGCATCCGGTTGTCTTCGGTAGTCATTTGATGGCTACAGGCGTTGAATTCACGCCGGAATCGAATGACGAAGAAGAAGCCCTGCACATGGGACTCTTTGACGTGCTCGACGATTGGTCGCGCTACTCCGTCACTCTGATTGCGATCCCAGCATCAGTACTCGAAGAAGCTGAAGAGGTAGGAAGCTGGGAGCCGCAAGGGCCGATCGATTACTTAGCTACGTCCTGAGCAACCGTGCAGCCCCCGAAACCGTGCCGCCCCCGCATCCGATTACCCAGCTCGCATAGGCGCTCCCCCATATACTTCGAGGATAACGAGTTCTGCAAGCAGCCAGACGCGAAATTGTCAATCATCAGAAGCATCGAATCGATGATTTCCATTTCGCTCGGGCTGACCGAATCACAGTCCGCTACACGCGTATGGTAGACAAAGTAGCTTTCTTTGCCGAGCTGCGGTTTGAGATGGCCTATCTTACGCGGCATATCGGCCCCCAGTCTGCCCAATGTACACCGAGATTCCAAGGCTCTTGATATCTGACGGCGCAAAACGAACGGTATACCCGATTGACTTCCCAAAAATCTCAGCAGCAGCAGCCGCGGCTACGGCGGTCTTTAAGGCGTCTTCGAGTCGGGTGGGGCTAAGAGGCGTCGGGATACCGTCCAGGGGCTCTGCGGCGTCTAGAATTGCTGCAATAGGGGCTCTGTTCGCCTCGTGCGGCACTGGAGTTGCCGCACGTTGGGATGCCGGCCCTTTGCCGATCGGTCTGATATTATCAGAGGTTTTTGCAGAAAGTTCGGCTATCCAGTTAAAACCACGCCCATTCTGGTACTTGGTCAGAGTAAACGGCTGTCCGGGCCGTATTCCAAGGTCTTCGATCTGTGGCCCTACCACCATTGGAGTATACAGCAAGTCCCCGTTTGAGAGAATCCAGCGGAGTTGCGGCCCTGAGAATCCGTCAACCTGCTTGGCAGTGGGGTACTTCAGCGCGATGGTGTAGGGCTTGTTCGGTTCCAGCTTTAGGATAGGCATGTATCAGCCTTCCCGAGGGCGGCGCGCGCTGCCTCAATCGAAGCCCTGAATTTATAAGCCGTCCTGGAATTCATCGAACTTACCATGTCCATTGAGCCGGCAGATCGTGCGTTAGACACGGGCGAAGCGCTTCGGCAAGCTCCTGGTTGATCTTGGCGAGTTCAGTAACGGATACGTTCAGTTGCATCTAGCTTTCCTCCGTCTTGCGCTGAACTGGGGTTTCAGCGCATTGGGCTTGTTTAGAGACGTCGGGACGTTGTAGCAAGCTAGCGCCATCTCCCGGCTTGATCTTCTTATCTTCTCCGCAGGCATCCCAGATCAAGTGCGCGATCGCGCGGAACGTCTTGCGCTGGGTAGCTGGTACGGTCAGGTCTTCGCTAGCTTTGTGCGCCAACCCGAACGCGGCCTGCAAGCGCGTAATCTCTGCTGATTTGAAATTCATCGGCGTCCCCTTTCCATCTCGTCTTCCTCAAATTCCGTCTCTTCGCTCAGAATGGGTTCCGCCGCTCGTTCCTTGCGTATCTCCCATTCTTCAAAGCGTCTCTGTTGGTCACGTGAATAACGGTAAGCGTCTTGGTGTGCGATCTGTCGGGCTTCTTGTTGCATCCAGTTTAGGTTTGCCATGACTGGATTTTATTTCTCGATCACGTAGCGAACAATAGACGAAAGGTACTGATCTTACTAAGGTGTTGGCGCTCTCTTCTAGGGTCTTTCGCTGGTACCAGTTTTACTGCGTTCGCGCTCTGAAACAGGCTTGTATACCTCCGCGATGTGTCGCGCAAGGGGGAAGGGAATCTTAGCTATTTGTGCTGTGGCAGCTTTCCGCGCGGGGCTTTTACTACTGTGCTGACGCATCTGTGAATGATCCCACCCAAATCCCCCGCCATAGCCAGAAAACCAGTCCCCGCCGTGCTTCGTTCCATCTTCAGCGCCGCTCACTCTATTAACTGGATTCTGCCCTACTCCGCTTTCTGTGTTGTGTGCCCGATTAAACCAGCTTCCCCCGTTGTTCTTAGATGCATGGGCGCCGCGATTCTTCGAGTCTGCAATTGCGAACCATGAACCCTGCCCGTGCGCCGTTCCATCTGGATTGAACTTTTGGGCCTTGAGCGTAATCGGCATCAACGCCGGCACGTCACCCCATAGATAGAAACTCCCATGATGCCAAGCGGCGCGTCCAACCCACGGCTGAGCTCCCTTGACGTTTTCAACCACCAGAGGGATATATCGGCCGGCCGCTTCCGAAGCTTCCCGCTGTAATCGAAAGCACGTATCGAAAAGCAGGTTCAGTTCCTCACGCGTGCGCGATCCTTTGTAGTCTTCTGGAAATTCATCTTGGCTCCGTAGCGCTCGGGCGATTTGCTTTCCACGCTTCCAGGGCATCGCCATATAACTGTACTCAGTGCATGGAGGGCTTGCGACGATTACGGTGGCGTCTTTGAACTGAGATCCGTGCAGCGTCGTGGCGTCCTGTAAGACAAGCTGCCCTGGATATCCACCCGTGCCGTAATCGTGGCGCACGTTGTCAATGCCAATGACGGTGTAGCCTTGAGACAGGAACCCTTCGGCCCAGCCTCCCAACCCACAGTACAAATCGATAACGATGGGCTTCAGAGCGCGAACGCGGGAAAGCTCCTGACCGTCATCGACTGAAGATGGGAGCGCCAACATAAAACTAGATTCGTTGAAACGTCAGAACGTCTCCAACTTCAGTACTTCGTGCTCCCCCGGAAGGAAGCTCCAATACAGAATGAGCGTCCAGCACTTCTCTGCGTTTGGCTCCCGGCATCAGTTGCCGGCGCCACCCAACTACCTTTGCGTTCGCGTCGAGGTAGAGAACATCAATCGGGAATTGCATTCCTACCGTGTGAATCGACTGGCAACGCGGTATTAGTAGCCCTTCGCCGTCCTGCATCGACGTCCGATCGAGTAGCCCGCGTATCCGCTCATGATCTGATGACGCTACTTTACAGACTGAACAGAGAAGAATTTGCTTGGTTTTGTTGAATACTCGAAGGTGAGCCACGGCTTTATTTTACAGAGGCTAACGGCGGGATACTGGAGTAATCCCGCCCAAGATCCCGAGCGGTCGGCAACATCACTTAAACTCTTCCTCATCACCGGAGCGTAACTGACGTTCGGGGATTATCGGAATGTAGACGTTCAGTGGTTCGGGCCGGATCTGCTCCGCTACCGCGCGCGCGATCGCTTCAGATACCAGCGTGATTGAGTATATCGCGCCATTCCCAAATAGTTTACTGAACGCTGGCACGGCAGGCTCCTGGGGACGGCGCGCAACGAGTTCTGGAACATCGACCCGGACAAAGTTGCACCCACCGATTGCAAACTCGGAAACCTTGCCGACGTATTTCTGATGACCGAATATTTCAACGATGGCCCACGCTTCAAAATTAACGGGGGAAGATTGAGCGGCGGTACCTGCCCCTGACCCTCCCCCTATCGCGTCGTTTGTGGTGTTCGGAACTTTCTTCTTCATGGTTCACTTCCCCGCGCCCGGCTCCGCTACCTTTTCACCTCCCCCGAGATTACCAAGGGAAGCGGAGCCAGACACGAGAACTTGTTGAGGCGCAGCTACATTAGACAGCGGCGACGGAATCAGAGCGTTGATCGCTCCGGCTGCCGGCGCAATAAACATAGCGGCGGGTGGGAACAGAATCACACCAGCGGCCCCGGCTCCCATCACAGCAATATGGGCGATTGAGAGCCACAATCTTTTACTCTTCAGGAAATGCATGGCTATTTCTTTGCCGGCAACATTCGTTTTGATCCCGGCTGTAAGTGAACCTTCTTGGAAAGTTGCGCGGCCAGAGCCCCAAACGGATCATCGTCTAAAATTGTTTTCCCTGACAGCGCAGCCGTGAAAGTCGCCCATGCCGTGCCAGCATCTTTGCTGGTCAATGTTGCGTAGAGATTCGCGAGCGTGCCCGAATCGCCTAACAGCACCATAGTAACCGCAACCTGGCCCAGCGTGAAGCCTAAACTCATCACCCATGATATAAACGCCATACCACAGCCGATGCTATCGTAGTTCTGGTCTGTCGGATCGACAGTATCAACGAAGTCCGGGCGCCCGTCCTGATCCCAGGTCGGAGCGCTCACAAAGTCCGAGAGCGAATTCAACCCAATGACCATCGAACACCAGCGCGATAAGGCTTCACCAGTAGACACCCCGCAGAGCTGCCCATTCATGGAGCATTCGGACAGTTCAGCTTCAAAGAGCGCTGAACAACGAACCGAAGTCCCGAACGATGCACAGACCTCGATAGCGGCGCCCGTCGAATAGTCGCAGCCGTTATGATCGGCCCCGCCCGTTCCATCCGTTGCCCCGCCGAGCGCGAATACAATCGCGTCAACATGCCCGCCTATGGTCCCAAAGATTTTGTCATTGGCCTGCACGATGCGGTCGGAATCATTCAACAGGTCCGTGGCATTTTGCAATGCAGGAGCCCCAAGCGACGGATCAACCCAGACCGTAACGCGACCGCTCGGGCTGGTACCTACAAATTGCGCGTTGCCGGCAAAGCTGGGCCACGCAGGCGCGGTCGGGGTGCCCGTTGGCGGCGGCCCTGAAGGAACCGGCACGGGCGGCACAGGCGGCGGCCATCCCAAAGGAAATACTTGATCGAGTGACGCGTTACCGTTCGCGTCCCAAATGATTACTTCAAGCGCGCTGATGTGACTCATTGGTTATTGCCTCTTGACGGTCTGCGCTCTGGTAAGAACGTCCTGAATCCGCGCCTTGTCTGAGCCGAGCGCTTTCACTTGAGTCTGATACTTCGCGAGCAAGGCTTTCCCTTCCGGACTTGCCATCGCCGCGGGAGTCGGGGTTGTCGGCGCGTTGATCTGCGTCAGGATGATTTGAACGGCGCTCCCAACTGCTGAGATTACAGCGAGCACTTCCGCCACAGTCCCGGCAGGAAGCGAGACTGCCGCGACCTCCGCGAAGTATCCGGCAATCTTAGTATCTTGGACGGCCTTCGAATCCGTGCTTCCGAGCTCAGTAACGGATTGCTCGCAGGCTTGCGAAATCCCTTTCGCGTATGCCGTCGCGAGCGCGGCGGTTGGACCCAGTTGAACAGAAAACGCTTGAATGATCGGAATTGCCGAATTCGCGGCAACTTCGGCAACGTCAAGCGCGGTAATCAAACCGGATGTTCCGCAACTGATCAGCGTCACGCAAAGCAACACGGCGAGAGGGGCGCGGAGTGTTGAAAGTATGTTCATGGTTACTCCAAACACTGAGCAATCGTCATCCCGAAACTCAGTTCCCGGATGATTCCGCCAACCATGTAGTAATCCTGCTTGGACTCTACCCACACCTGGAAGTAGAGTTGATCTTTCGCAGGATCAATTCCAAGGGCCGTCAAATTCTGGTTGGGATCTACCCACTTTGCAGAACCGTTGTTCTGAGTGGCGGTGACCGGGCACATATAGTTTGCCCCGCCTCCGGTTTCGTTGGCAAACAACGCGACCGGCTTGCCGGCGCTGATCTTGTCGGCAACGATTTGGTTGAGCACCTCCGTCGCTTGATCGAGAGTGACGTTCAAGCTGGCGCGTCCTGCGGTGAATCCTTGAGTGTTCATATTCTCCTTTGGGTTTCCCGTTTCCGGTTTCTCACCTATCATACTGCAATTAGCAGATTAAGCAAGTACCAAAGAAGCTATCGGCGGGGGACTGGAGTACCCCCGCCCAAGATTCCCGACTGTCGTAAACTTCCAGGGGACGGAGGAACATTCCCGGCCGGAACGTTCCCCGGAGTGTGAATGTCGGAGGAACATCGCACCCCACGGCCTTGCGTCTGACTGGGGAGAAAGACGCACCCCTGAGAGATTGAAATCCGAATGCGCTGCCACTCCAGGGCAGCGCAAAACGGAGAATGCTAGTTCAACTCGGTGACTTTGAAAGAAACTGCCAATCCAGTTGTAACTACCACTTGAAACACTGCGCTGAAAGGTGTCCCGTTGGCGTCTTGAGCTGAGCACGTGATATTTGCCGTGCCTGGCGCCAAGTACGTAATGGTCACCTGTGCGTCTTGCGAGACTGCCGGATTCGCGGCGGCGGTCGCTACCGAAGGCGTGTCCGATGAGTAAGTGACGTTACCCTGAAACGAAACAGGGTCACCGTTCGAATCGACTGCCGCAACCCCGTACAGATGGGATTGGCCGGCTGCATGTGAGAAGGTTGCTACTAGGTTCATAATAATTTCTCCTGATTGATTCGGCTTTCGCCTGTGATGACGATAACACGGATCTCGAATTTCGTATACCTCGAAAGAGACGGCGAGCCCCACGTTACTGGGCGTCCTTCGTTTTGCGCTGCACTGGAGTTGCAGCGCGAAGCACTATCTTGCATTCGTCAACGAGTTCCTGCATTTGAACGTACAGCGGCGTCCCTCGCATGTCGCTATGGCCTTTTATCCATTCGTTTACGGCCCAGAGGACATTTGCGACATAGTGAGGACTCCATCCAAAAGAGAAATTACAATGGTTGCTCATCGACCTCCGATTGTGCCGCTACTCCAGAGCGGCACAAGACGAATACAGTTCATAGAAATCTCGGATTCACCCAGCTCTGCACCCCATCCTGAAATTCAATCACGCCAACTTCAGTCTGATACTTCTGTCCAGTTCCGAAAAGATGAAGCGCTTTCCATCCGTAGTTCCAGAGTAATACCCTCAAATCACTTTCAATCTCCGGGCTGTGCGTTGCGATGTGCAACCGTTTTACCTTCGCGTTGAGGGCTCCGAGCCCCGCCTGGATCACAACAAATTCGTGGCCCTGTATGTCCATGTCGATCAGATCAACAAACTCGTGTTCCAAAAGCTGTGAGAGCGTCACGCTTTTAGTTGACAGACCCGACTCGCCCGGCCCCGCGATCCGTTGCCCGTACCATTCAGAGGGACGCCCATGCAGAAAGAGGCACCCGGTTGAAACGTCCGATACGGCGGCATGGATCAGCTTATGCCGATCAGACTTCAGACCGTTGTCCACGAAGTTCTGTCTCAGCCAGTCGAAATGCGTGGGCTCCGCTTCGACGGCGATTATCCGCGCAAGCTTGCGGGCGAACGCTGCGCGCACGGACCATCTTCCGTATCCGGCGCCGAGTTCCATGAACGTGTACGGGCCGCTTCCGGGCTTCCAGGCTTTAATTGATTCCAGGAGATCAAGCCACTCGAAGTACTCTTCGTTGAACGCAGGGAGCCCCGCTGGACCGCACGCGATGACGCTTTGAGCCATCGCTTCGCTTGTGAATTCACGGCGGGATACTGTTCCTAAAAAGCTATCATGGATAAAGTCTCTTGGGATGAAGTCTTGAAATATGGGGTGATGTTCGGGCACGTTTATTGGGCATCTTTCGTTTCGTGCTGCCCTGGAGTGGCAGCACGTGGGGAGTCCGTTTCCAATCTTGATACGATCCACTTCCGCATCCGCTTCCATCGGTCTGCTGGGGTTCGGTCTGGATGTTCGTCATTTTCGTAAACGATCTCACGGGCGAGCTGAGGAGCGATACCGAATACAACGGCAACGCCGTCCGGATCTTCTGGATCTAGCGTAGTCATGTCAACGCCTCGTGCTTTGCCTAACGCTCCAAGCGCGCACACTTCGCCGTCTTGTTCCAATTCTCCCGCTATTAATTCCTTTACTGGCATCGCATCCAACGCGGCAAGCATTTCACGCAAGCACGCCTGCCCACGTTTGCCACGGATCGCGCTGGCAACCTGCCCGCGCCATTTGATCATCTCCCAGTGATCTAAATCTTCACAGTATCCAGATCGGCTCATGCATCGACCTCCGATTGCGCTGCTACTCCAGTGCAGCGCAAGACGAATACTCTTTCACGTCGCATCAGGTTTAACACACTTCCCCTTCTCAACAAAGTAAGACGTCTGCCATTCTCCTGAAACTAATGTCGGTCCTGGAAGATCAAAGTAACTACCATCCGTTGCCGGCTGAAACGTGATCTGCATTAGCGGACGTTCCGAATAGCACGGTCCCGAGTAATGCCACGTCAAGAAGTCCATGAAGATTACATCACCCGGTTCCAGGTCGGGCCGTAGGTGTTCCATCGGCGGAAACTTGTCGAGTTGGATCACTCCGCGTTCCAGCATTCCGTATTTGTGGGAGCCTTTAACAAAGCACAACCCGCCGTCGTTTGCGCGCATCGGGGCGAGCGGGACGAAGGCTGAGATTTTTGGCCCTCCTGTGAAATACGGCATGTCCTGATGAAGCTCTACGGCCCCGGAGAATTCTGAATCTTTCAAGAGCAGGCGAGAAAAGTAGAGCGCGACATGCGGCCCCAGCAACATGCTGACCCATGTCCGAATAAGCAAACTACGGTGGATCAGTTCAAGAGTTTCCGGGAGCTTTCCTTTAACAAATCGGCCGTCGCGCGTAAGTGCTCCACGTTGCAGACCATCACGTACTGACACCACGCAATACGGTAACTGTACGGTCAACAGCTCCGTAAGGAAACCGGGCATCACCACAACTCCGTCACGCTCAAAATCCCGAATCACTTTTGGCCGTACCTCAACCAGACGTACAAATGAACGAAGGGGAGCAAGGGCACGCAGATCGAGAGCAGGAGAATCGCGATCAAAGAATCTCTCATCGGTCACCCCTTGACCAATCGACGGTACGCCTGCAACCGGCAAGCAACACAGAAGCGTTTACTAAAATCACAGAGCCACAGCGGAGAGAGATTTGGGCAGGGATTCCAGCCCATCAGCCAATAGAAGAGCGCCCTCATTCCGCCCGGCCCTTGCAATACACCGAGTGCTTATGGGTGCGCGCCGTGACGCACTTACAACACATGCCGGCGTGTTCATCGTTTGCGCCCGCAGTCAGGATTGCGTGGCAGTTTTCGCAGTTCGTTGGCTCAAAAAACGGCCTCAGCACGCGACCGGATTCCGAAAGGAACTGCGTCAACCGGAACGGATCAGCAACCGCGAGACCGAACGCAAGTAGCGCGAGAAAAGGGAAGGCTACCACCAGGACGATGTAATCGAATGCGCGCCTCACGCGGCGGCCCTCCGGCTCTTCCCCGCGTTCAGCAGGCTTAGGGCTGTCCGGAACATCTCATCGAAGGATTCCCCGCCGTGCTCTTTTGCGGCTGCATGTACGGCCTCTTCTGCCTTACCAAATGACACGCCAAGATTGATCAGAGCAGAGAGCACTTCTTGTTGAGTAGTAGGGAGCACGTTATTTCCGTTAGAAGATCGTACACTATTTTTCCTAGGGTGTCCTGCGTTTCGCGCCGTTCTGGAGTAACGGCGCGCTGGGAGTTCTCCACGCGCGGCAAGTGGCGTCTCAGCCTGCCTAGTGTCATCCACAGCAGCTCTCACGTGTAGCGCTGATGTTTCATTCACTGACCGCGGTTCGCCGAGCTCGTTCAGGTAACGTAACACAGCCGTTCCGTTAGCCACCTGCCGCGCCTGGAAACTCCCAACCTCCCTACGTGCGGCTACTCCAGAGCCGCACGAGACGAATGCTGTTTCACTTTTTGAAAGCCATAAAAAGAACCGGGCAACCCTCGCAAAACTAATTGCCCGGCTGAGAATCACAATGGAAGCAATTGACACCATGTAGCCTAACAGAAACATATACCCAGGTAAAGAGCGAGTCGCGATGACACAGAGGGAAATCAGGGCGACACCGGCAAGGAAGCTGAAGGCGTGTTTCATGCGCGGCCTTCTTCCAAGTGTTGCCGGATGATATCGGTGAGCATCCCGAGCTTTTCATCCGTGTGTTTAACGCTGTCCACTAGTTCAGCCATCTTCGCGGTGAGCGTATCGACCTTTAAGGCGATGGCTTCCACAGCCATGTTGACGCGCTCGAAGCTGCGATCCGTGGCGCGCTTCTGATCTTCGAACTCACTAACCAGAATCACTTGAGCTTTGAGAAGCGCGCGCTGGCTCAGCGTCAGACTTTCGATCTTTTCCAACAGTTCGGCGTCCATGATTCATTCTGTTCCGAAACCAGTTCCACCACAAGAACCAAAGGTACTATGGACCTTAGAGCAAATCACCTTACCTCATCCGCTGTTCCCGCCGTATCCGTTCCCGCGCTGCGATCTTCTCGCGCTCCCTGGCTTCCTGAACTTCCTTGCGGCGCTGATACGACTGGTACCGGGCTACCCAGAGATCAATCCAGCTCCACAAGCCAGTCGGCGTGTTACCGCGCTTCGTTGGCATCGAACTCCCAATGTGCTGCATTCCAGAGCAGCACAAGACGAATAAAATCAGCTCGCCTTCTTTAAGTGTTTTTCCCTTAGCTGATCTCTAAGGTATTCCCCACATACCTGAAAAGCACACTCTATCGAAGGTTGCAATCCCGCCTCGACAGGTAGCAGTTCAAATTCTTCACCGCGATAAGTGGCCCGGTACACTTTGATGTACGTGCGCGGGCTCCAAACTTTCCTAGGATACAGCCTAAGCAAACCCCAGATGACCTCAATTCGCGGCTTCTCTCTCAACTCAGCCAAGATTGCCTTCACGTCCAATTCGTAAGTCTGGATGAATCGCGGCCATCCGATCCGATGTTGCTCCGCGTGATGAATACGGCACAGTGGACCTGTTTCCAGGTCGGAGCGTTTCTGCGCCATCCCCCGCACGCCTGGAAAGTGCGCGGCGTCTGACGGCGTGCGACCGCAGACGAGGCAGGGCAGGGTACGGACGAAGGCGAGATGTTCGGAAGAACGAACGGGCGGCATAGTCAAATCTTGACTCAGCTCTTTTCTGTCGTCAAGAATCATAAGTACCATTACTCACACTTCAGCATCTTTCATTTCGCGCCGAACTGAGATTTCAGCGCGTTGAATATTCGTACGTGCCCAACGGAACGAGAAAGCTAGCTTCTGCGGTCGCGCGCGGGCGAGGCGCGGAGCCCAACTGCCGAGCCTGGCCAGAGCACGATACAACAGAGACTCGAAGCGCACTTCGAAGAATTCGTACTCCTGATTCACGTACACAACCTCACCGATCTTACCGGCTAGCCGATGCTCCCCACCGAATCGAACTTTCTCACCCAGTTTGAAATCGCTCACTTCGTTCCTTTCGGCTTCTCATGGTCGGATGCCTTATGCATCACGTGACAAGTTGCTTTGTCGCCACACTTGCAATCGTGGATCTTACAAACGCGGCGGCAGTAGTCGGCCATGTCGGGCGGTTTTTCAGTCTGCTCACCCCATTCCGCAAACGTGCAGTCATCGGGTGGAACGCGTCCCTGGCAGACAATTGAAGACACGCCCGACTGTTCGCACTCGTCTACGATCTTGGCTTTCAGCCGATCAATTCGGCGCGTACACGTGCAGGGCCGGCCTTTCGCTCCTCCGCAGACTCCGATGGGCTCTTTAGCAGTCTGGGCGAACGCTAGCACACCGAGAAATAACAACAGAGCTTTCATGGACGCTCTTTCGTCTTGGCAGGGCACTGGAGTAGCCCTGCCGCTGCACGGAGTTTTTCAATTCGGCGGTCGATGTAGAAACGGGCTTTCTCCAGATCGGTGATTGCGGAACCCTTCTTGCCAGACCGCGCAATGTACTTGACTGCGTTCCACAGAAGCGCGTCGAATTCGAGTCCCCAGGCTTCGAGACACTTTATTACCTCGTGGGGCGTGTCACCGCCATAGTGGACCGGATGATTCACCAGCGCGGATACGTCCCTTGGCGTTGCGCTTCCGGGGCGTCTGAAGCTCCGATCAGTCTTAGGTAGTAACGCTGGTTTGCGGCTCTGTTTCGGCATAGCTTACACGCTCCACATTCGCACTGACGATCACGCCGGAAGATCCGGCCCCTCAGGTGCGTTCTGTCGTACCGTCCCGTTGGCATACTCTTTTCTGAGTAGATACTTTTCGGCTTCCCAGTCGGCCTCACCCATTGCCATTATCCAAGCAACCGAGTGTCCGTACTCGTGCAAGCGCGCCTTCTCGGAATCGCAGCGGCGCAATTCGCGATCAAGAGTGTTGAGATCCACGAATCCCCAATGCGCTGCAACTCCAGTGCAGCGCAAAACGAATACCCTTCAGTATATTAGCCTCCACACCAGTTGAGCCCCTCCAGCTCCACTAACTTGGTCAATCGCTAATCGGTGTACAATGTGTCCGTTTCCCGATATCGCAACACCGTTGTTACCTCCGTCGTTAGCTCGGATTCCGAGTAACCCGGTATTGTCTACATTGAGCGAGCAGTTCTGTATCGGCGTGCAAGGGACGTCCGGAACGAATTCGAGTTCCATCCCTGGTGCGACCGTGGTAGACGTTGCGACTGGATTCAATCCTCCCGCGCAAGGTGTCGAGACTCCATTCTCAACGCAGGTCCCACAAGTGTACCCGAACGTCCCGTTAGAAGACACGCATCGGACGGCGTCCCCGCGCTGCAAGCTCTGCTTCGTCACGAGTGAAGCGGAGTTGTAGCTCGGCGTGCAAACGACCGTCTGACCTTGCGGTACACAGACCTGGACCACTCCAGTTGACGATGAGAATTGCAGAGCGCTCGCGTTACCGACGAACTTGGAATCTACGTAGACTGCAATACCGTTTGATTGTTGCTGGAGATTTAGTTTGTTGGATGATGCGAAGACTGCGACTCCGACGAAGAGAAGAAAGAACGCGCCGAATACAGCTCCTATTGTGGCTACCGCGTCCGTTGCGCCTTTCATGTTTTGCCGCTCCCCTCATCGGTCGATACGGGTTGAGGCTTTCCCGCGTTCGCGTTCTGAAGCCATAAGCACTGCTGGCAAGGAAATTGTCTAATTCTGTGCCGATGAACCAGGATCGTGTGCCCGCACTCAAGTGTCAGCAATTCAGTGTCGGCCAGTTCTGGCGAGATAATGACCTTACGCTGTGGCGGATGGGTACTGGAAGGCTTCAGCGCGCGCACGCCGTCAAGCCGCAACCAACTAACGAAACGAGAAAAAAGCGCCAACATAAAATCAGAATCGGTAATTGGCTTGAAAGTTATCCGTAGCCAGCGGCGCAACCGAAAGCGTGATCGTGAGCCCCGCGACCGTGTAGTCGTTCCCGCTGCCTGGTTGCAAGAGCTGCCCATTCTTGTACAGTCCTAATGACGTGGCTGGGCTCGGAGCATTCGTAAGTGTGATTGTGCTGCCTGACGCTGTAACGGAAACGAAGTCCGCAAAGTTAAGCGCGCCTGCTGCCGGCGTCGGAGTCCAACCTACAACTCCTCCGGGTGTCGTAGTCAGGTTGAATCCGGTTTGCGAGACGCCTCCCCCGAGCAATTGGCTTACGTTAATTTTGTTAGTTGCGGCGTCTACGATTCGCTGCATGAACAGGAAGAGTGTTGCGAGGGCGGCGAGAAAGAAGCCGTTGCGTTTGATTTGATCGGTTTTGTTTTCCATCCGACTATTCTACTCCGTTCCTTCAGCATCCTGCGTTTCGTGCTGCCCTGGAGTGGCAGCACGTTGGGATGTCTTCGGAGACTGCCCGTTAATTTGATCTAGAACGATATGCAGTTTTGGAATGAGACTCTTGATTGCTCTGCGGTCGGCACGCCTCACGATATCGAGTTGCAAAGCGGTGTTCAGGCTCGCAACGGCGGCTTTCAATTCGCTCTGCGTGATTATGTTACGCTCCCTTACTTCGGCAGGGCCTATAATTTTCATGATCGACCTCCGAACGTGCTGCCACTCCAGGGCAGCACAAAACGAATACAGCTCACAAGCTTTTCCATCCGTAATTATCCCTCGATCCGTGAATGTGCTTCTTGTGCCATTGACGGCCCGGCGTATTCTCCAGAGCTACGGGTAACACGAGATCCCCCTTCAGTGTGTCGGCGGGCGGAAGAGTTTTCAAATACTCGCAGCACTGTTCGTGGAGATCGCGCGCCCGAAACGCAGAAGATGTCCACTCGGCAAAACTGCAAACGATGCCCTCGAAGTTAACCGGTACATCCCGCAGTGTTGCGCCACGCGAGAAGATGACGGGCTCCTGGTTCATTTGAACCCCATGCGCTCAGCGAATTCAATATCCTCGGTATCCCCGGACGCAGACGCAGCAATCGCAAGCCCGTCCGTCAGTTCCCAAATCGTCTTACCGCAATCCAACGTTTCGTCGATCACCGTTCCGGCTCGGTGAAGCTCTTCGTTTGCCGCAGTCAACTTTTCTTTCCCGTGATCTTCCGGCCCAAGTTCGTGGATTAGCATTTGCAGATCGGCTGAGAGTAGAGCTGCGTTTGCTGAGATTCGAGCGAGACGGCGTACACGGTCGCGAGTCCAGTTCACCGGGGACCTTCTTTCGTCTTGGCAGGGCACTGGAGTAGCCCTGCCGGAGAGCAGATCGACGTTTCTACAACGGTCAATCGTTTATCGAGATCATCAACGCGTTTGGTTGTGGCAAACAATCCGATAACCAAGCCTATCGCTAATCCGAGAGCGGTGAACCCCACGCGCTCAGCGAACGTCGCAGATTCATATACTGCTGATTTCACAGTGAGCGACCCTCCAACATGTCCCGTTCAGCTTGGGCCTTCACGTGGCTCGCGAAATATTGACGGCATGGTCGATGCCTGCGAGCCTTAGGGCCTATTTTATCGTGGAAGTACTCGCGCGTAACGCCGTCACTGTTCGACGTGTCCACGATAGCAGAGAGTGGGTTTTCGCAGAGCGGGCATTCTGCATCAAGCTTCAATTCTCCAGGCACGCGAGACCTCCCAACGTGCCGTTACTCCAGTACGGCACGAAACGAATAATGCCCCACTTTTAATATCGAGTCAAGTACTGGAGTGTACTACTCTAGGAAAAAGTCTTGAATCTGTAACCCTGAAAGGTGTAGAATTCCAAACATGCGTTCATTGTCCTGTTGCCTTTCGCTCAACAGGGAATCCATCCAAAAAACGAAGGGCCGGATCTCCGCGTGAGAAAACCCGGCCCCGTCTCGGATGTACCTGCTACCGCTTACACCCTCCGGTCACCACACCAGAAAGGCTTTGCGCTTATACATGGCCATTATACAACAGTCTGAACCTGCGTCAAGACCTAAGCCAACAAAAAGCCTCACAATCTCACCGGCTGATGAAATAGCTGACTTCCAGGGCTGTACGCCCGAAGAAATAGGTGTGCTCATGCGGCTGCGTTGGTATTCCTGGCATCATGGCGGTATCGAAGCCAGTGAGGAAGCTCTCTTTCGGCTTCGTCGGAATCTCGGGGTATCCGCTCAAAAGTTTCGTAAAATGTTGCCGTTTCTGTTGAGTTTCTTCACGGAAAACTTAGGGATTTTACATTTTACCGCCGATGAAGATCAGCGTCGGTCTGAAGTAGAACACGTTGAAAATATTAGCGATGTTCGTCGAAAGGCAGCAAACATCCGTTGGGCGCGGGCGATGCAAAACGGGATTTTGCATGATGCAAATGCATATGCAAAACAGATTTTGCATACAGCGGCCCCCTCCTTCCCCCCCTCACACTCCCCCTCTTCACTCCCCCGAGAAAACGCGTTCTCAGCAGCAGCAGGGGTTGAAAGTAGTGATCTTACAAACCTGGCTGCTGCTGCCCAACACTCCTCCGCCGAACGTAAGCCACCAAACCGACAGGAAACGGAGTACCCTGAAGCCCAGAAGCTCATTGCATCATGCAAGAAGTTTGCCGATGTCACGCCGGATTTTGTCGAAAAACTTGCTGAAGTTGCGCGAACAGTCGAACCAAACTTAGACGACGGGATGCTCTGCGATGCGATCCGCGCAACTTTCAAACGAGAGAAACAGGAAAGCGCTGGCCTGTGGCTTCACACCGTTCCAGCCTGGCTCCGAAATAAGAAAGCGGCCTCAGCGTGACGCGGCTCGAAGAGCTAACGCTCATGATCCGGCGCGGCTGGGGAGACGTGGCACAGAACCGAATCCCTGACGACTGGCAAGAGCGCTGGGGACCTGACAAGCTTGGACGTACCCGCAAGGTCTGGACGCAGGACGTCGACGCCTGGAAAGTAAGACGTCTTCAATACCTGCTCGGCAAAGAGGGAAAGATTCTTCAGTTCGGCTGACCGTTCGCGACTGGCTGAGCGGATGGATAGCGGTCTTTCTCTTCGATAGCGTCTCGCATTTCACAAAGTAACTTCACTACGGCCTCTTGTGTCGTAGTATACGGATCATCTGGAAAAAGTTTTTTTACCCGTTCCCTGATTCGTTCGTCGCTCGGGTGCGCTTCCTTCCGTCGCGTCAAGTTGTGGATGTTCCAGCGCGTGAAGTCGGCGCCCAGCTTCTCTGCGGTCGGCGTGTCCATCTCAAAGCACATTGCCACCAGTAACCAGCCTGCGAATTCTCCACCAGCTTGCTGGGACTTCTGGATTGCTTCCGGGTGTTGCTTCTTGATGTGCTGCATCAGTGGTTTCATCAGCGCTGCGACTTGCTCAAGCTTTGCATCGGGGTTTACGCCGATGACGGCCGCATCACGTAAGAAGTCTGATTGGAAGACGTGGCCACAGAGAGTACACTTTGTGGGTTGGTGGATTAGAGTTGACATGGTTTCCTCCGACGAACGGCGGGGATCTGGAGTATGCCCGCCCAAGATTTCGAACGCTCGACGATGCGAGACCTTTCTCCGCGCTGCAACTCCAGTGCAGCGCAAGACGAATTAAAAATCTCGTGATACTGCTTTTCGTTCGTCTGGTATTCCAGGCTTCTCAGGATCATCATCCCCCTCATCTTCTTCGGCAGGCTCATCCGATAAGAATTCCATTATGAATCCCTGCACCTTCTCAGGCGGCTGCAACTGCTGAAGTAGAGTTTGGATGTTGGGCGCCGCAATCTGCTTGCGAAGCTCGAAGAGGGCAAGTACTTTCTCCGGCCCCAAGCGCTTCGTCTCCCGGTACGAAAATTCTCCGTACTCTTCACAGAACCAATCTCGGAAGTGCATTCCAGTTGCCTTGTGGAACATGTCCACCAGGTGAGGAGTCACCATGTCGAACATCGGTCCCAGCGTCGTATTCAGATTATCTAGTTCGTTAAACATGGCTTGTTGCTCCGGAGTCAGATTAGGATTCACTTGCTGAGGTTGTGGAGGCTCCTCTACTGCCGGCTGAGGAAGGGAAGGGTTGCCCTGTACCGTGACGGGCGGGCGCATTGGAGACTTCTGGCCGGCGCGCGCAATGGCAACCTGTGCGATTGCTCCTCCTACTTCGAGAAGCTTACCTCCAAGCTGAAGCGCAACCCCTCCCCAATCTGTACCAGAATTGGCCGCGCTTCCTCCTCCCCGGAACATGCCGGCGATTTCTTTAACGTCGCTGAGCTCTTCTTTCAGCGATCGACGCGGCTCCGCGGGCGGCGGCGTGCTGAGCTTGACCAACAGGTCTCGGGAAAAGCTACGCTCCTCTGAAAGTTGAGTTTGGAGCGAGGTCAGTTGTCCCATTACAATCTGCATCACTCCCCCGCCGTCTGACTTGTTGACGCTCAGAATTTTCTCGACGAGTCCCATGAACTGAGCCGGATTTGCCATCGCCAGCATACGATCCGCGCTTTTTTCCATGCTCTGGATGACTTGCGCGGCTAACGTGTTCTGTTCGTCGGGCGAAGTGTTGGGGCGAAGTTTCTGCACGGCCTGTACCGCGGCTTCAAACATCTGGGCAGCTTGATCCATACCGGCCGATGTACCTTGCGCTTGCAATTGCTGAAGGCGCTTCGACTCCGCGGCTTCGAGCAGTGGCTTTGCCCACGCCCAATCTTTGTTACGTCCGTCGTTGATCCACTCGCCCAAGGGAAGTTTAGGCGGATAGTTCATGTTCATAATGCGAAAGTAGTGAGAGTAAGCGGCCTTACTGTGGCGCGTGGAAGGATTAAAAACGTTTAATACAGCAAGATACTTGCCGCTGCCATATTCTTCCATGACCGATTGCTGATCAATCGGCTGAGTGTACTTCATGATGAAGTTATCGTTCCCGGTCACCTTCCGGTCGGTGTAGGGCTCGCAGCGGTAGAGATAGACCGTGTATAAGTCCTTCCAGTCCTGCTCTGTCAACGCTTTTAGCCCATCAAAGAACGATTCTCCGACGTCACCCTGCCCCGTGTCGGCTTTTGCGGCGCGTTCTGACCGCGGCCGGCCTGGTGCGCGCTTCTCTGGCGCTTCTGGTGGTTGAGTTTGCTCCGATTGCATCGGTTCCACGGTAGTTTCTGCCATGTTTCACGGCTCCGTGGGCATATGTTCCACGTGGAACCTTCGTACTAGGCCACCTGGTAACGCCCTGGCCGTTAGTATACGTATCGTAGCTGGCAGGTTGCAAGTGCAAAATTATAGCGGTTACACTCAACCTTCGTGGACTATCTCGAAAGCGGATCGATGTACGGCTCGTTAGATAGCGCTCCTGCGCAAGATCCGTCACCGCCAATGCCGGCGAGTACGGCGATCGTAGCATCGAATCCCGGCCCCATCATTAAAGAGAAGATCCCCGCAGCTCCGGACACGGACACGTCAACCAGGCAGACGATTGCGAAGATGTGCGAGTACATCGCGGCCGGCGCCACAGATGACGTGTGCCGATATTGGGCTTCGCAAGCAAACGCACAATGGGGACAAATCGGCGGGCCGTGTTGGGGCGTGTGGTGGCTCGTGAAACACGCCGTCAAGTTCGCGAAGGATGAGCCGCGGTTGTTTCAGATCGGCGAACCGCAAGCGCTGGACTTGTTGATTGCGCCCGCCGTGCTTGTACGCGAACCGGCTCCTAAAGAGGACTGCGACGGCTTCACCATGCTCGTGTGTTGCCTGCTAAAAATTCTTGGGATCCCATCTGTAATTGTGACGGTGGCGGCCGATCCGTCCGACCCTGAACGCTGGTCACACGTCTTCCCAATGGCGCAAGTGAACGGCGGGTACTTTCCGATGGACTGCTCACACGGCAAGCAACCGGGCTGGATGGTTCCACGCGATCACATTACACGTTGGCAGGCGTGGGACTTGAACGGCAATCCAGTGCAGGCCTTCCCGACGCAGACAAAGAACACGCTGCACGGATATCTGCCCCGCGGCGCGAAGATGCGGAAATCGCGCGGCGTAATGCGGCGGCGTGGAATGCGCGGGCTCGGGCAAGACACGTCCACTACGTTTGAGACGATCGACACGGGGACTCCTGGATTGTTTTATTCCGTTGGCAATGACGGCTCAGTGTATGATCCGCTCGGCAACGCGATCACGGATTTCTCTACAGTCCCAACTTCGATTACCAATCAAATCAACTCTGCTCTGAGTGATTTGAATCCAGTCGCGAGCACAGCGAACAGCACGCCGGCAACACCCGGCACGAACTGGGGGAACGTCATCAGTAGTCTTGTGTCGGGTGGATTGAAAGCGGCACAGCTCGCGACTCTTCCGCCTGGTTACGTGATGGGTCCCAACGGTCAACCAATTTACACGGGGCAGTCCGTCGCGAATGCTCAACTGACTTCGAGCATAGCTGGTGTTCTACCGTGGCTTGGAATTGGACTGGTTGCGATCTTAGTTCTTCCGGCTCTAATGGGGAAAAAGTGATGGCGCAAGTTTCCAATGTCAGCCCTGCTCTAACCAGCACAACCAATCCCATTCTGATGCTCGGTCTCGTTGTGATCGTAGTTCTTCTAGTCGGGTCAAAACTTCCTTTGTTAGCGGGGAAACGATGAATGTACGTTTCCTCAACATCCTCCGTCTCGCGCTGCACTGGAGTTGCAGTGCGGAGAGCAACACGCCGTCACAGGCGCGGTATCGGAGATCAGGCCACAGCAATATCATCCACGCTCGGGGGAACGGCGGCATCGATATTGGCATTGTCCCCGGCGACCGGGCCGGCCGCTCCGTTCGTCGCAGCGGCGGCGGCGCTGGTTGGAATCATTGGAAATTTGTTTCACGGCTGTGGGAACACCTGCATTCAGGCGACACAGTACGCGAATCAGGCGGGCGCCCAACTCGATACGCTCAAGGCTCAGTACTTCGCGCTTCCGGTTCCCCGGCCCTACGCAGCACAGCAAGCCTACTTGCAAGCAGTAACTCAGATTGTGAACTGGTTGCAGCAGATGTGCGGGAATCCGGCGCTCGGCGCGGCGGGGCAGCGCTGCATCTCAGAACGACTGGTGCGCGGCGGGACGGCTCCGTGGTGTCCGACTCATACGGGCTGCGACTACTGGTCAACCTTCTACGATCCAGTTGCGAACGATCCGGACGTGGCCCCGCCTCCGAGCCCAGCAGCAGCGGCAACGTCTTCCGTCACTTCTGCGATTTCGTCCGCACTTCCCGCTTCTGTTTCCGGTTTGCTCACGGCTTCTGTTTTCGGATTGCCACTCTGGTTAATTGGCGCTGGTGGGCTAGCTCTTCTTTGGGCGGTCTCAGAATGAGGCTTGAATGTTCCTAAAAGTAGAGCAGGGGCTATCCGGTATCGGTCAAACCGTTCTAATGCGGCAACCAGGCGGCCGTATGATCCGCGTTCGAATGCCGATCGTACTGAGGAAACGCGGCATGCGCGGGCTGGGCGTGACATGTCCCGCGGGCTTAGTGCAGGCTGCAAACGGCGGGTGCATTGATCCTGGTTTTGCTCCCAACAAAAATAACGTGCAAGCCGCGGCCCCGAAAGCAGTGAACTACGCGAGCGCGCCCGGCTGCAACGTGGTGAACCTCGCAACGAACGAATGCATGTTGGACGACGGGACCATCACGGGCTGCAACATCATCCAGGAGTGCGATTCACTCACAGGTAATGCGCGTTGTCAGTACGGGCCGTTCCCTGGTCAGGCAGCCGATCCAACGTTACCGTTTTGCTCTGGAAGCGGACCGTCCGTCTCGTATACGCCGAATCCAAATCTGACGAATCCGACCGGGCCGTCAACGCCGTTCACTCCAACTAAAGTGTTTGCGGCGAATTCCGGCGTTGTGCTTCCGGCCGGCTCGCAGGCCTCCATCGCTCCATCTAGCGGTGGGGCCGCCCCATCGTCAAGTTCGCTGAGTTCGCCGGCGTCATCGTCAACGCCAGCGGCGCCCGCGAATCAGCAAACGAATTTTCTTCAGCAACTCTTGAACGGGCCGAATCCTCCCGCGGGCGGATCGAGTCCCACAACAGTTGTAGTGCAATCGGGCGGCGGGTTCTTCTCTGAGAGTGCTAATATTTTCGGCGTGCAAATTCCTTACTGGCTCATCGGCGTTGTGGTCATCGGCGGCGGATTTCTGCTCGTGCGTGGAGGAAAAAAGTGAACAACGTTGGGGGCGTGTTGCTTTTAGTTGTTGGCGCAGTCATCATTTTGAACTTACCGGGTCTCGGAGGCAAGGCGTGTGCACCAGGGGCGGCTACGTGCACGGGCGCGCCAATCACCTTATGGCAGAAAATTTTTAACTCTAGCGGTTACTCGGGCGGTTATTAATGGCCAAAGACGACACGATGGGCGAAGTGATCAAGTGGGTTCTGATTCTCGGCGGCGGATATCTCGCGTATGAGTTCGTCATCGCGCCAATGCTGGCCGGCACTCCCGCGGCCCCGGCTCCTGCTCCGGGCTCAACATCATCGGGCTCTGGATCATCAGGAACGGGTAGCGGTTCAGGGGGTAGTGGTTCGGGAAGCGGCTCCGGTAGTGGTGGCAGCAATCCTCCCCCGCCTCCAACATGTACCGTTCCTGTTTCTCATACGTGCCCTGATGGAACTGTGATAACGCAGATGCCGACGAATCCACCAGCGTGTAATCTAATCCCGGATCAAGGCTGGTCGAAGTGCCCGGTTCCGTCCACTACAACTCAAACGCAGAACGTTGTGAACGCTGGAAACCTGGCACAGACGTTGAATGCTCGCGCGATCACGGATGGAGTTCACGCAGCGAATCTGCTTCCCGCCTCCACTGGTTATCCGAACGGGCAGGCAGTCTACACACCCCAACAGTGGAATTATATTTTCAATGAGCTGTACCCGAACAACACGCAGAAACTTCCCAGCTCTTCGCAACTGATGAGTGCTGCGGATTACACGCTCGCTCGCGCTACGGCGTTCGGGCAAGCCGGATATACAGGGCTCAGCGGACTTGGGCAACTCGTACGCGTCGGGCGGCAGCACTTGCGAACAGGCGGGCGTCCACCGATGCGAACCGGCTACGTTCCAAGAAGCACTCCGATGCGGAGGGCCGGTTAATGCATCCGATGTGGCAGCGGCGCGGCTTTCGAGGATTGGGGCAGACGTACTCCACAGTTTCAACGCCGAGCGGTGATTACCAGATCGTATCAGCCGCGGACGGATCTCAGACCATCTTTGATCCGAGCGGGAATGTAGTTCCGTCGATTCCATCCGGCACGGCGCCCCCTGGATTCGCTGGACCGTTGCAGGGTTCGCAGACGTACTCTGGCAACGTTGCGATTTCTACCAATTCACTCGCGAGCATGTTCCCTGGCATGACCGGGACTACGAATATTTTAGGTACGTCAGTTCCCTCTTGGCTCGTTCCGGTTGGGCTGATTCTTGGCGCGCTGGTTCTCTATAAGGGGTTTACGAAGTGATCCCGTTTTTTATGTTGGCGCTCTTCTTAGCTTTCTTTCGTTGGTTGCGACTCTCCCGCGTTCGCGCTCTGAAGCTAATCAGTTCTGACAACCCAGTATCGTTCGGTTGCCTGCCACAAAAGACTGTCTTGTCGCGACTCTTCGAGCAATGGCCAGCCAATGTTAACGAGATAGGCCATATATTCATCGAAGCTGGCTTCGCGGACTACTACAAACGGTTGGTTAACTGGTTCGTGGCTCGATTCTTCCGGCCTGTACGATGTCATCCGCTTAACATCTCCGATTATGGAACCTGGCTTCAGTTCCCTCCCAAGCCTGTCGGATACGATCAGCGTTCCGTCATCCTGAACGCAACGGCTGAAGTCGAATTCATCTACGGTCATAACCGTGAGTCTGCCTCAGCGCGCGCACGCCGTCAAGCCCCAACTGTACTAGACCATAGAGAAAAGCGCCAAACCATAAAACTGGAGTATGCATGAAAAAGATTCTTCCCACTCAAGTAGAACGCTTAAAAGACGCAGACCCACGCGGACGCATGGACGTAGCGGCCTATCGTGGCGCGCAACACTTCGCAAACGAGATCGGCCTGAAAGAAGTTTGGAACGCAGGGCTCGGAGAATTAGTTGAAACCGTGATTCAAGGGACAATCCCATCAAAGCCAGTCACAGGGAAAGATATCGCTCGCGAGTTGGGCTTAGCGGGGAGGAAGCGCGGATAGGTGCCTTACCTCACCAGAGGAATGCGGATGCGGCGCGGCGTGGGACAGTTCGCTACAGCTACGCTCGGCCCGGCTGGAACTGGCATCGCTCAATATGACGCGAACGGCCGCTATCTGGGCGGAAGTGGGATGATGGACTGGTATTGTGGCTCTTCTATTGGTCAGACATTTAGCCCGGCGACGTGCGCGATCCCGACGCCAGCACAAATTACAGCTTCGCAGACTGCGGAGCTTGCGACTACTTCCGCGCCTACGGCGGCGCAGTTAGCAGCGATCGCGGCGGGCAACGCGGTTGTGGCGGCGGATGCAGCGACGAACCCGGCAAACTACCAGCAGCAAATCGCGGCGTCGAATTGGCCCACGCTTTCAGCGCTGATTGGTCCTGCGGCGGTTCAAGCGCTCTTTCCGGTGGACGTGACGGACCCTAACAATCCAGTTCCACAAATCCCCTGGCTACTCATCGGGCTGATTGTTCTCGGTGGCGCAGTTCTCTTGGGAGGGCGGCATTGAGCTACGTTCAATACACTCGCCCGAAAGCTCCGCTGTCGCAGTGCGGCGCGTTGAATGCGCGCGTCAAGCCGATGGATGAGACTTGGAGCCCCGCTGACTTCGCGGCCTCGGGTATGAAGCTTTCATCGGAGCAATGGGGATCACGTGGGATGGGTCAAGACTCGACTTCGACGGATGCCGTAACCGGGCTCTCGATTCCAAATCCGCTTTCCGCTTTCAGCAATCTGTTTTCATCGACCGACTTTTCAACGTGGGGAGTCGGAGAGTGGGTTGTTATCGCGGCGGTTGGGTTTCTGGGATTGAAACTCGTGCAAGGTGTCTTCTCGACAGGCAAGTCAGTAAAGCGCGCGGTTCGTAAGCGGCGGCGGCGAAGTCAACAGCGGCAGTCACTGCTGAGTCAATTGGAGAGCATATGAGAGGATTCGCAGGCTACCAGAAAACACCAACGCCGTGGGGATGGGAGTATTACCCGCCTCCGTATCGGTTCGCTTCGCCTTACGACGGGCCTGGTGGTGTCACGCCAGATTACGCAAATGCTCGCTACATGAGCATGGGCTCGAATGCGTTGAGCCGAGGTATGGGATGCGCTGGTGATTGCGGATGCGGGTGTCAAAAGGGAATCGGGCAAGTCGATCTGTCTTTCCTCACGAACAACGTTACGCTCTTAGGTTTTACGTTTCCGTTGTGGATTGGGCTTGCGGCGGGTATCGGCGCGATTGGTTTGATGAGCGGCTTGAGCGATAAGAGACGATGACTCTGAATCTCACAACGATGGGAGTACCGGCGCTTCCGGTAGTTTTCACGGACGAAGGATCAGCCGCGCATGTCGGCATTGGATTCCTGGCAGGCTATGTTCCTCCCGCGTGGGGCTTGGCAATTGCGATGGTATTCGTTGGCTACCAACTTTCTCAGGTTGGCCAAGGCGTCTCGTGGGAACGGACGGGCGGGGAAGTAATCGAGTTTGCGTTGGGCGCCGCAATTGCGGCGCTGGTGGCGAAAAAGTGAAGCGGCGAAAATCCAATCCGGCAAAGTTTGACCGATGCGTAGCAGACGTCAGGCGGTCACTCGCGAAAGCGGGGCGGGCCGGAAATGCGTTCGCAATCTGTCAAGCATCGAAGCGTTCGAATCCTACACGGTGGAATCCTATTCTTCCGCTCGACGTGTGGACAGCCACGATGACGCCGAATGTGCTAGCGGGAATCGAGAAGGAACGCGAGAAGATCGCGCGGGGCTTTGGCCGGAAGAAGAAAAAGCATCCGCGCAAGAACTCGCTCGGCAAGAAGCGCGTGACGCTACATCTGAAGCGCTCGAAGTCGGGACGGTTCACGAAGCGTACACGGAAGAATCCGGCGAATCCCGTACCAGCGGCAGAAGAGCGTTACCAATCCTTTCACGGACGGCCTAGCGAACGCTTGGTGAAGGTGCGGACCACGCTCCACACTCACGACGTGCTAGCTGGAATCGGGGACCTCCGCAAGCTTCGAATCAAATCTAAAAATGGTCACTGGAAAGTGACTGTGAAATTCTCGAAGCCGTATCCGATCCTGTCAATGAACGAAGCGGCTACCCAGCTCTACATCGAGGGGGGTGATCAATCTGTAAACCTGAAGGACTTTGGCATCAATACGGCCCACGAAAAGGAAGTGCTCGGAGAAGTTACAGACGTGTGGTACTTCACTACGAAAGATCACTTGCGACCGGAAGACGGCGGCACTGCGGTCTATCACCACAAGTTCGGGCGCATCAAGCCCACTATGATTTACGACGTGCCGAATGAGTTGCTCGAATTTGCGGGCGGCGGCTACACCATTCCAGACGAGGGGATCGATCAATGACGATTCGTTATGTAGTTAGCGAAAAGTATTCCAAACCCGAAACCCGCGATCAAGCCGATTACGAGATAATCCATTGCTTTCACTCTGCCTCAGCGCGTGCCCGCCGTCAAGCCCCGGAAGTACCAGGACCACCTAATGACAATAAAACGACCGAAGAAATGGAGCGGCAAGCACGTGGCAACTAAAAAGAGGAATAAGCCTGGTGGCTGGCGTGGTCCCAGTGGTTCCGATCGCTACACGCGGGCGGCAGCAGCACGCGCAAGATTGGCGGCTTGGAAAAAGAAAAAGGGCATCTCGAATCCCGCCAAGACACGAAAAGGAAAGACCGGGCGCTGGATGAAAGCAAAGGCGGTGAAAGTAGTCCGCAAAAACGGACGGCTTACCGTGATGGTGAAACGGTGAACACGGATCGATTCATGTCTCTCGTACGCGGGAAGAAACCTCCCGTTCCAACGTTCAGCCTATGCCACACGACGGCGCGGTTACCGGACGGCTGGAGAGCCGCGGCGCAAGCCTGGCACGATGCTGCGGACAACCCCGGCGACATTGAACACGTGTTGGTGACAGATGAGTCGATCTCTGCGGCGCCCATCTTTGCGGATACAAAGTTTGGCGTGAATCGCGGTCGTAAGTGCGCGGTAGATGGCTGGAACAAATCCGCAGAGCTATCGACAGGAAAGTTTCTGATCACGCTTGCGGATGACTGGTTCCCCTGCCCTCACTGGGATACGGAATTTCTCAAGATGATTCCGGATCTCGACGGCGAGCACGTCTTAGAAGTGGACACGGGCGGAAACCACGGCCTGCTTACGTTCTCACTTCTCACGCGGGCGTATTACAAAAAGTTCGGTTACCTGTTTTGGCCGGAATATCTCGGCATGTATGCGGACAATGAATTTACGATTGTCGCGCGGCGTGACGGTGTTGTGATCGATGCCCGGCACTTGTTCTGCGAACATCGTCACCCACTCTACGGGCACGGCGAGATGGACGCGACTCACAAGCATCAACACAGGCGCGAAGCCTTTGAGATTGGCGAGGAAATTTATCGGCGGCGGCTGCATCATCTCGGATTCGCGAAAGAGTACACTCCTCCACGGGGATACTCAATCGCGATGTGCTTACCGGGAACCAATTTCGGGCCGGATTACCTCGCAAACACTCTTGCCCTTTCGCACTACATTGCGAACGAAGCGAACGTGTTCCCAATCCCCGGCTGGGCGCCAAATCCACACATTATCCGGGAAGGCATGGCTCACCAGGTAATGCAGATTGATCCTCTGCCGGATCTGGTGTTGTGGATCGACCATGACAACCTCGTCGCGCCGATTGACTTCGCGCGGCTCTTTGCAGTGCTCAAAGAATTCCCGGAGATTGACGGCGTTGCGGGCTGGTGTTACTGGGGACAGGAAGACGGGCCGTTGAATATTTCGTGTGGCGTCTACATGGACGGGCAGCGGCACTATCTGACGGAAGCGGAATTGAAGAATGGGCCTGATCAGCGTGAGATCGATTTTACCGGCTTCCCGTGCTTCCTGATGCGTGGCGAGACTTTGAAAAAAGCCGGTCGTCACGCATTTGCGCCGATCGCGGATGAAACATTTCCGTACGGCTTCGTTCCGGAAGATCTCGCGTTTTGCCGCAGAGCGAAGGCGGCGGGGTGCAGATTCATGGTTGACAAGGCGGTATATGTTCCTCATCGCAAGGTGCAGAACTTGGAGCCGCGGGAGAAAGTCAAGACAGTTTCGGTTGCATAGATGCCCCGGTTAACCGGGCTAAAGGAGAAGGTATGAAGACAAGACATCTCATCGGTTTTCTGGCGGCATTGTTAGTGCTCGCGTTCTTCAGTGTCGCCTTAGTTGTTCACGATCAGTATTCGATTCGGCAGGTAGCAGCGTTTCTCGGGTTCGCAAGTTTCCTGTTTGGTACCGTGACGGTGACATATCAGGTACCCGTGTCCGGGACAAGTGCGCCCACGGCTCAACAAGTGTATGGGCTTGGGTTAATCACGGCTCAGGTGAATTCGGCGGATGCGGATTCTTCAATCGTCATCACGCATAACTTTGGCCTGGATGCTGGAGAGCTTGCGGCGCTGTATCCGTTCGCGATCATCAACCAGGTTTCGGGCGGAACCACGTTACCGCAGTACACGTTTTCGAATACGGCCAATGCTATGACGATTGGTAAGGCATCGACGTCTGGTACTGGTGGCACGTTCAACGTGTGTGTGTGGCGGCCTCCAACGAATCAGCGGCCAAGGGTTTAAGCGGGGCAAGGTTAAAAACACATGGCCCAAACCACACGGGAAAGAATCATCGCAAACCGAGGGCGGCGGAAGATGTCCGCAAAGCAAATCCGTTTCTTCGGTACGCCAGCGCAGAAAGCGCGGCTCCGCAGCCCTAAGCGGCGCGCAAAATCTTCGCGGTCGAACACTCGTCATCGACCGAGACGCAGCAGAAGGAATTCCGGCGAGATCATTGGTTACACGTTTGCTCAACCGGCAAGCAGAAAGAACAGAGGTAAGAGGAAGATGGCAGCTACAAAGAAGCATCATCGTAGACGCCGTGCCCGCTCCGGTGGGCATCGCGTTAACCGTCGTCGAAACACTGGGCGTCGGAGAAATTACGTTCATCATCGTCGGCGTAACACTGGACGGCGCATGAATTATCGCCGTCCTCGGAATCCAGGCGAAGGCATGGGCCGTATCTCGTCCATAGCGATCAACGCGGTTTTCGTGATCATCGGCGCGGTGGGCTCAAAGCTTCTCGCTCAAGTGGTGTTGGGTTCGAACAACACGGGCGTAGTCGGATACGCGGCGAATGCGATCGCGGGCGGCGCAATGTGGTTCGTGGCTGAAAAAGTCATGCACAACAAAGACGCGGCAAACGGCATCATCGCGGGTACCGCAGTTGAGATCATCCTACGGCTGATCAGCGACTACACGCCGTTCGGTTCGTATGTGTCGGGATTGGGCATGGGAGATTACCAGGCGCAAGCGTGGCTCACTCCCCAGGTGCTTGTCAATCCGTACCAGAATGCTGACATCCAATGGCCGCAAGGTCTCTTGTCGGCAGTAACCCCGCCTCCTGCGGTGACTATGCCGGCTTCGGCGGGCATTGCCTCGGGTATGGGCGACTTGTACGGCGGCAAGAGCGGACTGTACTAAACAGCGGGCGCGGCTCTGTAATCCAGCGGGAAGGGCCGCGCACGCAATTTCCCGCTGGGCAAAATCTTTTGAAAGAAGGAAAAGGAAATGATTCCACGCAAACTGTTTCTAGCGGCGTTAGTCCCGCTTGCGCTTTTGTGCGCTGTGGCTTACGTTGCTTACTCCCCTCGACCCGCAGTAGCGCTGATTGAAGCTATTGGCGCCCTCGGTATGATCGGGATGGCTTATTCGGGTGGGGCTCCCCAAATCATGAGCGCATCTGAAGCCGCGCAAGCGCGTAACACAAACGCGATTATGCAGAATTGGGTAGACCGTGGCCCCTGGCAATATTGGGACACAATCTACTTTGCTAATGCGGCGGCTGTGCCGAGCCAGATTCAAGTGTTTCAAAACCAGATCGGCGCGGTAAACACGCAAGGTGCGGTGGGTGGGCCGACTAACGGAGTCGCTAAGTCGAAACTTCAGACCAATCTGACGCGATCGGCTTCAAATGGCCTTCCGCCTCCCCGTTGCCTTCTGCTACTCGCGATCGAGTTTCAGTTCTCGCCCAACTTCCTGAAGCCCGACATTGACGCGATCGTCAACACGGCCTACATGGAGTTTCGCATTGACGACAAGATTTTTCACGAAGGCTCGCTCATTGAATTCCCTTCGGGCGGTGGCGTGACGGGCGTAACCCAGAATTCGGGTGAGTCCTGCTATACCCTCGCTCTTCCGGCGCCTCAGTTCTCCAGACGTTATCAGGACTGGGCGAAGTACATCGCTCCCCTTCAGCAGTTTTCAATGGTGCTGAACTTCGGCGGCGGTGGCATCGTGGCCCCAACGATCGGCACGGGTTCAACCGCAGGCAACTATGTCGGCGGATCGACGTCGGGCACTCAAGGAACTACGGGCGGGCAGTCTGCCTTCCTGCGAGTTGTCCTGGACGGCTTGACAGATCGGTCGGTACAGTAACACACTGTAACAACGGTTGCGTGCTTCTTTATACCGAAAGCAGCGACCGGGCGGGGCTGGTGGACTCTTCGCGGACCTCATCAGCCCTGCTTAATATGTAAAAGTTGAAGATGAGTTTAAAACCATGTCGGAAGTTACGTGAACGGCCTCCTTTGGGCTTCTCAGGAAACGCATGAGACGAAATCCTCTACGTTAGCTCCTGAAGGCGGATTCCCCGCCCTGGATAGGATAATTTGAGCGCTTACATGATCTCGACTAGCAGACAAGCCGCAAGCCGCGCAATAATGCCAGCGATCCGAAAGTTTCTTCGGTACGCTCGCTCCGCATATGCACACCTGGGAAGTGCCTCTAGAATTGACTCGAACTACTCGCCTACCAGCACTTGCAGCCTTGTAGAAAAGCATCTGGATAAGCCTGGACCAACCGGCATCGTTAACACACGCCGACATAAAGCTGTGAGCCAACCCCTGTACGTTAAGGGCCTCTATAGCAATAACGCCATACCGATCTACGATCAATCGTGTTGTCTTGTGGTGAAAATCACTTCTTTGGTTTTTCACGTGAGCATGAGCACGTTGCAACATCTGCACAGCTTTCTTGCGGCGTATAGAACCTTTCTTTCTGCGGGCAACTTTTCTCTGGCAACGTCGAAGTCTTGCTTTAGATTGGCGCGCCCACTTTGGGTTGTCTATGGTCGTCCCATCAGAGAGCACTGCAAGGCTAGCAATGCCCAGATCGATTCCTGTCGCACTATTCGAATGCGGGAGTGGAACAGCGGCCTGTTCAACAGTGAAGTGAGCATACCAACGGCCAGCTTCTCTTATGATGGTAATGGTTTTCGTTTCCCCAATTACTGGTCGATGGCATTTGATTTTGATGTGTCCCGCTCCCTGGATATGCAACTTGCCAGACGGCAGCAACCGGCAACCGTTACCGTATTTAGGAAACGTGATGCTGTTATATCTTTGCGCGGGCTTATAACGGGGATAGCCAACCTTTCGTGTGGTAGAACTCGTTTGCTGGTTGAAGAACGCCTTGAAAGCGTTGTCAACTCGTCGCAGCACATTTTGAGCACACTGGGCATTCTTGAGAGAGAGACATCCGTCGTCACGCATTTCCGGCAATTGTTTACATTGATCAAAGAACGTTATGGATTTACGGGAAACTTTCCAGGCGCCGATTCTTTCTTGCAGCGCTGCATTATACAATTCACAAGCTTCGCGGAGTTGTGCAGAAAGAAAGACGGTTTGTGGTTGCGTTGGATAGATTCGATATTTGTAAGTGAGTATCAAGTGACAGTGTCCGTGATAAGCTCGGGCATTTCAATGGCCATTGGTACCGGAACTGCGGAGTACTTATGTACGTGACGTCTGATATGGCCTGTAGTCATCCGAACAGCGCAACCCCGCTGACTCAGGCACAAGTGACCGCGCAGTACAACCGCGTCATGCGTGTCGGAAGCAAGTTCACGTCAGGTAACGCGATTCTTAGTAATCTCGTGCAGCAGTTGGGTGGAATCGGAATCGGCAATCCTCCAGGCACGACACCACGCACCACAACGCCCAACTTTGCAAACTCCCCGGCTTGCTCGACGGCAGTGTTACCGGGCGGCGGCGGTGAGAAATTGTACGGTCGGCGTATCCCGGTTCCGGGCGGCGGCACAGGACAGCCGATAGTCCAGGCAGACGGTACGATCGCGCTACCGTCAACACCAGGCGCGCCCGCGGCTCCTGTCTCAACCAATGTTAATTCGGTTGGATCAAACAGCCCCGCGCCGATTCCGTCGAGTACTGCCGGCGTTTCCCCTGCGGCACTCGGTCAAAGTGCGGGGACTCCAGGCGGATCGAGTCCAGGAGCGGGGCAGCCGTCAACTACAGTGACGTCGGCGGGCTCGGCTAGTTGCGCGCAACGCCCGACGTATCCGACTCCGACCCCCAGTAATGGTCTTTCGTCCCCACTTCTGTGGGGCTTGCTGCTGCTCATCGTGGGAGTGAGCGCTTTATCAGGAAAGGATTGAATGTTTGGAAGGAAATATGGCAGTAGCAGCGGCAATAGGAGCTTTGATTCTCACGGTTCTCGGGTTCATCGGAACGGTGAGTATGTTGATTATGAATCTGCGAGTGACATCGTCAATGGCGGAACTAAGAAGCGGCTTTACCGCGGATGTCGCCCGCGTAGAACTGTCGATAGCAAACATGCGCGGTACGGATATTTCCAGGGTCGAATTATCGATAGCAACCCTACGCGCGGATCTCGCGAAAGAGAATTCTGCGCTCTACCAGACGATCACGGCTAACGTCGGGACGGTTTACATGAACCGCAAAGAATCTGAGGCTATGCACGCTGACAATAAAAACCGACTGGATCGTATCGATAGCAGGTTGGAATCGATCGAAGAGAGACTTCCGGTATGAGGCTCGCTAACATCACGGATTACCAGCTCGGCGCGTGCAACAAGTGGAGCCTGGGGAATGTAACCAAGCTCGCGATCGCGCACACCATTTGTGTTTATCAGCAGATCGCAAACGGAGCAATCCTGAATGACGTCGAGATCGCGACTCCATCCGATCATGACTTTATCTGTAAAGTTGTCAGTTCGACCGGCGTAACGCCTGGAACACTGGTGCAGATTCAATGGCCGGATGGCCGGTATCTTTCAAACCCCGGTGTCGATTTCTTTTCGTTCGTTGGAACCGGGCGCCGCGGGCGATTAATCACTCCGCATAAGCTTTGTGCGAAGTCTTCGAAGATCCGGCTGAACTTCGATAATTCGCTCGTGGGCTCAACGGCGAATTTGGAAATCTACTTTGAAGGCGTGATCCTGGTAGACTTGGTGAACTCATGAGCACCTTCGGAAATCCCCTCGCTCCTCCGTGGATGGGATTCACCCCGGTCATCTCGGGAATGCAGGATCAAGAGTGGGACGTGGACCTACCAACGGTTCTAGTTCCTTCAAACTCTTTCGTCATGGGGCAGATTCTTGCGATCGACAGTGATGCAGATTTCCTGTGCGCCGAAATCCAAACCGCAATTACACTCGTAACGGTTTCCACAGTCCCTAACACGACCACAGCTTTACCTTCGGATATCCGCGTGAGAATCCGGGACGGGCAGGGAAGGCTATTCACTTCGGACTTTGTGCCTATCTCCGATTTGAACGGACCGCTCTGCCCTCCCTGGCCGTTGCGCCGCGGCTCAGTGCTCCTGATCGACTATCAAAACATCAACCAGACCGCAGGTGAGATTGTAAGCGTTGTGCTTTTGCTCAAAGGCTGGAAGCGCAATCAGTGCGCGGATATCTCGGCGTTGAACCCACCTTACACGCCGATGTATCGCATGTATCCCAAACCGGCAAAGGGTCAGGAGTTTGAAGACTTCGAGTATCCTTTCACTTTCACTCAAGCAAGCGCGGTTGATCTTCTGAAGATTCCACTTCAGACGGACAATGACGCGGATTTCTGGTGGTGTGCGACGTCAGGCGACTGGAACACCGCAAACAATGATGTCGCGACGGTCGGCGGCTTGGGCGTTACGTTTTACGACGCGATCGGGCTTTCGATGATTCAATCTCCGCTAATCAATCCGTGGGGCTCGCCTGTGTCGGGGCTGTTTCGGGAATCCGTATTCAGTTCTGGCGGTGGGCGCCCGGCTCCACATTGGCCTGCAATCTTCATTCCGCGTGGCGGTGTAGTCTTGGTTGATCTCAGCTTCGGACAAGGCGGAACTTTGCGTTTCTCACTTCGCGGTAAGAAAATATACGGGGCGTGCCAATGATCGAGAGACCACAATGGAACGTCTTCCGGTTTACGAATCCGGCTGCAACTGCGGGCGCATCGGCTCTTGGTCAGGAAATCACACTCGACACAGACGCCCCGTTTCGCATGACCGGAATTGCAGTGTATGTGTTCTCTTCCACGGGCGCCCCGCTGGGCGCGGCGCCCAACATTGGCCTGACCCTGCGCTTTACCATGCCGGATCAGACGTGGGTGCAAAAGCATCTCGACTCGTGTCAGATGTTGAATCCGTTCGACAATCAGGCAGTGAACGGCGCGGGCTCGCAGACGGCTCCCTACTACTCGTACTTTTCAGCGCTCAAGAAAAACATCTTCTACCCGAACGCCACTTCTATCATTCTGGATTTCTCGGAAAATCCGTTTGTTGCCGATAAGCTTGTGATGGTCGTCTTCATGGGAACGAAGTTGTACGGGGAAGGCTCGGTGTGGTGGCCTGTGCGCGATCCATCGAAGCCGGCGCGGCCCTTCGTCGGCTACTCGGTACAGTTCGACAATAACAAGCTGCCCTTGTTGAATGTTCCTTTCGCCGTGAATCCCGATGCCGATTTCTGCTGGCAATTCGGCTCACAGACATCGAATCCCGGAAATACGCTATCTCCAGTGGGCGCGATTCGAAACATTGGAATAAAGATAAAGGACTGGACCGGGAAATACTTCATGAACGATTTCGTTCCTCTCGATTTGATTTTTGGCTTCAATAACCAACAAACACCAGGGCTCATCTACCCTGAGATTTACATTCCTAAAAATCAGTTGCTCTACTTCGATCTGGTGGCCTTACCATAATGGGCGGATTCGCATTTACAAACTCGATTAACGGACGCGGGGGCTCACCTTCGAGTGATGACTTCGGTTCTTTCCTAACGCCGATCACTGGGCCGGATGGAAGTTCCAATCCTCCTGATGGTACGGTTCTGAACTCAATCGCAGTGCTCGGGCCGTTGAATAGCGCGAGTGCTCCGGGTTACGCGGATGTGATTGTCCAGACTTCCGGATTACCAGGCGTATGGATTGGGCAGCTCGACTTGATCCCAGGAACCGGCGTAGAAGCTACGGCTTCAATGGGCATTCCCGGATTGAGCGGCAACACAGCGGTAATCGGCTACTACAATTCCGGCGTCTTCCCCAAGGGAGCGGCCTTCGCGTGCGTCCGTGACTTGACGGGTAACTGGACGATCCAACAGAGGTTGGTTCCAGGAGATGGAGCTCCGCAGGGAAACTTTGGGATTGCCTGTGCGATCTTTGGAAATATCGCCGTCGTATGCTCGACTGTCGGATCAGGACCGGCTTGTTACGTCTTCGTTCGCTCGGGAAGTACATGGACTCAGGTTCAGCAGTTCCAGCCGTCTGACATCGGGGTAAGTGATTCGCTCTCCATCGGGGCGATGACCGGGAATCAGCTTTTTTTAAATGCAATCGATCAAGCCGGCAACACGGGAGCGGTGTACGTCTTTAATCTCGTGGGAGGGCTATACACGCAAGTTCAGAAGATCGTTGGGGCGGCGCCGAATGATTTCTTCGGAATTTCTGTTGCCTGCGATAGTCAGACGCTTGTCATCGGTGGCGGATTCAGCACGACGGGAAAGGCTTACGTCTACAAACCCTCTGGTGGTGGGACATGGGGATTGTTGACTACGTTGGTTGGATCTGACAGCGTAAACGGCGATCAGTTCGGCTATGGTGTGGCTGTAAACGGTACCCTGATGGCTATAGGGGCACGGGCTGCAACGGTCAGTGGTCAGACTTTTGCGGGCGCTGCTTACGTGTTTCAGTTCATCGACGGAACGTGGACACAAACACAAAAGCTCACAGCTCCCACGCCGACAACGCTAACTTATTTCGGTTCAGCGACGGCGGATATTGCGGGCTCGCCGTCATGGATTGCCGTGGGCGCGGCGGCGTTCGGAAATGCTTCAGTAGAAGGCGCTGTATTTTTCTTTAAAGGTCCTGCGATCGCTCCTCTGACTGATCCGTTCGTCACGCTAACGATGAAAGGCGAAAAAGTGTACACCTGATGGGCGCTTACTGCACGTTTCCAAAAATCCCGCCATTCAATCCGCTGCGTCTCGCCTCCAACTATCGCGACATGTACGGAGATTCGCACGCGCTCCTGACTGAGCTTACGGATGCGATCATTGCGTCAGGCTGTTACGTCCCGAGAATTTATCACACTCCGGATACGTCAGTTGAAAACATCGGCGTACCAGCGAACGGCTATCTTGAATATGCTCTCTCGATACCGCCCGGCTCATTCATTCTGGGCTATCTGCATTCGTTTTGTTCGGGCGCGAGCGCGAACACAACAGACCCACCCGTGACATCCGGTTTTCGTGTTCAGATCACTGATATCAAGCCGGAATACAAATGGTTTGGGAAGCCAGTTCCCGAAGCGTATTTTCTTAATGACGTTCCCACGGCGAATCCGTCCGGGAATCTCGTGCTGACCTCGCTTGTTGTCCCGAACCCGAGTCTTCGCCTTCTTCCGGCGCCGTATCCGGTCACGCCTCCCGGCATTTTCAAGATTGAGTTTTGGAACATCCTGCAATCCGCGGGCGTGGGCGTTGTCAACAATCTCGTGAGGCTGTCATTTATGGTGGCAGTACCCGATCCGGACATGAAAGGAAACTGATGGGCGCGCTTTCACTCGTTCAGAACAATATGCAGGCATGGGCGGGCGACTACGCGCCTCCGGACCGTAAGATCCCAATCCACGCTGTACCGCTCAACATTCTCGGCTTCGTGCAATCGCCAGCATTCGGAATCCAGGTTACCATTCTGACCTACACTGTGCGGGCAAATTACGCGTGTCTCATCACAAACGTAGTTCTGCAATTTCAAGGCGCGGCCCCGGCCCCACTCCCAGGTGATATCACGTGGGCAATCGACATTGACCGGCCCTTGGGCTCGATGGCGGGATACTTCGAGAAAGACTTTGGGAACGTTCAGATTCCGCTCGGGACGTTCGCTAATTTGCCCTGGCCAGTTGAATTCCGGCATCGTAATCAGGAAGTAATCCGCGTGAAGGGCACCACGAATCAGAACGTAGGCACTGGTCCGGGAAACTTCCTTTGCGCGGCCCTGCTCGGCTACGAGTGGCCTGAGCCAATGGGGGACGGTGAATAAATGAGAAAGCTACTGTTCGCGATCGCTGCCCTCGTCATATCCGCCAATGCTCAGACGATGCCGGATTGTATTTCGAGTTTCACGCTCAGCGCATCGGGTTCAAGTGCTGGCTTCGCAAACCAGGGCTGCATTTTCTGGACGATGACGTACAAGAATTTCGGCTTCGGCAGTGTTTCCCTCACCCTTCAACAAGCCCCGGACGCAAACAATACTCCAGGAGTGTGGAAGACGTTTGTCGGAACCACTGAACTTGGTTCGAATCCCGCGACGTCGATCACGGGCGCGGTCTACAGTGCTACGGCGTCCGTCACAGACCTGGCCGCGTGGGTGCGCGTGAATCTATCAGGGATCTCGGGAAGTGGTTTCGTTACCGGCTTCATCTTCGGGTACAAGACATTTCCAGGTGCGTCAGGTGGCGGTGGGGGAGGCGGCGGGGGAACCTTCGACCCTTGCCAAACGAATGCGCGGAATCCGACACCGATTAGCATCACGTCGAGCACAAAGATCATTCCGCTATCTGCTGGCAAGAAGACGTACGTGTGCTATCTCCAATTCGCGTTGAACGCGACCGCTGATAACGTTGCGCTAGTAGAAGGCACCACGAGTTCAACGCCATGCGACACAGCTACCGCAGGCATGGCGGGCGGCGCGACCGCTGCGACTGGATGGAATCTTCTCGCGAATGGCTCAGTAACATCAGGCGCAATATCTTTCTGGGCATTCGCTACAGCTGCGGCGAGCCATGACGTATGCTTGTTAGTTTCGAGCGGAGCACAACTCTCGGGAGTGATCCAGTATGTTCAGCAGTAAAGTAGCTCTCTTTTTTTGTCTCTGCGTTTCCGCGTTCGGGCAGGTCGGCGGCGCGATCAACAATCCTTCTCCTGGTGGTGGTAGCGGCCCCACGACCAACCAGAACATTCGTGCGGTGTCCTTTATCTTCGACGGGGCAGGCTCGGCGCTGACCGGGACTCTGACGCGCTGCCAACAAGTCAACTATGCCGGCACGATTCAGGAAGTGAGCTTGACAGCGGATCAGAGCGGCAGCGTTACCGTTGACGTGCAAACCGTTGCATTCGGTTCCTACACTGGCCCCGGCTCGGCATCTTCGATCACTGATGCTCATACGCCCGCACTCGCCAGCGCCGTGCGTTTCCAGGATTCAACGCTTACCGGCTGGACTACATCTTTTTCGGCTAACACTGTGGTCTGTTTTGTCATGTCCAGCCCTACAACTGTGACGTGGGTATCTGGTAACATCAAGATCGCTGCGAACTGATCATGAGACGTCTAGTTTTACTCCTCTGCCTCTGTCTGCCTGCTTTCGCGACCATTTCCAATCTCACGGTTTGGGAAGTGCGTCCGTCCGTTGGATCAGATACGAATGGCGGCGGGTTCGTGACCGGCTCAGGTGGAACCGACTTCTCTCAGCAGAACGCTAAGAACACGGTCGGCAATAATATTTCTACGACCGACGCAGTCGCGAATGGGACGACGACGATCATTAGCGCGACGGGTAGTTTTACGGCGGGAATCGTTGGAAATATTGTATTCTTCTCTGGAGGAACCGGGACCATCGCAGCTCAGTGGCGACAAGTGGTCACATTCACGAACAGCACCACGATCGTGCTCGATACTTCGATTGCGGCGTCGGTCGGAATGACAATGAACATCGGCGGCGCCCTCCTCACCCCGACGCAAGCCTTTACGAATGCCATCGCAGAAAACACAATTTGGGCGAAGGCAACAGCCTCTTTCACGGCAACGGCGGCTGTCACGTTGACTGGGCAGAACTTCCAACCCGTGAGCTTCATCGGCTACACCACAACGCGCGGAGATAACGGGCAATTCACCTGGACCACGTCAACGAACTCCATCGTTCTCGTAAATTGGGGCAGCGGTGGCCCGTTCAATTATCTTTTCCAGAACGTGATCTTCAGCTCGACTGCTGGAACGCCTGGTGATGGGTTCTTTGCTACGGGAAGTTCAGCCGGAATGATCCACGTCGTCAACTGCTCTTTCCAAGGGCTACACATTGGAATCAATGGCAGATTCTCGGGAATGTTCAACTTCCCTACCCTACTAGTGGAAAACACTGAAATCAAGAACTCAGTATCTTTCGGGCTGTCGAATGACGGTCAAACGGTCATCTTGGCATCCTACATCCACGACAACGGAGGAGACGGCATTGCGGCAGATGATGGAGCTACAGGGAATGTTACCGGCCCGTATTTTATAGAAAACTGCACCATCAAATCAAACGGCGGTAACGGGATCAACATGCAGGTGAGCGCGCCTGGCACCAGCAACAACGCCTATATCTGGGCGGTGGTAAAAAACAACAACATCATAAACAATACGCTGAATGGCATCGTCTTCCAGGCAAACGTCACGTCTGCACCAGGCTCGCTTTTGGCGTGGAATAATATTATTGATTCCAATGGAGGGTTCGGAATCCTGGCGGGAGGAACCCCTCAGCTCGGACTTGCAATGCTCTCGTTTTTCTCGAATGCATATCGCGCGAATACGTCAGGCAACATTAGCCAAGTGCCCCCAGGCATCGGAGACGTAACGCTTTCCGCCGATCCGTTCGTTAATCGCGCTGGGAATAACTTCGCGCTCAACTCAACTGCGGGCGGCGGTACAGCGTGCAAAGGAACTGGCTTCCCCGGCACGCTTCAAATTGGCGGAACTGGGCATATCGATATCGGGGCGTTGCAGTCGGCTGGTGGTGGTGGCGGTGGATCTAACCCAGTAGGATTCGTTTCGCAGTGAATGCATGAAAAGGAGAGATTAAAATGTCTGTTTGGACGCCATTTACTTACAATACTGGATGGAGCGACTTTACCGGATTTGGCCTGAACGGTGGGGCTTATAAACTCGACGGGGATCGAGTGTGGTTTCGAGGTACGATCACACAATCCGGGCTCTCTGGTTCGTTTCCTTTCACGATCGCGACTGTAGGAGCTAACTTCGTTCCTTATCGAAAACCAGTCTTCTGTGTGGCTTGCTTCGACTTCTCTTCGTCTGGAGCGCCAACTAAGTTATGCGTTCTATCGGTCGATAGCAGCGGAAATGTAAACTTCGAAGGTCCCTCGTTGCCGGATGCCACAACGCCGGGATTGTGCTTGGATGGGCTCTCGTACTCGACTCTGGCGTAGAGAACGCTCAGAATCTTGGGCGGGGATACTCCAGATCCCCGCCGTTTACTGAAGGAAATGAAGAATTTGACAACCTCAAAGGAATTACTTGGCGCGGCGCTCATCGCTCTGTTCTTTTTTCTAGGAGACTACTTTGCAGCTCACCAGGCAGGGTATACGATTCGATCATCAGTAGCTACAATACGAGATACATCTCCCGTTTTGTGCTGCCCTGGAGTGGCAGCACGGAGAACATTCTCTAGCGCTCGACAATCGGGAATCTTGGGCGGGGATACTCCAGTCCCCCGCCGTCAAGCTGAAGGAAACGGTGGGCAGTGATGAAACTTCGGGGTTGGATTCTTACCGCGTTTTTCTTTCCGCTGGCGAAGGCTGCCAAGCTGTTCTGGAAAGGTTGAATGGAACCGATTTCTAGTAATTGGGGCGAGCATTTGACGCTGCTTGTGATGGGCGGCGCGGGTCTCTCAGCACTAGCCCATGCGGTGAACACGTTTCCGACCCCATCCAATAAGTACGGCTCGTGGTTTCTCGGCGTGATTCAGTACATCGTGGGGCAGCGGGTTTCGGCAGCGAACACGTTGCAGGGATTGCAAACGGTTGCGTCTGGCGTGACGACGGCCCAGAAAGCGGCAATCGATGAGCAAAAGGGCTCAGCGCAGAATTCCGGTAAGTAGTAAGCTCAGACAAGGGGAGGGCCTATGTTTCCCGCGTTCCTGATTCAGCTTCTCATTTGCCTGATCATCATCGGGCTTCTCTTGTGGCTAGTAAATTTCCTGCCGATCGACGCCAGCATCAAGCAGATTATCCGGGTGGTGGTGGTGGTATTCATCGTCATCTGGCTTCTGTATGCGCTGATGGGCGCGGCTCCCGGCCCTTTTATATTGCATCGCTGACATTGGCGATTAGATCTCATCGTCAAGATTGGCGCTGGTCGACCATCGCCACCTATGCCGATCCTGCAGCCTCGCCACTTGTGACGATTTCGGATCCACCATCGCCAGTTCGGGCGCTGAAGGCCTGTATCGCCGAAAGTAACGATTGCCTCTCGAGAACGGGCAAGCT
>Ga0307478_10000435_pt1 | contig 43684 bp, 39 predicted proteins | sample atmos_gasesECM4C_2_FD_203713 | JGI IMG/M metagenome (GOLD analysis project Ga0307478, IMG submission 203713) | Hardwood forest soil microbial communities from Morgan-Monroe State Forest, Indiana, United States - atmos_gasesECM4C_05 | ecosystem: Environmental > Terrestrial > Soil > Temperate...
GTGATTAACGCGTTCGAAGTATTTCGGAAGAAAAAGGCCGAACTTGTATCGGAGTGGGGGCGAGAGGTGCCATGGGCGGATTTAGTCCTTGCAGCTAGGAAAACCGTGCCGCGACTGGGATAGGATAATTCCGATCAAAGGGCCATCGACTACGCTTTTGCTTTAGCCTTCAGCTTCACCTGTCCGCCAGCGAGTTCCACGGAGAATTCCACGTCCTGGCAGCCGTACTGCTTGCGAATCTCGGCGGTCTTTTTCTGCACGAAGCTAGAAAACGAATCCAAACTGCCGGAGACATTTTCTCCCGCCTTCTTCTTGGCCGCGACTAAGGTGTTGTAAAGGCGCTCGAGCTGTTCGCGCCCCGCTTCGTTTTCGTGCATGGTAAACGGCTGCGAGGTAGCCGGCGCAGGAGCTGCGGCTGGCGCGGAGGCCGCAGCCGTGGCGGCCTGGCTCAAGCCGTACACCGGATTGTGCTGGGGCTTGTGTTCATCTTCCGGGCGAACTCCCGCAACGGCGAGCAGCGCATCCTGCGGGCGGCGGTAGCCTTCCTCCCGGACGCGCGATTTCTTGCGCCACAAATCGCTGTAGATGGCGTAGCGCTGCGCCATTTCGTTGTAGCGGAAGCGCTGCGAGAAGCTCATGCGTCCACCGTCGGAAAACTTGCGCAGCAGCGAAAGCACCTTCCACTCGATGTCAGTGGGAGGCCGTTTGGTCGGGTTGCTGAAAAAAACCTCATACTCGATCTTCAGCCGCCGCAGCTGGGTCTCGAGCACGTTCAGTTCTTCATCGGTGGTCACTTGGGGGTCTCCAAGTGAACAGTTTAGTGAGAAGTGAACCCGGCGGCGAGGTACCCACTGGTCACCGAAGTCATAGTACGAAAGTAAGGGCAGCTTCTGGCTAGCTACTGGCTCCTAGCCAACCCAGCGGCCTCGCCGGAAACTACTTCTAGACGAGGCTGGGAAGAGAGTTCACAAAGCCTGATGGTATAGGTTGGGCTAGGAGCCAATAGCTAGAAGCTAGCAGCTGACGGCTACTTCGAATTCGCCGCCATCTTCTTAACCATGGCCAGCACGAGCTTACGGTCGCTGTCATTGAGGTTGCTGGCATAGCGGCGCACCTGGCTGAGGAAGCGCACTTCGTCGTCGGAAAGTTGCGGCAGGCCCTTCGAGCCGTTGCTGTGCCCGGACTCGGAGAAAAACTGCGAGAGCGCAATCTCCATCGCTCCGGCAATTTTTGAGAGCGTGTCGAGCGAAGGAATGGTGTGGCCGTTCTCCACCCGCGAAAGGTAGCAGCGCAGCAAACCGGTGCGTTTCTCGATGTCTCCTTGAGACATGCCTTTTTGCAGCCGGTAGTTTCTTATGGTCTCGCCGATGTTGATCTGGGGGAGCATTTCAGGATGCGCCATAGTAACCAGATCGGGATTTTCTGGCAAGTGGAAATTCGTGCCATGTCCCGGCACTTTCTTCCTAGGCCTTTTCCGCAAACTTCACAAGGCCCGGGGCAGCGAATAATTCTAGGATAAGAAAAAATAATTCCTGCCGCCGCATCGCTGCAGCCGTGTGTCGATGCGGTCGTTCTCCGCCAATTCCGGTTTATCTTTTCAAATTTGCCGCGAGGAAATCTACCGTGCGCTTCCAGGCGTCGGCCGCATCAGCGCCGCGGTAGCCATCTTTATTATTCGGATTTTCAAAGGCATGACCAGCATCGTCGTAAATTGTGATGTCGATCTTCTTCCCTTGTTGCTTCATGGATGCTTCGAATTTGTGCACGTCGTCCGGCGTGATGCCATGATCCTGGCCGCCAAATAAGCCAAGGACGGGAGCGTTGATTTTCCTTACAGACTCGGCGTCAGTGGCGAGATGCCCGTAGTTGATCACATCCGCCGCGAGAGTAGGCTCCTGTAGCGCGACATCGAGCGAGTAGCCGCCACCCATGCACCATCCGATGGCGCCGATGCGGTCCTTCTTCACGTTCGGCTGCGACTGAAGAAATTCGAACGCAGCATGCAGGTCGCGCTTGGCGCGGTCTTCCGGAACACCCCTCATGATTTCATGCGCCATGTCCGGCGTAGTCGCCACTTTGCCGCGATATAAATCGATAGCGAGAGCTTCGTAGCCCTGATCGGCGAGCTTCGAGGCCTGATCCTTGACCCAGTCATTCAAGCCCCACCACTCGTGGATGACGATGATCGCGGGAAATGGTCCCTTGCCGGAAGGCGTGTAGAGTACGCCCTGGACGGTTTCGTCGCCGCTTTTGTAGGAGACGGACTTGCCGTCGGCAGCCAGGCAAGTAGATGCGATCGCTGAAAGAAAAGACACTGCGAGTAGAACGACGGCGATTTTCTTCATGGCTTCTTCCTCATCGGACTTTTGATCGAACACTCCTCACCGAGTCCAGATTGCAGCGCACGCCTGAACTGCAATCACAATTCCAACTCCATATAGATCGCGCCCGCCATCGGGTTCGCACAGTACGGAGCGATTTCCTTGAATCCCAGCTTGCGATACATGGCAACCGCATCTTTCATCACCGGCTCCACGGTGTCAAGGCGCATGCGCTGGTAGCCGAGCCAGCAGGCCTCCGCAATTATGCGTTCGGCTAGAACGCCCCCAAAACCATGGCCGCGGAACTGCGGACGCAGATACAGGCGCTTCATCTCACAAATGCCGGGCTCGAGTTTGTGCAGGGCAACGCAGCCTGCTATTTCGCCTTTGCACTCTGCCAGCAACAAACGGCCTGTCGGCGGAGCATAGTCACCGGGAAGCTCCGCGAGTTCTTTATCGAAGTTATGGAAGCACAGGCTGAAGCCGAGAGAGTGAGCGTACTCCAGAAATAGCTCGCGAGCCTGCGCGATTTGCTCAGGTGATTCCACTTGTGCGAAAGTCAAAACCTCCACCGCAGACGGTGCCGAGGACACAGAGTGATTCTCAAAACTCTTGCTGTTCATGTTGTCTGTGAACCCCTGCGGCCTCTGTATTTGAGGCTCTTAACTATCCCATCAACATCCCGCCATTCACATTCAACACATGGCCTGTAATATAGGACGCATCGTCCGACGCAAGAAACGCCACAGCACTGGCCACATCGTCGACCGAACCTACGCGGCCTAGCGGAATCTGCTTCGCGGCGTTCTGCTTGAATTCATCGCCCAGCACATCGGTCATTGCGGTTTCGATGAAGCCGGGCGCCACGGCGTTGCAAGTAATGTTGCGCGATCCCAGCTCGCGGGCAATGGCCATAGTCAGGCCAATCAGCCCGGCTTTCGACGCAGAGTAATTCGCCTGTCCTGCCTGCCCCATCTGCCCAAAGACGCTGGTGATGTTGATGATCCGCCCCCAGCGCTGCTTCAGCATGGAAGAGGAAACCTGCTGAATGCACAGATAGGCTGAGGTGAGATTGGTTTGCAGCACGGCATCCCAGTCGGCGCGCTTCATGCGCATAACCAGCTGGTCACGCGTGATGCCCGCATTGTTCACCAGGATATCGACCTTGCCGAATTGCGCGATGGCTGCCTTAATCGCCGACTTGACCTGCTCTTCATCGCTAACATCGAGCACGAAAGCGGCAGCCTTGCCGCCGATGCCGGTGATCTCGCTCACCAACTCGTTCAGCTTCTCCTGATTACGTGCGGCTACGGCAACCGCCGCGCCCTGGGTGGCAAGCTTCATCGCGCAAGCGCGTCCAATACCTTGCGACGCGCCGGTGACGAAGGCCACTCGTCCTGAAAGGGACATTAGATTCTCCTGAGCTTCTTGCAAGTTTCGAAACGTGAGATTATACGCGCCAATGCGTTTGTTCTGCCCACGCGCCGCACGCCAAGGTCGCAGCCAAAGTTATCCACAGCGCACATCTGCAAACTGATTGCGCTTGTCGATTCACGGGATTAACATTCGTACACTCTCATGACTCCAATCGCGACCGATGAAGTGAGCACCATGCCCGAGCCGTCGAACGAGAAATCTTCCAATTCCGGGTCGCCCTCGCCTGGCTCGGGGCACCGGTCCACGCACAGGGCCTCCTCTGCCGAAGGCCCCACGACTCCTGAAACATCGCAGCCCGACGCCCCATCCACCGATGTCTTCGCCGTCTACGGCGTCGAACCTGAGATTCAGGCCTACGCCATGGCGAAATACTCGCGTTCGGCATTGTCGATGAAGGAATCGTTGCGCGAGATCAGTTCGCAAAAAGCCGAGAAATTTCTCAACACTTTTTATTTTCAGTACGGTCACCGTTCGATCGCCGACCTGGCGCACATAGCTCTCGCGGTCGAACGCCTATCGATATTGGCCGCGATTGAGCTCGCCGACGAGCAGCGCTGGGACGGCCAGGAGCGCTCAACGCGCTATCAGGACTTCAAGAAGAGCGGCTACTACATCCCCGACTTCGGCGCCGACGACGAGGCCCGTAAACTCTACTGCGAGACACTGGACAGCCTGTTCGGCGAATACAACGCGCTCTCGGCGCACATGACCGAGCACCTGATCAACATCACTCCCAAGCCTGCCGACATGAAGCAGGAAGCATACGAGCGGACTCTGAAGGCTCGCGCCTTCGACATCACGCGCTACCTGTTGCCGCTGGCCACGAATACGTCACTCGGTGAAATCGTCAACGCGCGTACCCTTGAGACTCAGGTGGCGCATCTGCTCTCGCATACGCATAAAGAGGTACGCGTGCTCGGTGGTTCGCTGAAAAAGGCGGCAACTTCGGCGGCCTACAACGTGAATGCCGAGTCCTTGCGGAATCTGGTTGACGAAATCCGCAAACTGAACCCGGAGTTGGGCGCGCGGACCGAGCAGGAACTGCTTCACGAAGTTCGCGTCGCGCCAACTTTAGTGAAGTATGCCGATCCGAATCCGTATGAAATGGAAACGCGGCGCGAATTGCGGCAAGCGGCGCGCGAACTGATGGCGCACGAGCAGCTTGCCCCGTCGAAGGCGATCGTCGATCTCTTGGATGAAGAGCCGCTAGAAGTAGAGATTGCGACAACCCTCCTTTACGAGCATTGTCATTTTTCCTACCGTCAAATCCGCCAGGCGGTGCAAGTCGCCGGCGAGCGCCGGCGTCGAGAGATCATCGACCTCGGTCTGCGCCATCGCGGCAAGTACGATGAAATGTCGCGCGCATTCCGCGCCGGGCAGCAATTCCGCTTCGACATTCTCATGGATACCGGCGGCTTCCGCGACATGCACCGTCACCGCCGCTGCATCCAGGTGATGCAGGGATTCACCACGCAGCATGGCTACGAAATGCTGCTCGATCTCGACGACGCCGGAGTCAGCGCCCGTTTCGACTCCGCCATGCGCCGCACCCAAGCTGCCGTGGAGAAACTCGCCGCGCGCAAGACTCCCGAAGCCGAAGAGAATTCGCAGTACGCCATCCCGCTTGCCTACCGCAAGCGCGCCCTCTTCAAAATGGACTTCGCCGAAGCCGTCTACATCTCCGAACTCCGCACCACCCCGGCCGGCCACGTCTCCTACCGCAACGTGGCCTATGCAATGTATGAAGCCGTCGCGCGAAAGTATCCCGCGCTGGCCAAGCATTTTCGGGTCCACGATGTGACAGCGCCGGTGGACTTGCTGCAGAGGTAGCTGCGATTGGAAGCTAATCACGCATTTCGTCTGTCATCCTTCGACAGGCTCAGGGCGGGCTCTTCAGTCCGCAAAAAGCGCGGCCTTTAGGATGACGACAGGTAAGGCGGTGCCCGTTTCGGAACGTTTTCCACTGTTTATTATTGAGATTCGTCTTTTGTTCGCTTCTCTCCATATGTATAATCCGCCCAGACCCATTAACAATTATTTAAAGGAGCCACACTCCCATGGCGGATGAACGCGGCAAAGCAATCGAGATGGCGGTTTCACAGATTGAAAAGCAGTTTGGCAAAGGGTCGATCATGCGCCTGGGCTCGAAAGAAGCCATCGTCCCCATCTCTGTGATCTCGACCGGCGCCATCTCGTTCGACGCCGCTCTCGGCGTTGGCGGCTTTCCCCGCGGGCGCGTCGTCGAAGTCTTCGGCCCGGAGTCTTCCGGCAAGACCACCATCACTTTGCAAGTGATTGCCGAGGCTCAGAAAACCGGCGGCATGGCTGCATTCGTTGATGCCGAACACGCACTCGATCCCGCCTACGCCAAGAAATTGGGCGTCGATGTCGACAACCTGTTAGTCTCGCAGCCCGACTACGGCGAGCAGGCGCTCGAGATCACCGAAGCCCTAGTGCGCTCAAACGCCATCGATGTGCTGGTCGTCGACTCCGTAGCGGCGCTGGTGCCCAAGGCTGAACTCGATGGCGAAATGGGCGACAGTCACATGGGCCTGCAGGCGCGGCTTATGTCGCAGGCTCTGCGCAAGCTGACGGGAACAGTTTCGAAATCCCGCACCTGCCTGATCTTTATTAATCAAATACGCGAAAAAATCGGCGTCATGTTTGGCAATCCCGAAACCACCACCGGCGGCCGCGCGCTGAAGTTTTATTCGTCGGTGCGCGTCGACATCCGCCGCATCGCAGCCATTAAAGATGGCGACGTAGTCACCGGCTCTCGAACCCGCGTGAAAGTGGTCAAGAACAAGGTGGCTGCGCCCTTCCGCGAGGCCGAGTTCGACATTCTCTACGGCGAAGGCATCTCGCGCGAAGGCGACCTCCTCGATATCGCGGTGAACAGCAACATCCTGGAGAAATCCGGATCGTGGTTCAGCTATAAAGGCGAACGCATCGGCCAGGGCCGCGAAAACGCGCGCCAGTTCCTCAAAGACAACAAAGACACCATGGCGAAGCTCGACACCGAAGTCCGCAAGTCGCTGGGCCTGATTGCAACTCCATCCACGGCGCAACCTGCAGCCACGACAGCCCAAACCCCATCGCAAGGTGCCCGCGTCACGACCATGCCAACCGGAACGGATTCCGTGAAGGCGCCGATCGTAGCGGCAAGGCGCTAGGGTGGCTCTAGCAAGGTTGTCTAGAAAGCGGCTCTAGCGCGGGTTGTCTAGAAAAGGGTGTCATCCCGAGCGCAGTGAGGGATCATGGTGTTTGCTAGTACCGTCACTGGGTTGCGGCTGCCGGCAGAAACCAAGGTCCCTCGCCTTGCTCGGGATGACATTTGGATGGGAGGTTCCGATGGGCGAAGAACGACGCTACTTCGTCTACATCATGGCCAATGCTTCAAAGAGGGTTTACACCGGCATGACCAACAACCTTCGCCGACGCGTGCGCGAGCACAAGCTGAAACTGACGCCCGGTTTCACGGCCAAGTACAATATCACTAGGCTCGTCTATTTCGAGAGCTTCGAGGACGTGAGGAACGCAATTGAGCGCGAAAAGCAAATCAAAGCTTGGACCCGCAAAAAGCGGCTCGTCCTGGTGGAATCTACAAACCCGAAGTGGGATGATCTGTCGCGGGAGTGGGATCAGCCACAGACGTTCCGTTTCGTACCGAAGATCGCGTAAAGAGTCGCTGCGCAACTGCACAGATCTCTAGAGGGTTGGCTAGACGAGGGTTGTCATCCCGAGCGAAGCGAGGGACCTTGGTGTTCGCAAGCATCGCCTCTACCTTGCGCGCCAAGCACAAACCAATACCCTCGCCCTACTCGGAGCAAGACATCTCAGCACCCGATTGCCTTCCCCACTCCCTACCGCATAGAATCTTCTATTCAGCCCCCGCCGTTCCCGCGAGGACCATTGAACAAAGTCAGCGCCCTTTATCCCGGTTCGTTCGATCCGCCCACCAACGGGCACCTCGACCTGATTGAGCGGGGCGCTAAGATTTTTGAAGAACTGGTGGTGGGGATTCTCCGGAACACGGAAAAGATCCCAATGTTCAGCCTCGCGGAGCGCTTCGAGATGCTGAAGACGCTCACGGCGCACCTGAAAAATGTTCGCATCGAAACCTTTCACGGACTAATGGTCGAATATGCCAAGTCGATCGAAGCGACCTGTGTTCTGCGCGGCATCCGTGCGGTAAGCGACTATGAATACGAGTTGCAGATGGCACTCATGAACCGCAAGCTCGAGCCTACGCTGGAAACGGTTTTCATGATGCCCGCCGACAAGTATTCTTACGTCAGCTCGCGCCTGGTGCGCGAAGTAGCGCAGGCAGGCGGGCCGGTAAAGGGACTGGTGCCCGAAGTGGTGGAGCAGAAGCTGCGCGAGAAACTCGAGCCCGCCTACAAATTTCATGACGAGATGCAGCAAGTCTCCTCAGGAAATTCCGGCGGAAAAGAAATAACGACGAAGAAGAGGAAGAAGAAGTCATGACCACGGCAACCACGGAAGCGTTGCGCCTTACCGATCGCATCAATCGCATTCAGCCTTCAGCCACCATGGCGGTTGTGGCTGAGGCCGACAAGCTGCGCGCACAGGGCATCGACGTGGTCGACTTTGGCGCGGGTGAGCCGCATTTTTCCACGCCGCAGCACATCAAAGAAGCCGCCATCGCCGCGATTCAAGCCAACTTCACGAAATACACCGCCGTGCCGGGCACGCCCGAGTTGCGCGATGCGATCGTGCACCGTCATGCGGTCGATTTCGATTCCGATTACCGCCGCGAAGAGGTCATCGCATCGACCGGCGGCAAAAATGCGCTGTTCAACGCCGTTCAGGTCCTCGTCGATCACGGCGACGAAGTGATTCTGCCCGTCCCCTACTGGGTTTCGTTCAAGGACATCGTGCGCTACGCCGGTGGCGAGTGCGTGCTCCTCGAGTCGGACGAATCGCAAGGCTTCCGGGTTACAGCGGAGATGGTTGTGCGGCTGATCACGCCGCGAACCAAGGTCGTCATTTTGAATTCGCCGGCGAATCCCTCCGGTGCGGTGATGAGCGCGGAAGATCTCACGGAAGTTGTCCGTCTGGCGCAGCAGCGTGGAATCTGGGTGCTCTCCGACGAGTGTTACGTCTATCTGAATTACACCGGACAAAACTTTTCTGTGGGATCGTTGCGCGAATACAAAGACCGCATCGTCGTGTTGGGTTCGCTCTCGAAAACCTACGCGATGACGGGCTGGCGCCTCGGATACGCGCTCGGGCCAACAGCGATCATTAGTGCGATGGCAAAACTGCAAAGCCAATCCACGTCGAATCCCACGTCGATTGTGCAGAAAGCGGCCGTAGCGGCGCTGCGCGGGCCGCAGGAATGCGTGGAACAAATGCGGCGCGAATACATCACGCTCCGCGATCACGTAGTCGAAGGCTTGCGCTCGATTCCCGGCATGACTTGCACCTTGCCGGAAGGCGCGTTTTACGCCTATCCCAACATCTCCGCGTTTCTGGGACGCAGCAATGTGAAGTCGGCGTCAGACGTGGCCGGAAGGCTTCTCAGAGAAGCGCACGTGGCCACGGTTCCGGGAGAAGGATTCGGCACCGGCGATCACATCCGCGTTTCCTATGCGACCTCGAAAGCAGAACTGGATCGCGGGTTGGAACGCATGCACAAATTTTTCGCGGGACTGTAGTTGCAGGCTTCGGATGTACTGAGTCAACATTGCTGGGTTAAGTTTCGGCGAAGGCCGTCCGTTCGCGAACGGCCTTTTTTATTCGATCGCTGTTATGCAGATCGTCGTTATGGACAATCTCTATCCACTCTTGATGCTCCCGGAGTTCAGCCCGCGTCCGTGGGGCACGCACGATTTGTCGCCGATTTATCCCCATCGCCACTTCGAGGAAAAAATGGGCGAGGCCTGGCTTACCGGCGACGATTGCAAAGTGGCCAACGGACCGTTGACCGGGCAGACTCTGGCGCAGGCCAGCGAGAAGTATCAGCGGGAACTGGTTGGGGATGCTGCGCGTGACGTCGCGCGCTTTCCTCTGTTGCTGAAATTTCTGTTTCCGCATGAGAAACTTTCGGTGCAGGTTCATCCCGATGATGCGCAAGCGCGCCGTGTTTCCCAACCTTGGGGCAAAACCGAGTGCTGGTACGTAGCGCATGCCAAGCCGGGAGCGCAAATTGGTCTGGGATTGAAACCGGGCGTGACGGTTTCGCAGTTGGAGCAGGCAATCCACGAGAAGCGCGCCGAAGAATTACTGAACTGGCTCAACGTTTACACCGGAGACATGATTTATGTTGCCGGTGGAACCGTGCACACGCTGGGCCCGGGATCAGTGATTATCGAGACGCAACAACAGTCGGACACCACTTATCGCTTGTATGATTATGGTCGCTCGCGCGAGTTGCATCTGAAAGAAGGATTAGACGCGGTGAAGCTGGGCGTTTCATCCGGAAAAGTTGTGCGGCCGGCTCCCGCGCAAATGCCCAGCCGCAACAATCGGCAGGGCCTGCTGGTTGCCGCTCCTTACTTTGTTGTAGATATGTTTGAGATCAAGGACGTGCAGGAATTGAGTACGCACGACGACTCAGGCAAGAGTTCCGCGCAAATATTGGTTGCCGTGGAAGGCTGCGGCGTGGTGGAAACCACGAGAGCCGAACCCGTGACTATAGCGAAAGGCGATGCCGTTGTAATTCCGGCGTCGGTCGGAAAGTTTACTGTGTGCCCTCAGTGGACGCTGGAGTTCTTAAGAGCGCGTGTTCCGGGGGCGGCGTTGCCCGAACCGGAAACGCGGATGTAGCGCGACATCACAAACACTTTGGCTAAGAACCCACACTTTTATCCCGTGATACTCGCCGGAGGCCGCGGCACGCGTTTTTGGCCATTGAGTCGGAAGCGGCGTGCTAAGCAGTTACTGGCGCTCGACGGCAAGCAGAGCATGATCCAGCAAACCGTGGCGCGGCTTCTGCCGCTCGCACCCGCGCGGCAATTTTGGATCATCACGAACGATGATCTTCGTCCCGCGATTTTGAAGCAGTTGCCAAAGTTGCCGAAGGCGCAAGTGTTAGCCGAGCCGGCAGGGCGCAACACCGCACCAGCAATCGGTCTTGCGGCATTTCTCTTGTTGCGCCAACATCCCGATGCGGTCCTTGGACTATTTCCTTCTGATCATGTGATTGCCGATGAAAAAAATTATCGCGCGACCATTGAGCGTGGCGTAGAGATTGCAGCCAGCGGTGAAAACATCGTGGTGCTCGGCATTCGACCCACTCGACCGGAAACTGGATATGGCTACATCGAGGCGGGCAGCGTGTTTGCTAGCGATGCGCTGCGGGTGCGCCGCTTCACGGAAAAGCCTGACGTCGAGAAGGCGGCATCCTTTGTGGCGGCCGGGAATTATTTCTGGAACAGCGGAATGTTTTTGTGGAGCGCTCGCACGCTGGTAAACGCCCTGCGCGAGCACCTTCCAAAAACTGCCCCCCTACTCGAAGAGATCGCCGCGACCTTCGGCACCCGCAAATTTGCTGCAACCTTCCGAAAGCTTTATCCAAAATGCGAGAGCATCAGTGTCGATTATGCATTGCTTGAGCCGCGTTCGGCGAAGGGCGAAGTAGCTGCGAACATCATTTGCCTGCCCGCCGATTTCGGATGGAACGACCTGGGCTCCTGGACGGCACTGCACGAACACCATACCGCGAAGAGCAATCCGCACGGGGGCGACCTGATCAATGGTGCCGGCGCATTTATTCTGAACGCCACCGGAAATTACATCCATGCTCCAGGAAAATTCGTCGCTATCGTAGGGGTCAATGATTTGGTAGTCGTCGAAACCGATGACGCTTTACTGATCACTACCCGGCAACAGGCACAAGACGTCGGCAAAGTAGTGAAGTATCTGGACGAGAAAAAGCTGCACAAACTTACTTGAGTCGTTTGCCGTTAACCGCTCGTCGTCTGCCGGCTCTTGTAAGATGCGTCGGCGACGAATAACTGACGAACGGCTAACGACGAACGACGATTTTTCCATGTCCCAAGAAATCAAATTCGGAACCGACGGTTGGCGTGCGATCATCGCCGACGATTTCACCTTCGACAACGTGCGCCGCGTCGCCGGCGCAATCGCATCCTACGTGCTGAAATACGAGGATTCTCAGCGCGGCGTGATCGTGGGGTACGATACGCGTTTCGCTTCGCAGAGCGCGGCACAAGCGGCGGCAGAAGTGATTGCCACAGCCGGCATTCCAGTGAAGCTGGCCAACGATTACACTCCTACTCCCGCGGTCTCCTACGCGGTAAAGGACAGCGGTGCCGCCGGCGGAGTGATGGTTACCTCCAGCCACAATCCATTCAATTGGAACGGAATGAAGTTCAAGGGAAATTTCGGTGGCTCCGCGACTCCCGCGATCATGAAGAAGGTGGAAGAAGAGTTGCGCGCCGGCGCGATGCCTCAAGGTTCAAAAGCAGCAATCGAAGAAGTCGATCTCAAAACGCCATACATCGCAGCGATTTGCCGCTTCGCCGACATGGGCCTTATCGGCAAGACCAAAGCCAAATTTGCCATCGATTCGATGTACGGCTCAGGCCGCGGAGTTCTACCCGGAATATTTCACGAGCGTGGCGTTCAATTCATTGCTATCCGGCAGGAACTGAACCCACTATTCCCCGGCATCAATCCCGAGCCCATTGAGCCACACATTTCTCTCTTGCAGCAAACCGTGGTGCGGGAGAAATGCGACGCCGGCCTGGCCACTGACGGTGATGCCGATCGTATCGGCGCGGTCGCGGAAGACGGCAGCTTTGTCGACTCGCACAAGATCTACTGCGTGCTTTTGTACTGGTTGCTCGAGCGCAAGAAGTGGACTGGAGACGTTGTCCGCGCATTCAACACGACGCGTATGTTGGACCGCATTGCCGCAAAATATGGCCGCAAACTTTACGAAACGCCGATTGGATTTAAGTACATTGCGGACGTGATGATGGAGCACGACATCCTCATCGGCGGCGAAGAATCCGGCGGCATCGGCTACTCCCGCTTTCTCCCGGAGCGCGATGGCTTGCTGAATTGTTTGCTGCTGGCCAATGCGATGGCGGAAGAAGGCAAGCCGCTGGGCCAGTTGGTTGCCGACCTGCAGCGCGAATTCGGACCGCACTATTATGGTCGCCGCGATCTGCACATTCCAGACGCAATCAAACAGAGCGCGATTCAACGCGCGGCGGCCGACAGCACAAAGAGCCTCGATCGATATCACGTGTTAAAGAAAGAAAATCTCGACGGCATCAAGTTTTTTCTCGATGCCCCCACCAACGGCAACGGAGCGGAAGCGTGGATTCTATTTCGCGCCTCCGGCACGGAACCCCTGCTGCGCCTATATGCCGAGGCCGCATCCCAAGAGTTGGTAAACGAAATCCTGGCAGCGTCCGAGAGTTTTGTTGGAAGTAACTGAAGATACCTGTCGCCTTCAAAACTCCACATTTCTGGCAACGGGAATGCGATACTTCTAATTAAGCATGCCAGTCGCAGATGTCACATCCTCGACCCCGGACTCGCCGGAGGCGCGTCGTTACAATCGGATCCAGCGCTGGCTGGGGATCGCCGATTTTGCCATCGGCTCCGCATTCCTGATTGTTCTGCTAATCACTGGCTGGACAGGTTGGTTGCGCGATCTGGCCTACCGCCGCGGATTTCAGAACTACACTCTCTCCGTCTTCCTCTATCTATTTTTTCTGCTCCTGATCAGTAAACTGCTTGGCTTAGGCCCTGACTACTACGGCTTCCGGCTGGAGCGGAAATTTCAACTCTCCAACCAAAAGCTTCGCGCCTGGCTATGGGACGAAGCCAAAGGCTTTCTTGTCGGTCTCGCGCTCGCCGGAATCGTGGTGGAATTGTTGTATTTCATGATTCGCCAGTTTTCGCAGCACTGGTGGCTGATTACCTGGGCGCTGTTTATGGGGTTGTTCATTCTCTTGGCCCAGCTGGCCCCCGTCGTGCTGCTCCCAATCTTTTATAAGTTCGAGCCGTTGGATAATGAAGACCTTCGCCGGCGGCTGGTTCAACTCAGCGAACGCACGGGCACCCGTGTGCGCGGCATCTATCGCTGGAAGCTCTCTGAGAAAAGCAAGAAAGCGAACGCCGCTCTCACCGGATTGGGCAACACCCGGCGAATTATCCTCGCCGATACGCTGCTGGATAATTATGCTCCCGAAGAAATCGAAGCCGTACTCGCGCACGAGCTTGGCCATCACGTTCACCGCCACATTCTGAAAAGCATTGCCGTGCAGGCCGGAACTACCCTGCTTGGTTTTTGGGCGGCGAACTGGGTGCTTCACTACGCGGTCGATCGTCACATGTTCGAAGAGCTTTCTGATTTCGCGAATATGCCATTGCTTGCCATTACCGCCAGCGTGCTTTCCCTGCTGCTGATGCCGGCGCTCAATGCCTATTCGCGCTATAACGAGCGTCAGGCCGATCGCTACGCTTTCGAGTCGATCGCCGACGTTCAACCCTTCATTTCGTCGATGAACAAGCTGGCGCAGCAAAACCTTGCAGAGCGCACGCCTTCCAGGTGGGTGGAGGTATTGTTCCATTCCCATCCGGCAATCTCGAAGCGCGTAGAAGCAGCGGAAGCGTGGGGCCGCGTCCAAGGTGCAGGGCCGCAGGCGTGAGCGACGCGCCATCCGTTTCGAACTAAGCAATTTAGCGTCTGCGCAGAATTTTGGCTACGCGCTGTAAATCTTGCTCTGTGTCCACGCCGATTGAGTCGTGAGGCGTCTCGCCCACGTGGATCGGAATTCCGTTCTGCAGGAAGCGAAGTTGTTCCAGCCGTTCACTTTTTTCCAGCATCGATTCCGAAAGGCTCACAAAAAGATCGAGCGCGGGTTTCCGGTAGGCATACAGGCCGAGATGCTTAAAATACGCCGGCTGAGTGCCGTCGCGGTCAAAGGGAATCGTAGCGCGGGAAAAATACAGAGCGCGGCCGCCGGAGTCGTCCACAACTTTGACGGCATTGGGATTATGAATTTCTTCCGCCAAGCACGGGGTCTTCAGCGTTCCCACGCTGACTGCCGGATCCTTCATCACATCGACGAGCGTGGCAATTTGTTCCGGACGCACCATCGGTTCGTCCCCTTGCACGTTGATGTAGACATCCGCTCCAATGGAGTTTGACACTTCGTGCACGCGCTCTGTTCCACTGCGGTGATTCGGCGAAGTCATCCGGGCGTTCCAAGCGTATCTGTCGCACGCGCCCATAATCTCCTCGGAATCGGTAGCGACAATCACTTCCGAGAGAAGCGGCGACGACCGAACCGCCTCATACACCCACCCCACGAGAGGCTTGCCCGCGATCTCGCACAACATCTTGCGCGGCAATCGAGTAGAGGCTAGACGGGCGGGGATAACGGCGATTATTTTCATGAGAGCACCAGTTTCCCGTTTCGTCGTGCAACTGGCAAGTAGCGATTCAGGCAAATGCGATGTCAGGCACTGTTTGACAGCATTTTGCAATGACTCTTAGAATGAAGAACTGGACGTGACGCGCAGCTCCAGCTGTCGTGTCCATGGCAGCGAGAGTTCGCCCCAGGCGACTAATCCTCTCATTGCGTCTCCCAAATATGGCGGCGTAGCTCAGGTGGCTAGAGCGACGGTCTCATAATCCGTAGGTCCGTGGTTCGAGTCCACGCGCCGCCACCAAATCTGTCACTCGCTCTGAAGGAATTGACATTCCCTCCACCCTTTGGAAATATGCAAGGGTCTTTCCGCACACTTATGGTAGGAATTCGCACTCACGATCTTCGCAAGGTCTACACCTCCGCTCCTCCCTTTGCCGCGGCTGGTTTTGGCTCGCCTGCAGGACGCGCGAAGGGCGAAAAGCAGCCGAAGCCTGAGATTGTCGCGCTCAATGGCCTCACCCTGGACGTTGCCGCCGGCGAAGTTTTCGGGTTGCTGGGACCGAATGGGGCGGGCAAGTCGACCACCGTGGGAATTCTAACCACACGAGTGCGACCGAGTGGCGGCGAGGCCTGGATCGGGGCACACGATGTCTGGAAAGAACAGGTTGCCGTCAAGCGCCTGATTGGAGTAGTGGCGCAGCGTCCCAACCTCGACTTCTCTCTAACCGCACGCGAGATTCTCTTGTTTCATGGCGCCTACTTTGGACTCGACTCCGCGACCAGAGCATCGCGAGCCGAAAGCCTTCTCGATCGATTCAAGCTGCGCGACCGCGCCGAGCAGATGGTGCGCGGCTTTTCCGGAGGCATGATGCAGCGGCTCTCCATCGCCCGCGCCATGATGCATGACCCGCAGGTTCTTTTCCTCGATGAACCCAGCGCGGGTCTTGATCCGCAAACCAAATTGCTGCTGTGGGAAATTATTCGGGAATACAACCAAACTGGCAAGACGATCCTGCTGACCACCCACAACATGGAAGAGGCCGATGCTCTCGCAGGCCGCCTCGCCATTATCGACCACGGACGCAACATCGCATTGGGTACGCCGAATGAGTTGAAGGCTTCCGTGCCGGGCGGTTACCTGCTGCGTCTGCGTTTCGGCAATCATTCTGCCGAACTGCTGCAACTGCTGCAAGCATTGCCGGGAGTGCGCGAGGTGCGTGCTGTCGCGCAGAGCGGGCCGCAAGATGGCGAACAGACTGGCGCTGACCTTTATGCAGATCGCGGCGGTTCGCTGATCGCAGAGATCGCCAGCCTGGCTTCTGCCGCCGGTTCGGAGCTGCGCGATGTGCACATCTCCGAACCCAGCCTGGAGAATCTATTTCTGCACCATACCGGAAGGAGCCTGCGGGAATGAACTGGAAGACATTTTTCGCCATGCTCGCGCGCGATGTCCATGTAGCTCGCCGCAACTTCATGGTTTTGCTGATGCAGACCTTTCTGCAGCCACTGATGTTCGTCTTTATCTTTGGAAGAGTGATGGTGCGCAGCGGTTACATGCCCGAGGCATACAAGAGCTTGCTGCTTCCTGGCATCATGGCCATCAGCATGGTGTTTACCGGGGTCTGGGCGGTAGCCATGCCGTTGATTACCGAATTCCAGTTCACCCGCGAGATCGAGGATCGCCTGTTAGCTCCCATGGAAATCTCCTGGGTCGCAATCGAAAAGGTGCTCGCCGGGACGCTCCAGGCGCTGATCGCAGGTCTGGTTGTGATTCCCGCAGCGTGGATAATTTTGCGCCCGGGCGTATCGGTAACGGTGCACAACCCTCTCACTTTTGCTTGCGTTACCGTGCTGGTAGCGCTGTTCTCCGCGTGCGGCGGTCTGGCGTTGGGGTGCAGCGTCAACCAGCAGCACATCGGACTGATGTTCAGCATGGTTTTGACCCCCATGATTTTCTTTGGCTGTACGTATTACCCCTGGAGCGCACTCAATAGCTTTCCCATCCTGCAGAAAGTCGTGCTGGTGAACCCTCTTGTATATGCGAGTGAAGGCCTGCGCGGAACTCTTGTGCCCCAGTTCCCGCATCTCCCTTTGCTGGCGGTATTAATTGTGTTGACGGCGTTTGACACCTTGTTTCTCGTGGCTGGATTGCGACAGTTCCGCGGGAAAGCAGTCAGCTGAGACCCGAAGCCCTCTTAGGCCGCCACGGCAATCGATTCGAGTAACATCCCTGCTTTCTTGCACCTCCGAAAGTGGTTCCAAACCAAGTAATTCGAGAGATTACCGAAGTTTCTCGCAACGGCTGCAAATCATTGTTAATAAATCTGTTAGCTGTTTATCCTACGGTTGGGATACCCTCGCGCTCCGGTAAAGCGGGGCAGCAAAGGGTTGAATCGCACACGTATGTCGGCAACCACACAGTCGTGGAGAGGACTGTCCCTCGGCGCCCAGGTCTTTGTCGGCCTAGTGATTGCCGCGGGAATGGCATCGCTGCTTCTCGCAGCGGCGCACCAGCGCAGCAATAATATCGCTGAATTCATCTGTTACCTCGGCATCGCCATTCTGGCGTCACGCTTGCGCGTTACTCTTCCTGGCATAACCGGCACGCTTTCGGTGAACTTTCTGTTCATCCTGGTGGGGATCGCCGAGCTCAGCTACTCGGAGGCGATCACTCTGGGCGCTGTGGCCATGCTCGCCCAAGGCTTGTTTCCCGGCAGGCCGAATGCCATTCAAGTGACGTTCAACGTCTGCGCTGGCGCGGTTTCAACGGCGCTAGCCTACTTCGCCTATCACAGCTTTCTAGCCAACGAACTCATTCCCAGCAAAGCGCTGGTTCTATGCCTGGCCGCTTCGATTTATTTTATTGTCAACGCGGGATGTACCGCCGCCGTAATCTCGTTCAGCGAACAGCGGGCGCTAGGGCGAATCCTCATCGATTGTTACTTCTGGTCCTTCCCTTACTACCTGGTGGGCGCCGGCATTGCAGGCGCAATTGGCTGGTTCAATCACGCTTTTAACTGGGAAAGTTCGTTGCTCTTCGTGCCCGCCATCTATGTCATCTACCGCTCCTACCGCTTGTACTTGGGCAAGCTGGACGACGAAAAGCGGCACGTGGAAGAAATCGCCAACTTGCATTTGCGAACCATCGAAGCACTCGCGCTCGCCATTGAAGCCAAGGACCAGACCACGCATGCCCACCTGCAGCGGGTTCGTGTCTACGCCATCGAGGTAGCAAAAGAATTAGGGATCAAGGGGGCCGAACTGGAAGCCCTTCACGCAGCCGCGCTGCTGCATGACATTGGAAAGCTTGCCGTGCCGGAACACATTATCTCAAAGCCTGGCCGTCTGACTCCGGAAGAATTCGAGAAGATGAAGATTCACACCGTCGTCGGTGCGGACATTCTTGAACGTGTTCGCTTTCCCTATCCGGTAGTGCCGATCGTTCGCGCCCACCATGAGAAATGGGATGGGTCGGGCTATCCCTTCGGATTGAAAGGCACGGAAATTCCGATCGGGGCTCGCATTCTTTCCGCAGTCGACTATCTGGACGCGTTGGCTTCCGACCGGCAATATCGCCGCGCCATGCCTCTTGATAAAGTTATGCAGCAGCTTTCGGCTGAGTCGGGCAAGTCATTCGATCCGAAGGTGGTGGATGTCCTGACCCGGCGTTACAAATCCTTGGAGAACATGGCGCGTGCGCAAGCGAATTCAGATGACAACGTGGCTCTTCCCACCGAACTCAAGATCACGCGAGGCCCGGCACCCGCAGCCGGATTCGAAAACGCCGCGGTAACGGATTCGCCGGGACGAGAAGCGACGTTCCTATCCTCGATTGCCGCTGCGCGCCAGGAAGCTCAATCTCTGTTTGAGTTAAGTCAGGACCTTGGAGCGTCGCTAAGCCTCGGTGAGACGCTCTCCGTTTTCTCCGTAAAACTCAAACCGATGGTTCCCTACGATGCCATCGCAATTTATATCCGTCGCGATGACGAGTTGATCCCCGAATACGTAAACGGCGATAACTACCGCCTCTTTGCCTCGTTGCGTATTCCACTCGGGGAGGGACTCTCCGGCTGGGTGGCGCAGAACAAGAAGCCGATCGTGAACGGAAATCCTTCGGTCGAACCGGGCTATCTCAACGACCCCGCGAAATCGAGCACTTTGCGTTCAGCACTGGCGCTCCCGTTGGAAGGAGTGGACGGCGTGATTGGTGTTCTCGCGCTCTACCGTGCCGAGCGTGACGCCTTTACCTCCGACCACTTGCGCATCCTTTTGGCGGTGAGCGGCAAAATGGCGCTCGCCATCGAGAACGCGCTTAAGTACCAGCAGGCGGAAAGCTCCGCTACAACCGATTACCTCACCGGCCTGCCCAATGCCAGATCGCTGTTCCTGCAACTTGATCGCGAATTAGCTCGCTGCAAGCGCGACAACATGTCGCTGACTCTCATGGTTTGCGACATGAACGGTTTCAAACGCATCAATGACCGCTTCGGGCATCTTGAGGGAAACCGCGTGTTGCGCCTCTTCGCCCAGGCCCTGAAAGAAACCTGCCGCGAGTACGATTACGTCGCTCGCATGGGCGGCGATGAATTTGTGGTGATTGCTCCCGGTCTGGCCGCCGACGCTGCCGCCAAAAAGGTGGATCAGCTTCGTCCGCTTGCCCGGCAAGCAGGTTTCGATGTTTGCGGCGAAGACATTCTCTCTTTGAGTGTCGGCCTAGCCGTATCTCCTGATGACGGCAACGATGCCGAGCAGCTCTTGACTGAGGCCGACCGCCGCATGTATCTGGAAAAGCAAAAACTGCCCTCGCAGAAAGATCAGCGGCTGCACACTCGCATGAAATGCCGGCTCACCATCGAGTTGCAGCCTCTGGCGGGCAGTGGACCAATTTTCGGCAATCTCATCGACATCAGCCTGGGAGGCTGTTACGTGGAAACCAGCGCCATTCTGCAGCCCCGTTCCCACCTCACCCTGGTTTTCTCCATCGATGACGGCACCCTGAGCGCCGAGGGAACGATTGCCAGAATCCATCCGGGCTCCGGCGTGGCCGTGCAATTCAAGGAGATGAGCCGCGAATCGCGCGAAAAGATGTACCGCATTCTCGAGTTCGTGCAGAACACAACCACTCTCTACAACGACAGCTACATGCAGAAACTCTTCGATCGTTGATCGGTGTGGCTCATCAAGGTCGCTTGAAGCCCATCCTGCAACGCTCGTACACTTAAAGAATGCACGTCCACGGTCACGCAGGAGGCGGTCCCAAGCGAGTGCTGAAAATTTCGCTGGGCGTGACCCTGGGCTATATCGTGTTGCTGGTTGTGGCCGGCATTCGCTCCCATTCACTGGCCTTGCTTTCCGAGGCCGGACATAATCTCTCCGACTTTCTCGCGCTGTTGCTCTCGCTGGTTGCGGTTTATTTGCAGTCACGCCCCGCGAGTTCCACCAAGACCTATGGTTATCATCGCGCCGGAGTATTAGCGGCGCTGATCAACGCCGTGTCACTGGTCGCTGTCGCATTTTTCATTTTCTACGAGGCCTTCCACCGCTTGCAGCATCCCGAGCACGTTCAGGCCTCGGTAATGATGTGGGTCGCCGCTGCCGGCGTGGTGATGAACGGAGTGATTGCGCTCCTCCTGTTTCGCTCGGGACGGGGCTCCGCTAACGACGTCAACATTCGCAGCGCTTTGCTGCACGAGGTTGGCGACACACTTTCCACCGCCGCCGTGATCGCCGGAGGCTGGGCCATCCTGATTACCGGAGATTACTGGATCGACTCCGCGCTCTCCTTCGGAATTGGCGTGCTGATCCTGTGGTCAGGATTCGGCATCGTGCGCGAGACGCTGAACATTCTGCTCGAAGGCACGCCCCGCGGCATGAAGCTTGAACTGGTCGAGACCGCGATCCGCTCCATCGAAGGCGTCAACGACGTTCACGACCTCCACGTCTGGAGCATCGGCTCGGAAACTCACGCGCTCTCCTGCCACATCTCGATTGCCGACATTCCGCCCTCGGTCAGCGAGCGCATCCTGCGCGACGTAAAAGACCGTCTGCATCACAGCTTCCGCATCGACCACACCACCATCCAGTTCGAGTGCGTGGACTGTGAAGTGGCCCACGGCTGCGTGATGCCAGTAGGCGAGAGCGAAGCGCATCACCACAGCCACTGAGAACAGACCCGTTGTATCTCAGTGGCAACTTGAGGTTGCGAGCAATGACGAACTTAACCATTGTCAGAGACTCCGGCTACGCAGACCGATTGAGAGCATATACGATTGTGCTTGATGGTGTAGAAATAGGCACGATTAGGGACGACGAAACAAAAACCTTCCCCATCGTCCTGGGGCCTCATTCGTTATCCCTCAAGATCGACTGGTGCGGATCGAAGCCGGTTAAGTTAGCGGCTGACGACGGCGCTTCCGTTGCGTTTGACGCAAGGTCAAATCTGCGGAGCCCAAAAATCCTGAGTGCCCTTTGGCGTTCAATCTTTGACTGGAACTCATGGGTACTCCTCGAACAGAGAGGATCGGACAGTCGGTCCGATGGCTAACCGGGTCTATCTCTGTCGATTGTAAATCTCCCGTGCCCGCTCAATCGTATCCGCCTCCCCAGGAGTCTTATCGGGCCTCAAGCGCACAATCCGCGGAAAGCGCAGCGCATACCCGCTCTCATGGCGCTCCGACTCCATCATGTTATTGAACGCCACTTCCAGCACAATCTTCGGCTCAACCGTGCGCCGAAAGCCTTGATCCTCAATCGTGTGATCGAGAAACCACCCCGTCATCTCCGCAATCTCGACGTCGGTCAGTCCTGAGTACGCTTTGCCGATATTCACCAGCCGCTCTTTATTCGTATCCCACACCGCAAACGTGTAATCGCTGAGCACGCCCACGCGTTTGCCATGTCCATACTCGGCTGCCGTCACCACGACGTCCAGCGTAGCCAACTCGCGCTTCATCTTCAGCCAGGATTTTCCGCGCTTTCCGGGAGTGTAAGTCGAGTTGATATCTTTGATCATCAACCCTTCATTGCCTCTCTCCTGCGCAGCCGTAAAAAGCTCTTCCAATTCGTCCGCCGACGTCACACGAAACACCGGCGCCCGAATAACAGCTGCCGCGATCTTTTCATCCCCCGCGCCAAATCCATCCTCAGCGCCAAAAATTAATCTCTCCTGAGAATTTCCTGCCTTGGATTTTCTCTGTGCCTCTGTGTCTCTGTGGTGAAAGACTTTTCTTTCCGACCCGAGCAACTCATCCAACACTCGCGCCCGCTCCCGCAGAGGACGGTCAATCAGCAACTCACCGCCCGCATACAAAACATCGAATGCAAGATAAGCGACGGGAACCTCCCGCAACATTCTCTCGCTCACTTTTTTTCGTCCTAACCGCTGCTGCAACACGCTGAAAGGCCGCGCCCGTCCCAGGTTCGCCGCCTTCGTCTCAGCCGCATCGCTAGGCTCCTCATCGACCACTTCTCCCGCCGCAGAAACACCCTCCGGATATTCCCACGCCACAATCTCACCATCGAGAATCGCTTCCTGCAGCAATCCCGCCAGCGCGCCCGGCAACTCCGGAAAGGACTCTGTAATCTCATCCCGCGTGCGCGAGAAAAACTTTACTTCGCCCTCAGAAACATGCGCCTGCGCCCGAATCCCGTCGTACTTATCCTCCACCGCGGCCTCGGCAAAATAATTCATCCCTTCTTCAGTCGACTCAATCGGACTCGCCAGCATGAATCCCAACGCATGAAACAAACGCATGCTCGCAGTCGCCAGCTCGCCCTCGACAGCAAGCCGCACCGTTTCTCCAATATCCCCCAGCAGCATATTCGCCCGCTGCACCTCCGCAAGCGAGTTCCCGTACGCTCTGGCAATCGCGTCCTCTACCAGGCTTTCCTTCAGCCCAATTCGCAAATCACCGGTCATGATCTTCACGATGTACTTGGCTTCGAGCGGCGTCGCCCTCAACAGCAAATCACGAACCAACTCAGTTTTCGCCGCCGGTCCGCGCGCCGCGGCAATCTGCCGAAGGCTCCCCGCAACTTCGAGAATGCCGAGGCTTTGCCCGGGCCGCTCCGGCAAAACCTCCCCAGCCACAGCCCCCAAGTCACCATGCTTTCGATACGCAGTGGCCAGCTCCGCTTCGTCTCTGCCGGAAAGTTCCCGAACCACCCGCCACAACAAAGAGCCTCCCACCTGGAGGGTGGTCTCCTCCCATGCCGGAAACGCTCTTCCGGAGAGAAACACCGCCGACACCGCGGCCTCTTCTGCACTCCGCGATTTCAGGTATTCGGCAACGATCCCGATTTTCAACAACTTCTTGGTAGTGGCGGCAATCGCCTCGCAGCTTTCAGCCAGCTTTCGCATGTTGAGTTCAGAGGTCGTTTCGAGAATAAACGAAGAATCCACACGTGCCGAAACTGGCGAATAGCTCTCTATTTCAAGCGTTTACCATTCCCGCCCACCGTAGGAGCGTGGCCATCGCTGTGGTACCCTAGTATTTGGTGCGTTTCCGCGCCCGGAGCATCTAACCATCGTGCGTTCTCTGCGAAATTTCGTGCGTTTTCTCATCGCCGTCCAGCTTCTGCCCGCGCTCGAAAGTGGCGAGGAAACCCTGGTTGGCGGTCAAGCTGTGCTTGAAGGTGTGATGATGCGTTCCCCGCACGCCTGGGCCATCGCCTGCCGCAAGCCCTCTGGTGAAGTGGTCACCATGAGCGAACCGCTTGATCGTCCCTCTGAGAAGCACAAATGGATGGCCTGGCCCATCGTCCGCGGTGTGATGACGCTCGGTTATGCCATGTCTCTCGGCTACCGCGCCCTCCGTTTCTCCGCAAACGTCGCGATTGAAGAAGTAATGCAAAGCAACGAGCCCACTGAGAGGGCCGACTCAGAGAAGAACCATGTGGCCACGAGCGCCTCGCCCGTGCCGCTGAAGCGAAGCGAAGCGGAATCTTCCACGAACGCCGACGCTAAGGGTTCCACAAAAACGCAATCCCGCGAAAAAGCCGCCACCATCAGCGGATGGCTGGCCGCCGGAAACGTAATCCTCTCCCTAGCTTTCTTCATCTTCATGTACAAATACCTGCCACTGCTGGCAGCCACGGAGCTGAAAAAGTACAATCCCGCCCTCGGCGGCCAGATTATGTTTAACCTGGTCGACGGCGCGGTGCGCCTCATCCTCTTCCTGCTCTTCATCTGGGGAGTGTCGCTGTTCCCCGACATTCGCCGCGTCTACCAATATCACGGCGCCGAGCACAAAACCGTCTTCGCCTTCGAGAATGGCGATCCGCTCTCGACCAGCGCAGTGCAGAGATATTCCACATACCACCCGCGCTGCGGCACCAGCTTTCTCATGACTGTGATGTTGATCTCAATCGGCTTCTACATGCTCATCCCCTACACCACATTCTGGGCGCGTTTTGCTTCGCGCATCGTGCTCTTGCCGGTAATCGCTGGCGTGTCTTATGAGGTGATCCGCTTCGCCGCCAAACATCGCGGCTCTCTTTTCGCCCTGATGACCGCTCCCGGCCTCTGGCTGCAACGCATCACCACCCAGCCTCCCTCGGACCAAATGGCCCAATGCGCCATCACCGCCCTCGATCAAGCCATGGACCTAGAAAAAGAACGCGGCGGCGAATTGGTGATTGCCTAGCGGCCCCGCCGCGAATACTTTCTTTTGCCTCGAATCCACTAAAATGCTCTAGAGATGTAGTAAATTTACGTCTCGCCTTAGCGCCCCCTAGCGCGTTGTCAAGAACGAGACGTAGCTTGCTACGTCTCTACGAAAGATCCCTATGTTTGAAAGACTCGACCAAATCGAAGCCCGCTACGAAGAGCTCACCAGCGCTCTGGCCTCGCCGGACATCGTCAACGATTCGGCGAGATACCAAAAGACCGCCAAAGCGCACAGCGAAATTGTACCCATCGTCGAAAAATATCGGGAATACAAAGATCTCACCCGCGGCATCGCCGAAAGTAAAGCTATGCTTGCGGACGAAAAAGATCCCGAGATGCGCGCTTACGCTCAGGAAGAACTCAATAAACTTGAACCGCGCGTCGCGGCCATCGAAGAAGAGTTGAAGGTCCTCCTGCTGCCCAAAGATCCCAACGACGAAAAAAACATCATCCTAGAAATCCGCGCTGGCACCGGCGGAGACGAAGCCACGCTTTTCGCCGCCGAAATCTTCCGCATGTACACACGTTACGCCGAGTCTCAGCGTTGGAAAGTAGAAGTCCTCTCATCCTCGGAGTCATCCGCGGGTGGTCTCAAAGAAGTGATCGCCATTATCGAAGGCAACCGCGTTTTTTCACAGCTGAAATACGAAAGCGGCGTTCACCGCGTGCAGCGCGTTCCTGCGACCGAGCAGCAGGGACGCGTGCATACCTCGGCGGTCACTGTCGCGGTCCTGCCCGAAGCCGAAGACGTCGACATAAAAATCGAAGCCAAAGACCTGCGCATCGACACCTTCTGCTCCTCCGGCCCCGGCGGCCAGTCGGTGAATACGACGTACTCCGCCGTCCGCATCACGCACATTCCCACGAACACAGTCGTCAGTTGCCAGGATGAGAAGTCACAAATCAAGAATCGCGAGAAAGGCATGCGCGTGCTGCGCTCCCGCCTTTACGAGATCGAGATGGAAAAACAGCAACAGGCGCTTGCCAAAGAGCGCAAGGCCATGGTTGGCTCCGGCGACCGCAGCGAGAAGATCCGCACCTACAACTTCCCGCAGAACCGCCTCACCGATCACCGCATCGGCTTCACCATCCACCAACTCGAACAAGTCATGGATGGCAAGCTCCAGCCGCTGATCGAAGCTCTGACCACGCACTATCAGGCGGAGAAACTAAAACAGGAAGCGGCGAGCGTGGTTTAGGAGCCGCACGTGGGCGCTCTTGCCCGCGAAGCAGGAGAGACGATGTCAGAACTTGGAAAGACGCTCACGTCAGTGCTCACCGACCGCTTCACCGCGAACGCCACCCGAGTCCACGAACTGGCCGCTCCCCTCACTAATTCTCAGTTCTGGCAAAAGCCCTACCCCTATGGCAACAGCTTCGGCCACCTTGTCCTGCACCTCACCGGCAACCTGAATTATTACATCGGCGCACAAATAGCGAAGACTGGGTACGTTCGCGACCGTCCGCGCGAATTCAACGACCCGAATCCTCCGTCGAAGGACGAAGCTTTTAAACGCTTCGACGAAGCCGTCGAAATGGTTATCGCTACCGTCCGCGCACAATCGCCCGACGCTTGGTCGGCAGAATATTCAGGCATCGGAACCGACGCCAAGAATCCTCTTGAAATGGTTGTGCAGTGCGCCGCCCACATGCAGCACCACATCGGCCAGATGATTTACCTGGGTTACGAGCTAAGGAACCAGGCAGAAAGATCCAGATGATTTTCTTTTGTTTTGGTTTTCTCTGTGTCGGAGCCTGCCCTGAGCGCGGCCGAAGCGTGTCTCTGTGGTGAAATGATCTTGTGCGACTAAAGCAAGCCCTCACCGCCGCCGCCGCGCGCCTCACGGCAGACCAAGTTCCCTCCCCGCGCATGAACGCCGAGCTTCTTCTAATGTTCACGCTTAACTCCGATCGAGCCTATCTCTATGCCCATACGGAGCGCGAACTCGCTGCCAATGAGCAGCGTCGCTACGACGCCGCCCTCGCCGAACGCGCTCGCGGCGTGCCCGCGCAGTACATCACCGGCCACCAAGAATTCTGGGGCATGGACTTAATAGTCTCTCCCGCCGTCCTGATCCCGCGCCCCGAAACCGAGCATGTAATCGAGACTGTATTGGATCTTGTAGGGCGGGCGCCCACGCCCGCCGGCCCCCTGCGCATCGTCGACGTCGGCACCGGCTCCGGCTGCATCTCTCTCGCCCTGGCCAAAGAACTGCCGCAAGCTGAAATCCACGCCACCGACATTTCTCGAGCTGCACTCGAAGTTGCACGCGTCAACGCCGCTCGCCACCAACTCGATTACCGCATTCAATTTCACCAGGCCGACTTGTTAGCCGAATTCGAAGACAATTCCTTCGACTTCATCGTCTCCAACCCACCTTACGTCGGCGAATCAGAAGAAGATCAAGTCCAGCTCGAAGTCCGAAAATTCGAACCGCGCACCGCAGTCTTCGCAGGCCACACCGGAATCGAGGTGATCGCGTGCCTCATCCCGCAAGCCCACGCCGCGCTCAAACCCGGCGGCTGGCTGGTAATGGAAATCAGCGGGAAGATTGCGGAAGAGGTAAAACTGCTGCTTGCCGATTGGAAAGATGTTCAGATCCGGCCCGACCTGCAATCGATTCCGCGCGTGGCGCTGGCGCGCAAGGATTAGCGCGGAACGCTCGCCGGCGAAATCTCATCCACATCCACAATGTTGGTGGGATATTTGCCCGTATAGCAGGCCGAGCAATAGGAAGTTTTCTCGCCCTCGCCGCAAGCTTTTTTTAGCCCTTCGAGCGAAAGGTAAGCCAGCGAGTCAGCCCGAATATATTGGCGAATCTCGTCGACCGATTTATTGGCGCCGATCAGCTGATTTTTCGACGGCGTGTCCACGCCATAATAGCAAGGCGAAATCGTAGGCGGGCACGAAACGCGCATGTGCACTTCCTTCGCTCCCGCGCTGCGAATCATGCGCACAATCTTGCGGCTGGTGGTGCCGCGCACAATCGAATCGTCAATCAGCACCACCCGCTTGCCTTCCAGAAGCGAGCGGACCGGATTCAGCTTTAACTTCACTCCAAAGTCACGAACGCTTTGACTGGGCTCGATAAACGTGCGCCCCACATAGTGATTTCGAATCAGCCCAAAGCGAAATGGAATCCCGCTTTCCGCCGCATAACCTACGGCCGCCGTTACCCCGGAATCCGGCACCGGCACCACAAGATCGGCTTCCACCGGCGCTTCTCGCGCCAACTGTCGGCCGAGTTCTTCTCGGCTGGTCTGCACCGCGCGCCCAAAAACGACACTGTCGGGCCGCGAAAAATAGACGTGCTCGAAAATGCAACTCGATTGCGGCGCGGCCGTCGAATAGAAGCGCGAAGTAATTCCTTCCGGACCGACCACGATCAATTCGCCCGGCTTCACGTCGCGCTCGTAAGTGGCTCCGATCAGATCGAAAGCGCAAGTTTCTGAGGCAAAGACAATCGTATCGCTCTTCTGTCCTTCCAGCGCCGGAATGCGTCCCATCGCCAAAGGCCGAAAGCCGCGCGGATCGCGCGCTGCAATGATGCGGTCCGGGCTCATCACCACCAGCGAAAACGCGCCCTCGACTCGACGCAGCGCATCCGCAATCGCCTCAGGCAGCGTATGTTCCCGCGAAAGCGCGATCAGGTGCACGATCACTTCGGTATCGCTGTTCGTCTGAAAAATCGATCCCTGGCGCTCCAGCCTGCCGCGAACTTCCTGCGCGTTCACCAGGTTGCCGTTGTGCGCAACCCCGATCGATCCCTTATTCGACTGCACCAGAATCGGCTGCGCATTCAGCAACGCCGAGTCGCCGGCGGTCGAATAGCGCGTGTGCCCGATCGCGAGCGTGCCACGAATCTTCGAGAGCACATCTTCGGTGAAAATGTCAGCCACCGTGCCCATCGCCTTATGCACGCGCGAAGTCAGGCCATCGGAGGTAACAATCCCCGCCGATTCCTGTCCGCGATGCTGCAGCGCATGCAGACCGAGATAAGCGAGCTTCTCCGCCTCAGGATGAGCAAAAATCGCCACCACCCCACACTCATCGTGAAATTTGTCGGAAGTCAGCATTTAGCAATTAGCCTTTAGCCCACCACGGCCCATGTAGGGACAGCCGCCCTCCTCGGCTGTCCGCGGAGCGAAGCGACGCAGCCTTTAGTCCGCGACCACCAACTCCGGATCAGTCCGCAAACTAGACTCCAGCGCAGATTCGTAAACCTGGTTCAACTCCGAAACCGCCGCCGACACCGCAATCTTCCCGTCCAACGAAATCTCCAACCGCTCGGGAATCGTCTCGCCCAGGACGTCTGCAACGATTCCATGCTTCTCCGCTACCTGTTCGATTCGCGCGACGTTCCCTGGGTCGCACGACACCACGATTCGGCTTGCATCTTCACCAAATAGAACAAACTCCGCCGGAAGCCCATTCGACGCCAGATTCACCCGCGCTCCAATCCCTTTCGCAAATGCCTTCTCCGCCAGCGCCACCGCGAATCCGCCATCGGAACAATCATGCACCGAATCCACTAAGCTCTGCTGAATCAATTCGATCACAGTTTTCTGCAGCTCAAATTCTTTCTCCAGGTCGAGTTCCGGAGGATATCCCCACAGCGCTCCCAGAATTTCTTTCGCGTACTCCGACGACCCAAACTCATTCTCCACATCGGTGATATCGGCTGCTTCGCCGGCGCGCAATAGCACGATCGTGCGTCCCGGCGAAGTGAAATGTATCTTCGCGGTTTTGTGCACATCCTCGAGCGTGCCCACCACGCCCAGCACTGGCGTTGGATAAATACCTTCGCCCAGCGTTTCGTTATAGAAGCTGACATTGCCCCCGGTGATGGGAATCTCCAGTTCCTCACAAGCTTTCGTGATGCCATCGACGGTCTGTGAAAACTGCCACATGATGTGCGGCTTCTCAGGATTTCCGAAGTTCAGGCAATTCGTTGCACCTACGGGAGTCGCCCCCGAGCACGCGACTTTGCGCGCGGCCTCGGCAACAGCGTGCATCGCGCCCAGCCGCGGATCGAGATAGCACCAGCGGCTATTACCGTCGAGCGCCATCGCAAGCCCACGCTGCGGAGCACCCGGGTTCGGATTCTTGATGCGAATCACGCCCGCATCCCCCGCGCCCGGCGCTTCGACCGTATTCGTCTGCACCATGTGATCGTATTGCTGCCACACCCACCGCTTGCCGCAAATGTTGGGGCTTGCCAGAAGCTGTTTGAGAGTCTGTGTGAAATCGAGCACAACTCTATCCTGGGATGGGCTTGGGAAGGGCACGGCTTCACTCGTGCCGTTAGACGCGTTTACTGATAAGGGCTTCAGCCCCTGAGGTTCGCGGCCCTCAGCGGCTGAAGCCGCGCTCTCGTGGTCGACCCTAATGGCACGACTGAAGTCGTGCCCTTCCCGATCCGCTTGTCCTTCCCGAGTTGCCACGCTTCCAAGCTTAATGTGCGCTGGCATTTCGCGCGATACCGGCGGCTCCCATCGCGCCAGAGGACGTTTGTACACGGGCGCATCGTCGGTGAGCGCCTGGTTCGGAATTTCCGCGACCACTTCGCCGTGGTGAAGCACGCGCAGTTTATTGTCGGTCGTGATCTTGCCCACTTCGACTGCATCCAGGCCCCATTTTTCGAAGACGCGGAAAACTTCCTGCTCGCGGCCCTTCTGCGCGACCAACAACATGCGCTCCTGCGATTCGCTGAGCATAATTTCATAGGCGCTCATGCCGGTTTCGCGCTGCGGTACGCGATCCAGTTCAATCTCAATTCCCACGCCGCCGCGCCCACCCATCTCGCACGTCGAACAAGTAAGCCCCGCCGCGCCCATGTCCTGTATGCCGATGATCGCTCCCGTCCGCATCGCTTCGAGGCAAGCTTCCAGCAACAATTTCTCCAGGAACGGGTCGCCGACCTGCACATTCGGCCGCTTCGCCTCCGACGCTTCACTGAATTCCTCGCTGGCCATCGTGGCGCCGTGAATGCCGTCGCGCCCCGTCTTCGCGCCCACGTAGATCACCGGGTTTCCTTCGCCCGCCGCGCGCGCATAGAAAATCTCATCCTTACGCACCAGCCCCATGGCAAACGCGTTCACCAGCGGATTGCCCGAATAGCAAGCCTCAAACTTCGTCTCGCCGCCCAGGTTCGGTACTCCGAAACAATTGCCGTAAGAAGCGACTCCGCTCACCACGCCTTCAAGAATGGAATGATTGCGGTGAATCTCGACTCGCGTAGCGGCGGACGCATTCGTCCGCCCGCCGACACTTTCCTTTTGCCCCCGGACGAATGCGTCCGGGGCTACGTGTTTCGTAATCGGTCCAAACCGCAACGAGTCCATCACCGCCACCGGCCGTGCTCCCATGGTAAAAATGTCGCGCAGAATTCCGCCCACGCCGGTGGTTGCGCCTTGAAACGGCTCAATAAACGACGGATGATTGTGCGACTCGATCTTGAACGCGCACGCCCAGCCATCGCCGATGTCGATGATGCCTGCGTTCTCCCCCGGTCCCTGTAGCACGCGCTTGCTGCGTGTCGGCAGCCGCTTCAGGTGTACGCGTGACGATTTGTAGGAGCAGTGCTCGCTCCACATCACACTGAAGATGCCGAGTTCGGTGAGCGTGGGCTCGCGGTGGCCGAGCAACTGTTTAATTTTTTCGTACTCATCCGTAGTCAGGCCGTGTTGTCGGAGGATCTCCGGGGCAAATGCAGGAGTCGTGGAAGTGGCCATGGAAGAACTCTATTGTCTCATCTCGCGGCGTCTCTAGGAAGCGAGAGTTTCTGAGGAAAATTAAGTATTGGAGCGGCGGACGCCTTCGTCCGCCCGTTTCCAACTAATTCCGCCAGGTCTTCGATTTCAGTGATCAGATCTAGCCTTACCCGAAAACCGGAGACCTAAGACCCATGACCTGAGACCCAAGGCCCGAGACCTGCTTGCCCCTTGCTTCCGGTAAACTTTCCCCGAGATGAAATCCATCATCGTTGGAACCGCCGGCCATATCGATCACGGCAAAACAGCCTTGGTGAAGGCACTGACGGGAATCGACGCCGACCGCTTGGAGGAAGAGAAGCGTCGCGGCATCACCATCGACCTTGGCTTCGCGCACATGGACTTGCCCACGCCAAACGGCGAGAACCTGCGCCTGGGCTTTGTCGATGTTCCCGGCCACGAGCGTTTTGTCCGCAACATGCTCGCTGGCATTGGCGGCATCGATCTGGTGCTGCTGGTTATTGCGGCAGATGAGGCAATCAAGCCGCAAACCCGCGAACATTTCGACATCCTGCAACTCCTGGGCGTGCGGCGGGGCATCACCGTCCTCACCAAATCGGATGCAGTCGACTCTGAGACGCTCGATGTCGTACGCCTGGAAGTAGAAGAGTTCCTGAGCGGCACGTTCTTAGACAATCCAAGTTCGATCATCGCCGTGAGTTCCTTGACTGGCGCCGGATTGGACGAACTCAAGCGGGCAATGGTCGCCGCCGCGGCGGAGGCCCAGCCCCGGGATTCCCACGCGCTGACGCGCCTGCCGATCGACCGCGTCTTCACCATGAAAGGCTTCGGCACCGTGGTAACGGGAACTCTGATGACGGGCGCGATTCGCCGCGAAGATGAACTAGAAGTTTTCCCCACCGGACACCCCGTGCGCGTCCGCGGGTTGCAAGTTCACGGACAGGCGACCGACATCGCCGTCGCCGGGCAGCGCACCGCGGTAAACTTGGCGGGAGCAAGCACAGAAGACTTGTCGCGGGGAATGACCTTGGCACCGCCCGGCGCATTCGACACAACGCGGCACGCGGACGTGAAGTTGCGCCTGCTGCCTTCGGCGCCGCGTCCGCTGAAAGACCGCTCGCGTGTGCATTTTCATTCCTACACCATGGAAACTGTCACGGAAGTTGCCCTGCGCGAGACGAAACAAAAGCAAATTGCTCCCAGCGAAGAGATCTTTGCGCGGCTAAAGCTGCCCGAAGCCGCATTGCTTCTGCCGGGAGATCGATTCATCATCCGGCAGTTTTCTCCGGTCGTAACGATCGGCGGCGGAGTGGTTCTCGATGCCGCGCCGATGCAACGCATGTCGGATCACGCCGCATTTCTGAATGTTCTTGCGAGCAACGATGCTAAAGCGACTCTAAAGGCACGGATTGCGCGCCGAACGCACGAGGGAATCACGATGACAAAGCTGGTTGCGGAGACCGGCTGGCTGAGAAGCGTGATCGAAACACAAATGGCGCAGCCGCTACGGCAAGTGCAAGTGCTGCGGATCGGCGATCGATTGATCGATGCGCCTGCGATTCTCGCCCTTCAAAAGCTCACCCTCAAAAAGCTACACGACTTTCACAAGAAGAACCCCCTGGTCAGCGGCATCGCAAAAGAAGAACTACGCGAGCAAGTCGGAGCCTCTACCGAAGTGTTCGGCGCATCCTTGGAAATTTTGCTTCGCGAGAAAAAAATCGAAGTTCCAGGCGATCTGGTCCGCGTCTATGGGCAAGGCGTGGTCATGAAAGATGAAGAAGCCGAATCAAAGAAAACCATCGAGGACGCATTTGCTTCCGCCGGATTGCAAGTTCCCGCTCTGCAGCATGTGATTGCAGGCCTTAAGGTCGACCGCGTCCCGGCGCAGAAAATCGTGACCTTGCTGTTGCGGGATAAGGTTTTGATCAAGATCTCCGACGAATTGATTTTTCATCGCAGCGCCCTCGAAGCCTTGAGGCGGCAGATGGCGGCATACAGACTGCAGTCTTCGAAGATCGACGTGGCAAAATTCAAAGAGCTAACGGGCATAACCCGCAAGTACGCAATCCCCCTGCTGGAATACCTGGATCGCGAACGGGTAACGAAACGAGTGGGCGACGCACGAGAAATCCTCTGAAAACAATCTGGCTTTTTAAATCACTCAATGACTCAATCACTCAATTCTTTCAGATCTTTTCCTCTGGAAATTCCAATTCCAGACCAAGCGGATCGGTTACTCGGTTGGTGAAATTGGCCAATCCGGCCAGCATGTGCAGGTCGACAATCTCTGGATCGGGAAAATGCTTCTTGAGTTCGTCGAAATCGGATTGATTAATCTCGCGTAGGGTCCGCGTCAGTTTCTCGACATACATCAAAGCGGTCCGCTCTTTTTCACCGAAGCGCGAATAGTCTCCCGCCTTGAGTGCCGTCCAGTCTTCGCTGGTAAGGCCAGCGCGCTTCGACGATGCGACATGATGCTGCGTGCAGTATCGACATCCATTAATCAGCGAAATACGCAAATAAATAAGCTCGTATAACTTTCGATCCAGAGATCTCCCCACGCTGCCGTAGAAGCTTAGAAAGTTCTTAAGCATCTCGGGGCGATGCGCCAGAGCTTTCTGAATATTCCCTGGCTTACCGCGAAGCGTTGTTTCATAAATCTCGCGGACGTCCGGAGATGCAACTTCCGGGGCAATCAAGCTAATGCGCGCCATCGAATTCCTCCTCTGAACTGGCGAGTGGAAATACCTCATGATAGATGAATCGCGGGTTCTTCTCTGATGTATTCTTCCTTCTGATGGCCCTGATTCGTCCTGCGACAGTTCACGATGTGCCGCTTTTGCGTACGCTGATCCGCGAACTGGCGGAGTTTGAACACGAGTTGGAGCTTTGCGTGCTCGAAGAGGCCAACCTGTTGCAGGATGGGTTTGGCGCGAATCCCTGTTTTCGCGCGCTGATTCAGACTGGGATGGGCAGACTGCAGGGGTACGCTCTCTTTTTTGGCTCCTACTCGACCTGGGCGGGGCGGGGATTGTTTCTAGAGGATCTGTTTGTGCGAGAGCCGTTTCGCGGCCGAGGGATTGGGACGGCGTTGCTAGCTTCCGTCGCACGTATTGCGGTGCGGGAAAACTGTTACGGAGTGCAGTGGGAGGTGCTCGACTGGAATGAGAAGGCGATCGAACTTTACAAGTCTTTGGGGGCTGAGTTCCTCTACCAGTGGCGGCCGGTGTTGCTGAAGGACGGCGCACTGCGGCGGCTCGCAGAGAAGGCATCTTGAGCGCGCGCATTCGCATTATCGGAGCCGGGTTGGCCGGCTCGGAGGCAGCCTGGCAGTGTGCACGTCGAGGGGTCGAAGTGGAATTGTTCGAAATGCGGCCGGCGCATTCGACTCCTGCGCATCAGACAGCTGACTTTGCGGAACTCGTTTGCTCGAATTCGCTGAAATCGGATAGCGAAAATACCGCCCCGTGGCTCTTGAAGGAAGAAATGCGGCGGGCAGGTTCGCTGCTGTTGCAGATAGCCCGTCAGTGCGCGGTTCCAGCGGGGCATGCGCTGGCCGTGGACCGCGTTGTGTTTGCAGCGAAGGTCACTGAGGCAATTTCGCAGGAACGCCAGATCACAGTCCGGTGCGAAGAAGTAGCCGCCCTCGACGCTGGAGATCAAATCACCATCGTGGCTACGGGGCCTCTGACCTCTGAGACCCTGGCTGCGGAGATTACACGGTTAAGCTCGTCGAAAGAAGTGCCGGGGTCCAACCACGCTTCCCCCGGGGCCTCACAAAATCCCCGCCTATACTTTTACGATTCCATCAGTCCAATCGTCGAGGCCGATTCGATTGACATGTCGCGCGTGTACATGGCCGCACGCTATGACAAGGGATCGGCCGATTACATCAACTGTCCCATGACCCGCGATGAATACGACGGTTTTTATGACGCCTTGCTTGCCGCGCACTCGGTCGAGGAGCGCGACTGGGAGAAATTGAATTACTTCGAAAGTTGTCTGCCCATCGAAGAAATCGCGCGGCGTGGCCGCGACACGCTACGCTTCGGCCCTATGAAGCCGGTGGGATTAAAAGATCCACGCACCGGAAAGATGCCTTACGCAGTTGTGCAGCTGCGTCAGGAAAATCTGCGCGCGGATTCCTACAACCTGGTGGGCTTCCAGAATCATTTGAAGTTTGGCGACCAGGCGCGCGTGCTGCGCATGATTCCGGGACTCGAGAATGCCCGTTTTCTCCGCTACGGCCAGATTCACCGCAACACCTATATCAACGGCCCGGCCTTGTTGCAGGAAACCCTGCAGATGAAGGCTTACCCTCGAATTTTTTTCGCAGGACAGATTTGCGGCGTCGAGGGCTACGTCGAATCCAGCGCGACCGGCTTGATGGCGGGCATGCACGCAGCCGCCATCGCCCTCGGCGAGCATCCCGTGCCGCCTCCGCGAGCTTCCGCGTTCGGATCTCTGGTTCATTACGTCGCTCATGCCGACCCCTCCAACTTTCAGCCCACGAACATCACCTTCGATCTTTTACCCGCGCTGGAGAAAAAGATTCGCGACCGCAAGGAACGTCACCGCTTGCAATGCGAGCTGGCGCTTCGTGAATTCGATTCCTGGGCAGAAAAAGTCAAGATAATGGTGGCGACTAGCTGACTTCTCCGAAACAGAAAATAGCCATGGCAGCACAGATTGAGATTCGTCGCGCTGCTCCAGAAGACGCGCCCGCAATCGCATCGTTACTGTATGAGGCATTCGTGGAGTTCAAACCCCTCTACACGGATGGAGGCTTCTCCGCGACCACGCCGAACGCAGCACAAATTCTAGTGCGCATGCACGAGGGTCCGGCTTGGCTGGCGATGTGCAGCGATATTACCTTGGGAACTGTCGCCGCGCTTGTGAAAGCTGAATCTGCCTATATTCGAGGTATGGCGGTTCTGCCTTCGGCTCGTGCCTCCGGGGTCGGCACGGCTTTGCTGCGGCATGTCGAAAATTGGGCCGCCTCGCAAAGGTGTTCTCGCGTATTCCTCAGCACCACGCCTTTTCTGACCGCAGCCATTCGTTTGTATGAGAAATTCGGTTTCCAGCGCACCGCCGAAGGCCCGCATGAATTGGCCGGTACGTCGCTCTTCACCATGGAGAAAAAACTCGTCGGCACACAGTCCTTCGAGACCAGCTGAAGCGGTCAAATCCCTTACACCTCATTCCTCCCATGTCACACATCTCTCGGCTCAATTTTCTTTGCAACTAAAACCTTCCGCGATACGTACCAATAACCAGGGACAAAACCGTCGCCGGGCTTACGTTCCCGGTCGGGTCGCGTCCAATGAGAGAAAGCGGTCAAACCCGCGTAATGACGCTACGAGACCTCCTTACCGATGTTTTGCGAACGTTGTGGTCGCATAAGCTGCGCGCCTTTCTCACGATGTTCGGGATCGCCTGGGGCATTGTGTCGATCGTGCTCATGGTGGCGGCTGGCGAGGGCTTGCGCAAAGGTCAGGAGGAGCAGAGCAAGAATCTCGGCAAGGACGTAATGATCGTTTTTCACGGTCGCACCAGCCTGCAGGCCGGCGGAATGCACGCGGGCCGCCTCGTGCACTGGGAAGATGAGGATGTTCCGGTGGTGCAGTCCGAAGCCACGGATTGCGAACATGCGATCCCCGAGCTTGAGCAGCAAACCGTTGTCACCCACAGCAATTTCAACAATGCCTCCTTCACGGTAACTGGTTCTTATCCGGAGTTCGGCTCCATTCGCAGTCTGACTGTGGGTCTCGGACGTTTCTATGACTGGGACGACATGCACGATTCGCGGCGTGTCGCCTTCCTCGGCTCGGATGCCTCCAAGCAGCTGTTCCCCGGCCGCAATCCTGTCGGCGAAAATGTTTATCTTAACGATTTTCCCTACGTCGTTATCGGCGTAATGGCCACCAAGAAACAGGACTCCAGCTATGACGGCTGGGACGTAAACAAAGTCTTTGTCCCGTTCTCCGCCATGCGGCGCGATTTTCCCGACAAACCGCCGGGCACGTCCACCACCTTCGATCAACTGCTAGTGACGCCGAAATCGCTGGAGCAGCACGAAGCCTGCAAGCATCAGGTTCGCGTCGCGCTGGCTCGCATGCATCGTTACGATCCCCACGACAAAGAAGCTTGTCCCATCTGGGATACAGTCCAGGAAGCGAAGGCCTTCCGGCAGATGACCGACGGCATGAAATATTTTCTCGGTGCCGTGGGCATTGTCACCCTCGTGCTCGGTGGTATTGGTGTGATGAATGTAATGCTGGTCGCAGTTCGTGAGCGCACTCGCGAAATTGGGGTGCGAAAGGCTCTGGGCGCTCCCTCGGCCACAATTCTGCGGCAGTTTTTTATTGAGGCGTTGATTATTGCCCTGCTCAGCGGCGCGATCGGGTTGGGAGTCGCATTTGGTTTTTGCGCGCTGGTAAATCTTTTGCCGATGCCCGATTTCTTTGCGGGCCTCATTCCCGACTGGGCCTCAGGCCTGGTCGCAACAGTCTTGTTGGGAACCGTCGCGGTGATCGCGGCGCTGTATCCCGCGCGCAGAGCCGCATCCATCGACCCCATCGAGGCATTGCGTTATGAAGCAGGAGGCTAACCCTCCAAAAATTGAGGAATTGGAGAATTTAGTAATTGAGCAATTCCAAGACAAGCGGCGGAGGCCATCCCGGTTTTCAAATTACCAAATTACTAAATTTCCCAATACCAAATTGCTTTATGCCCTTTGAGATCATTCACGAAGCCTGGATCGCGCTGAAGCGCAATCTGACGCGCAGCTTCCTCACTATGCTTGGCATCGTCTGGGGAATCGCGACCGTCACCTTGCTCATCGCTTACGGCAACAGCTTCCGCAGCATTCTCGTTCACGGCTTCGACGCATTTGGCAAAAGCGTGGTCATCTGCTGGCCGCAGCAAACCAGCGAGCAACCGGGCGGGCAGCGCGCCGGCAAGAAAGTTGTTGTTGAACAGTCTGACGTCGATATGGTGATGGCTACCGCGCCCCTCGTGAAACACGTGTGCCGTGAAACCGTGAATCGGCCGGGAATTGCTTACGGCGACCGCATCGTGGGTACCGCCGCGATTCGCGGAGTTTGCCCCGAGTACGGCGAGATGCGCAACGAAGTCCCGTCTGAGGGCCGCTGGATCGATGCCGCCGACCAACTCGAACGCCGGCGCGTGATCTTTCTCGGCGGACGCGTCAAAGAACAACTATTCAGCGGCCGCCCGGCCATAGGAGAAACCGTCGAAGTCGGCGGCGTGCGCTTCACCGTCATCGGCGTGATGGCTCGCAAAATCCAGCTCAGCAATTATTTCAGCAGTGACGATGACTCCGCATGGATTCCCTACTCGACGGCAGGCGATCTGTGGAACACGCGCTACGCAGCCGTGCTCATATTTGAACCACTCGCGCCGCAGTTCGAAAAAAAAGCCATGGCGCAGGTGCTGGCCGCGGTCGCCACCCGACAGCAATTTTCCCCCACCGATCCCAAAGCCTTCCAGATGTTCGGGCGGGATGAGTTTCGCCCGGTAATCGATGCCCTCACCATAGGCCTGCAAGTGCTGCTCGCTTTCATTGGAACTCTCACTCTGGGCATCGGCGGCGTCGGCGTGATGAACATCATGCTCGTCTCAGTCGATGAACGCATTCGCGAGATCGGGCTTCGCCGCGCTCTGGGCGCAAGAAAGCGGCACATCAAGCTGCAGTTTCTGGCCGAGACTTTGTTGATCATGCTGCTCGGCGGAGCTATCGGCGTAGCCTTGTCCTACGCAATTGCCGCTGCCGTCGGCACGCTGCCCATGATGGGACCGCTCTTTGAAGACGATTCCGGTCAGGGCGATATTCACCTGCGGATCTCTTTGATGACGGTCCTTCTCTCAACCGCAGTTTTGCTGGTCGTCGGCGTAATCAGCGGACTCGTTCCCGCCCTTCGCGCCTCGAAGCTCGACCCTGTGGAGGCACTACGCTATGAATGATTCGACGATTCGCATCAGCTTCGCCGATTGGGAAAAACAGTACAGTCTCATTGTCCGATTTGATTTGATCCTCGGCGCATTTCGCAGTACCCTGCTGAATCCGTACTCGAGGTGATTCTTGCCAATCTCCGCGGCTGACTCGATCTCTCTGGCCTTTGAGCACACCAGGAAGCAACTCTTCCAACCCTTTCGGTTTGGTCAATGGATCAGGCTCGCTTTCGTCGGACTGCTGGCCGGCGAACTCGGCTCCAGCGGCGGATGCAATCGCTCCAATTTTTTCCCCACTCACCCAGGCGCAGATCACTCTCCTTTCCCGCACTTCCCAGCAGTCGATCTCGCGCTCTTGGCCGGTCTAATCGCGGTCATCGTGATCGCCGCCATCGTAATCGGCATTATCTTCATGTACATCAGCAGCGTGATGCGCTTCATTCTGTTCGATGGCGTACTGGCGAAGCAGTGCCACATTCGCGACGGCTGGATGCGCAGGCAGGGCCCCGGGTGGCGATTCTTTTTATGGAAGTTGTTCTATTTATTCGCGACGCTGGCAGGCTTTGCCGTGCTGCTCGGAGTTCCCGCAGCCTTTGCTTTTGGTATGGGTTGGCTGACTGCGCCAAAAGACCATGTGCTCCCGCTGGTCCTGGGAGGAATTCTTCTTTTCTTCGTCCTGCTGATTTTCGTCGTCGCCCTCGCCGTGATTTTCGTGCTCACCAAAGATTTCGTCATACCGCAAATGGCCCTCGAAGATATCGGCGCATTCGAAGGCTGGCGTCGATTGTGGTCCATGATCGAAGCCGAAAAAGCCAGCTATGCCGGCTACATCGGCATGAAGATTCTGTTGGCCATCGGCGCTGGAATCATGGTCGGAATAGCCACCCTGATTTTAGGGCTGCTCATAGCCATTCCCACCATTGGACTGAGCATCATCGCCGTCATCACCGGTAAAACGGCTGGACTCACCTGGAATGCTTATACGATCACCCTCGCCGTAGTCATCGGCAGCGTCCTGCTCGCGATTTTTCTGTTTCTGGTTGCGCTGATTTCCGTGCCGGTCATCGTTTTCTTTCCCGCTTACTCAATCTATTTCTTCGCGTCTCGATATCCCGCTCTCAGCGCGTCGCTCTATGCTCTCGCGCAACCCGCGCCGCAACCCTTCGTCGCCCCTCCCCTCCCGCCACAACAACCACCGCCGTTGCCACCAACTCCTGAGCCGGCGAGATGATCGTCACGCGCTCCGCCGCACCCGGGACGTCGCCTGACTCACGGCTGCGGACCTCTTACCCTGCTTCCGTTTCCATGCGGCCATGAAAACCGGCGGCCAATAATGCATTTCACGATCAGGTGATCGGTAGACCGCGTGGCGCCCACCCCCACGCCAAAATTAAATTCCCACTGCGACCCAAAATCCACATCGATTGCCGGAAAGAACTGTTGTTGCTGGTCTCTGAGCGTATCAAAGCCGGTGATCGATCCGTAAGCCGCGTAGTACTCCAACCCGCCTGCTATCTTCTTGGTGAAGTCATAACTGAACTTCGCATTCGGCGAGAACGTCACCCCCTGGTTCACGCTCGGCCCATGCCACGAGCGATCCAGCGCGGGATTAAACGCCAGGTACCACGGCCCAATTTTCTTGTCGATGATCGGCCGGATTTCCCAGGTCCACGTGTCCGGCGAAAATGCGGCGCGCTGATAACCAATTTCATTCGACAGGCTCACGCCCACCGGCCAATGCCATCGCTCGGGCGCGCGCACCCGTGGCCGAATGTGGTCGCCCACCCATTGCCAACCGCCGTCCGATTGAATGCTGGTAAAAACGTAAAAACCAACCTCGGCCCAGTCATTGATTCCCTGCGTGATTTCCAGCGTCTCATGCTCGGCGTGGTTCGTGGGTAGCATCCCGTCCTGCACCGTCTTGCTGCCTTCCACCGTTAAATTCGAGTGGATCTCGACCATCGTCGAACGAGGGACGACCGTATCGGCACCGTAGACCTGGATCTCATAGTTATCCTGCGCGGTCGCAGGCGGGGCAAGACTCAGGGCAAGAAGGAGTGCGGCAGAAACCGAAAAAATATCGAAACGAGAAGTGCGTGCCACATCCGAGTATACCTTCTCGTGCCTGCTCTCCGACCCACCCCGAATGCGTTGTCGTTCCATGCAGGCTGCTCTGAATCGCCCGAAGAAACGTTGTCATTCCGAGCGAAGCGAGGAACCTTGGTGTCCGCTGGAACCCCAACCCTACCTCGGGTGTCTGATGTTGCAGACACGCGCGTGCCGAATATGAGCCCAGGAGCTTTTCATGGCAATGTCAATGGCAGGCGGAGGTGCGCGCGGCCCGCAGATTAACATCACACCGCTGATCGACGTGCTGCTGACGCTGATCATCGTTTTCATGGTCGTCGTGTCGATGGACAAAGAGCAAGGAGAGACCGCCCAAATTCCGCAGCCGGATCAAAAGCAAACGCAAAACATCGCGCAGCCCCGCACCGTCGTCATCCAAGTAGTGTGGACAAAGGACGATCAATCGCCAACCGTAAAGATCAATCAGGAGGCGGATCTCGAAACGCGCCTCGCGGAAATCTATTTGAAGCGCGCTGAAAAAGTGGCCTTCGTCCGCGGCGACGCCGACGTCGACTTCCAATACGTCGCCGACGTAATCGACGTAGCGCACCACATAGGCCTGCGCGTAGGCCTTTTGACGATGAACCGGGAGCTGCCGGTAGAATAATCGATCAATTCCGCGCCCTGTTCTTGATCCAAATCGGCGTCCCCAAGAATCCGAATGCCTCCCGAATCTGATTCTCCAAAAATCGCTGGTAAGAGAAGTGAAGCTTCACGGCGCGATTTGTGAACAGTACAAACGTAGGCGGCGCAACCGACGCTTGCGTCATATAAAGAATTTTCACTCGCGACCGCATGGGAACCGACGCCCGCTCAAAATCCACCGTCTCAATAAAGCGGTTCATCGCCGACGTCGAAATCCGCTTACGCCGCTCCGTCGCAACCCGTTCGAGCAGCGGAAAAATCCTCTCCGTCCCCTTGCCGCTCTTAGCCGAGATAAAAACAATGGGCGCATAGTTCAGAAATTTAAGGTCCCAGCGCAGCCGCTCCTCATAAGCCTCGCGGTCGCCCGGACGCTTGCTCTCCCGCATCCGCATCGCCTTCGACGGCCTACCCGGTTTCTGCGCCCCGCCCGTGACTAGGTCCCACTTGTTCACCACAATAATCATCGAGCGCCCGCTCTCGTGCGCGTAACCCGCGATTGCCGCATCGAGCTGGCTCACGCCCTCGGTAGCGTCGATCACCAGCAGCGCAATGTCCGCACCCTCAAGATGCTTGCGCGCCATCACCACCGAAAGCTTCTCCGCCATCAGATGAGTCTTACCCTTGCGTCGAATGCCCGCCGTATCGATAAATCGAAACCGCCTTCCATCCCGCTCCACGATTTCATCCACCGCATCGCGCGTGGTTCCGGGAATCGGCGACACAATCGCCCGGTCCGACGCAGTCAAACAATTCAGCAGCGTCGACTTGCCCACATTAGGATGCCCAATAATCGCAACCTTAGTCTCGTAAACAGGTTCGTCTTCGGAGAGAGATTTATCCCCCAACGTAGACTCGCTTTCCTGTGCCTCCTCTGTGCTTGCCCTGAGCGAAGTCGAAGGGTCCCCTGTGTTTATGTCTTTAGAATCCGGCAACACCTCCAGCACCGCATCCAGCAAATCGTCAATCCCGCGCCCATGTTCCGCCGAGATCGGAAACATCTGCTTAATCCCCAGCCGGTGAAATTCATCGACAATCGACGCCTGCTTTTCGCTATCGGCCTTATTCACCGCCAAGAAAAGCGGCCGCCCCGCCTTGCGCAGCAGCCGCACCAACTCCATGTCTGGCCCCGCGAGCTCGGCTCGCCCATCAACGACCATCACGATCGCCGCCGCTTCATCAAACGCCACCCGCGCCTGTCGGAAGATCTCCGATGGAATGAAATCCTTGTCCTCCGGAAGGATACCGCCGGTATCGATGATCCGCATGTGCCGGCCGCGCCACTCCGCATCGCCATAAAGCCGGTCGCGCGTGATGCCCGGTTCATCGCCCACAATGGCGCGCCGCGAGCCAACAATGCGGTTAAACAGAGTGGACTTGCCTACGTTCGGCCGCCCCAC
>Ga0307478_10000436_pt1 | contig 43633 bp, 52 predicted proteins | sample atmos_gasesECM4C_2_FD_203713 | JGI IMG/M metagenome (GOLD analysis project Ga0307478, IMG submission 203713) | Hardwood forest soil microbial communities from Morgan-Monroe State Forest, Indiana, United States - atmos_gasesECM4C_05 | ecosystem: Environmental > Terrestrial > Soil > Temperate...
CTAACCAGTTGATCCAGCAATGCTTCCCATCGAGAAATCGATCTGCACGGCGTGCTCAATCAAAACCTAAACAGGGCTTTTGTTTTGTTTGAATTGACGTAGGCGAACGAAATCAGCCTCGTAGACGGCTCCCAGAAGACTTTGAGCAAGTGTTGCATCGACCCATTGAGACCACCCTTCCTAAGGGGAGATCAGTCGCAGGATTTTTTTGGGCTTGGTTTCAGCCCGCTCTCGAACGCCGTGGCCTATCCGTGCCTTCAATGCCACCGAGCTCGCGGAGGTTGCGCCATTTGGGGAGCGATGCGCCATTGCCGAAAATGATCCACTCGTCTCCGCCGGGGACTATCCGTTCAACAGCTTCGTGATTCTTTCGGGCACGGTGCGAGCCGTCGACGTCTCGACCGGCGAACGCGTGGTGTTCGTTCGCTACGGCGCGGGATATTTCAGCGGCGATATCGATCTGTTCACACGGCGGCCCTCGATCATCTCGGTCGAAACCGAAACCTCTGTCGAGGCCGTTCGACTCACCCCGAAACAGCTTCGGAATTTGTTCACCAGAAGACCTCAATTGGGTGAGAAGTTCTGGAAATCGTTCCAACGCCAGCGGGAATTACTCCTCAAGTCAAATTTTCGTGGCTTGACGGTCTACGGAAGGAAAGATGACAAGGCAACGCTCGAAGCCGTGGAGCTGCTATTCCGCAACAGCGTACCGCACGAATGGTTGGATACATCTCTAGACGACAACAGGATCAAACTCGAACAGATCCGCGAAGATGTTCAGTCCTGTCCGGTTGTGGCTCACGGCAGTCGGGTGCTCTTCGAAGCGCCCACTCGCGCTCAACTGGCCGACCCACCTTCGTCTTCGCCGCCAACTACCGAATTCGGTTTATGACGTTTTGGTTCTGGGTGCTGGCCCGGCAGGTCTGGGAGCGGCGGTTTATGCAGCGTCGGAAGGTTTGTCCTGTCTTGTCTTGGGCGGCCTCGGGCCAGGAGGCCAAGCAAGTACGACTTCAATTAGAATTCCTGTACCCGAAAAGTGAAACCAACAAGTGATCCTCAGCCAAATCAACTGGGTCTGCTCCGTCTCGCAGTAGCTCACTGAATCATTCGACGATAGTTCGTTCTAGCTAGGTCTGTTTCCTCGCGTCACCCGTAAGTCCTTCTACCAGTGAACAGATATTTCTTATGGACTCTGGCATGCGACCCCACTTTTCGGACGTGGGTTCGATTCCCATCGCCCGCTCCATAACTCGTGGGGTCCGATTGGCCTTACACGGCCAGGCGCCTTGAATTTGGGCTCGAAAACCGTCGTTTTGGTCCTAAGATGGTCCTAACGCCAGCCAGTTGGTCCTAAGCCAGCTCATCTGTTCCTCCAAAAAACGCACCCAGACTCTTCCACGCCTTCCAGGCTCAGGGCAATCCTGCGAAAATCTGCTGCGGTCATGTGGCGATTCCCATTCGTCAGAGAGACAGGAATAGCGGACCGAAGATGCCAGGTTAGAGTCACCTGTCAATTCCTGGAACTACGCAGCAAGAGAAAGATTCAATCCGACTGATTCTGCGACCGTGCGACGGGCAAATGCCATCCTCGGTATATCGCCATGACTCGCAGCCAGAAGCACAGGAGTGCGCCCACGGTCATCATTAGAAAAGCTGGATAATGCAAAACATATCCGATCACTACTACGACGCCAGCGGCTAGCGCAGCAACGGCATAAATATCCGCCTGAAGCACCGTCGGTGTTTGGTTGACAAGCACATCGCGCAGTATTCCACCACCAATCCCGGTTAGCACTCCCATAAAAATAGCCATCACCGGATTGAGTCCGCGATGAGCGCCTTTTGTGTGCCGGCGACGGCAAACAGACCGAGTCCCGCGCCGTCGAATAACAACACCAGCCTGCGACGTTTATCGATGTCGGGATACCAGAAGAAGGTCACCAATCCTGCCAGAAGAGAGACCCCGAGATAGCGCCAATCGCTGATGGCCGCTGGTGGCACCGCGCCAATCAGCACATCTCGTGTAATCCCGCCCGCATTACCGGCCGCGAACGAGAGTGCCATCAGGCCGAACAGATCGAACCGGCTTTTGACACCTGCTGCCGCACCGCTGAGTGCGAAAACGAACGTGCCAAGCAGATCCACAGCATCCAGAAACGGACCTGCCAGTTGATACCCGTGGATCAGCAAGCTGTTCACGAGGCTAGCCACGCATGCGCCGCAACAACGAGGGCCTTCACACCTGTTTCCAGAGTCGGATGAATGACTGGTGCAAAGGCGGGGTTATGGTTGGTTGGAAGCGAGCTAAGTTTTCCCTCTTTCTTTGCCTTGGTGTACACAACTGGATCATCACCGCCGAAGAACCAATACACTGCCGGAACGTCCCACCCAGCTCCAAAGCAGCCGAAGTCCTCGCTTGCCATAGTGGGCTTCGTCTGTTCGATGGAACCGGCAGGGAAGCTCCGGAGCATTGCATCGACGAGCTTCTTTGTCGCGTTGGCATCATTCCTTACTGACGAATACTGATCGAGTGGCGTGATCTCTGGCGGTCTTGGTGCTCCTGATGCCGCTGCCTCAGCCTGCGCAATGCGTTCAATCGCCGCGAGCACACGCTTGCGCACACCCTCGTCAAATGTGCGCACATTCAATTTGATCAATGCCTCGTCCGGAATAATGTTCTCTTTCGTGCCGGCCTGCAGCGACCCGATTGTCACCACCGCGGAATCCGTGGGCGCGACCTCCCGGGAGACGATCGTTTGCAGTCGCATTACGGTCGCGGCGGCCATAACTACGGGGTCGATGCTGGACTCGGGCATTGAGCCGTGCGCGCCGCGCCCGAAAATGCGAATCTGCAGGCTATCCGCAGAGGAGGTGACAATACCCGCACGCCAATCGATGTTGCCCGACGGCAAGCTCATGACGTGCTGCCCTAGCACAACATCCGGTTCTGGAAATCGTTTGAACATCCCATCATCTATCATTGCCTTAGCGCCTTGCGCGGTCTCCTCACCTGGCTGAAAGACCGCCATCAGTGTCCCTCTCCACGCGTCGCGGCTCTTTGCAAAAAGATTTGTTGCGCCAATCAAGCAGGCAACGTGCATATCGTGCCCGCACGAGTGGGCTACGGGTACGGTCTTGCCGGTAGGGTCAGTCCCCGTGACGGTGCTCGCGTAGGGAAGGCCAGTCGCTTCTTTGATGGGTAGTGCATCCATGTCCGCGCGTAGCATGACAGTGGGTCCATCGCCGTTGCGCAAAATGCTTACAACCCCAGTCTTGCCGACCCCGCTAGTCACCTCAAATCCCAGAGCCTTCAGATGATTCGCAGCAATCCCAGCCGTCCGCGTCTCCTGCATCGACAATTCTGGATGCGCATGTATGTCTTTATAGACGGCCTCCAGTTCTGGAAGCAATGTGGCGAGACTTGCAAGGATTTCTGTCAGCTTGTTCTCGCTCATGAAATTAGTCTCCTTAAGTAAAATCGCCACAACATGACTCGGGTCGCGAGCTAGCGACAACTGCTGTTGTTAGCGTTGGGAATTGCTAGGAACGTAATGCTGGCGGGCGCGAAACTGATACGACCTGCGCGCGTTCGCTGACCCACGAATTCTGGAATGTCGCTATCGCTGGTCAGTTCAAGCGTCTTCCCATTGAGCTCGACTGATCTGTCTTGAAGTTGCTTGGCACTCAGCGTGTAGCGTTCTGCATCAGCCGGCAATGTAATTTCATGGACTTGCTGCCGGTCGGCATTGATGACCAGAAGCGTGGCGCCGCCGGAATGGTTCTGAAGGCAGTGGGCATAGACATACACATTCCGGATTGGCGATGTATGGGGATCGAGAACCGTCGCACCCATGGGCGTCGCCAAAGCACAGCGGCCCAGTAATTCGGACGTGGTGCGAATGTATTTTCGTCTAACAGGCCGTAGTCGCTTGATGCCAGCGTGTTGTGCATAATCACTTTCACGCCACGCTGGGCGAGACTCGCATGTTGAACGAGGTATCGGAACGTGTCCAGAAAAGTGGAAGCCCAGGGGTTTCCGCCGCAGGCTGCATCGGCAGTTTCCGTAATCCAAAGTGATTTGCCTGGCTCGAACCTGTCTCGAAGGTCGGCGTAAAATGCACCAATCTTCTCCGGGCGCGAGAGCCAGTCTTGAGAAAGTGCCGCTGCCATCGTTGTTTGTGATGATGCGCCCATGCTTGCACACCGGTGCGAAGCAGTCGCATAGAGATGGTAAGAAAAAACATCGAAAAGGGGGCCGGTCGCATGTAGCAGGTCTTCGGATTTCAGCACTTCGCCAGCCATTGGCATTGCGAACGGTCCCTCGCCAACTGAACCTGGACCGAGAAATACTGTAGCGGGCGCCGTTTTCCGAAGGAACGTACGGAAGACCGCAACGTCGCGGCCATAGCTTGCTGCATCGTATCCTTTCGGTGCGCCGCCCATCGCTGCATATGTCGGCTCATTCATGAATTCGCTTGCAGCGATTCGCCCTCCAGCGGACTTGGTGTATTCGAACAATTGTCGCGCCTGGTCCGAGGTCCATACGCCTTGAGCATCACGCGTTCCCGACCCCGTAGCCACCGATGTCACGATTTCGGCATTCACCGCATGAGAAAAATCAACTACGCCCTTCCATTCCTCTCGCGTTAGGACTCCGTTGAAACCTGATGGCGCATTGGCTGGGGCGGCATTCTCCGAATCCTGAAAATAAGCGCTATTGGCCCACGTACCGCTTACTCGCACATATGCGGGGCTTAACGCCGCCGCCAGTTTTCGCAATCGCGGATTTGAAAGATCAATGGGCGCTCGATATCGATAGAGGTTCGGGTCTATGCCTGCCGGAGTGAAACCCGCCTGGGGGGCGGGCTCCTGCGCTTTACTTTCGTTTGTGGCGCTCCCGTATGGTTTCCAAAATTTTCCGCCGATGACTTCCACCATTTCAATGTTGTAGGACTGGAAGCGCTCATCGACCGTGCCAATGCGCGCCATCTTCGCCGGATCAAGTGACACAACCTGCCCGGCGAATCGAGTGGTTGGAAACACGACAGCAGCAGCGCACAAAGCTGCGGTTAGAAATGTTCGCAAACCAGGGTTCCTGTTCATTCAATCACCTCTCCGTTTCGAACGCGGGACCTTCACTTCCCCTGCTTGCTGTTCTTTTCCAACGGCCATTTTTTCTTCTTTTTCTTCGGAAAAATGAAACTCCTGCTGATCGTCTTTCAGGAATTCCTGGACGAGAGGCTCGGAGGATCGCTCCATTTCCCCCACGGTGCCGTAGAAAAGCATCTTACTATGGTCCAGGAAGAGAACATGATCGGTGAGTCTTTCCGCAAGCTGAGTATCGTGGGTAACGACGATACTGTCAGTTTCAGTTGAACTTTGAGGCGTGCAATCAACTCGCCTAACCGATGCGCCATCAGCGGATCTACCACCGTGGTGGGTTCGTCGTAAAGTACCGCCTCAGGGTTCTCCGCTAGCGCCCTCGCTTGTGCAGATCCGGTGATGAGCATATAAGGTTCGTGGGAACTCTATCTCACATGTCATTTGCCAATAATTAGGAGTAGCGACCATGTCCACTCTTCCACGCACCCTCACCACGGCATATATGTTGTGCCTGTTCACTCTTCTTGGAAGCTCTGCGGGCGCACAAGTCGCAGACGGCGACTGGCTAAACTACAACCGCACTGTGGCTGGAGATCGGTTCTCGCCTCTCAAGGAGATCAACCGTTCCAACGTCGCCCAATTGAAGTCGATCTGCACGTATACGTTGCCAGAGGTGTCCTCGCTTCAGACTGGTCCGCTTGTTGTTGACGGCACGATGTACTTCACGACTGACGAGGGGTCGTATGCGATCGATGCGAGCTCATGCGAGGAGAAGTGGAAAGAGCATCGGCACAGCGACACGCCAAGCATGGAGCTCGTGAACCGTGGATTCGCCTACACCAACGGACGGTTGTTTCGAGGCACCTCGGACTCGCACGTGCTTGCGATGGACCCGGCAGACGGCCACGTGCTGTGGGATCACGTGATCGATGCGCAGGGACCTGGCGTCTCGATACCAATGGCACCGATCGCGGCGAACGGGCTGGTCTACGTCGGCAACGCCGGTGGTGATCAGGCCAATGTGACCGGCCACGTTTATGCGCTGGATGCCAAGGACGGCCGCATGTTGTGGAGGTTCGACGTCGTGCCGGGGACTGGGCCGGCGCTTTCGACGTGGACGAATCCCAAGTATCCGATCTCCGGAGGTGCGTTCTGGACATCGTTCACCCTCGATGAACCCAACGGGGTGCTGTACGTGCCCGCGGGCAATCCGGCGCCAGACTTCGGCAGTGAACAGCGGACGGGCGACAACCTCTATACCGATTCGATCATCGCCATCGACGCCACGAACGGACGGATGCTGGGCTACAACCAACTGGTTAAGCGCGACAACCACGACTGGGACGTCGACACTCCACCCACGTTGGCGAGAGAAGCTGAAGGTCCTCTCTGGTCATGGTGTCGGCTGCTGCAATCCTTTCGCCTCTAGAATCTTAGCGTGCGACGCGGCAAAATTGGAGAACGACCGGGTACACGAAGCGTTCCGTGAACATCACCGAGATCAATCGGAGCATCGCCGAACGTTTCAATGAGGCGTTCAATCGTGGCGACCTCGATGCGGCAGCAAGCTGCTTCGCCGAGGACTGCCAAAATCACGGTAGAAAGGTAGGGCGTGCTGGCGTGAGGAAAATGTTGGAAGAAATTAAGACCAACTTCCCAGATGCGAGCCTCACGACGCTGAACTCTGTCGCGGAGGGCGAGTGGGTCGTTGTCCGATGCACGTATAGCGGAACCCACCGTGGCGCGTCACACTTTCCGGTCGATGGCGGAATGCTCGTGGGTGTGCAGCCCACCCGGCGCACTTTCGAGGTTCAGCACATCCACATGTATCGGGTGCTCGATGGCAAGATCGCCGAGCATTTTGCTAGTCGTGATGATGTCGGAATGATGCGGCAGCTTGGTCTGCTTCCACCGCCATCATCGCTGTCAGGTCAGTAGGCTGGCTTCATTCCTCGCTACGCAATCGCCACGATTACGCGACCCGGTTTTGCGAGTCTTCAACTCCGAAACATGCGAAGGCAGCTAAGGCTCGCGAAACTGGCATAATTGCTCCATCGTGGTCTCTATCCCACAAATTGCGACCAACGCTGTTCGACGTATCCAGCAAGTTCAGGCAATCACGATTGTCTGGATGAGCGCGGAGGCTGCGGTATCTTTGTTCGCTGCATGGCGGGCACAGAGTCCTGCCCTCCTTGCGTTTGGTGGAGACAGTGCCATCGAACTCGCATCGGCGGTTGTTGTTCTGTGGCGGTTTCAAGCGAGTGCAGAGCGAGAGCACGCGGAGCGCCGAGCAGCCCGAATCGCAGGAATTCTGCTGTTCACCCTTGCCGCGTGCGTCGTCACCGCTTCTGTTATGTCATTGGTCGGATACGGCGAACCCAAACCAAGATTTCTTGGCATCGCCATCCTAATAGCGGCAGCCGTGTTCATGCCGTTGCTTGCGAGGGAGAAACGGCGGCTGTCAGCAGCAACAGGCAGTGCTGCGTTGGGGGCGGACGCCGCACAGTCGGCGCTGTGTGCTTACCTCTCGCTGATCGCCTTAATGGGTTTGGTGATCAACGCGATTTGGCACATCAAGTGGGCAGACCCGGTTGCCGCTTTAGCGGTTCTGCCGCTTATCCTTCGGGAAGGTTGGGAAGCCTTGCGCGGGAAGACCTGTGACTGCTGAAAGCGAACGCCGTAGAGTTTGCGTCAAGAAGACCGCCTGCCCGAAGGGCAGGGCTCATCGCTGCCGGTCATCGTTACTCTATCTGTCCTGCAGAGGGCGGCTTCGCGCGACCAAGCTTGTTCCATCCATGGAAGCGCGACAAGTCGCCCGCGTTCCATGCCTCGCGGAGTCCAGGCGTGCTCAGGTCCCAGTCGGGACGGATTTCGCCCGTCACCGCGCGCAGATCATGCCAGAGGTCTGCGACCGACGGGCGGCCCCAAAACCAGTAGCCGTTGTAGATGCTGTGAATCACGAGGCCCGGCTTGAGCACGAGCGTGTGCGGAATCATCGGATTGTGTTCGGGGTCGGTGTACTCCTGGATCTCGAGGTCCTTCTGAACCTTTCGCTCAGGGTCAGAGAGGAAGGTCCACTGGGCGCCGACCGACGCACGAAACTCCTGAATCGTGTGGTGGTCGTCGGTGGAGATCGTGGCGATTTGGGTGTATGCCACTGCGATCTTCGGGTAGAACGCGGCGAGCTCCAGATGCTGTTGGTGCTCCTTCGGGCAATAGTGGCCGCGTGCGAGCGTGAGGATCAGCGGGTCGTCGCCTTGGAGTTCGCTGAGTTTGCGGAGCGTGCTCGTGTGATCAGGCAGCTCGTAGTCGGGGAAGACACCTCCGGGCACAATGCCAGGGCGCATAGTCGGGCTCCTTTAATGGGGACGACCTTAGTGTCTTTCGAAAGTCCCCGTTGGATCAAATCGCCAAGCGACTGTCATGCCGCGGCAGCACTTTCTCGGCTCATGAAGCCCCGAACGAGCTGGGCAATTTCATCCGGCGCGGTATCGAGCGCGAAATGGCCCCCGTCGACGATGTGCACTTCAGCCTTTGGCACATCCCGCCGATAGGCTTCCGGCTCGGAGGGATCGAATGAACTCTCATATTTGCCCCAGATCACGAGTAGGTGCGGCTGTTTCTCGCGCATCCACGCCTGCCACTTGGGGTAGGCGTCGACGTTGGTTCGGTAGTCGTAGAAGAGATCGCTTTGAATATCGGCCTGGCCTGGCTGGTTGAGAAAATAAAATTCATCCGTCCAGAGATCCGGGTCGTGGCGTTCCACGTTGGGATCGTTGCCTGCATGGCGCGCCTTGGTGGTTTCAAGCGACAGGAGATTTCCGCGAAGGGCGCTTTCATAGGCCGCGCGATCGGCCCAAAAAGCGCGACGCGTTTTCCAATTCTCGCCGAGGCCTGTGTTGTGCGCGACCGCGTCCTGGACAATGAGAGCCTGCGCCCGTTCTGGGTGTGCCAATATCATGCGAAACCCCACGGGACCGCCGTAGTCCTGCATATAAAGTGCGTAGTGCAAGAGTCCGAGCGCTTCGGTGAAGTGGTCCATGATCTCGGCGGTGTGATCGAAGGTATACGCAAATTTTTTCGGGTCCGGCCAGTCGCTGTGTCCGAAGCCAGGGTAATCGGGCGCAACAAGATGAAAGGTATCGGAGAGCCGGGCGAAAAGAGGCTCGAACATCCGCGAGGAAGAGGGGAGTCCGTGCAAGAGTAGAAGGGTTGGAGCGTCTTTCGGGCCTGCCTCTCTGTAAAAGATGGAGAGCCCATCAATCTGCATCGTGCGATACAAAGTCGGGTGTTCCATTCGGCGGTCCTTTCTTTGGGTTTGAGTTGGCAGCTGAATCGGGGTCGCACCTGCCAGGTCGTCCTTGGAGGATCGCGCGTCCGCTGGACCAATGATGCCCAGGTCGGCAGCCGCAATAGTTATGGCCGAACCGGCAAAGAAGGTACTGAGAAGAAAGCGGCGAGCATGGTTGAGCTCTTCGGGCATTCTATTTCGCTCCAATCGAATTCACACGCGATCCGAACATCGCCGGCCGCTTCCAAGAGACCGGCATCGATTTGCTTCAGTCGATCACCTCAGTAACTTGCCGACGAGCCAGTAATCGACACTGAACTTTCCCGGACCAGAGCAGATCAGCCAGATAAAGAAGAGCACGTACAGGACTTCCGGAAGGTAGAGAAAATCGTCGAGCCAGTTAAGAGGCGAAAGTCCCTTAGGCATGGTGGAAACCGCGCTGGTCAGGGTGGCGACAATCATATCGATCAATAAAGCCACGCAGGCCGAGCTCGAAAGAAACCCCACGGTCACCAAGGATCCGCCAAGGAACTCGACACCCGACACGAAATAAGCCGTCTGGCGGGGAAACGCGACTTTGGCCTTAACAAGCGTTTCGTAAACAGGTTTCGTGCCGCCGGCGACAAACAATTTGTTTGCCCCGGAGATGGTGAAGAACAGCCCGATCGAAACCCGTACCAGCAGGATGGCATATTGTTCCAAACCGCTGCTACCCTGCAGCGCAAACTGGACCAACCGTTTCCAATCCATCTCTTGTCCCTCCATCGGAGGACGTGCTGCAACGATCTCCCAAATCATGCAGTTCGACTTCTGGGTAACCGCGTTAATCAGGACTTGCCGGGTCTCTGACGTTGATCACTGTTCTCGACAATTATGCTGCAAACCGCAAATGGCGGTGTCGTTAGAGAATTCTCGCGCCTCGAGATTATGTGTCCATCCGTTCGACCCATTGAGCGCGGAATGCGGGAGCCACAAATGGATCCGCAAAGTACTGTGTTTCCCGCACAACCTTTTCGCCCTTGAACTCCATGATGCTCACCGTGTAGGACGGCTTACCGTCATATGTCAGGATGAATTCGGTGACCCAAAGCGCACCGCTGCCAATGATTCGTCGGATAGAAAACCGCTTTTTGCTCGGCTGACTAGCGCGCTGGTTCTGTATGTTGGATCGACCGCGGGTTCGCTCGCCTGACTGCGGGTATTCCAGCACCGCGTCCTCGTGATAGATGCGGTGCTCCGTTTCAAAATCGTTAGCATCGGACGCCGCCCAATGCTGATCCAGTGCCACACGGATTTGTTGCTCTTGCATGGACTGCTCCAGCTGCGGTTTCGCTTCCATGATCAGCTCCTTTGTTCAGCTCCCTTGGCTTTTGGAATGAAACCCGGAACGCCGGTTTTCACCACTGGATTCAGCCTCTGTCTGGTCTGAATGCGATTGATTTCGTCAAGCGCGTCTCCCGGAAGAGCGGAGATGTCGAAATTCTCTCTCGCGCGGGCCGCACTCCTGGGCGTGGTAAGCAAAGCCGTGCCGCGCTGCACCGCCCAAGCTAGCAGCACCTGTGCCGGCGTTTTTCCAACTAGCGCGGCGATAGTCGAAATGACTGGATCTTCGAGCAGTCCAGGCTTCATCCCGTGACCTAGTGGCGCAAAAGCCAAAAACACAACGCCCTTCTCCTTGCAGAATCCCAATAGCTCCGTTTCCGGCAGATGCGGATGTGATTCCACCTGCACCACGGCTGGCTTGATTCTCGCTGATTCATAGATGGGCTTCAGTTCCTTTAAACTGATGTCTGAAAGTCCGATGGCCCGGCACTTGCCATGGTCCACGAGACTTTCCATCGCTTTCCAGGTGTCGAGCAAAGTCACGTCGTGGTCGTAAAAGGACATTGCCGTTTTGATCCCGCGGATCCTGCTCGTCCCCGGGTTGAAATGCAAATGGAGTGTGAATGAGGTAGAGATCCAGATACTTGAGCCCGAGTCTGTCCAGACTCGCCTCGAAAGCCGGTTCGACGCGCTCGGGCCGGTGATTGGAGTTCCACAGCTTTGTGGTAACAAAAATGTCTTCGCGCGCGATCCCTCCCGCGGTAAGTCCTGCCTGCAACGTCCTGCCTACCTCGCGCTCGTTCCCGTATCGTTCCGCGCAATCGAAGTGTCGAAATCCGGCTTCCAGTGCGTCTGTGGTAGCAGTTATCGTCACGGCTGCGTCGGGAATTAAGGTACCAAAGCCCAGTGCGGGTATGCGCCCGGCTCCGTGATTGAGTGGAATTCTCGTCATCCGTAGATCGGAAGATTCAATCATGATTATTCCTCCAAGCTGTTTTGGGTGCGGCGTCACCGGCCCGGATTCAAAGTTAGATGCTGGTGTCCCAAACTCGACGCAACCCTGATTAGAAATTCGCAGGCTAGTACGCTTTGATCGAGCAGTTCCGGGTTATAGTTGGCCCGTCATCGCGCTTCTCGCCACGGCCCCGGCCGTTTTCGCATCGGCTCGCTTGCTCGGGATGCTTGCGGGTGGCGCGCGAGGGCAAGGCGTCGAGAAGGCCGGGACTAAGCATGTGCCTACGCGGCGCTAAGGGTCACCCACCCGCCGAAAAGTTGGCGTCAAAGGTGGGCGACCGCGCATCCAAGCGGTTGAGTTCCCGAGTGCGGATGCCATATCATCACCGGCAGGCTTGCCGAGCTCGGAGCACACGACGAGACCGAATCTGACTGAGGGTCACATGCCAGGAAAGAAAAAAGCTACACCGCGCACGCAAGGCCCCGTACTCGAAGTCACCACCGCTGGCTTCATTGACGCACTCGTAGCCGCGGGCGGCCCGCCCATCTACAAGATGAGCGTCGCCGACGCCCGCAACGTTCTGGATTCGCTTCAGTCCAAGCCCGTCGCCAAGCTGGCCGCGCAAATCGAAGACCTGAACATTCCCGCCGGCCCGACCGGCGAGACTTCGATTCGCATCATTCGCCCGGAAAAATCCAGCGGTGCGCTGCCTGCGGTGATTTACACGCACGGCGGCGGCTGGATTATGGGCAACGCCAATACGCACGATCGTCTGGTTCGCGAACTCGCCAACGGCATCAACGCCGCCATCGTGTTCGTGAATTACACGCCTTCGCCAGAAGCCAAGTATCCGACGGCCATCGAACAGGCTTACGGCACCGCGAGATACATCGCCGAAAAAGGAGCAGCGCACAACATCGACACCAAGCGGATTGCCATCTGTGGCGACAGCGCCGGCGGCAACATGGTGGCCGCGGTTACGCTGCTTGCGAAAGATCGCGGCAGCCCGAAGTTCCTTTACCAGGTGATGCTCTATCCCGCCACCGACGCCGGCATGAACACGGCGTCGTACAAGCAATTCGCGAACGGCCCCTGGAATACCAAAAACGCCATGAAGTGGTTCTGGGACGCGTACGAGCCTCGCGTCGCTTCGCGCAAAAAGCCGACCGTGTCGCCACTTCAGGCGCCGCTTGCTCAACTCAAGGGTCTGCCGCCTGCGCTGCTCATCACCGTCGAAAACGACGTGCTGCGCGACGAGGGAGAGGCCTACTGCCGGAAGCTCACCGAGGCCGGCGTCAAGGTGACGGCCGTGCGCTGCCTGCAAACCATTCATGACTTCGCGATGCTGAATCCCATCGCGGGTACGCCCGCGACGCGCACCGGCATCGGGCTGGTGATAGCGCATCTGAGCGAGGCGCTCGGCACAGCCTCGGCGCGCTCCGCCGCTGCTGGCGCCTGACCCTCGGCTTCTGGGCGCGGCTGAACTGCGAACAGATGATCTCGCACTCCAGAGTGCTGCTCCTTCGTTTGTTGGTCGTTCATCTTGAGCCCTCAATTTGACAAGAAGAACCTATCTCATAAATGGTGCCCGGAAGGGCGGGGCTTCTCAGCCGCTCGGGAATCCGAACATCAACCACGACTGGTTGGCTGCCAAGTGGGGGTAAAGCTCGGTCATCTGGTTGAACAGCTCTTCGTCGGACGCCGTGGTCTGCTGCAGCCGATCAAAGTCCAGCAGATAGCGCTCAGTGTCCTGGATCGCCGACGGTGAGTCGGGCGCACCAGGCTTCTTGTGACCGGCAACAACAATCGCTGGCTTCAGCGCTGCCAACCGGTCCAGCGCCGCGACCCAGTTCTTCCGGCTCTCGGGGGTGGTGTCGCCGACGTACATGTGGCACTGGTTGTACACCACGTCGCCAGCGACGATCAGGCCGACCGATGGAACATATAGAGACGTCGAATCGGGACAATCGGTGCGGCCCTGCTCGATGATGCGCAATTCGTGGCCCTCGAGAGTGAACGTGTCGTGCTCATAGGGCTCAGGGGGAACCAACTTAGTGGGCACTTGCCCGGGAAAGAGCCGGCGGGCTAACCGCTCCACTGTGGGAGTGAAAGACATCTGCATGGCGTTCACCGTCTTAGGCGTTGCTATCGCCCGTGCGCCCGGGAAACGGCCGAGCAGAATGCTCAGACCGTAGAAGTGGTCGAAGTGGGCGTGCGTTATATAGATGATCTCCAAGTTGCGGTTGTGCAGAGCAATCCAACCCGCGAGAGCTTCGGCCTCAGACACCGTCCCCATTGCGTCCACCAGCACCGCGTCGTACTCGCCGAAGATCAAAGTCGAAGTGATCGGGTCAAAGCCGAGCGGCTCGCCGAAGGGCTTTGGCCGCTCGCCGACCATGACCTTTCCCGGGGCGGTAAAGACGTTCACACTAAGCGTGTTCGTCGCGACAGGCGCGGTTACGCGCGTGGTCTCCTTCAGTGCATTTGTGCCGTCCATTTGGCGCTCCTTTCGACGTCAGAGCGAGTGACTGTCCAAAGCAAAATTGGCAGAAACGCGACGACGAATCCGTCGGACGAACGTATCGATCAAGACCAAAGTACTGGCTCGACACTGCAGCCCCGAAGGCCTCAACAAAACATCCGTAACCGTTTAAATCCGAATCCCATCCGGGCCGAGCGCTAACCGTACTTGAGCGTGGTGCTTTGTCCCACTTCGATAATGTAGCCGTCAGGGTCGCGGATGTAGCAGCGGATCTCGCCGTACTTGGGGATCGGCGGCGTGAGGAACTCCGCTCCCCGGCTTTTCCACAATTCATAGCAAGCCTGAATATCCGCAACCCGGAAATTCATAAAGCTGTTGATGTGATTCGGGTCGGGCACGCTGAGCGTTACCGTCGGCTTGTCCGGGGTTGGCCCGCCTCCAACGTTCAGAATCATCCAGATATTCGCAAGCTGAAGGTACGGAGGCGCGTTGCCGTCGCCCATGCTCAGAATGCGGGCGCCGAAGACCTTTTCGTAGTAGCGAGCCGATCGCTCGACATCGGCGACGGTGAGAAAATGCGCAACGCTGATCCCCTCTCGCGGGGGCATCTCATAACTCTTCTGTTCGACTTGTACCGCGTTCATGGATGGCTCCTTTCAATACGGTGCTAATTACAAATGCGGTGTCCCGAGTCCCGCTCCCATTCATAAAAAATTGATCGATGCCAGCTGGTGCACCAGCGATTCCCAATTGGCTGGAACTCTTCTTCGCTTCCTCCATTTGCGTCTTCAAAACTCTTGCAATCATGGTCGCTCGCAAGTCGCTGGCTTTTCGGTCGTTGCCTCACGGGATTCGTGACGCGAGGCTCGCGCGCTTGTGACAGTCGATGCTTACGCGACCTTTAGCAGGATTCTGCCCTTGCCCCGGCCTTCCTGGCTCAGATCCTGCGCCTCACGGGCCTGCTCCAGCCGAAACACCTCGCCCATCCGTGGCTTCACGTCGCCGCGTACCACCAAGCCCGCTATCTCCGATAGGTCCGCCGGGTTTCCCTTCGATACCATGTTCACGCCACAAATTCCCGCCCGGGCCGCCAACTCCGCGTTCGCCCCGCCCACCGTCGAAACGATCACGCCGCCCTTCTTCACAACCGCGAAGGAGCGCGTCGCCGTCTCGCCGCCGATCAGGTCCAGCACCGCGTCCACCTGGCCTACGGTTTCAAACCGCTCGTGCTTATAGTCCACTACCTGCACGTGACCCAGGGAGCGCAGGTACACGATGTCTTCGCCCGAAGCCGTCCCGATCACTTGCGCGCCCCAGAGCTTGGCAATCTGGGTCGCAAACGAGCCTACGCCCCCCGCCGCGCCGTGGATCAGAATTCGCGTTCCCGGCTTCGGCTGCACATAGTCGCGAATTGCTTGCAGGGCCGTCAGTCCCCCCGTCGGCAGCGCCGCGGCCACCGCGAACTCCATTTTCTCCGGAATCGCCGCGATGTAGGTGATCGCCGCCGCGGTGAATTCCGCATAGGTCCCTTCGCCGAACCCGAACACCCGCTCGCCAGTCCGGAAACTGCCCGAGTCGCCGCCAGCCGTCACGATCTCTCCCGCGAAATCCTGCCCCAGCGTCAGCGGGAAACTCGCCGGGCGGAGCTTCTTCATGTAACCCTCGCGGATTTTCCAATCGATCGGGTTCACGCCCGCGTAGCGCACTTTCGCGAGGACTTGGCCCGGGCCGATCTCCGGTAGCGGTGCTTCCTCGTATTTCAGTTGATCGGAGCCGCCGTAGTGCGCGATCCGAATCGCCTTGATCAGACTGGGCACTGCCGCGTGTTTTGTCGTCGCCATTGTCGTTTCTCCTTTCAATGCGCCCTGAGACTCTCTGGTTTTGCGGGTTGGCTAGAAATCCACACTATCTCACTCTTCCCCCGCACGTCTGGTCCGCCCTGTGGGAGTCGAGTTGGCGCCAGCTGGTTTCCTTCATTCTGATACCGAAATGTTCGGCAGCTGCCTTGATGTTGGCGAACGCCAGATCGCGTTCTTCATCGCTGGCGCCCTCTACCTGATCGAATGTCGCGATGGCGTTGCGAACATGCGACGCATCCGTCATCGGCTCTTTGCGCAAACGCGGGAACGCGAAGGCGGTTTCAGACAAATGATTGACTTGCGCCGCATCGAGCTGGCCGTGTTCCGCCGGGTGCGGCGCTTTCCAAGTCGCCTTCGTGCCGCTCTCATTCTTGACCTTCGATTGACTCATCGGACTGCTCCTTTCAGTTGAGATTGATGTTGCCCCGCTAATTTCATTTAGTACGCATAGCGGACAGCTCTTCGCGATACTCTTAAGCATTCACTAGGGCTTCGCCTCAAAAAGAGCTGTTTCTGGCCACCTTGACAGGGATGGTCCAAATTCAAGATTACAAACCTCATTCTTTTGGGCCTACGAAAATCTGTTTAGACTCCTGCTAAGATCTGTCGTTTCGCGGATCGTCTTTCGCGCTGAGGTATTCCATTCCAAGCGGCCCCATCGCGGTTACTTGCGTGATGTACTCGCCGGATTTCGCCCAGTGGAAATGGTGCGTGTTGCCAGGGAGAATGATCACGGCGCCGGGCGGAAAGGCTTCGAGCTTACTCTCGTCGAATTCATCACCCAGTCCGATATAAAAGACGCCCGAAATCACGGTATAGACTCGATCCTCTGGGTGCTTGTGAGGCATCAGCTTCGCGCCGCGGGGCGCTTTGACCCTGATTGTGTAAGGGCCGGACTCGGAGGGCTGACCCACGACGACGGCCAGCCGGATGGAAGGTGGGAACGCTGGGAACGGCTTCCAATCGACATCTTCGGACAAGATGGTTTTGAAAACCTCCTGCCCGAGTTGGTGAGGCCGGACTTCGGTTTGCTGAGCACGCTTTACGGCGCTGGCTTTCTGGGGCATACCAAACCTCCTTCGTGCAGAAAATGTAGGACATCGCCACAGACTTTGAGCCCGCCGCTCGCTCCGCGACACGGGCCATGCGCGGCGCGCCGAGGCAGGCCGGCTAAGGTGGGAACCCGTCCGCCATCCACTTAGCGAATAGTTCAATCCGAGATTGCGGCCAAGCACCTTCTCCTTTTGGTGGTGGGGGCGGCATTACCGCACCGCCGATTCCACGAATGCGATCGTAGATGGCGCCAGCGTGCTTTTTGACGTCATCGTAACTTCCCAGGTTGAACGCCTTGCTCATGCCTTGAATGTCTCGCTCCGTAAAGAGGGGGCGAATGTCCGTTTGAAAGCTCGTCGTTTTCGTCATTGCGCCTCACAGGTGTTGGGTCATACGGATGTCGGCGAGGAATCTGCTGCTCCGGGGGGCGTCGCCGCTCGGAATCGATCTCGGAAAGGCCGCCGTCCTTCAGGCAGTGGTGTGTTGTGCGAACGGCTGGACTTCCCTGATAAGACCGGTCTCCACGTCGAAAATAAAACCGCGCACAGGAACTTCTTTGGCGATCCACGGATGGGATCTGACCTTCATGATCTGTTCCCGTGTGTTCTGTTCTGGGTCCTTGTAAGAGAAGAAGCGCATCGGGGCGGGCGACGCGTCGCCGGTTAAAGCTGAGAGTTTCGCGTTCATCTCATCGTCAGTGAATGTCGTGAATCCGCAGCCGGTGTGATTGAGGAGCATGATCTCCGTCGTTCCGAGGACACGGTTGGAAACGATAAGCTCTCCGAGCACATCTTCGGTTACCGCGGGTCCGCCGGTTCGGATAACGTCGATATCGGCTTGCGGCAGACCCAAGATTCCAGGGAGGTCCGAGAGCCGTGGATCCATGCAGGTTACAACTGCAATCTTGGGGGTTGGATGCGCCCCCAGCTTTCGATCATACTTCTTAGCATACGTCCGGTTTGCTTCTAGTGCTTTGTCGATAATGCTCATCGCAAATCTCCTTTATTGGCTAGTGTAGGTTGGTCAGAAGAACCTCCGATGCGGGTGCAACCGCCGACCACATGGATCAGGCGGTTGTAATTTAATAGGCTGATGGCAGCGCTGATTGAAGAATTCAGCGGAGCCATCCGCTCGAGTCGACCATACCAACCCCGGAATCGTGTCAACCATGAGGCGAACGTCTTCCGCCTTTTCACGTTGACGGGAGCTATGGCCTGGCCTGCGGCTGTCATCCGCGGATTATAGTTCCTTTGCTAGCTTCCGAGTGTATATGGACTGTGAATAGACGCATCCCCACTCGTCCGGCGCGGCGAACATATAGAACAACTGAGAGAGAGGAGCGAAAGCGATCTGGTAATTGAATCGGAGTGGACGCAGAAAGCTCGCAGTTGCGATGGCTTGATTTGAACTAAAGACCTTTCGGTTGACGACCGAACCCTCTGCGATCTTCCAATGTATTGAAAGAATTGAGGTTGGCTCCCCGGGTAGGATTCGAACCTACAGCCTGTCGGTTAACAGCCGAAGTGGGCGAAATCCTAAATGCTTTATCGTGTGTCGCTTACCGGGAAGCACGACCGATTTTCAGTCCCTCAGTTGGGCTACTTGGGCTACTGTCTCGGGGCGAGCTCACGACAGGGTTATGATTCCCCTGCGGTCGTTCAGTTTCCCGCAGGTTTTTGCTTTCTTGAGACACTCCTTCGTAACAACAATCAAGAGGAGCCGATAATGCGCAGCTTCGTGAAGCGACCAAACTCATACAAAAATCCATCGGCCGCGGCGAGTAGAGGTCCGACACGGTCTCCCAGCCGTGATTTGCTCAGGCCCGGTTGGACGATAATGGACTCAAACATTACGGGCTTGCGATTGGTGGAACCTAGCGTCTCTTGTACCGCTGCCACGCTCCCTTTATCAAAACGCGAACCACCGGATACCCGACCGAGCCGTCTCATAATCGCTTCCAGCACCATTCGCGGATTAGCCCAACGCACGCATTTCGCAGCTTGCCCACACACCTCGTACGCGTCCTCCACGCGCCCGCCTGCAGGTGTTCCCGGCGAAGCTTTGCAGTGATAGAGGGCCACCCGCACTTTGTCCTCGTCGGCAGTTATGGCAACGAAATCCGCCATCTCGCCTGGTCCGTGGTCGTAAAAGACAATTCCAGCTTCGGAGTTGACTAATCGGCTGCGGAGATAGTCATGGATGGAGCGTCCAACGGTGCTGGGGCCACCAAATTCCAACCCGGCATCCACTGCTTCCGTTGCCCAGTCCACAGCCTCAAATCGCGTTAAGTCGAACAAGCGCAAATCAGACTCAACCGGCGGGAACAGTGTGCCTGCCTGTCCTCTAACAGCGTTCCATCTTCGTCCATCAATATTTCGGTCTCGTTATCCTCGCTGGCATGGATGAACCGGTCTGTCGCGAGTGAAAAGGCTGCTTTGAACTCGATTTCCGCATTGGAAATGCAGAATGTGACTCGCTCACCATTCGTCTCTTGTCGATCGATCTTCAGGTCCATATCCAGAAGCTGTGCATTCTCAACCTGGCCCGACCGCCCCCGGAAGGTCGCCGTCATCGGCTGTTGGTACACCTACAGGGACCCCAAACGCAACATGGACGTGAAGTGCGAGTTGAAGGACGTTCACCGCATGCTCTTCATACTCTGTGCTGCGTCCGGGTTGCGCTTCGGAGAAGCTCTCGGTATCGAGATCCCGCACGTTTCGCCGGACAGCTCGTGCATCCACATCTGCCAGAAGGCATGGCGGGGACAGATGCACGACTTCCTTAAGACGAGGAACGGTGAGAGGGAGATCGACTTGCATCCTTCGGTAGCGAAGCTCCTACGGGAGTTCATTGGAACACGGAAGTCCGGTTTGCTATTTCGCACGCGAACCGGCCAGCAGCTTCACCAGTCGAATATCCTGCGGCGCGTGCTGCACCCGATCCTAGAAGAGTTGGGGCAGCCCAAGTGCGGCGTCCATGCGTTCCGGCGTTTTCGCAACACCTACTTGCGCAACTACACGTCTACCCCGCCAGGAGTTTATCGGTTCTGGATGGGGCACGTGAGTGGGGAGCCGGAGCGTACGGGCGAGACGATGTCCGACCGTTACGACAGGCCGAACACGAAAGGGCGTTACGCAAGGAATGGGCCGAAAGAGCGGGCTTGGGCTTCGAGCTTCCGCGCGGGTTCAAGCCAATCCAGAAGCGAAAGTTGGTTCAACTTCGGCAACAAAATTGTAGTTTTGGACCGAATGGACCGAAAACCGAAATTTTGGCCCCGCAAGAAATGGCTGCAAGCCTATGATACGATGGTGATTGCTCGACTGTTCCCCGGTAGCTCAACGGTAGAGCATTCGGCTGTTAACCGAAGGGTTGCTAGTTCGAATCTAGCCCGGGGAGCCAACTTAATTTTCAATCCCTCAATTAGTTAAGCGACTTCCTTCAACTTCGTTTTTTGCTGTTTTGGTAGCCCAAGTAGCCCAACTGAGCTTTCCAGAGTCGGCGACTTGAATCCGAGGCCAATCTTTTCAGCCCATTCCTTGCGCCACTGGATGTTCTCAATCAGTTGCTTCGCGTATCGCGTGCCCATCTCCCGATTCTCATGGCCCATCCAGTAATCCACCAAAAGATTCCGGGCGTCGGACATCTGAAGCACGGATTCGCGGAAGCGCCTGAAGCAGTGGAAACCTGCCCTCGGCTGCTTGGTTGTCGCGAACGATGTTGCGTGCTGATAGCGGCTTACCGCTTGCCGAGCGGAGCAGGAACCCTTCTTTGCGGTCGCCAACAAATTCTGACAGCAAAGCGGCGAGTTCCTTTGGAACGTCCACATCCCGAACGGCGGCATCTGTCTTGGGGTCCTGCTCTTTCCCGCGCCAGATAGCCTGCCGAATGTAGATCGTGGAACAATCGTCGGAGATCGTCGAGTATTCATCCGACAGTGGCCCTAATCTGATTGCGAGGGCCTCTCCGATCCGCAAACCACTTCCAGCCAGCAATGCGTAGAGAACGCGATACCGACCTGCGACAGTGGCCAAGATTTTTTCGATCTCCTTGGCCGTTCGCGTCGGTCGGTTCTGCTTCTTCGGGTTGACGACCGGAAGCCCGATGAAGTGAGAGTTCCAAGTTCGAGGATGTACCTGTTCGCCTTCATCGTTAATGACGCTTGCTATCACCGATTGAAGGACACGAATGTAGTTGACGATTGTTTTGTCGGAAAGATTCGCAGCTCGCATTTTGATCACGAGCTGCTTGGCAACTTCATTCTTGATGTCGACCAAGGGCGTCTTGCCAATGATCTCGTTGAGCCAGTTCACGGCGGCTTCATAACCAGCCAGTTTGGCCGGCTTGATTCGCTTACGCTTCCTTCGGCTGACAATTCGTCCGGCTCACATCTCGTCCAACCACCACTGTGCTTGCTGCTTGAATGTGGTGGTGGGAGAGGTGACTTCCTCGAAGGTCTCGGGGGAGTCAACTTGCGTCTCGCGTATGTAATCTCGTAGCTTACGTTCCGCCATTGTTTGCGTCACTTCGCCGAGGGAGATCACTTTACGAAGACGTTCATGCTGGCCAGGCTCGTCCACCCAATAACGGCCATACTTCGGACACAGACTTTTCTTGTGATTACACCTCCCGTTTTTGCATTTTGGTTTCACGAACACGTTTCCGTTCTGACCGACACGACGGCTCATCGACTTGCCTCTCCGCCTTATCGGTGTCGCTACGGGTAGAATATCATGCGGAGCTCGCGGCTCAGGGGTGCCTTCGACAGGGTACCGCGTATCAGGGCTGCTGCCCGAAGACGACCCTGTGATGACGCGTCCTGGCCTCGGCAGGCCGGGCGAACGTTCGGTACCCAGCGTCCCGCGCAAACAGAGGCTCTGACTGTTCGCTGTCAAAGCTTCGGATTTCGTCCCCGTACTCATTCCTGAACTCCGAAGGGCAAGGGATTGGAATGGGAAAGGTGAAGTGGTTAAGGGGAATGGGCTAAGGGAATGGATTCCGCCCTGTGGGTAATGCAAGGGAGGCCGGGACGCGGCGGCAAGCTTGCCGCCGCGTCCCGGCGCTGAAGGCTCTCGTTTTCGTTTGCCCTGCGCCTATCTTTGTGTTCGCTTGGGTTCTTCGCGTCCCCATTTCTTTTTGGGTACGCTGCCATCGGAACCAAAGGCGCCTGCCGACACGGTAGCCGCCTAATTCATCCGCGTGGGCGTACACCCAACTCCTGCTGGCTTCAATGTCTTGTGCAACCTCCTTCGCGGTGAATATCTCTTCGCCTGTGTCAACTGTGACTGCGGAGTCTGGCTCGACGTGCTGGATAGCGTCTTTCATGTTGAAACTTCCTAATCGTTCCCTACTTGCTCAGAACGGCCTGCGGCAGCGATTGCGTTCCCTTGCTCCAGTTGGTGCGTGCCGGATCATCCTTCCTGTAGAAAGAGCCGGAAGAGTGGGTGATAAAGTTTGTCGCGACCGCGACCGACGCGAAGAAGAAGAGCTTTAGATTGCCGCACTGGCTGCGTTATTGCTCGGGTTCGCTTGATTTCTGGCAGGAGTAGTAAATTTCGCCGCCTAGCTCCAAAGCCAACTGGGCATCATTATAGTAATAGTATATAATCATAAACTAGTACATTGTCCCCTTACAAATTGTGTTTGTCGGGTCAAAAAAGCCACGGCAATATTCGCAGTCAATTTTCCCTTCTGATGTAGATACCATTTGTGGTAGGAAGATAAGTTACTCCAGCGGGGCAGGCGACCATCCTGGGTCGGAATCTATCCATTCACCAATTCCGGCTCTGGGAGGCACGGCTATTCACTCCAGCATGATGATTATTCCAAGCCGATTCATCCAGGAAATTCTCGGCAAACCTATTTACCAGTCTTCTTCGCCGTCGGACCGACGGAACAAAAGTTGCCAAATATCGTGTCGCTAGCGCCGGTGCCGGCGCCGAAACCAAGATTGAGTCTCGATATCTCTGGGACCTGGTGGTGACGGAAACACAGGTCTGGGATCTGGAGGCAGTGGCGGAGGCAGTTCCGGGACTTCCGGCACAATAAGCATCACTGGAACTGAAGCCGGCAGTGGATCAGGCGTGATAGCGGATCCTATCTCCCCAACCAACATGGTATTTCCCGTGCCGCGCGCGCTTAGCGTGCGCAAGAATGCGTTTGTTGTCTCGGCAGGCCCGGTAGGCGGAGGCAGCTTAAATGTTTATGGCGCTTTGCATTGCGGAACGATCTATTCCATTTTCCTGCCCATGCCGGGAAAGAATTGGTCGCTGCAGTATTGCGAAAAATCCGCGGGCACTCAAAAGGGCTGGGAAGGAACTCCCGGGACAGTCCTGCACCTCGAAAAACCTCTACTCCCGCCGGATGTCGATCTCACCCAACGCTTCGACTTTAAGCGCCTCCCGTTGCCGGCGGACAATTCTCACCGGACTATCATCCTCCGGGGAGTCATTGCGATAGACGGCACTATCCGACATCTAGTTGTGCACCAGGGCGTCTTGCCAGAAATGGATGAGGCAGCACGTATCGCATTTAGTCGCTGGGCCTTTAAGCCGGCCCTGAGGGATGGCAAGCCGGTTGAGGTAGAGATTCTCGTCGGCATTCCCCCCTTGACTGGAGAGGACCACGTCAACCGCTGAGGCATGGGCACTTTCGGGCACTTTTTTATGTGCGGGCCGGCGAACCGACAGGTGACAACATCGGGAATAATAGGAAAGTATTTTCTACAATTGAAAAAAAATTTTCATGTGAAAAATATTGATGTCCGCATTCGTACGCCGCTAGGGAAATCATATATCTCTCAAAAACATTCACTTAAGACGTTAATTTTAAGTGACTCTCGATTCGATCGCTCTTGGAACCTCAGTTGCGCGCTTCAAAAGTCGGCGTTCAACCGAGGTCATGTCGTCTGCGGTGATTGCGGTAGTTCCTGGGCCAAGAACGCTGGCATCGTTGGGGGTGTCAGGGAGGCAATCGGGGGCAGGGGCCTGCTCAACTGGGGGAGAGAGTGCCCGAACAGAACATACGGTTGTGTTTTCTAAGTCAAGAATTGGGTTTTGCGGTTCCGTTGTCTCGCACCTTGGGGCCAGAGTTCGTCACTCGGGCCAGCAACGAGCTACAAGTTAATCAGTTAGCGGATCTCCTCGAATGGGGCAATGTCGTTCTGCTTGACTTGCGGTCGGGGAGCCTTCACGGCCCCGACGGGTCCGGCGGCCTCCACATCATAGACGAAATTAGCAAAATAATCTCCCATCCCCCGATCGTTGTCTTGTGCGACGAGTGCAACCGGCAGATCACCGTCGATGCCGTCGAGCACGGTGCGTACGACACGATTGCGAGTCCACCAAACATGATGGAGCTGCGCCTCATGTTGAGGCGCGCACACAGGTCTCATACGATGGAGCAGGAAGTCGAGCGTCTGAAAGCGAACGCACGAGGGTCGGGAAGGTTGCACGAACTTCTCGGAACGACAAGCGCCATGCTGGAGCTGTTTTCCTTGGCAAAGAAGATCGCCCCCTGCGACGTCAATGTGCTTATCACTGGAGAGACGGGCACGGGAAAGGAATTGCTGGCGCACGCAATTCATCGCATGAGCAGCCGGAGCGAACGTCCGCTCGTTGCTTTCTCTTGTACAAATCTTGCGGATACGCTAATCGACGACGAGCTGTTCGGACATGAAAAGGGTGCGTTCACCGGCGCTCTCACGATGCGGCGCGGCCGTATCGAAGCCGCGGATCAGTCGACGTTGTTCCTGGACGAAATTGGAGATCTCGGTTTCGGATTACAGCCGAAGCTGCTGCGCGTTCTGCAAGAACGCACCATCGAGCGGCTTGGAAGCAACAACATGTTGAGCGTCAACATTCGCGTCATCTGCGCAACTCACCGCAATCTTGGCGAAATGGTACAGCAAGGGGTGTTTCGGGAGGACTTGTATTACCGCTTGAACGTTGTTCAAATGCATCTGCCGGCGCTCCGCGAACGGCGCGACGACATCCCCTTGCTGGCGCAACATTTTCTTGAGGGCTCCGCCGTGCAATTCAAGAGAAAAGCGAGGAGATTTTCGCAAGCAGCGCTGCACGCGCTTGAGGAATATTCCTGGCCGGGCAACGTTCGAGAGCTGCAGAACGCAGTGCAACGTGCCGTAGTCTTGTCCGAAGGTCAAACGATAGAACTCTGGCAATTACCAGCCCCGTTGCGCACCAGCTGCGACGTGCCGCTGCTCTCTCGCTCTTACGAGGAAGAAATTCGCGATTTCAAGCGCAGACTTGTACTCCGAACGCTGCGCGAGTGCGGATGGCGCAAGGCCAAAAGTGCCCGAGTGCTGGGAGTCGCGCGGGGATACTTGCATCGCCTTATCAACCAATTAGAGATTCAAGAAATAGAAGAGAAGGCGCCGATTGCAGCTCCCGTTCGAGTTCCTCCTTCCACGCAGGTCATGTAGTCGGGGTAGAACCCAGTACGGCACTGATGGATGTGATCCTAATCTCCCGGGACCCACCCAACCGATGATTCGGGAACCGATGCGTAGTAGCTTCATCGACAGGCTGTTGTTACCAGCGATTGTAGGCCTCAGCGCATTCGTTGGTGTACTGATCCTTTGGCAACGGTTGCTTACAAAGCAGGGCGCCGATATCCAAACTGCGACCAAGGCGCAGGTGTTGTTTGTAAAAAACAAAATCGAGTCAGATTTGAGCGAACGCATCCTGCCGCTCGAGCTTCTGGGCGAGCGTTGGCAGGTCCACAGCAAGGACGTTGATGCAGATTTGAAATCCGATGCCTCTCTGGTGATGAGCCGATACCCCGTCTACCAGGCAATTTCTTGGCTTGACCCGACATTCAATGGAAGGTGGGTGTCGTCTCGGCCAGGAAGTGAACGAAGCATTGGCACGGATCCATGGTCCGACGAGCGAGTCCGTATGGCGCTTCGGGCCGCTGCGGATAGCGGACGCGTAACCGTAACACGCACTACCAACTTGCATCACGGGGAGGCAGGTATGCTGGTATGTGTGCCTGTATTCCCAGAGGAAAAACTTGATGGCTTTTTAGTCGGTGTTTTAGCCTATCACGAACTCTTTGACTCCGTGTTGCGGAACGTAGGGCAGGATTATTGGATAGAGCTATACGACAGCAACCAGCAAATCTACAGTCGCACAGGAGCCAATCCTCGTGGAAACAGCCCCTGGGCCGAGGATGCGGATGTCGGATTTCGACAGCTCACCTGGCGGGTGCGAGTCTGGCCGAAGTCTGAAACGCTGGCCTACGCTAGATCCCCGCTTCCCCGTGTAACCTTCGTCGGCGGCATCCTTTTGTCTGCTTTGTTGGCCTTCGCTGTTTTCATGGCTGAGTCGGCGCAGCTTCAGGCTCGGCAAGTGGAAACCACCAACAAAAAGTTAAAACAGGAGATCGCCAACCGCATGCAAACTGAAGAAACGTTACGTCAAGCGCAGAAAATGGAGGCGGTCGGGCGATTGGCAGGAGGCGTGGCCCATAATTTTAATAATATGCTCATGGTCATTCGTGGGCGTGCGGCGCTTTCGCTGGATCGCGTTCATTCCGACCACCCGTTGCGTCGGGACCTAAATGAGATTGTGAAGACGACGGACCGGGCAGCTTCGCTAACTCGTCAACTATTGGCCTTCAGCCGTAAGCAGATGCTTCAACTTCGAGTGCTGGATCTCAATACCTTGGTTAACCAGATGGCGGAACTGCTGCCTTCCGTGGTTGGCGAAGACATTCACCTGAAATTGGATCTCGATCCCCAACTAGGACGGGTGAAGATTGACGCCGCGCAGATGGAACAAGTAATCATGAATCTGGTATTCAACGCTCGTGATGCCATGCCAACCGGCGGCGATCTGACAATTTCAACCGCGAACACTCAACTAGACGACGATTGGGTGCGTCTACATCCGGGAGCTCGGCCTGGCCTGCATGTGGTCCTAGCGATCCGCGATACCGGGTACGGAATGGACGCAGATGTTCAGGCACGTATGTTCGATCCCTTCTTCACCACGAAGGATAGGGACAAGGGAACCGGATTGGGTCTTTCAACTGTTTATGGAACGATTGACCAGAGCGGGGGCAGTATCACCGTATCGAGCAAGCCCGGCGAGGGAACGACGATACAAATTTTTCTTCCGCGCGTCGAAGAAACCATCCAGACAGTTGAAGTGGCTGAAGAATTACCCGGAGCTTCACATGGCGAGGAAACGATACTGGTGGTCGAAGATGATGAAGCGGTGCGTCGCATGACACGCGAAATCCTAACTATAAAAGGTTATACCGTGAGGGAGGCTAGCAGCGGCCTGGAAGCGATCGAATTCCTGGGGCACCACACGGAACCCGTCGACTTGGTACTTACCGATGTAATCATGCCGGGGATGAAAGGACGCGAATTGGGTGGGCGCTTGACAGCCATCCGCACCGGCATAAAGATACTTTACATGTCAGCCCACACCGAGGATACCGTCACGGATCTTGAAATGATTGCCCCTGGAGCGGCTTTCATCGAGAAACCATTCAGTCCAGAAGAACTGGCGTCCAAGGTACGAGAAGTCCTGGTAGGAAATAAGGGCGGACTTGGCTCTGCGGCGTTGGGGCACGGATAGCGGAGCATACTGTCGAAGTCAGGGGGACGATGTTCTCTACCTACAAGTAATTTACCTATTTTAGCGTCTGAGAATCTTACCCTTCCTAGAACGCGAATGCACCACTCGCTCGCGAAAACCAAACTAAACGCTGAAACAAGAAAACCTATCCTGAGACTGCGAAAGCGACTTTTCTCTTTTTCAAAGCAGACCTTTTTGCTCAATCCTGGTGAGAAATCCGCACTGGGAGCCGTCCTTTTTTGTAGTCGTGCTCGCTTGATGCGTGATCAGCACCTTTCTCCGCCAAGAGCGATACCAAAGTCGCGGAGCCGGAATGCGTCCAAATTAACCCATTCTCTAACCTCGAATACCGCATTTTGAGCTACGGGAAAGTAGCATAATCACCCAGATGTAACCAAATGCGTTCAATCCATGTACCAATACGTCTCCGAATGGTGACTATCCCTCGTCCTGACGAGCAGCAACGACCGACGAACCTATGTGTCCGGTACATCGTCCGGTCCGCTGAGAGATGGTTCGCCGACTCTTGGTACTTGACGTGCTCCCAGATTCACTTCAGGAGCTCGTTGGCCGGCCAGTTGAATTATGTACGGTTTCATGACAATCGAACGCAAGTTGACAATCAGAAGCCCATCGGCATGATTCTTTTCGCCATTAATCAAACTGCGAGGATTCACTCAAGAAGCTCGCGTCCACCCTTCACGGAGTGTGGTGCGCTCTGCCTAGTCGTTCGCAGAGAGTCCTTCTTCGCCAACTGCCGGGATTCCCTGGCGGTTCTGGCAAGCCGAACGGCCGTGCAGTCCTCCGTGTCTCCAAATTATCTATTCCGCCCACCGGGCCTAACTCGCATGCATTTTCTCGGAGGCTCGCTGGGCTTCTCGGCCCTCGTTCATTGTGTATTCCTGACATTACTGGCTTATTCGCTACGATTTATGCCCGCTAAGGCCTCGCCCCAGTTTTCGGTGCAACTCCATGAGGAAAGAATCTATTATCGACTTCCTCTGCTGGATCCCGCAAAAATCCCTCGCCTTGCTCCAGCGGGGCCCGGCGACCATCCTGGCTCGGGATCTAACCACTCACCAACTCCGGCTCTGGGAAGCAAGGCTATTCACTCCAGCATGACGATTATTTCCAAGCCGATTCATCCAGATAATTCTCGGCAAACCATTTACCAGTCTTCTTCGCCGCCGGACCTGAGGATCACGACGGAACAAGAGTTGCCAAATATCGTGTCGCTAACGCCGCTGCCGGCGCCAAAACCACGATTGAGTCTCGACATCGTCAAACCAGTTCTGAACAGCCGCCAACTCCCTCAAGTTGCCGCTCCGTCCGTGGACCCGGACCCGGCCGCTCCCATGACTACGTTGCTCAAGCCCTCGAATACTCAATCCCGCCTGGCCATTCCGCTTGCTGGCGAGGCATGGCGTCTCCAAAGCCCAAAGGAAACGCCGGGAAACGTCTCGGAAGCGCCTCCCACTCAATCTGGAGATATCGTAGCGCTTGGAGTTGATCCGGGCGCCACGACGGATCAAATCTCTTTGCCCGGTGGCAACCGTTGGGGCGAGTTCGCAATTGAGCCAACTGGCAGAAATCCCGGCGCACCTGGTGGAGCTCTGAACGGTACTGTAGGTGGCGGCAATGGCACGGTAGGACCTGGTGGTGACGGAAACACAGGTCTGGGATCTGGAGGCAGTGGCGGAGGCAGCTCCGGGACTTCCGGCACAATAAGCATCACTGGAACTGAAGCCGGCAGTGGATCAGGCGTGATAGCGGATCCTATCTCCCCAACCAACATGGTATTTCCCGTGCCGCGCGCGCTTAGCGTGCGCAAGAATGCGTTTGTTGTCTCGGCAGGCCCGGTAGGCGGAGGCAGCTTAAATGTTTATGGCGCTTTGCATTGCGGAACGATCTATTCCATTTTCCTGCCCATGCCGGGAAAGAATTGGTCGCTGCAGTATTGCGAAAAATCCGCGGGCACTCAAAAGGGCTGGGAAGGAACTCCCGGGACAGTCCTGCACCTCGAAAAACCTCTACTCCCGCCGGATGTCGATCTCACCCAACGCTTCGACTTTAAGCGCCTCCCGTTGCCGGCGGACAATTCTCACCGGACTATCATCCTCCGGGGAGTCATTGCGATAGACGGCACTATCCGACATCTAGTTGTGCACCAGGGCGTCTTGCCAGAAATGGATGAGGCAGCACGTATCGCATTTAGTCGCTGGGCCTTTAAGCCGGCCCTGAGGGATGGCAAGCCGGTTGAGGTAGAGATTCTCGTCGGCATTCCCCCCTTGACTGGAGAGGACCACGTCAACCGCTGAGGCATGGGCACTTTCGGGCACTTTTTATGTGCGGGCCGACTAACCGACAGGTGACAACATCCGGGAATAGGGTTCATGGCGTCGTTGCCGCGTTCTGCAATCCTAGGCCCTGTCAACCACACGAACCCGGCCACAGAACTGCTTGTTGATACCTTTTTCTTCCGCGTCGCGCTTACCAGAACACTGAGAGCATTTCACTGGCATCGCGCTAGGCAACATCTGAGGTTGGATTGCAGAAATATGGCGTTACAACCTAGCGGCTACCTTTCGCCCGAGGGAAGCGCTCCGTCTGCCCGCAAGGAGCGCGCAGAATCTGTTAATCGCCAATCGTCGGTTTTTGAGAGCTGCTCTCCGTCAGCAAATCAAAAGCGACCAGCAATCTAAGTGTCCACAACAGATGACGCTTGGGGCAGAGAGATGATAGCAAAGCCTGCCAAGTATCATGAAAAAAGGAGGTTAAGCCTGGGAGCGAGATTTTTTCAAACTGGCCATCGAAATGCGCTGATGGGTAGGGGTCTGTTTCCTAATCTGGGGTAGGTGTCGTCTGAGGCCACCCAGACTTGGCCAACAAAACGAAAGGAACCAGAGATAATGAAGAACATATTGAAGAGGCTGTGGAAGGACGAGCAAGGCCAGGACCTGATCGAGTATGCCTTGCTGGTAGCCTTGATTGCGCTGGCTGCAGTAGCTGTTTTTCCGGCAATCGGAAAATCGATTAACACCATATTTGTGAATGCCAACAACTGTCTAACCGGCACCGGTACCTGCCCATAATCCAGCGCATGTCGCATGAAATACAGGAAGAAGTGACTGGCTCCCGGCTTTAGCGTTCAGCGGGCAGTGTCCAAACAGGGAAGATTTTGGTGAAATTCATCGAGACAATCTGGGTGCTGGCACTGGCTCTGGCCTGTTATGGCGGGTGGATGGACTGGCGAACGCGGCGGATCCCGAACTGGCTGACCGTTCCCGGAGCTCTGACGGGCCTCGCCGCAAATGCGATCCTGCAAGGCTGGCATGGCGTATTGATATCGCTGGAAGGGGCGGTCTTGGCGCTCAGCCTCTTGCTGCCTCTCGTGCTGCTGCGCGGCTTCGGAGCGGGGGACTGGAAGTTGATGGGATCAATGGGAGCGGTGTTGGGTTGGCGGGAGATGCTGGCCGTTTTGATTGCAAGCGCCGTGATATCCGGAGTGATGGCTTTCTTTCAGGTGGTGGCGGCGAGGCGCGTGAAGGAAACATTGTGGAATGTGCTGACGCTTGCCACGGGCTTCGCCACGTGCGGGCTGCACGCCAATCCGGAAATCTCATTGGACAACCCGAACCTGATCAAGCAGCCGTTTGGAGCGGCAGTGGCGGCGGCGACCCTGTTCAGGTTCGCGCTGACCCACTGGCGGCATTGAGTCTGACCGCGATTCGATTGCACCTGTAGTTCGCGGTGAAGGAGACACGGTCCATGAACCGAAGCCGGATGATCACAGGACTGGCAACTGCGGTCGCGATTGCATTCCTCTTCAGCCTGTACATGTACCGGACGATTCAGAGGATCACCAATGTGAGGCCTGCGCCAATGAAGCAAATTGTGGTGGCGGACCGTCCGATTCAGCTAGGGACGCGCCTTGAAGCGGCCAACCTTCGGGTGATCTCCTGGCCGGCGGACGAAGCAATCGCGGGAAGTTTCACGCGGGTCGAGGATTGCGCCGGGCGCGCGCCACTCACTAACTTGGCGGGGAACGAGCCAGTCCTGGAAAGCAAGCTCGCCCCCAAGCAAGCGGGGGCGGGCTTGCCGGCAACGATTCCGGAAGGAATGCGGGCAGTTTCGGTCGCCGTGAACGAAGTGAACGGAGTAGCAGGGTTCGTGATTCCCGGGACGATGGTGGATATCCTAGTGACAGGACGGCTGTCCGGCAAAACTGCCGAGCCCGACAATAACATCACGCGGGTGATCCTTGAAAATGTTCGCGTTCTTGCGGCGGGCCAGCAGGTGGAGCAGGACCGCGAAGGCAAACCACAGAAGGTTCCAGTAGTCACCCTGCTGGTGACGCCGGAAGACGCAACGAAGCTGACGATGGCCAGCACTGAGGGTAAAATCCAGTTAGCGCTGCGGAACACAATTGACGCGAAACTGACGAATCCACCTCCTGTCCTTCAGTCGGTTCTGTTCAATGGGCCTATTGCGGCGCCTGTTGCGCCGCCAATACACCTTAACGTCAGCAAGGCAACTCCCGTGAGTCCCACCCCTTACACCGTGGAGGTGATCACTGGATCAAAGAAGGAAATAAAGACCTTCGACAACGAGTGAGAGGCAGGGGAATCCTACTGAACGTGACTAAACGGCAGCGAAATCGCTTAGGAATTTGCGGACTCTTCATGGTGGCAGGAATACCGTTTTCCGGTTGGGCCCCGCTGGTGCAACGACTGGCCGCTGCAGTTCCAGTTCCAGGAGCGCAGACGGAGGTTCCGGTGACGCAGACGGCGACTCCCCTACCTCAGCCTCCGCAAGCAAACCAGGAGCAGGAGTCAGTGGCTCCGCAAACGCTGCACCTACTTGTGGGGCGTTCGCTGGTGATCACATCACCCAATCGGATCAAACGTGTCTCGCTGGCGGATCCCGCAATCGCCGAAGCGGTCGTCGTGAGTCCGACTCAGGTGGTCATCAACGGCAAAGTCCCCGGCGGCGTGTCCATGATCTTGTGGGATGAGTCAGGGCAGAGCCAATCGTTTGAAGTCTTAGTGGACATTGATGTCCTCGGGCTGACGCAAAAGATTCACGAAGTGTTTCCAGCGGAGCCGGTGCAGGTGGAATCGTCAAAGGACGTGGTGATGCTGTCCGGGCGTATTTCGTCCGCGGAGGTCGCGAATAAGATCCTGGAAGTGGTAAAGAACAGCACACCGAAAGTGACGAGTCTGATGGAAATTCCTCCAGCATCTGTCGCGGAGATTTCATTGCAGGTTCGGTTTGCGGAAGTCAACCGGCAAGCGGTCCAGCAGCTCGGTGTCAATATTTTGCGGAACTTCGGCAGTAACATGCCAATGTCGGTCGGTACCGGGCAGTTCGCACCAGTTCAATTGGGAACAACGCAAACGGTAACGTCCAACGGAAACACAAGCACCACAAACACATCAGGTAACTTCTTCCTTATCAGCGAATTATTGAATGTAGCGGTTTTCCGGCCTGACATCAACCTTGACGTTTTCATCAAGGCGTTGCAGGAGAACAATGTTCTGGAAATCCTGGCGGAACCGAATCTGCTGACCGAGTCCGGAAAGCAAGCCAGTTTCCTGGCGGGCGGGCAATTCCCGTATCCGGTGGTGCAAGGTTTGGGCGGATCCTCAGGATTCAATAGCGTTACCATTCAGTTCAAGGAGTACGGCATCCGCTTGAGTTTTACGCCGACCCTGATGCCTGAGGGGTTGATCCACTTGAAGGTCGAGCCTGAGGTCAGCTCGCTGGACTACACAAATGCCGTGACGCTTCAGGGATTCGTGCTTCCAGGAGTTGCGACCAATCGCGTCGATTCGGAAATGAATTTGAAGGACGGCCAGAGCTTTGTGATTGCGGGTCTGCTCGACAATCGTGCGACCAAGCAGTTCCAAAAGATTCCGGGCATCGGCGATATTCCGATCCTGGGTAAGCTCTTTCAGAGCCGCGTTTTGAATAAGTCGGACAACGAGTTGCTGGTCCTCGTGACTCCGCACATTGTTCAGCCCCTTGCGCCGAACGATGTCCCCACAGGGCCGGTGTTTCCTCTTCCATTTATGGAATCGACTGTCCCGGTGGAACAGAAACCACCGTCGCAAAAGTAATAAGGCTGGGAATCATATGGATTCGCGGGCGAGACGAGAAACAGGCGGCGAGGCGTCGGGGTCATGCTAACAGTAGCGATTGTGAGCGAGGATCCGACTAGCTCGGCGCAGATTGTCGCGGCGTTGCAACAGACAGGTATCATCCAAGTTATCAGGGAATGGACGATTCACGCCAAGAGAATTCCCGGTACGGCAGAAGGAGTGCCGGATTTCGTTCTGCTTGACCTGGGCCAGGATACGGAGCCGTTTTTTACATTTGCGAAACATCTTCGAAGAATCCGCCCGGCGACGAGGCTGATTGCTGTTTCGGCAGCGTCCCCTCTGACTCAGCAACTCTTGCTTGAGGCCATGCGATCCGGAGTGCAGGAGTTCCTCCCGAAGCCCATTAAGATGGATGCGTTAAAGGAAATGCTGTCTCGATGGGTCGAGGATCTGGATCCACAAGATCCGCTGTCCCACAGCAAAGTGATCGTCGTGATGGGGTCCAAGGGAGGAGTTGGCGCGACGACCGTGGCGGTGAACCTGGGGGTACAACTATCGGAATTTGCGCACAAACGGGTTGCGCTGCTCGATTTCGCCCGCCCACTGGGCAATGCCCATCTGCTGCTCGATCTGCGCCCCAGGTTCGGAGTGCGCGACGCGGTTGACGACCTGGACCGCTTGGATAGCCATTTATTCAGCGGCCTACTAACGAAGCACAAAACGAAGTTGGAAATCCTCGCGGGAGCCCTCCAACCCGAAGAATGGCAGACGATTGCGGTGCCACTCCTGGAGCACATCGTGAACGTTGCGCAGAGCGACTTTGACGTGGTTCTTGTCGACATAAGCGCGCAATTCTCATCGGATTGGGGCGCCATTTTAAGAATGGCGCGTATGAACTTAATCGTTACGGAGGCGAATGTCCCATCGCTTTGGACCTTGCATAGGCGCCTGGTGGCACTGACGGGCTTCGGGATTGAACCCGATCGCGTCAAGGTAATCGTAAACCGCTGGCACAAAGGCGATGAGCAGATTGTGAAAGGGATTCAGGAAGACATGAATCGGCCCGTATTCGCTTGCATTCCGAATGATTTCCGGAAAGCAAGCAATTCGATCAACCTGGGGACGCCTCTTCTTGAAAATGGACACAAGAATGGGCTCAGTCTCCGATACCGGCAGCTGGCGGCGCAAATCGCGGGAATCGACGCTGACCCGGTGGCGAAAAAGAGTCTTTTAGGCAGATTTTTTAATTTCAGAGCAAGCGGTAAATAGAAATGACAATCGGTAACACCATCGATAGGACCGACTTTGGCGCCCTCAAGGCGACGATTCACCGTAAGCTTATCCAGAAGCTGAACCTCGACCGCGTGACTGGGGTGAACCGCGATGAGGTTCGCCGCGAAGTGGGGCACATCCTCGAGGGGCTCGTCGTCGGCGAGTCCACTCCGATGAGCATGCACGAACGAGAGCGGCTGGCGAAGGAAGTTCTGGACGAGGTCTTCGGCCTGGGTCCGCTTGAGCCGTTGTTGGCCGATCCGACGGTATCCGATATTCTTGTCAACACATATAAGAATATATACGTAGAGCGCAAAGGAATACTGGAACAGACCAACATTCGGTTCCGAGACGACGCGCACTTGATGACCATCATCGACCGAATTGTCTCTGCTGTCGGCCGACGCGTCGATGAATCCTCCCCAATGGTCGATGCCCGTTTGGTTGACGGATCGCGCGTGAATGCAATCATCCCACCGCTCGCGATTGATGGGCCGTGCCTATCTATCCGCCGATTCAGTCATAATCGGCTGGCGGCTGAGGAATTAATCAGCAACCGGTCGCTGACACCTCAGATGCTGGAACTCCTACAGGGATGTGTGAAGGCGCGCCTGAACATCCTGATCTCGGGCGGAACCGGTACCGGCAAGACGACGTTGCTAAACGTTCTATCTTCTTACATTTCGAATAGAGAGCGGATTGTGACAATTGAAGACGCGGCCGAACTTCTGCTGAACCAGGAGCACGTCGTCCGTCTAGAAACGCGCCCGCCAAATATCGAAGGCAAAGGCATCGTCCAGCAGCGGCAGTTGGTAATCAACGCACTGCGCATGAGGCCCGACCGAATCATCGTGGGCGAGGTTCGCGGCGAAGAAACGTTGGACATGCTACAAGCAATGAACACAGGTCACGACGGCTCGCTGACTACAATACATGCGAACAGCCCCCGCGACGCACTCAGCCGGTTGGAGACGATGGTGGCAATGTGCAACCTTAACCTGCCTGAGACCGCGATCCGAAGGCAGATCGCCGCGGCCCTCGACGTAGTCGTTCAGATGAGCCGGATGAGCGATGGAACGCGAAAAATTGTAGGCATCGCTGAAATCACCGGAATGGAGGGCGAAGTAGTGACCATGCAGGATATCTTTGCATTCCACAAGAGAGGAATTCGAGAAAACGGGGAAGTCCTGGGAGACTTCTTGCCAACGGGAGTTCGTCCTCAGTTCTCGGAGCGTTTGCTAGTGACTGGAATTCAGCTACCCGCGTCGATGTTCGAGGCGCCGACACTGCGACAATAGGAGGTTCGAGCGTGGCGCTGCTGATTGCATTGGTATCGTTCATTGTGGCAACGGTGATTTGTGTGTTGGTCTGGCTATCGCTCGGTGCGGTAAGCGGCCAACACGTAGTTAGGCAAAGGTTGGAGGCTGTGCAAGGCGCCGAGCGGCGCGGCAACACTACGCTAGGAGTGCAGCTGGTTCGCGATGAGTTGATGAGCGGTGTGCCGGCATTGGACCGCATGATGATCCAGTGGGCGTGGGCGACGCGTTTCCGGGACTTCGTGTTGCAGGCCGGGATGAGAACCCGCCCCGGCAAAATCATCCTGACTGGTGTGGTCCTGGCCTGCCTTGGATTCGTTTTGGCCGGATTCTTCCATGTGCGCTTTCCACTTCCGATACTTTTTGCTGGCGTGGCCGGCGTAACCCCGTTCGCCTATGTGGCTCTCAAGCGGCGTCGCAGATTGCGCCTTTTCGAGGAACATTTCCCGGAAGCTTTGGACTTGCTCAATCGGGGGATTCGAGCGGGACACGCGTTTACGGCCGGTCTGGGGATGATCGCCAATGAAGCATCGGAACCGATCGCGGGGGAGTTCCGCACGACAATCGTGGAACAAAATTTCGGACTGCCGTTGCGGGACGCGCTGCAGCATCTGACAGAACGCATTCCGCTGATCGATGTGCGGTTCTTCGTTACAGCGTTGCTTATTCAGAAAGAAACGGGCGGGAATCTCGCAGAGATACTTGAGAATCTCGCACACGTAATTCGGGATAGATTCCGGATTTACCGTGATGTTCAGACAAAATCCGCGCATGGACGGCTAACCGCGGGGATGCTCATCGCCTTGCCTCCCCTGATGGCATTTGGTCTTGAAATTGTGAACCCGTCTTACCTGCCGGTGCTGTATCACGACCCCATCGGTCCGCTAATTCTATGGGGTGCTGCAATTTGGCAAGTCATTGGGTCGGCACTGCTTTGGAAAATCATTCATATTGAGGTGTGATCGGCGGCAAGGAGAGAAAAGGAGAGAAGAGGTAGGCTGGCCATGGCAATTTTAACATTCTTCGCTGTCTTATCGATCCTAAGCGCGCTGACTTATGCCTTTTTCCCCGGGGAGATGGGCATAGCGTCACGTCTGTCGCGCATGCTGAACGTGGCAGGTCCCGTTCGTGAATCAGGGTTCAAGGAGAAGCAAAAGAAGCGCCTCAAAGGTGCGCTGGTATCTGTTGGAAAATTGGTACCAGCGAACACCGCATCTTCTCAATCTCAGCTGATGTTGCTCCGGGCCGGCTTCCGCAGACCGGAGGCCAGGCTGGTGATCACCGGAGTAAGGATTCTCCTCCCGGTGATTCTGGTAGCGGCTGCCTACTTTGGTGGCCTGTATCGTGGGCGCTCGGTTTTGGTTTTTGCTGGCGCGGCTCTCCTAGGCTATATGGTGCCCGAAATTTGGTTTCTGCAGCGTATTCGCGCTCGCCAGCATCGTCTGCGTGTGGCGCTTCCCGATGGCCTGGATCTGCTGGTGGTCTGCGTAGAAGCTGGATTAGGCGTGGATCAAGCGTTGCTCCGTGTTTCCCAGGAGCTTGAACGCGCTCATCGCGAATTCAGCGAAGAGCTTCAGCTTGTGTCGACGGAGATGAGGTTTGGTAAGACTCGGACGGACGCTTTGCGAGAATTTGGCCGCCGGACTGGTCTCGAAGATATCAAAGGCCTCGTTACCATGCTGATTCAGACCGAGCGATTTGGAACTAGCATTGCTCAATCACTTCGGGTTTTTTCAGAAGACCTTCGGACGATGAGGCGCCAACGTGCCGAGGAAATGGCGGCTAAGATAAGCACCAAAATGGTACCTGTGCTGGTGCTTTTCATATTTCCGGCATTGATGATCGTGGTCCTGGGGCCAGCAATCGTAACGATCATGAGGCAATTTTTAAAAATGTAGCAAGGGCTGCCAGGTAGTAGGTGCGCGAGGCGACTCAATATAGCGGAGAGGAGGACAAATTGGACTCAGTAACGTTGATTCGGGTGGTAGCTGGAGTACTCGCTGTTATTGTGCTGTTCATTATCGTGTGGCGGCGGAAACGCAAGCTATCTGCGTAGTTTCGCCATTGGCGCAATGATGTGCGTGAAGGGACGGAAAGTGTAAAGCCATGCCAATTAACGGCATCGATGGCCCAGTATATGTGTACAACAAGATGAGGGAGACATTCATCGCCACCGAGGCGACTGTTGCCAATTCGTATTTTACTCGACTTGTCGGGTTACTTGGCAAGTCGAGACGATGGGCGCAGCTCGGCAAAGGACTCTGGATCGTGCCGTCCCGTGGCGTGCACACAATTGGGATGCTGTTCCCAGTAGATTTGATCTTCCTCAGCAAAGATAAGGAAGTTGTCCATCTGGAAGAGTTCGTGCGTCCATTTCGCATCTCGAAGGTGTCGCTCAAGGCGACAAGCGTTCTGGAGCTACCACCCCATACTATCTACCGCTCGCGGACGCAGGTGGGCGACCAACTAGAGATCGCGCAACTGAAGAAAGAGCAACCGCCGGCCGGCTGATTCATGGCTCTCCTCCATCGAGCCGCACAGTCGAAAAAAATGAAACGATGAGAACGAAAAAAAGGCTCGCACGAGAAATCTCCACCCTCGAATATCGAAGCAGAGCCAGCCTTCCTAATTCCTCCTAGACTAGGTGCTAGGGGCCACTCGACGTTGCCTGCTTCGCCGGTCGGGAGGGCGCACGCCTGTCTTAAGTGGAATTGGCGTGAGGTTGCGGGCCACTCCAGGACCGTTTCTTGCCTGTTAGTGAACGATGATCATTTTCGAGGTGCTCGATAGCTTCAGCTTTGAACTGCGGACAAAGGGAACAAGGAAGGTGAAGTTGTAGCTTACCTGGACCTCGACCGGGCAACCGGGGTTGTTCAACCCCGCGCAAGTACCGGTCCCCGGCCAGGATGGGAACGTCGTGAGATCAGTGGGATTCACCCCGGGCGGCACAATAGTCTTGACATAGTCTTGAATGACAGTGTTTCCAGGCGCGGCGGGGCCAGTATCAGGAGTCGCAGCGGAGCAACTCAAATCATCGTTGCAAGTGGACCCCCTCGCGGACGCGTATCGAGTGGCCTCTCGTGCCGCGTTAGAGAGGAAATGGTAAGTGTAGAGCGCGCGGCTAAAATCGACGAATCCCAGCATCATAGACATGAAGAACATGAATACAATCGCAAATTCGATGAGGTTATTTCCGTCCTCCCCCTTCAGCTTCCGCAAGCCTGGTACCGGGCTTGCATTTGTAAAACTGGCGTCGCTCTCGAAGCGTGTAAGGGGATGCAAAAGACAGCCCGGTATTCGTCGCTGCCTAACGTTAAGAGCGAAGCGCACAATCCCGCTTCTGGCGTATGACGCTATGGTCGATCCGCGGTGTTGGCTCATGTTTGCGCCACCCGCAACGTCGCAGTGTTCGATACGGTGAGCGACTTCGGAATCCCCGGATAATTAAATAATGAATTAAAGGTCCCGGAAGCTGTCACCGATACCATTACGACCCAGTGGCCAGAAGCGCAAGTGCCTGCCGTGCGGTCGGTGGCGGTGCTGCAGGAGGAAGCCGGCGTTACCGTTCCATTGCTGTCACATCCGCAGGAGGTAGTAGAACTGACCAAAAGATTGCTCGTGTTCTGGCCATTATTTTGGAAATCATTCTCGGCAGCCGTCTGAATGCCCGTTGTGTCTACTGATAGCACTAGGTTCTGCGCCCCGTACGCCGCGCCGGCCCGCGCCGCGTTTCCTACCAATATACTGATATAGGCGTACCGCCCCAGTTCAATTGCCCCAAGCAACAAAGCAAGCAGCATAGGTGTGAGCAGAGCCACCTCCAAGAGGCTTTGGCCGGAGGGTGACAGCAAAATTCCCGGATCATGCCCAACTCGACTGCGCCCTAGCCCCAGACTGGTTCGTGTTTTTCCATACGCTTTCATGATCTACTCCACAAGCGTTGCGCTCTTTATCGGATTGGGGACGCCTGGAGGCAGCCCCGCGCTGCCTTTGAGGTTGACCGTGTGGTCGCCGTTAAAGACAATCGAGGCCGAAACCACGGCTGCGACATTGATGCTGGCACCCCCAACAAAAGAAAGCTGGTCGTTTGGGAAATACAGCGCCCCGTTGTAGTTGCTCCCGTTATTGCCCCCCAACGAGGGACCGGTGGTGTTGGTGTCATTGGGGTCCTGATACATTAAGATTCCAGGATACGTCCCGGAGGAATCCGGCGCCGTCAAATTCACGGTGGGGCTGCCGGTCATGTTTAAGGTAGAGCTATTCGTGAAATAAAAGGTTACTCCGGTACCGCTAATCGTGTCGTTCCCCTGTATGTTGAGAGAGGCCGATGAACAACCCGCGCTCGAACCGTCAATTATGTAGACTCCCGGGCTGAAGACCACTTGGTCGCTCGCAACACCAGCGATTGTGATCGAACAATAAGTCCCGGAGCTAATCGTATAAGTGCCGCCACTAAAGGAACAACCAGTACCACAACCAGCCTGGCCGCTACCGAGGACAGTAACAGTATTGCCACCCAAACACGAGGTACATGGAGGGGTTAGTGATGACAGCGGATTTGTTGCGGCGGGAATTCCGTATGTCGGACACGGACCAGGCGAAGTGCAAGTCACTAACCCGCCCGAACCGCTCACATTCGGATTTCCCGACACACCAAAACTATCAGCGCTGACGGTTAGCGCGCCCCCGGATGTGATGTAGTCACCATCATCCACGATTCCGCAGCTGGAAGCATTCAGGATCGCAGGTCCGCTTATGTTGATTCCCTCGATGGCTGAGGAAGGCGGTCCCAATGTATATAAGCAGCCGTTCCCGCCCAAGTTCGAAGCAACAGCGCGTGCCGTAATCGTCTCACTGTTGATGGACAGAGCCCTCATGAAGTAGGTCGGATGTACAACTGCGACGAGGGCTTCGACATAGTTGCGGTCGCACGCGCCTCCATTGCAACCGTGTGGTCCAGCGGCCGGCGGATTGTTCACTTGGACGCATATTGTGCCGACGGCAGCGCCAGCGCAGTTGCTCACTTGCCCGCCGCCGTTATCCGCATATCCGACGCGGGAGGCCGCGTCTTGCGCCCCGGATGTTACGCCCCCAAATGCCAGGTTTGAAGCACCGGCGAGGGCTGCGGCATCCGCGGCAGTTTGCTGGAGGCGCTGATCGTGGCGCAGCACGCCCATATCGATTGCCAAGCCCGCAAAACCCATCAGGGCGACCAACGACGCCACAGTAAGGATTAACGCTTGGCCCGCTTCATTCTTGTTTGTCATCCGGTCTCCATGCAATTGCCTACGGTTTCAGAATTCGGACTCGCAGACCCCATCCGGTTTGCGACCAAACGCACTCGATCGGAGCGAGTGGACCTCCCGTTGAGAAAAAGAGTTGCGAAAAAGATGCCGTACTTCAATCCTCCAGTAAGCAAATGGTGACACAATCATCCCTATAGTATTCCAAGGAGACTCGCAGACTCGCATCTCACCGTTCCAAATACCAGGGCCTTATTGAGCTTGAGCACAAATGCTTTGCGCCTGACGGGCACGCCTGCCTCGCATGGCGACCGAGAACCGAAGGTTACTCGCGACGCCTACGATACAGACATTTAGGCAATCCGAGTTCCATTTAGCTCGCCCAACCTCATGCCACGCCTACTTCCGGGCCTTGATGGTTTGGCAACCTGATATTACGCTTTACACCCCCTTGCAGTAATCACGGGGCGGAATCCATTCCCCTTAACCACTTCCCTCATCCACTCCAATCCTTTGTCCCTTGGAGTTCAGAACAAATGGCAAATGGACATGAAAGGCCTGTTGATTTGCATTCGGCGCCTGCAAGTGAATTCCTTGCTGAAACATCAAAGTTCGCCGCCTTTCATTCCGCGAAGAGAAACCAGGTTTCGGCTGAAAAGAATGATCCGTGGAGTGCAGTCTTGCAACCCGAAGATGCAATTAGTACAGTCGCAGGCGCAACGCCGCCGAGCACAAGCACGGTGGTATTTGTGCCTCGGCGACGATTTCAAAGAGGGAGGTTATTTGTAAGAGGCAGTCGAAAGAAAGTCCGGGTCGGAAGTTTTCGGAGGATCAGGTGCAACCTGACGGGTCGATCACAAGGATTCGGCGTAGCGTTGTATTGGGTGAAACGGCAAGAGTTTACCGCCGTTCAGCTCTTGCCACGCTTCAGCCTTTCCTTGATCGTGTGAATATAGCTCCTCCGCCCTTGCCAAGATCGGGCAAGACTCTCTTGGAAGCTGTGGCGGATTGGCGAATTCACATCGCGCCGAACCTGAAGCCGTCAACTGTTCGGGCGGCGGAATCTCATCTCAAGCAGCACATCATTCCCCATCTCGGAACATTGCGGCTCTCAGAGTTTACCGTCAAAGTTGTGCAGGCATTCTCGACAGGTTTGATTTCAGGAAGGACCAGGAAAACCGTTGAGAATGTGCTTCAGACCCTTTTCTCGATTCTTCAAACCGCACGCAGATTCGGTAGCGCCGTTCGTGCGGTTTCGCGCGCCGATATTGTTCTTCCACACGGAGGCATCAGCCGGGAGGTGCGATTCTTTGATGCGGAGCAAGTCGGGAAGATTGTAGCCGCCGCGAAAGAACTCTACTCCGCGATGTTTGCCGTTCTTGGAATGACGGGTTTGCGAGCGGGGGAAATGTTGGGACTGAAGGTATCTGACCTGGACTTTTCGCGTAAGGTCATTCACCTCAGGCGTTCGATGGGAATACGGGCTGTGGCCAGCGCTCGAAAAGCTGAAGATCGAGATGGCGGGTCTGCACACTTTCCGTCACGCAGCCGCGAGCGAAGTGATTGAGCAAGGTGCACCGCTCACGGTGGTACAACACCAGCTACATCATCGCGATGCCCTAACTGCACTTCAGAAGTACGGGCATGTTGTGGGTGACGCGCAAAGGCGGGCCGTAGAGACGCTGGCCGAGAAGATCGAACGTCATGCTGCAGTTGAATTGCCCACGTCCACGGCTTGGGGCGGTCTGCTCGACAAGAGCAAAATGTCGCACTTCTACGTAAAGCGCATTCGGCCAAGGTAACGCAAAACTCTGATGGCTCTACACTAGGCGACCAGTGGTTACCTGTCCCGCGCAGTTGTCGGTGCTCGCCTATGATGATCCGATCACTGCTTGTAGCCGACTTCAGTCTTGTCCAAATTAGGGTTTAAGCGGCGGCGGTAGAACTCTGCTACGGTTTGCGTTGAGAGACGTGAACCATAGGGGAGGACCACTACCGCCGTGACACGAGTATCCAGCATTTTCAGCCAGA